>Ga0102953_1001259_pt1 | contig 16232 bp, 14 predicted proteins | sample SalPon2A_C_D2_MG_FD_78509 | JGI IMG/M metagenome (GOLD analysis project Ga0102953, IMG submission 78509) | Soil microbial communities from South San Francisco under conditions of wetland restoration - Salt Pond MetaG R2A_C_D2_MG | ecosystem: Environmental > Terrestrial > Soil > Wetlands | place... | reverse complement strand
TCATCGGTTGCCACAAAAGTCCGAGTCGCGTCGCGTCGCTCGCCCTGGCCGGCGTAACGGCGCAGCCAGCGGTCGAGCGACTCTTCGCCACAGGCGAAGCCCTCCACCTCGTGCCGTATCGGGTCATAGCGCTCAGTGAGCGCGTCTCCTCTGCTCACGCGCGGCGGCGAAGGTCTTCGAGACGCGCAACCGCTCCCTCGTCGGGCCGCTCGAGCGCCTCGAGGAAGCGAGTCGCCTCCGTCTCGTTCAGCGCAATCGTGCGCTGATCGGCAAGCACTTCCTGCGCCCGAGATTGGGCGGCACGACGGAAAAAGTCGCTCAGGCTCTCACCGAGCGCCGAGGCGGCCGCAGCATCGAGCTGACGCTCCTCGTCGCTCAGCCGAACTTCGATCCGGCGGGTCTTCGGGGTTGTCGTCGGCTCCATGCCGGACATTGTACGGGAACGGGAAAGAGCCGCACAGCAAACATCGCAGCGCCGCGCTGTCCCCGGACCCCCTGCCGGCCAAAGCCAGCTTCATCCGCCTCCGCACACGACGTTGCGGAGTGCCAGTTCCCCGATCAGATCGTCTCTCCCAAGGGCGCTCGACTGGTCAAGCCCGAGACATGGTGAGCCTGCATGAGAACGGGTATCGATCCGTATACTGAAGTCGATCCCCCTGCTGTTTCGTCAGCAGGGCGCGGGGCCGCCGAAAGGCGGCCTCGGCATTTCTGGACTCCACATGAGGCGGGTTTCCGCCCCGCAGGGAGAGCGGTGTATGCCCCCGGCGGGATTCGAACCCGCGCCGCGCGGCTTAAAAGGCCGCCGCTCTAACCAACTGAGCTACAGGGGCGCATGTCGCATGGTAGACGGGCGTCGGCCACGAGCGCGGTAGAGGTTTGCGCCGTATGGCGGTTGAAACCTCTACCGCGCTCGTCAGGAGAGGTCGGGGATGCCCTCGCCGGGGGTCGAGGCCTCGGCGTGGGTGCGGCGGGGGATGCGACCGGCGCGGCGGGCGGTGTGACCCGACTCGACGGCGCCGCGCAGGGCGCGGGCCATCGCGGTCGGGTCGGCGGCGCCGAAGATCGAGCTGGCGGCGAGCACGGCGTCGCAGCCGAGCTCCATCGCCAGGGCGGCGTCGGAGGCGGTGCCGATGCCGGCGTCGAGGATCACCGGGACCTCGGCCCGTTCGGTGATGATCGCGATGTTGTACGGGTTGCGGATGCCGGCACCGGAGCCGATCGGCGAGCCGAGCGGCATCACCGCGGCGCAGCCCGCCTCCTCGAGCCGGCGGGCGAGGATCGGGTCGTCATTGGTGTAGGGGAGGACGGTGAAGCCCTCGCCGACCAGGGTCTCGGCGGCGTCGAGCAGCTCGACCGCATCGGGGTAGAGGGTGCGGTCGTCGCCGATCACCTCGAGCTTGATCCACTCGGTGCCGAAGGCCTCGCGCGCGAGCTGCGCGGTGCGGACCGCGTCGCGGGCGGTGAAGCAGCCGGCGGTGTTGGGCAGGGCGAAGAGGCCGAGCTTCTCGATCACCTCGAGGACGGAGCCCTGCGCGTCGGGGTCGACGCGGCGCAGGGCGACGGTGACGATCTCGGTGCCGGCGGCGGACAGCGCCTCCTCCATCTGCTCCAGCGAGCGGAAGCCGCCGGTGCCGGCGATCAGCCGCGACGACCACTGGCGGCCACCCAGCTCCCAGGTCTCCGCGCCGCCCTGGATCGCCGCGAGGACCTCCACGCCGGCGCGCTCGGCGAGCTGGGTCGAGTCCCACTCGGCGCGCGGCACGACCTCGCCGTCGAGCGCGACGGCGAGGCCGCGCGCACCCTCGTCGGCGCCGCTGGCGCGCACCGCGTCGGCGAGCGTCGCCCCCGCCGCGAGCTCGCGCGGCTCCCCGTTCAGCTCGATCCTCACCGGACCGCCTCCCCCCGCGGTGCGCGGTCGAGCTTTGGGTCGCTATGCGGTTCAAAGCTCGACCGCGCCGCGGGGTTCTTGGCCAGCGCGTCGGCTATGGCGTTCGCCGCCAGTGGGGCGAGCAGGATGCCGTTGCGGTAGTGGCCGGTCGCCCAGAGCAGGCCCTCGACCGGAGACGGGCCGACCAGCGGAAGGTTGTCGGGCGTGCCGGGGCGCAGGCCGGCCGCCGCCTCGACCAGCTCCATCTCGGCGACGTCGGGAAGCAGGCGGTAGGCCTCGCGCAGCAGCTCGTACACGCCGCCCGCCGTGACCGCGGTGTCGAAGCCCTGCTCCTCGACCGTCGCGCCGACGATCAGGCGGCCGTCCGGGCGCGGCACCAGGTAGACCCGCTCGGAGGCGACGATGCGGCTGCACGGGGCGGCGCCGTCGCGCGCGCGCAACTCGAGGATCTGGCCCTTGACCGGCCGCACCGGCGGACGCGCCGCCTCCGGCAGCCACTCGGCCCCTCCCGACCAGGCGCCGGTCGCAAGCACCGTCGCCGCGGCGCGCAGCTCCTCGCCCGACTCGGTGCGCACGCCGGCGATCCGTTCGCCGTCGATCAGCGCCGTCTCCACCCCGCTCTCAATCCGCAGCTCGACGCCCTCCTGCCCGGCGAGCGCCGCGAGCAGCGCGGCGGTCAGCGCCCGCGGGTCGATCGAACCCTCGTCGGGCGCGTGGACGCCGCCGTTGAACGACGGGGTGAGGCCGGGCTCGAGCTCGCGGCAGCGGCGCGGTGGCAGCCACTCGGCGCCGAGCCCGAGCGAGCGCTGCAGCTCGTGTACGCGGCGCAGCTCGGCCGCCTCGTCGCGGTCGAGCGCGACATGCAGCGCGCCGTCGCGGCGGTAGCCGGCCGCGAGGCCGCTCGCCGCCTCCAGCTCGGCGACGAACTCCGGGTAGAGCTCGGCCGCCGCCAGGGTCATCTTCAGCAGCTCCGGCTCGCCGAAGGCGAGCTCGCCGACCGGCGCCAGCATCCCCGCGGCAACCCGCGTCGCGCCCGCCGGGGGCCGCGAGCGCTCGACCAGCGCCACGCGGGCGCCCGACCGCGCGGCGCGCCAGGCGCAGGCCAGGCCGATGACCCCGCCGCCGACGACGACGGCGTCGTAGTTTGGGGGGGTGCCGGAACGCGCCATGCAGGACAATTTAGAGCCATGAGCCTGGCTCCACCCGAGGCACGCGGCCCATTGCGGCGCGAGCGGCTGCGCACGGCGCGGCTCTACCTCGTCTGCGAGGCGCTGCCGGGCGGTCGCGATCCCGAAGCGCTGCTGCACGCCGCGCTGACCGGCGGCGTCGACATCGTCCAGCTGCGCGAGAAGCAGCTGGGGCGCGAGGAGATCGAGCGCTCGGCGCAGACCTTCCGGCGCCTCTGCGACACCCACAGCGCTCTCTTCATCGTCAACGACGATCCCTGGCTGGCACACACCTGCGGCGCCGACGGCGTCCATGTCGGCCAGGACGACACCTCCCCCGGCGAGGCGCGCGAGCTGCTCGGGCCGGACGCGATCGTCGGCCTCTCGACCCACTCCGGGGAGCAGCTGGCGGCGAGCGGCGAGCAGCCCGTGGACTATGTGAGTGTCGGCCCGGTCTGGGAGACGCCGACGAAAGCGGGACGGCCCGGCGTCGGGCTCGGCTTGGTCGAGCACGCCGCGGCGAACGCGCCGCACCCCTTCTTCGCGATCGGCGGCATCGACCCCGGCAACGCCGCCGGCGTGGTCGGCGCCGGCGCGCGCCGGCTCGGGGCCGTGCGGGCGATCCGCGACGCCGAGGACCCGGCCGCGGTCGCGGAAGCGCTGCGCGGCGCGCTCGCCCCGCTCGGGGAGGCGGCGCCCGGTGGCTGAGAGTCCTTCCGAGCCCACCCCGCGCAAGCGCAAGCGGCGCGACGCCGAGGCGCCCACCCCGCGCGAGCGGATGCAGAAGGGCTACGCGCGCGCCGAGCAGCGCAACCAGGAGGTGCGCGAAAGCCTCGAGCCGCTGGCCGAGGGCGAGCGCCCCGTGGTGGTGACGATCGGCGCCGTTGTCGCCGGCCTGATCGCGCTCTCGATCGTCGCCGGCTACGTAGCCGGCGTGAAGGTGGAAGGCGGGAAACCGCACTTCACCCAGGTCCTCGCCCCGGCGCTGCTCATGGGGCTGATGTCCTGGGGCATGTGGCGGGCCCGCTACTGGGCGGTGCTCGGCTTCCAGCTGCTGCTCGTCTTCCTCATCTTCAGCGCCGTCTTCGGCCTCGCCGTGCAGGCCTCGACCGTCGCCCAGTTCGCCGCGACGCTCGGCCTGCTCGCCGTCACCGGAACGTTCTTCTACTTCCTGGTCAAGGCGATGGCCCGGATCCAGATGCCCAACCGCGACTGATCTTCCGGTGCGCCTTTCCCACCCAGGAAGTGGAAAAGGCGCACCGGAACACCGCTTCTATAGGCTGAACCGACTTGGCTGAGTCCTTCGACACGATCGTCATCGGCGGCGGCCCGGGCGGGTACGTCGCCGCCATCCGCTCGGCCCAGCTGGGCCGCAAGACCGCCGTGGTCGAGCGCGACAAGCCGGGCGGGCGCTGCCTCAACTACGCCTGCATCCCGGCGAAGACCGTCCTGCGCACGGCGGAGATCTACGACCAGGCGCGCGACAGCGCCGAGTTGGGCGTCGTCGCCAGGGACGTCGAGCTCGACTGGGACGCTCTCGGCAAGCGCCGCGCCGCGGTCTCCGAATCGCTCTCGAGCGGCGTGAAGATGCTCTGGGACAAAAACAAGGTGACCTGGATCGAGGGTGAGGGCTCGCTGACCGCCGACGGCAACGTCAAGGTCGGCGACGACGTCCACGAGGCCGGCGCCGTGATCCTCGCCACCGGCTCGACCCCGCTGCCGATCCCCGGCGTCGAGTTCGGCGACCGGGTGCTCGACACCTGGGGCGCCTGGTCGCTGCCCGAGCGGCCGGCGAAGATCGCCGTCGTCGGCGCCGGCGCCTCCGGTTGCGAGATCGCCTCCGCCTACGGCCGCTTCGGCGCCGAGGTGCTGCTGATCGAGATGCTCGATCAGATCCTGCCGGCCGAGGACAAGGACATGGCGCGGGTGGTCGAGCGCGCCTTCAAGAAGCAGAACATCACGATCTCCACCGGCGCTCCGGTCGAGAACGTCGAGGCGGGCGGCGACTCGGTCAAGTTCACCTACGGCGGCGAGAGCGCCGAGGTCGACTACCTCTGCGTCGCCGGTGGCCGCGCCACCGACGTCGAGGGGCTCGGGCTCGAGGCGGCGAGCGTGAAGCTGACCGACCGCGGCAAGGTCGAGGTCGACGAGTACGGCCGCACCAGCAATCCCAAGGTCTACGCGATCGGCGACCTGGTCAACGCCAAGGCGCTCGCCCACAAGGCCTCCGAGGAGGGCGTCGTCGCGGCCGAGCACTCGGCCGGCGCCGAGACCCACCCGGTCGACCAGAACCTCGTCCCCGGCGCCACCTTCTGCCACCCGCAGGTCGCCAGCGTCGGGCTCACCGAGGCGGCGGCGAAGGAGGCCGGGCACGATGTGAAGGTCGGCAAGCTGAAACTGGGCGGGGTCGGCGGCGCCACCGTCTACGACGACAAAGAAGGCATGGTCAAGCTCGTCGTCGACTCCAAGTACGGCGAGATCCTCGGCGCCCACATCGTCGGCAACCGGGCCTGCGACATGATCGCCGAGCTGGTGGCGACGATGGCGCTGGAGGGCGGCTACCAGGAGCTGGCGCGGATCGTCCACCCCCACCCGACGATCTCCGAGGCGATCTTCGAAGCGGCGCGGGCGGTCGATGGCTGGGCCACCCACGCCTAGGGCGACCTTCTACTTCGACCTCGGGTCGCCCTACGCCTACCTGACCGCGGAGCGGGTCAGCGGGCTGTTCACCGACGCCGAGCTGGAGCAGCCGGAGTGGCAGCCGATCCTGCTCGGCGGGCTGTTCCAGCACTTCGGCCGCGACTCGTGGGGCAACGGGCCGGGGCGCGAGGACGGGATCGCCGAGGTCGAGCGGCGCGCCCGCGAGTACGGGCTGGCGCCGCTCGCCTGGCCCGAGCCGTGGCCGGGCAACATGCTCTTCGCGATGCGGGTGGCGACCTTCGCCAAGCAGACCGGCCGCACCGTCTCCTTCGCCCTCGCCGCCTTCCGCCAACAGTTCGCCGCCGGGCGCGACCTGAGCGAGCACGACAACGTGCTGATCGCCGCCGCCGCCTGCGAGCTGCACCCCAACGCGGTCGGCAAAGCGGCGGGCACGCAGACGGTCAAGGACGCGCTGCGGACGGCGACCGACGAGGCCGCCGCGCGCGGCGTGATCGGCGTCCCCTCGATCGCCGTCGGCGATCAGGTCTTCTGGGGAGACGACCGGCTGGAGGAGGCAGTCGAGGCCGCTAGCTAAGGTGAGCCTCGATGCCTGATCTCCCCGACGCCGGCACCTGTTACGAGCTGCTCGCGCGGATGACCCTGATCCGGCGCTTCGAGGAGGAGGCCGGGCGGCAGTACCAGCGGGCGAAGGCCGGCGGCTTCCTGCACCTGGCGATCGGCGAGGAGGCGACGATCGTCGGCACCACCTCGGTGATGCGCGACGAGGACTACCTGATCGGCACCTACCGCACGCACGGCCACGCGATCGCCCGCGGCACCGACCCCGAGCGGGTGATGTCGGAGCTGTTCGGCCGGGTCGGCGGGACGAGCGGCGGGCGCGGCGGCTCGATGCACATCTTCGACCGCGAGAAGCGCTTCATGGGCGGCTACGGGATCGTCGGCGGCAACCTGCCGATCGCGGCGGGGCTGGCGCTCTCCTCCGAGTACAAGGGCGAAGACGCGGTGACCGTCTGCATGTTCGGCGACGGCGCCTCCAACACCGGCAATTTCGGCGAGACGATGAACCTGGCGGCGCTCTGGCAGCTTCCCGTCTTCTTCCTGGTCGAGAACAACCTCTACGGGATGGGGACCTCGGTCGAGCGCCACTCGGCGCAGACCGATCTGTCGAAGAAGGCCGAGGGCTACGGGATCCCGGGCGAGCGGATCGACGGGATGGATGTGGTCGCCGTGCGCGAGGCGGTCGCCGAGGGGATCCGCGAGGCGCGCGAGGAGCGGCGGCCGACCCTGCTCGAGGCGTTCACCTACCGCTACCGCGGCCACTCCGCCGCCGACCCCGAGGTCTACCGCGAGCGCGAGGAGGTCGAGGAGTGGCAGCGCAAAGACCCGATCGAGGCGTTCGCGCGGCGCTGCGTCGAGGCCGGCGTGCTGGGCGAGCGCGAGGTCGAGGAGGTGCGCGAGAAGGCCGAGCAGCGGGTCACGGCGGCGGTCGCGGCGGCCGACGAGTCGCCCGAACCGGCGCTCGACAGCCTCTACGAGAGCCTCTACGTCGTCGGCGAGGCGGGCGGCTGGTACGCGGTCGACGAGCGCAGCCCCGAGCCGCACCGGGGAGAGCGCGAGGAGGAGGAGATGCCGCAGGCGGCGCGCGAGCTCGCCGAAGCAGGAGCGGCATACGGAGGCCAACCCGACCGCCCGCCGGAGGTCGAGGAGCGGTGACGACGCTGCGGATGCGCGAGGCGCTGCGCGACGCGATGGCCGAGGAGATGCGGCGCGACGAGGCGGTCTTCGTGATGGGCGAGGACGTCGGCGTCTTCCAGGGCGCCTTCAAGGTGACCGAAGGGCTGCTCGAGGAGTTCGGCGAGCGGCGCGTCCGCGACACGCCGATCTCCGAGAACACGATCGTCGGCGCCGGGGTCGGCGCGGCGATCGGCGGGCTGCGGCCGGTGGTCGAGCTGATGACCGTCAACTTCGCCCTGCTGGCGCTCGACCAGATCGTCAACCACGCCGCCGCGATCCCCTACATGTTCAACGGCCAGGCGCGGGTGCCGCTGGTCGTGCGGATGCCGGGCGGCGGCGGGCACCAGCTCGGCCCCACCCACTCGCACAGCTTCGAGGCGCTCTTCCTCCAGGTGCCGGGCCTGCTCGTCGCCTGCCCCTCGACGCCGGCCGACGGCAAGGCGCTGCTGAAGGCGGCGATCCGCGACGACAACCCGGTCGTCTTCATCGAGCACGAGAGCCTCTACGGGACGCGCGGCGAGGTGCCCGAGGACGGCGAGGCCGAGCCGCTGCGCTTCGGCGAGGCGGCGGTGCGGCGCGAGGGCGGCGACGTGACGATCGTCGGCCTGCTGAAGATGGCGCATGTCGCCGAGGAGGCGGCGCGGGCGCTCTCGCACGAGCACGGCGTCGAGGCCGAGGTGATCGACCCGCGTACGCTGCGCCCGCTCGACCTCGACACGATCCTCGCCTCGGTGCGCAAGACGAACCGCGCGGTGATCGTCGAGGAGGGCTGGCCGCACGGCGGCGTCGGCGCCAACCTCGCGACGCTGATCACCGAGCAGGCCTTCGACCACCTCGACGCGCCGGTCCAGCGGGTGACCGGCGCCGATGTGCCGATGCCCTACGCGCGGCGGCTCGAGCAGGCGGCGATTCCGCATGAGGAGCACGTGGTGCAGGCGGCGCTCGCCGCGCTCGAGGGGAGCATCTGATGGCCGACGTGGTGATGCCGAGATTGTCCGACTCGATGGAGGAGGGCACGGTGCTGCAGTGGCTCAAAGCCGTTGGCGACGAGGTCTCGGTTGGAGACGAGCTGGTGGAAATCGAGACCGACAAGGCGAACATGGCGTACGAAAGCGACGTCGCCGGGACGCTTAGCGAGATCCTCGTGCAGGAGGGCGAGACCGTGGCTATCGGGATCCCGATTGCACGGGTCGGGGATTCGGATGGGTCAGCGAGGGACGGGGAAAAGGACGCAGCGTCTCAGCCCGCGGGTCCTGTCGGGGCAGGGGACCCACCGGCCCCTGCGGTCGCTAAAGCGTCCTCAGGGCCGGTCCCCCCTACCGCGGCACCCGAAGCCCCGGCGGATGGCGATGGGCACAGGGTTAAAGCGTCCCCGCTAGCGCGGCGGATCGCAAAGGAACGCGAGCTCGATTTGACGAAGCTCCAAGGGTCGGGGCCGGGAGGGCGGATCGTCAAGGCGGATGTCGAGAAGGCGAAAGCTGAACCTGTCGGGGAGAAAGGATTTGAACCTGCGGCCACTCCGGCCCCAGCTGCCGCGGCAGGACCCGCGGTCGAGACGGCCAAGGGGGAGATCTCCTACGAGGAGCCGAGCAAGCTTCAGTCGACGGTGGCGCGGCGGATGGCGGAGTCGAAGGCGACGGCGCCGCACTTCTATCTGCGGGCCTCGGTGGACATGAGCGAGGCGGTTTCGGGGCGGGCGAAGCTGAAGGAGCTGGCGAGCGAGGGGTCGGTGGTGCCCTCGTTCAACGACATGGTGGTCAAGGCCTGCGCGCTGGCGCTGCGCGAGCATCCGCGCGCCAACGGGGCCTACCGCGACGGGCGCTTCGAGCTCTACTCGCGGGTCAACGTCGGCGTCGCCGTGGCGGCCAAAGACGCGCTCGTCGTCCCCACCGTCTTCGACGCCGACCGCAAGGGCCTGCGCCAGATCGCCACCGAGTCGCGAGCGCTGGCGGCGAAGGTGCGCGAGGGGCAGATCACGCCGCCGGAGCTCTCCGGCGCGACCTTCACGGTCTCCAACCTGGGGATGTACGGGATCGACGGCTTCTCCGCCGTGATCAACCCGCCGCAGGCGGCGATCCTCGCCGTCGGCGCGATCGAGGAGCGCCCCGTCGTCCGCGACGGCGAGATAGCCACCGCCCACCTGATGCAGGTCGACCTCGCCTGCGACCACCGCATCCTCTACGGCGCCCCCGCCGCCGAGTTCCTCGCGCGGGTCCGAGCACTGTTGGAAGAGCCCCTCTCCCTAGCCCTCTAACCGAGCGCGGTAGAGGTTTCGTTCGCATAGCGGCTCAAACCTCTACCGCGTTTTGGAAGCGAGTTGAGTGCGGTTGAGGTTTGGATCGAATAGAGGCCTGAACCTCTACCGCGCTCGGAAGGGAGGGGTCAGCAGGTCTTGCGGGCGCCGGTGACCGCGTTCCACGCTCTGCCGAGCGAGAAGTCGGCGGCTACGCGGAAGACGCCGGGTCGGCTCGCGCGGGCGAGGGTCCACTCGCCGTGGCGCAGCAGGCAGCCGTGGCCGCGTTCGATCGACCAGTAGGGGGTGAAGGCGACGCGGACGAGGAACTTGCCGGGGCGGCTGACGTCGAGGGCGAAGCCGCTGTGGCCGACCTCGCGCACGGTGGCCGCGCCGCCACCGAGCGGCTGCACGAGGGGCGCGGGGTCGCGCACTTCGTAGACGCGCCAGTGGGGGTCGCTCCAGCGCGGCACGAGGTAGGGCGGGTCGCGCCGGATCAGCCGGCTCTCGGCGACCGAGGAGTAGTCGAGCGGCGCGTCGGGCAGGGCGACGTAGAGGATCGCGTTGTTGTGCAGCCAGGCACGGTAGGAGCGTTCGCCGAGCTGCTTGTCGTCGCCGTAGAAGATGTCGTCGCGCGTGGTGTCGAGCTGGCGCAGCCAGCCGCGCGCCAGTTCAAAGCCGGGCGCCAGGTAGGCGGCCTCCCAGTGGTTGGCGGTCGGCGGCACCTCGATCCGCACCGCGCGGGCGCCGTGCGAGCGCAGCCAGCCGGACACCGGGGCGAAGTAGGCGGCGCTCGTCGACGGGTCGCCGACCGAGCGGGCGATCTGGCTGACGCTCGCCGTGACCTGCCAGTAGAGGCCGCCCGCCAGGGTGACCGCGAGGAAGAGGGTCGGGAGGGCGCCGAGCCGCGGGCGGTGGGCGAGCACGACGGCGGCCAGCACCGGACCGCCGAACAGCGCACCGAGGCGGACCGCGTTGCCGCCGAGCGGGTTCGGCGCCAGCCAGAGCACCGTCGCCGCCAGCAGGTAGGCAAACAGGACGCGGCGAAGCTGGCGCTCCTCGGCGGCGAGGCCGCGGGTGACGATCAGCGCGCCGGCGCACCACAGCGGGATCGCCATGTAGGAGGAGAAGGCGAAGGGGAACTGGCCGCCTTCGGGGAAGGCGAGGTTGGGAATCAGCGTCAGGGCGAGGGCGATAGAGGCCGTCCACGTCACTGGCCCGCGGGTCCTGTCGGCGAGGGGATGCCCTCGCCGCCACCCGCGGGAGAGGCGTTTGAGGTGGACGGTTGGGTCCCAGGCGCCGGCGAGCAAGACGCCGGCCATGGAGACAGCTGCAACAGGACTGGAGAGCGCGCAAGCCGCAGAGGCCAGAAGCGCCCAAGGGGTGTGACGGAGTTGCAAGGCGCGCAGGGCCGCGAGGGCGAAGGCGACTCCCAGGGCGAAGGTGAGCTGGCCGTCGGCCAGGAGGGTGACGACGCCGGCGGCGAACCAGAGGGTCGCCCAGCGGGCCGCCTCGCCCCAGCGGTCGCGGACGAGGCGGTCGAAGAGGTAGGAGGAGGCGACGACGGCGAACGTCCCCACCAGGCGCGGGCCGAGCAGCGCCGCCAGCGGCGGGAAGAGGACGCTGTAGGTGAGCGTGTAGTGGCCGCCGTACCAGCTGCCGTTCCAGATCCCGAGGCCGGCGCGCTGGAAGAGCTCGGTGCGGAAGACCTGCGCGGCGAGGTCGCCGACATGCGGGTTCCAGGCCAGCATCGCCGCAGCCAGCGCGGCGCTGAGCGCGACGGCCGGGAGCCAGTCGGGTCGCAGCAGGTACTTGGACTGGGATCGGACCATGGGCAGGGGCGCCACAAAGGATATGGCGGCGGCATGCGACGATTTCAAGGATGAGTAAAGAAATCCTGGTAGTGCGGTGCGGGCTCGTCCCATATGAGGAGGCGCTGGTCGCCCAGCGTTGGCTGGAGGGCGCGCGCCAGGAGGGCGAGGTTCCGGATGTGCTGCTGCTGCTCGAGCACCCGCCCGTCTACACGCGCGGACGCCGCGCCACCGCGGAGGAGCTGCCGATGCGGCGCGAGTGGTACGAGATGCAGGGGATCGAGGTCCGCGACACCGACCGCGGCGGGCGCGTCACCTACCACGGGCCGGGCCAGCTCGTCGCCTACCCGATCGTCTCGCTGCGTCCCTACGCCGACGATGTGCATGAGTACGTGCGGCGGCTGGAGCGGGTGGCGACCGGCGCGCTGGCCGAGCACGGCGTCGCCGCGCGGACGATCGAGGGGCTGACGGGGGTATGGACCGAGGGCGAGCCACCCCCCGGGGGCCGACGGGCCGAAAACCCACGTATATCTTCGGAAATCGGCCCATCGGCGGACGCGGCGCGGAAGATTGGCTCGATCGGGCTGCACGTGAGCCGCGGCGTGACCACGCACGGGCTGGCTGTCAACGTCAGCAACGACCTACAGCCGTTCGAGTGGGTGGTCCCCTGCGGGATCGACGACTGCCGCGTCACCTCGCTCTCGCGCGAGCTCGGCGCCGAGCAGGACCTCGACGCCTTCGCCGGGACGGTCGCGGCGCGCTACGCCGCGGTGCTCGAGCGCGAGCCGGTGGAGACAGGGCCCGCGGCCCTGGGGCTCGACCTCGCTAGGCTCGGGGTCCCGTGAGCAGCCCCACCGCCGAGACCCCCGACGCGCCGCCGGCCGACGCCGCCGAGCGCGTCCACGTAACCCGCTCGCGCGCCAAGCCGGGCGGGACTGCGGCCGACGGCTCGGGCGCCGTCCCCTTCCGCCGTGCCCGCAAGCCGCCGTGGCTGAAGGTCCCGGCGCCGGGCGGTCCGACCTACCGGCGGCTGAAGGCGGAGATCGGCGCCGAGGGACTGAACACGGTCTGCGAGGAGGCCAACTGCCCCAACGTCGGCGAGTGCTGGGAGCGCGGCACGGCGACCTTCATGATCCTCGGCGACGTCTGCACGCGGCGCTGCGGCTTCTGCAACGTGCAGACGGGGGTGCCGAGCTGGCACGACCCGCTGGAGCCGCTGCGCGTCGCCAACCAGGTGAAGCGGATGGGCCTGCGCCACGCCGTCGTCACCTCGGTCGACCGCGACGACCTGCCCGACTACGGCGCGGGGGCCTTCGTCGGCACGATCCGCTCGATCCGCATGCAGGCGCCGGGCTGCAAGGTCGAGGTGCTGACGCCCGACTTCCGCGGCCAGGAGATGCCGCTGGCGAAGGTGATCCACGAGCGGCCCGACGTCTTCAACCACAACGTCGAGACGGTGCCGCGCCTCTACCCGAAGGCGCGCCGCGGCTCCCAGTTCCCGCGCTCGGCCCGGGTGCTGAAGACGGCGAAGGAGATGGGCGGCCCCGATGTGGTCACCAAGTCGGGCCTGATGGTCGGCCTCGGCGAGTCCTTCGAGGAGATGGTCGAGACCTTCGGCCTGCTGCGCGAGCACAAGGTCCAGGTGCTGACCGTCGGCCAGTACCTGCGCCCGACCGAGAACCACCTCCCGGTCGAGCGCTACTGGCACCCCGAGGAGTTCGAAGCGCTGGAGCGCGAGGCCTACGCGATGGGCTTCGAGTCAGTCGCCTCCGGCCCCCTGGTGCGGAGCAGCTACCACGCGGACCAGAATCTGCCGGAACGCCGGGCCGCGGCCGGCTAGGGAGTGGAGCCAGCGGGGCTCGAACCCGCGGCCTCCGCCTTGCAAAGGCGGCGCTCTTCCAGCTGAGCTATGGCCCCTCGCTTGAGAGTGTAAGCCGGGTCAGGCCCGCTTGCCAGCGGGCTCAGTCGTCGAAATCGAAGTCCTTCGGGGGCTTCTGCTCGAACCAGAGCTGGTCGTCCTCAGGGGCCTCCTCGAGGAAGTCCGGGGTCTCCTCCAGCACATCCTCCTCGTCGCCCGAAGGGGTGAGGTGCTCGGGCTGGTCCGGCTCGGCCGGCTGCGGCTCGTCCGCCTCGGGCTCCTCGGCCTCGGTGGCGGCGTCCTCATACAGCGCCTCCTCGGGCTCGGGCTCGCTCGGCGCCTCGAGCGCCTGGTCGAGCTCGTCGGAGAGGCGCTTCTCGTCCCAGAAGTCGTCGTCCTCCTCGTACTCCTCCTCCTCGGCCTGGGCCGGCTGCTCGGCCTCGGGCTCGGCGGGCGCCTCCTTGGCCGCGGCGCCACCCAACTCGGCCTCGATGTCGAACATTTCGGTCGGCTGCTCGGCGATCGCCTCGCGCTCCTCGGTGCTCGGGCCGCTGGAGATCTCGGGCTCGACTTCGGGAGGCTCGGGCGCGGCCACCTCCGCCTCGGGCGGCTCGGAGATCGCCTCGTGTTCCATCGCCGGCGACTCCTCTTCGGCGGGCGGCTCGGGCTCCGGGGCGGGCTCGACGGCCTCGGGCTCCGCCTGCGGCGGCGCCTCCTGTAGGTCGGCGACGTCGGGGCGACGCGACCGCGGGGCGTCCTCCTCCCCCTCCAGATCGGGCTGCGCCATGAATTCGGTCGGCGCCTCGGCGAGCTGGTCGGAGGCCGATTCCTCCTCTCCAGGCCGCTCCGCGGCGCCGAAGGCGTCGTCCTCGAGCTTCTTAAGCTCGTCCTCAGCCGCGCCGTGCTGGCGCTTCAGGTCCAGGTGCTCTTTGATCGCGTCGTCGAGAATGCCCATGTCGATCCCCGGGGAAGCTAAAGCCTATGGGGTTATCGGGAGGCGTGCGGAGCCTCTGGGACGATCCTCCCAGGCGCGGCCGGCAGCGGCTCAGCGGAGGATCTCGACCAGCAGCACCCATGCGTTGGCGACGGCGCCGATCACCGCGAGCACGATCGCGGCGACGATCCAGTAGAGGCCCCCGCCGGCCGCGGCGACGATGCTGAGCGAGCCGACCGCGAGCAGCAGCGCTCCGCCGTAGCGGCTCGTCCAGCGCCCGACCAGCCAGCCCCGCGCCTCCCGCCCGCCGCCTCCCATGCCGATCGTCGGCAGCCGCGCCAGCCCGCCGCCGAGCACCAACGCAAGGACGAGCAGCTCGACCCCCAGCGCGACGTACCCCTGGCCCGGAATCAGCCCGATCACCGAGACGATGAGGACGGCGACGAGCAGCACGACCGTCTCCAGCCCCCGCTCCGGCAACCCCGGCAGCTTGAGGATCCGGTCGATATTGATCGAGATCGCGACGAAGACCAGCCCGGCGAGCGCCGCCGAAGCACCCGCCGTGGCGACAAACAGATCGCTCCACTCGCTGACCTCATAAGCGGTCACAGGCAGATTCCACACCCCGCGGCGGACGGCCGCAACCCCCTCGGCGGTAGAATCCCGCCCAGCGCGACCGCAGGATCGGCCAATCCCCCTGCAAAACGCCACCTCGGGGCTATAGCTCAGTTGGAAGAGCGCCTGGATCGCACCCAGGAGGTCGCCGGTTCGAGTCCGGCTAGCTCCATCGCATGCGCCTGCATGACGGCGCTTTTTCGCTTGACGGGCCGGCCGGCGCCGAGCAAGCTGGGGCGCTAGTCAACCGTAGGTCAACTTCCGGCCGGAGGGGCGCCAGAAGGAGAAGTCGCCCATGCCCCCAGCCAAGCACCCGCGCCGCGTCCGGGTTGAGCGCGGCATCTACCGCCAGCCCAACGGCAACTACGCGGTCTGCGCCCGCCACGCCGGCCGCCTCCACTTCCGTACCTGTGGGCGCGACCTCCAGGGGGCACGGCGAGCCCGCCAGGAGCTGATCGAGGCGCTCGCCGCCGGGCGGGTACCAGCCTCGCCGCGGCTGCGCTTCGCCACGGTCGCCGGCTGGTGGTTTGCCCGCTTCGAGGCGAAGGTCGCCGCCGGGGAACGACACCCCCGCACGCTTGAGGCCTACCGCTACCACCTCGAGTACAACCTGCTGCCGCGCCTTGCCTCGCGGCGGATCGCCGCGCTCGGGGTAGAGGACGTGGCGGCGCTGATCACCGAGCTGCAAAGCGCTGGTCGCTCGGCGAAGAGCACAGCCAACGCGCTTGGGACGCTGCAGAGCATCCTTCGCTTCGCCCGGCGCCGGGGTTGGGTGCTTGCCGATCCTGTGGAGCTGCTGGAGCCCGACGAGCGCCCGCGCCACCCCCGGCGTCGCCAAAGGGTGCTGGGGCGGCCGGAGATCGAGCGCCTGCTCGATGCCTGCCCGTCGCCGGGACGGCTACTCGTCACCACCGCCCTCTACACGGGCCTGCGGATCTCCGAGCTGCTCGGGCTGATCTGGGAAGACGTTGACTTCGCCGCGGGCCTGATCCGGGTGCGGGCGCGGCTATCCCGCGCTCACCGCGGCGAGCCGGCTCGGCGTGTAGCGCCGAAGACGCCGGCCTCGGTGCGCGAGGTGCCGCTGGTCGAACAGCTCTCACACCAGCTCGCCGCGCACAGACAGGCATCGCCCTTCGCGGCACCCGGCGACTGGGTTTTCGCCACCTCACGCGGCACCCCATACGGCCAGCGCAACGCGGCCCGGCGCGTGCTCATGGGGCAACCTCAGCCGTGTTCTTCTGAGATTGAGAGGCCGACCGAAGGGAGGCCGTCGAAGATCCCGGGGGAACGCATAGAGAAGCCGACCGCCGTCGGGAGAACGCCAAGCTCGCT
>Ga0102953_1001258_pt1 | contig 16233 bp, 14 predicted proteins | sample SalPon2A_C_D2_MG_FD_78509 | JGI IMG/M metagenome (GOLD analysis project Ga0102953, IMG submission 78509) | Soil microbial communities from South San Francisco under conditions of wetland restoration - Salt Pond MetaG R2A_C_D2_MG | ecosystem: Environmental > Terrestrial > Soil > Wetlands | place... | reverse complement strand
TATCTCATTGAGCGCCAATGACTACATCGGGCACGGCTACGGGCCCTACAGCCCGGAAGTTGCCGACGCCACACTGCGAACCGACCGTTATCTGGCGGCTTTTTTCAAGCAGGTTGACCAGCTTGTGGGGCTCGATAAAGTCTGGATTACGCTTTCCGCAGACCACGGCGTGGCGCCTACCCCCGCCTTTATTCTGAAGCACCACCTGGGACCTGGCCGTCTGGACAGGAAAGCCGTCAAGGCGGCGGTCGAGCAGGCGCTTGCCCAAGCCTTTGGACCTGGTGACTGGCTGGCCGACGCGGGCGATTTTTACCTGAACCTGAATCACCCGGCGCTTGAAAGCCATCACATCAATATTCCCCACGCACAGGCGGTGGCGGCACGGGCGGCAATGTCGGTCCCGACTATCCGGGCGGCCTATACGCGGACGGAATTCCTGACGGGACAGCTTCCTCACACTCCGTTGGCGCGCAAAGCGGAGAACAGTTATAACCCAACCCGTAGTGGAGATGTCTTTTTGATTGCCCAACCCTTTGCGGTTATCACGAATAAGATGACCGGAACCAGTCACGGCACTCCGTGGAATTATGACGCCCAGGTGCCGCTGGTTTTCTGGGGACAGGCGTTTAAACCCGGAACCTACACCAGGCCCGCACAGCCTATTGACCTGGCATCAACGCTGGCCGCAGCATTGGGCGTGACGCAGCCCTCCGACGCCCAGGGCCGGCCGCTCACTTTGATCCTGAAGTGAAGCGGTGCACAAACGGCAGAAACCTCTCAGCCTGCACGACCAACCGGCCGGTAGGTGCAGGTGGTAATTCGCCTTGACAGTCTCTTCCAACCCTTTTTAGGCTAAAAGTATCACACCCCCGCGAACAGAAAGAATGGGTTCGGTCAAGTTAAGAGCTTGGCCAGCGGGGGACTGAACGAAGAAGTAGAAGGGAGGGACAAATTGAGAAACCTCGTCATGGGCTGCGCAGTAGCGGCCCTGGTGGTTCTTTCTGCTCGATCTGAAGCAAGACCGCCGGAGCTGAAAATGCTCAAATCAAATTCGGCGCTGGCAGCAAAAACACAGTTCGGCGTGGCCAGCTGGTACGGAACGGAATTCCAGGGACTTCCCACCGCCAGCGGGCGGCCTTTCAACATGGAGGGCATGACTTGCGCCCATCGGCATCTTCCGCTGGGAACCCATGTGAAGGTCACAAACCTGTTAAACGGCCGCAAGCTGGACTTGGAAGTGACCGACCGCGGGCCGTATGTTGGCAAACGCGTGTTGGACGTGAGCATGGCCGCTGCAAAGAGGCTGGGCTTCATGCGGCAGGGAGTGACTCCCGTGCGGATCCAGGTGCTGTCCTATCCTCATCAGCACCACTCACTCATCAGCCAGGCCAATCCACAGGCCTTCACGCCTCTGAACAACTAATCCTCCCCTCCATTTTATAGAACCCTCAAATCGTTCAAACCGATCAGGCGCGAGCTTGCGGCATGTTGCCCTGGCTGCCACGGCCGCGCCTGACCATCCCTTTCCCGGAGACCTGGAAAGAGGTATTTGACGACATCGAGCCGCTGCGCTGCACCACTCAGCCCAGCCGGAGATGGCGAAGATAGTTGTAACTGATCCGGATGGCCTGGTACTCCGGCAGGTTGCACTTATCCTGCTCGACAAAGATGTGTTTGGCTCCTGCCTCGTGGACGTGGGCGAAAATTCGCTTCCAGTCAATGCGTCCCCGTCCCACAGGTGCAAAGGGGTTGGGACCTCCGGCAGGGGGGTCCTGCTGCGGGTGGATCTTGACACCCTTGCGCATATCCTTGATGTGCAGCAGAGGAAACCGCCCGGGATAGAGCCGCCAGTAATGGAGCGGGTCGGCCCCGGCATAGGTCACCCAGAAGATATCCATCTCCATTTTCAAATGCCTGGGGCTGCAGTTCTTGAGCAGGATGTCATAGCCGGTGGTGCCATCTATCTTGGCGAATTCGTGGAAATGGGCGTGGTAACAGAACTGGATTCCCGCCTGCTTTGCAACCTCGCCGCATTTATTGAAGAATTCGGCGCGCCGGTGCCAGCCTGCAGCGGTGAGGACCGGGTTGTCGCCAACCACAATGTATTGCAGGCCGTATTTGTGGGCCTCACCCACTTTCTTCTTCCACTCATCAAGGGTTTTGGTCAGGTTGACATATCCGCTTGGCGCGGTCAGGCCGGCGGCATGCAGTTCCTGCTTCAGATTATCCCAGGTGTTGATACGACCGACCTCAACCTCCTTGTAGCCGATGGCAGCGACTTTCTTTAAGGTTTCCGTCGGATTTTTCGCAAATTTGTCGCGAACGGTATAGATCTCAAGCCCGATGGGCCCCGGCCAGGCCAATCGCCCCGCCGCCAGTGCGTCACGAATGGGCAGGGCGGTTCCAGCGGCCGCTGCGCCCAGTACTCCAAGAAAATTACGACGTGTAAGCATGATGATGCCTCCTTATATGTAAGGACGCCATTTAATATCAGATGGGGCGCGGTGTCAACGGTTGAGGCCGGTTGCAGCGTATCATTCAACAATCAATAAAGGAACGGGACAAAGCGGCGGCTGCGGCGAACGTAGGCGTCGAAGTCTGCGCCATAGTGCGCCCGCAGGTGCCGGTCAAGCTCGGGAATGCTGAAAAAAAAGAAGCCGACCAGCATCAGCAAAGGAATCAGCAGCGTCCAGCCGCGGCCGGTGATGAGAGCATATCCGGTGAAGAGAAGCTCGTCTCCAAAGTAGTTGATGTGCACGGCGTAGCGGAAAAGGCCGCCCGTAAACAAACGGCCTGCGTTTTCCGGACGTTCCTTCCACCATTTTCTCTGCAGTTCCGAGCCGGTGTTGAGCCAGGACCCCACGGCATAAAGCACCACGCCGAGTGCGGTGACAAAGCCCGCGGCGCTAGGATTGGCCCCGCCCAGCAGGGCGAAAAGCAAGTCGATCACCAGGACCCAGACGGCGATCAGCACGGCCTCGCCCCAACCCATTTTGCGCTTGAGTGTGACGAAGGTTGTAATCAGCACACGCAGAAAGTAGATGAGTGCCGCACTAAACAGCAGCCATCTGCGAATGGGAGATGCCAGGCTCCAGCCGGTTCCCCAGTGCGCCCAAAGGATTTCCAGACCCCCGCCCAGCAGCAGCCAGCCGGTTGCCGCAACAGCCGCCGCATGAATCACTGTCATCAGAAAGCGTGGGGCCACCACGCGCCCGTATTCGCCGTGCATGCGCTGTTTCTCCAGCCGGGAAATTCAGCCTGATGTGTGCCGCGTCTTGTTTGGAGATCCTGCAATGCTGCTGCCTCAGAGTAACGCAGGCAAAGCGCGGGTTCAATCGCCCTTTCTCAATTTCTCAGTGATTCAGGTAAGATGCTTCGGGGGTTTTTCAATGCTTCACATTCGTCCGGCAGAGGCCAAAGACATTCCGCTGATTGTCCAGCTCATCCGCGAGCTGGCGGAGTATGAAAAGGAGCCGGACAAGGCCGTGGCCACGGAAGAAGACATCCTGCGCGACGGATTTTCTGCCAATCCGAAGTTTCGCGTCGTCATTGCCGAGTGGGATGGCGATGCGGCCGGCTTTGCGCTCTTTTTTTATAACTACTCCACATGGCTGGGGCGAGCCGGGCTCTATCTTGAGGACCTGTTTGTGCGGCCCGCGTTCCGCGGCAGGGGAATCGGCAAAGGACTGCTGACGCACCTGGCGAAGATTGCGGTTGAAGAAGGTTGCGGCCGGTTTGAATGGCAGGTGCTGAACTGGAACACTCCGGCGCTGGAGTTTTACAAGGCGCTGGGTGCGCGTGTGATGGATGAGTGGTCCACGATGCGGGTCACTGGCGAACCGCTCAGGAAGCTGGCCTCGTTGAGCAAATCATAAGATTGGGAGCCAGTGTGCGAATGAAGGGTTTGCTTCTCAGCCAGGCATGAATGCGCGTGCATCAGAGGGCAACCCACCCACTGCGGAATTGCAATTCGTGCCGGGCTTTGGCAAACAAAGGGCTTTCACTTCGCGTGGGTTTCTGTCAAACTTGCCCGTTAACCGAAATATTTCGATTTTGTTTGCAGACTTTCGCAAGGAGGGTGGGGGTTCATGGCCAAAGATTCGATGACACGTCGAGACTTTATGAAAGTGGGAGCGGGGGCTGCCGCAGTTGGTTCAGCGGCGAACGTGACGTTGCTGGAACCCGCGCAGGCGATGGCGTCACCCCGGCCCGTGCCACCCTCGGACAGGCTCAGATTTGCTTCCATCGGCACAGGCGTGCGGGGATGCACTGATCTGTCCACCGCGCTGCGCGCCCCTGGAGTTGAGATGGTGGCCGTCTCCGACCTTTACGACGGCCGGCTGATTGCTGCCCAGGAGCACGCCGGCAAGAAGCTCGATACCACCAAAGACTACCGCAGAATTCTCGACCGCAAGGACATCGACTTCGTCATCGTGGCCACCATGGACCACTGGCACTCCAAAATTGTGGAAGATGCCTGCGCGGCCGGCAAAGACGTTTATTGCGAAAAGCCGATGACGCATAAAGTGGAGGAAGGCTTCAAGATTATCAAGGCCGTGCGAAAGTATAACCGCAGGATGCAGGTGGGCAGCCAGCGGCGCAGCAACGTGGTGTTCCACAAAGCGCGGGAGATTGTTGAAAGCGGGGCCCTGGGACAGATTACATCAGCGGAAGGATGGATCGACCGGGATGACCCCAGCGGCGCCTGGGTCTATCCGATTCCGCCGGACGCCAGCCCCCAAACCATCGACTGGCAACGCTTTTTGGGTGATGCACCCAAGATACCATTTAATGCTAAGCGCTTCTTCCGGTGGCGGGGTTATTCGGATTACGGCGAAGGTCTGCCGGGCGACCTCTACGTCCACATCCTGACCGGACTCTATACTGTGCTGGGACTTCAGGGGCCTCCTCAAAAAGCCGTGGCCAACGGCGGCCTCTATCACTACAAAGATGGCCGCGACGAGCCGGACGTGATTCGGACCCTTTATTCTTTCCCCGGCATGACGATTGCCGTCCACTGCACTCTGAACAACTCTTCCCAGGGAGGCGGCACGCGCATTTACGGGACTAAAGGTACACTGGAGTTTCACAGCGAGGAGGCCGTGACCTTTATTCCGGAGGACACGCGCCCTCGGCCGGAGCGGTACTCGGTGAACGGCTGGCCCAGAAAGCTGCGCGAGGAATACTGGGCTAAATGGAAGAAAGCCCATCCCGCGCCGCCGCTCAGCTCGCTGACCGCCGTCGAACAGTCCCAAACCTTCCGTGTGCCTGACCATTATGATGAGGACCTGGCTCACATGGAAAACTTCCTCACCGCGGTGAGGACCCGGTCGGATACGAACGAAGACCAACATTTCGGCAACTGGACGGCGATTGCGTGCCACATGGCCAACCATTCCTATTTCAACAAGGCCGAGGCCGTGTGGGATGAGCAGGCCAAAACGGTCCGAACGTAGAATGGCCGGCTGAATCTCGAATTCGGGATCTTCGTCCAGGGGGCTCTGGCTTGCGGAAAAGGGAGTTGGATAACCGGATCTGGGGAATTCATTTTGAACTCTGGCTGGAAAACTGAATAATGCCGACCCAGAAACCCGAATCGATGGCTAAACTCCGCGTGGATGAGGTCAGGCGTCACTACGAATCACTGCTTGCGCCGAATTACACATGGATGTTTGGAACTTCCTTTGATGCCAAGGCCAGCGAGCAGCGGCAACTCCTGAAACAGCTTCTTCGTGGTCATAGTGACGGCGTTTATTCCGGCTTGGCTGTTGATGCTGGTTCAGGCTCGGGTTTCCAGGCGATTGCACTTGCAGACCTCGGCTTCTCTCCGGTGATTGCCATTGACATCAGTGAAACCTTGTTGCAGGAACTCGAGCGGAACCGAGGAGGGCGAGATATCGCGACGATTTGTGGCGACCTGATAAACCTCAGCAGTAAGGTCGGCTCCAGTGAGGCGAGCGTGATTGCCTGCATGGGCGATACTCTGACTCACTTGCCTGACCGCCACTCGATTCAGCAGTTCTTTGCGGGCGCCCATAGCGTGCTCAAACCTGGGGGCTCACTCGTACTCACCTTTCGCGATCTATCGACCGAACTTCAGGGTACGGGTCGGTTTATTCCAGTCCATAGCGATGCGGACCGGATCATGACCTGTTTCCTGGAATTTGACTCCGGGGCCGTCACTGTCTACGACCTGATACACGTGCGCGAGAAAAGCGGATGGCATTTGCTCAAGAGCTGTTACAGGAAGCTTCGCTTCTCGACGGACGAAGTTGCGGAGTGGCTTTCGAACGCTGGGTTCCGGGTTGTAATCAATCAGCCATGGGGGCGGATGAGTGCAGTGGTCGCCAAGAGATAGATTCCCTCGGAGGGGCCTGCTTTGCAGCCCCGGTTCCGGGAACCCGTATTGGCCACGTTTTATCGCCGAAAGGGGAGGTGTCTTGACATGGGCATCGATGGGATAACGCGGAGGGACTTTATGCGACGAACCTCTACGGCGGCGGGTGCCGCGTTGGTCGGCAAGTCTGTATTGCTTGAAGCTGAGAACCTCGCGGCTGCCGCCAGGCCCGTGCCGCCCAGCGACACGCTGCGCTTCGGTATGGTGGGCATTGGCATGCAGGGTTCCGGGCTGCTGGGAACTTCCATCCGGCTTCCCGGGGTCGAGTGCGTGGCGGCCTGCGATCTATACGACGCCCGGCACACGCTGGCCAACGCCATCATCGAAAGGGAAACGGGCAAAACAGTTCCCACCACGCGGCGCTACCACGAATTGCTGGAAAACAAAGATATTGACTGCATCGTGGCGGCGGTGCCCGACCACTGGCATGAGCGCATCATCGTAGATGCCTGCAACGCCGGGAAAGACATTTATTGCGAAAAGCCCATGACGCATGAGGTCAAACAGGGCTTTCCCATCATCGATGCCGCAAAGAAGAATCACCGCATCGTGCAGATTGGCAGCCAGCGCCGCAGTTCGATTATCTATGCCAAGGCCAAGGAACTGATTGACGCAGGAACCATCGGCGATGTCCGGCTGATTGAGGACACGATGGGCAGAAACAGTCCATGCGGCGCCTGGGTCTATCCGCCGCCGCCCGGCCTTTCCCCCAAAAATCTCGACTGGCAAACCTGGCAAGGGTCTGCCCCCAAACATCCTTTTTCTCCCATACGCTTCGCCCGTTGGCGGGCGTTTCGTGACTATGGCGAAGGCATCCCCGGCGACCTTTACGTCCACCCGCTGACGGGGATCCACTACATTATGAGTGTGACGGCGCCTCCAGAGCGCGCTTACTCCGTTGGCGGGCTTTTCCAGTGGGGGGACGACGGGCGCGATTATCCTGACCAGATGTCGACGGTTTATGAATACCCCAACTTCCGCTGCATGATTCGCGTGACGCTGGACAACGAGGAGGGTGAGGTGGTGCGCATCATGGGGACCCGCGGAACCATTGAAATCCGTGGAGGACTCAGCGTGTCACACCAGGACGGGAAGGACCATTCGCCCTGCTATTACATCTCCAGCTATCCTCCCAAAATGCGTGCTGAATACGTGGAGGAGTGGGAGGCTGAGCACAAAACAGCGCCGGGCACCGCGAAGGCGATTGAAGCCACCAGCTATTACACGCCGCCTGGCTACAATGAGGACCGGGAGCACCTGTGGAATTTCTTTCAATCGGTCAGGACCCGGCGGCCTTCGGTTGAAGGCCCGGTTTTCGGCAACAACGCGGCCATCGCGTGCCACATGGCGAACTATTCGTATTTCAACAAGACGGCGGCCGTGTGGGACGCAGCGGGCAGGATGATCAAGGGGGCGTGAGCCGGCGCCACTGGCAGCTACAACAAGTGGCCGATTCTCTGACCTTGGGCGCGCGGGTTCGGTAGCGAAAGGTCAATGCCGGGCCAACGAGCGTTCCCGAATTGTGGCAAAATAGAAATTCCCCAACGAATTACGCCTCTGTCACAGGCTCTGCGAGTTGGATCCATGGCTCAGGAACCTACATTCCGTGAACTGCTGGACGGGGTCGCACAGCATGACGAATCCGCGCTGGTCGAGCTCTACGACCTTACTGCGCCCGGCCTCTTTGGGCTGATCACCGAAATCGTAACGGACCGCGAAGCCGCGCAGGATATCCTTAAAGAGGTTTTTGCCCGTCTGTGGCGGGACGCAAAACGCATTCAGGCTGGCGGCAGCGTCCGGGTTTGGCTGGCGCTGGAGGCCCGAGCAAAGGCTGTGGACTGGCAGCGTGCCCAAAGCGGCATGCGAACCACCGCCCATTCCCGCCTGCAATGGTTGATGAAAGTGAATTCCTGGATGCCACAGCCCGCTGATATTGACCAGGTTGAAAAACGGCGGCATCTTCTTGAGAAGCTGGTCCGGCGACTGCCCAAGCCTCAAAGCGAGTTGCTGGAAATGGCGGTTGTGAAAGGCTTTCCAGAAACAGAAATCTCCCGCAAGGCGGAGCAGCCACCTGGCCGCATTGAGCATGAATTACGCGCCGGGCTGCGCTTTTTGCGACACCGCCTGCGCGCTGTGATGGGAACATGGAGTGCCGATATCTAGACGATGTTTATGAGCTGTTCCTGCTGGGCTTGCTGAAGCCCAAGGAGACGTCCGCGGTCAAGGAACACCTTGAACGGGGCTGCCCTTACTGCGTGGACCACCTGCGCGAGGCCACTCAGTCCGTTTATTTCCTGCTCTCCGGCTCAAAAGGGCGCAAGCCTCCGGCGCAGGTGAAAAACCAAATTCTGCACAGTCTCCGCCGGCCATAAGAAGGGGTTGCTGCCTGTTGCGGAGGCTCATGGAGTCAAGGCAACATCCAGGGGGCCGGAGTCCGGGCAACGATCCCAGACTTGAAAAGTCCTGAACAGATTTCCTCGCTTCCTTGAAGGACAGCGGGGGCTACCCTAAAAAACGCACGGGCGGCCTGTTTGAGTTGGCTGCCGGAAGAATGATGGCTGAACCTGTACAAAAGGCGCACCTGCGGCGCGACTTGGGGTTTCTGCACGCCACCTCGCTTGCCATCACCGACATGGTGGGGATCGGTCCGTTCATCACCATTCCGCTTTTTCTGGCGACCATGGGCGGGCCGCAGGCGATGCTGGGATGGCTGGTGGGGGCCGGGCTGGCTTTCTGCGATGGCCTGGTGTGGGCGGAACTGGGCGCCGCTATGCCCAAAGCCGGAGGAAGCTACCACTATCTCCGAGAAGCTTTCGGCCCAAGAGGCGCCGGCCGCTGGCTTTCTTTCCTGGTGGTGTGGCAGGTCATGTTTTCCGCGCCACTGTCGGTTGCCAGCGGCAGCATCGGCTTTGCCAACTATTTCCACTACCTCGTTCCGGGAATGACGCCGTGGGAAGTTCGCATTTTCGCGTCGATAGTTCCTCTGGCGCTTATCCTGGTGCTCTACCGGAAGATTCGCACGGTCGGGAATCTCTCGGTCATCATGCTGGGCGGCGTGATGATCGGATGCTTCTGGATCATCGTTTCCGGGCTGCCGCACCTGAGCGCTTCGCGCATTTTTGATTTTCCGCCGGGCGCCTTCCATCTGAATGTGATCTTCTGGGCGGGACTGGGTCACGCCACGCTTTACGCACTCTACGACTATTTTGGCTACTACAACGTCTGCTACCTGGCGGAGGAGATTCGCGAGCCGGGGCGCATTATTCCACTGGCCATTTTGTTTTCCATCGGGGCGGTGGCCGTGGTCTATATCCTGATGAACACATCCATCCTCAGCGTGATTCCCTGGCGTCAGGCGCAGCACAGCCAATTTATCGCTTCGGAATACATCCAGCACCTTCAGGGACGGTTTGCGGGCGAGTTGATGACGTTGCTCATGCTGTGGATTGCCTTTGCCTCAGCATTCTCGCTGCTGCTGGGCTATTCGCGCATCCCTTACGCCGCTGCGGTCGATGGCAATTTTTTCAAGCCGTTCGCCAAGCTGCATCCCAAGCACGACATTCCCCATGTGTCGCTGGTCACGCTGGGGGTGATTGCCGCGGGCTTCAGCCTGCTGCGCCTGCCGGAGGTGATCGTCAGCCTGGTGGCCACGCGCGTGCTGCTGCAATATCTGCCACAGGCCGTCGGTTTCTTCATCCTGCGCTTCAAGCATCCGGAGATGGAGCGGCCTTTCAAAATGTGGTTCTATCCCATTCCCGGTATCATTTCGCTGTTTGGATGGCTCTACATCCTGTTAACTTCAGCGCGCGGAGCGCTGCTGTTCGCCCTTGTAGTATTTCTGGTCGGCACCGCGGCCTACCTCTACCGCGCCCGCCGGAAGGGCGAGTGGCCGTTTCTTAGAGCTGGAAGCGCGGGGAGCATCAGCGGTCTTTGATTGAGGGTGTTCGGGGGGTTACGACTCGCCGCGGCGGGCCACGAGAAACATCCCTTCGTTATGGACAATCTGGATGTCGTTACCCTGGACTTCCGGTGAAAAGCCCGCCCTATTGCCTGAAGCGGATTTTTCAATCAGCCTGCGGGCTTCTACGTAACGCTTGTCTTCGGGCGGATGGCCTGCGCGCAGCATCCACTGGTTGAAAGAGCGTTTGTGGCGCCTGAAGGATTGGGAAACAATCTCCACCCCGAGCTTGTCAAACATGCTCAGGAAAGTGGTCAGCCGCAGCGAACGCGTGTGGGAGGGATCGCGAACCACTTCAATGCGGTTGTGCAGTTCGAACTTTTCGTCGCTCTCGGGCCCCAGCGTGTCATCCACAAAAACGCTGCCGTCCGGTTTAGCCACGCGCACCATCTCCGCCAGAATGAGTTCCGGCTTGGGCATGTGGTGGAAGGCATACTGGCAGCTCACCAGATCGAACGTGCCGTCGGGACAGGGAATCCGCTCGCCTTCGCCGCAAAGGAAGGCTGCATTTGCGAGATGCTTTTCAGCCTGGAAATGCCGGGCCATGCGCAGCATTTCGCCGGTCAGGTCCATTCCGTAGGCATGCCGAAGTCCGGGAGCCATCGCCAGAACCAGCGCTCCGGGTCCACAGGCGACGTCAAGATAAACCATTCCGGGCTGCGGCTTCAGGAAGCGAACTTTTTCGGCTATTATTTCCGGACTATCACGCACGGCAAATTTTGAAAACGCTTCAGCCGTGCTCGTAAATTGTTTTTGAACTGTCGCCTGATGTTTCTTTGACATAACCTCTCTTCCCATCCCTCCTGCATCACCTTACCTTATCTGAATGTAATAGAATGCTCTTTGCTTGGAAAGTATTAACAGGCGGGCGTGTGGTTGACGCGATCCTGGTGTCGAGTTCTTTACCTCGGTCGAAGACCGCAGTGGCAACGCGAAGATTTGGGGGTTTATTTTTTGCGCCTGAAAATGCAATCTTAGATGTTAAGTGAATCTTATCGGTCCGGAGGCTTCAGATGTCACTTGGAAGCGAGGAGTTGAAATCGGCGCTCGAGGGAATTGTAGGGTTTGGCGTGACGCCGTTCCGTGAAGACTTGAGCGTTGACATGGAGGCGCTGCGGCAGAACGCGGCATTCTTGGCCGAACACTGCGAGGTGGTAGTTCCGCTGGCCGGCAACGGCGAAATCTATGCCCTCTCGCCCGAAGAACACAAGGTGATCGGACGGGCGGCGGTGGAAGAGGTCAAGGGCCGGAAGCCGGTTCTCGTGGGCGTGGGATTCACTGTGCCGATTGCTCGCGACCTGGCACAAGCCGCGGAAGCTTACGGCGCCGATGGAGTGCTGGTTCTGCCTCCCTATTTTACGCATGCCAACGACGACGGTCTGTTTGAATACTACAGTACCATTGCGCAGGCGACGAAGTTGGGCGTAATTCTGTTCCAAACGCACGCGACCAATTTCAAGCCTTCGCTGCTGCGCCGCCTGGCGGAAGTTCCGAACATTGTGGGGATGAAAGACGAGCACGGAAATCTGGACCAGTTCGTCCGCCAATGGGCTGCCGTGGCAGACCGTATGGCCCTGCTGTGCGGCGTGGGAGAGATCCTTGCTCCCAGCTATTTTGCGCTGGGAGTCAAAGCTTTTACCAGCGGCATCGTCAACTTTATGCCGGGAACCTGCCGGAAGATTCTGGCGCACCTGCGGGCGGGAGAGCTGCAAGCCGCCGCGCGCGTGGTCGATCAGGAAACGCTGGCTGTTTACGACCTTCGGGTCAAGAAACCCGGCTACCGCACATTGGTCATCAAGGAAGCGATGAACCTCTGCGGATTGAACGCCGGGCGCGTGCGGCCGCCGCTGGCGCCGCTGCCTGAGGAAGACCGCCAGGAACTGCGGACTTTGCTTGCGGACCTGGGTCTTTTGAAGAGCGAAGCCGCACGAAAGTGAACGGGGTTCCGCTTTTTTGATTCCTCAACCGCCGGGAGCCCGTTTCCGGTCCTGCCGAAAAGGACGGTAGCTTCCCCCATGGCAAAAGCGCGACACAGACTTAACTTTCCTGAACGGAACACGATTTGAATGGGCATGAACAAAATCGCTGAGCCTTACTGCGTGCCGATTCCCGCCGGTGACTTCCAGATGGGGTGTGCCACGGGCCGGGACGATGAGCAGCCTGTCCACCGCGTCTGGGTCGATGCCTTTGAAATGGCGGTTTTCCAGGTGCGGAACCGGGACTGGGCAGCGTTCATGGAAGCGACCGGTCACGCTGCTCCGCCCGAATGGACGAACCCGGACTTGAACCATCCTGACCAGCCGGTGGTGGCGGTCAACTGGTTTGAGGCTGATGAATACTGCGGCTGGCTGAGCCGGGCGAGCGGCAGGAAGTATCGATTGCCGACTGAGGCCGAGTGGGAGAAGGCTGCGCAAGGCGGCAGGGACGTTGCCCTCTATCCATGGGGCGACGACCCACCGAAAGACTACGGCGAATACCTGCGCCGCTGGACGGGTAAAATTTCCGGGCCGCTGGCGGTGGGCCAGGGCACGCCCAACACCTTTGGCCTTTATGACATGTGCGAAAACGTTCATGAATGGTGTGCAGACTGGTATTCCAGGGAATATTATGCCAACTCGCCCGAATGCAATCCTGCAGGTCCGCCTTCCGGTGAGCGGCGGGCCTCACGCGGAGGCGCCTGGCGGCATCACATAAAAGCGAGCCGTTGCGCCGCCCGGTCCAGCATTCCGCCGGATTTTCAGTACGCGGATTACGGATTTCGAGTGATTCACGAAGTCTCATAACCCAGGATCAGGAAAGGAGGTTCCCCATGCCTGAGTTGCGCCACAACGTTCTCACCCGTGAATGGGTCATCATTGCTACTGAGCGCGCCAAGCGCCCGCACGAATTCGCCCGGAAAGACGACGGAAAAAGAGTGAATCCGCCCTACGTCGAGTCCTGCCCGTTCTGTCCCGGCAACGAGCAGATGACTCCTCCCGCAACGCTGGTAATTCCTGATAATGGTTCCTGGAAGGTCCGCGTAACGCCCAACAAGTTCGCGGCGCTGTCCTACGACGGTGAGCGCCACCGCTCGTTTGAGGGCATTCGCCGAACCGTGACTGGAGTAGGCGTCCATGAGGTGATCATCGAATCGCCGGACCACAGCAAATCAATAGCCCTGCTGGAAGATTCGCAGGTTGAGACGCTCGTCGATGCTTACCTGAACCGCTTCAATTTTGCCTCGCAGGACCCGCGGGTGGAACAGGTGACGATCTTTAAAAACCACGGTCTGGCCGCCGGCACTTCACTGGAGCATCCGCATTCCCAGATGATCGGAAGCCCCGTGATCACGTCGCAAATTCGCGACCGGATGATCAACGCGCTGCGCCACTTTGATGAATTCGGCGAATGCATTTTTTGCCGCGTGCTTGAAATGGAATTGCGAGAAAGGGCGCGTATCGTGATGGAGACCGAGCACTTTGTGAGCTTTGTTCAGTTTGCGGCCCTCACCCCTTTTTCCATGCTGGTGATGCCACGCCGGCACATGGCGTGCTTTTCTGAAATTAGCGACGCGGAAGCGGCCGATCTGGCCAGAATCCTGAGGCGGACACTGGCCAAACTGTATTACGGCCTGATGGACCCGGACTTCAACTACGCTATTCGGACAGCCTCCCGGGAAGCCTGCGGCGTGAAATATGTCCATTGGTATCTGAGTATAATTCCGAGGCTGACCAGGGTGGCAGGTTTCGAGCTTGGCTCCGGCATGTTTATCAACACGTCGCTACCGGAAGAAAATGCGTCCTTCCTGAGAGAAGTAGCTGCCGGTTAATTTCTAACGTCATCGCAGCAAAGCAGATTCTAAATGCCCATTGCGGGTAAACTGAAAGGCCGGCCAACGGTGCACGATGGCCGCAGGGGCAAGCGGGGCTATGAAAAGAAGAGCGTTCGTGGGTTATCTGACGGCGGGGCTTGGTGCCGCTGCGCTTGATGGAAGGGCGGCCCGCCTCCGCCGGCGCTCTCGCCGGATTTCTCATTCCGCGTACCTTTTGAGCCGGCGCATCGGAGTTTCATCCTGGAGCTTTCGCAATTATTTTCCTCAGACTCGCCCCGGGGACGATCACGGTCCCGATGAGACGTTCGCCCTGCTTGATTTCCCTCATATGATTGCGGACCGTTACAAGGTCCATCATCTTGAATTTGTTCCTCCGCACTTTGCTTCCACGGAACCTGCCTATGTGGACGAACTACGGGGCGAGTTGTTCCGGGCGCGCTCGTTCCTTGTGAACCTTGCCATCGACGTCAAGGAGATGCGGACGGAGGGCGGTTTATCGGACCCGAACGAGACTGTGCGGGATGCTGCGGTGGAAGCCGCGAAGAAATGGGTTGATATTGCAGCGCATCTTCGGGCGCGCTCGGTCAGTTGCGATCCGGGCAAAATGAACCCGCTGAATCCTGCTCCCATCATCGATTCATACAGGAAGCTGGTTGCTTATGCTGGCCGGCGGGGCGTTCGCGTGCTTGTGGGAAACTACAGAGGTATCGGTAGCGACCATCCTGAAGATCTGGTCAGCCTTTTCAAGGCAGTGAAGAGCAGGTATTTCGGCGCGCTTCCCGACTTTGGAAACTTTCCGGATGCGAAGACCCGAGCGCGCGGGTTGGCCCTGCTTTTCAACTATGCGTCGACCGTTTGCCACGTCAAAGGGATGGAATTTGACGCTGCGGGCAACGAGATGAAATACAACTTCGCGCGCTGCGTTGAGATTGCCAAGCGCCAGCATTTCCGCGGTATCTACTCAGTGGAATTTGAAGGACCCGGTGATGCTTATGTTGGCGTTCAGAACGTAATCAATGAGCTTGTGAGGGATGTGTAGCCTCACGCCGTTATTCGTAGCGGAGAGCTTCAACGGGATCGAGCCGCGACGCGCGGATGGCTGGCAGAATACCGCTCAGAACACCCACCAGCATCAGGATTCCGGTTGAAAGCACCAGCGTAGCAAGCGATATGTGGAGCTGGATATCGCCGTTTCCCGTAGTGTCCTTGTAGAGGGGTCCCAGGAGCGGAATAGTTCCAATGCCCGCCGCCAGCAGGAAGGAGATGGCCATTCCAATCAGCCCTCCCGTCAGAGTGATGGCGAGCGATTCGGAAAGAAACTGGGCCTGAATGTGGCGCCGGCGCGCACCCAGTGCCCGCCGAAGGCCAATTTCCCGCGTGCGTTCATCCACTGCAACCAGCATGATGTTCATCACGCCGACCCCGCCGATCCCCAGCGTGAGAGCGCCGATAAAGGTGAGCAGCACTTCCAGCCCGATGGTGAGGCCGTCAATGATGGGTCGAAGCTCTTCCGTTCCGAACATCATGATGGCCTTTTTGTCGGTTGGAGAAAAGCGCTGCCTTTCAGCGATGATCGCCAGCACCTGCGCACGCGCCTTGGCCTCGAACTGCGGCGCAACGGGTTCAAACACCATCACACTCGCATAGCGAGTGTCCCACATTTCGCTCGCCGTCGGATAGGGAATCCAGGCAGACTCATCATCGCTGGTAAAATAGTTTGAAAGCTGAATCTTGCGGTTCATGGTGCCGATTACGGTGAAACGAACATTGCCGATCCTGACCATCTGTCCCACGGCCGGCTGATTGGCAAAAAGCTTTTGACGTAACCGGGCGCCAAGGAAAACTACCCGGCGCCGCTCCGCCATGTCCTCTGGACTAATCCATCGCCCGCTGCTGGGATTTTCGCTCCGCATTTCCCCGTATGCCGGGCAGACACCTCGAATTGCTGTATTGGCAAAACGGCTTCCGTGGGAAATGGGCAGCCAGCGAACTGTTTCGCGGCAGGCATATTTCACCAGCGTGGCCCTTGCCCGCACTAACGCCACGTCCTCCTTTTCAATAAGGACT
>Ga0102953_1001257_pt1 | contig 16238 bp, 12 predicted proteins | sample SalPon2A_C_D2_MG_FD_78509 | JGI IMG/M metagenome (GOLD analysis project Ga0102953, IMG submission 78509) | Soil microbial communities from South San Francisco under conditions of wetland restoration - Salt Pond MetaG R2A_C_D2_MG | ecosystem: Environmental > Terrestrial > Soil > Wetlands | place... | reverse complement strand
GGTCTTGAGCCGGTTCAGGCGGGCGTTTTCCAGCTCGGAGACCGTCCCCTTCCGGTTGCATTCGATAAGGATGCTTTTGTACTCGTCGACGATCCGGCGGTTCTCCGGATGTTTGTACATGACGTCGATGCGGATTCGCTCCTGCTGATACTTATCGATGCCGAGGCTCTCGGCCAACTCCTGCAGCCGGGTGAACTCAAGCTCGGGAATCGACTTGTAGCGACGGTAGAGATCGCTGAAGGCGTCATGATACCGTTTGTGCTTTTTGTGGATGAGCTTGATCAGGTAAAGGGAACTGCGATGACCCAGCAGGCCGAACATCTCATCGATCAGACCGGCATCGTCACCCTGGCCGACTTCGGTGCTGCGCTTGAGCAGCTTGCCGAGCAGGCGCGCCACCCCTTCCTGCTGTTCGCGCAGGGAGCCGGAAACCGACCCGGTGAGGAAAAAGAAGTAGTTGCAGACGGCATTGCCGTCGAAGAAGATTCGCTCGTAGCTGAGTTCCCCCTCGGTGCGGCTGCTGAAGGAGAGTGCGCCGTCCTCCAGGTAGGAAGCCCCGTAGAGGACCAGGCGGTTGCACACGTCGAGTTTGGCCAGGTCGGCCAGCGGCAGGTCGACCCCGAACATGTATTCACAAAAGGAGCCACCGTTGCCCCGATGGTGAATACCTTCGGTTCCGAGGACGAATTCATTGCCGGGGGAGAAAAAACGCAGGCCCGCGGCAGAGGTCTCGTAGAAGTAGCATCGGTGGACATCCCTGGACGCGGCGGTGGTAAAGTACTCGATGCGCTCGTCGATGTGGCCGTGCAGTCGTATTTCCTGTTGCATCCGTCTTCCGTTTCGATGGCGATTCGCCGGGCTTCCACGGCGGGCCGGGCGCAGAGACCTCAGGCGGGATCGTTCGGATCGAGATCGATCCGCTGTCCGTCGTAGGCCAGGGCCACTCCCGGCGGCAGAGCCTCGGAACAAGGTTCGTGCTCGACGTCATGGCTCAAATGGGTTAGCAGGGTTCGGCCTGCTCCGACCCGGGCGGCGAACTCCAGGGCCTGCTCGATGTTGAAATGGGTCGAGTGGGGCCGGTAGCGCAGGCCGTCGACGATCAGCAGCTCGAGGCCCTGCAGCTGTCTTTCCGAAGCTTCGGGAACGGCGCTGCAATCGGTCAGGTAGGCAAGGGGGCCGATGCGAAAGCCCAGGGAGAGGCCCTGGCCGTGATGCAGGGCCAGGGGGATCACGCGCAGGCCGAAAAGGTCGAATGGCCCGTCGATTTGTCGCGTCTCCAGCCGCGGTCGATAGCCACTTTCGAGTTCGTCGGTGAAGATATAGCCGAAGTTGCGCCGGATGACGGCAATCGTCTCGGCGGAGCCGTAGATCGGTATCGTTCCGCCCGAGGCCAGGTTGAAGGGCCGCAGATCATCGATGCCGTGCAGGTGATCGGCGTGGGTATGGGTGTAGAGAACGGCGTCGATGCGGGTGAGATTTTCCCTCAGAGCCTGCTGCCGCAGATCGGTCGAGGTGTCGATGAGGATTTTTCGCCCCCCTTGGGAGATCAGGGCGCTGCAGCGGGTACGGACGTTCCTCCGGTCGGACGAGGTGCATACCGGGCAGTTGCACCCCACCACCGGGACACCGGTGCTGGTGCCCGAACCGAGAATGGTGACGGTCAGGCGATCCCGGCTCATACCTTGAAGGCGCCTACCTCGTGATCCAGCGCGGAGGTCTGGCGGGAGAGGATTTCCACCACCTGGTCCATCTCCGCCGTGCGGGAGGCATTGTCCTCGGCGATCTGGCGAAGGATCGACATCGCCTCGACCACCTGTCCGCTGCGGTCGGTCTGTTCGCGGGTAGCGGCGTCGATCCGTTCGATCATGGTGCGGATCTTCTCCATGCTCTCATTGATCTGGCGGCTGCCCTTGGCCTGCTCGCCGGTGCTCAACTTGCCCTGGGAAGCGATTTCCTTCATCGCCTCGGAGGCGCGGGCCAGCTGCTTGGTCCCCTCGCTCTGCTGCTTGATGGCGGTGGCGATCTGCCCCAGCATGGAGGCGACTTCGTTGATCGAGTTGGTGATCTGCCGGCTGCCGCGGGACTGCTCCTGAGTGGCGCGGACGATGCCGCGCACCTGCTCGGTCGATTTGAGGGTGCTGCTGCGGATCTTGTCGAGAGCCTCGCCGGCCGACTTGGAACGTTCCACCTCCTGATGGACCCGCTGGCTGCCGGCGGTCATGGCGTCGACAGCTTCCCGGGTGCCGACCTGCAGGTTGTTGATGATGGCGGCGATTTCCTTGGTGGAAACGGCGGTGCGTTCGGCCAGTTCGCGGATCTCGTCGGCGACGACGGCAAAGCCCTTGCCGTGTTCGCCGGCCTGGGCGGCGATGATGGCCGCATTGAGGGCCAGCAGGCTGGTCTGGTCGGCAACCTCGTCGATGACCGTGAGGATCTTGCCGATGGCGCTCGACTGCTTGCCCAGCTCCTGGATGGCGGAACTGGCCCGGTCGACCATCTCGCGGATGGCACCGATGCCCTCGATGGTCTCGTCGACGGCCTCCTTGCCCACCTGGGCGTCCTGGGCGGCCTGCTCGGAGAGCTGGCTGGTCCGCTCGGCGTTCTCCTCGATCTCCTTGATCGAGGCGTCGAGCTCGGTGATCGAGGAGGCGGTCACCTCCGTCGAGGAGGAGAGGATCTCGACATTTTCCGCGACCTGCTGACTGGAAACCGACATTTCGTTGATGGAGCTGGAGACCTCCTCGACGGTGCCGAAAAGCTTCTCCATCTGCGAGGCGATCTGCTCGATGGTGGCGCCCAGCTCCAGGGTGGCCGAGGAGCTTTCCTCGGCGGAATCGACCAGCGATCCGGTGCTCTCGGCGACGCCGGAAATCGCCCCCTCGATCCCCTGGATGGCGAGATGGGACTGTTCGAGCTTTATCGACTGCTGCATCGCCCCTTCGTTGACCTTGCTCGAGGAGAGGCGGATCTTCTCCGTCGCCTCGATCATGTCGGAGGAAACCGTCCGGGTAGAGCAGACCATCTCCCGCAACCGGGCGACGAAGCGGTTGAAACTCTCGGCCAGCTCGCCCACCTCGTCGCGGGAGGAGACCTTCAGGGTCTGGGTCAGGTCGGCCTCGCCCTCGGCGATCTCCTTCAGGTTGTTGACCACGGTGGTCAGCGGCCGGACGATGCTCCGGGAGATGGCCAGTCCCACCCCCGTTCCGATGCCGCCGACCGCCAGCAGGATAATGATCAGAATCTGCCGGACGTGCTGCCGGGCGGCGATGATGTCGGAGCGGTCGACCGCCAGCAGCACCCCGCTGCTGGCGCCGCCGAGAGAATTGGTGGACAGGGCGTAGGATACGCCGCCGAGGGTGGCCTCCGTCGTCTCGCCGCTCTTCACCTCGGCCGGGTCGAGACTACCGAGTTCCTCCTTGGTGGCGGCGAAGACGCCGTTGCGGTTGTAAAAGGCCACTTCCACGCCACTCAGGGACTTGATCTGACCAGCGAACTTTTCATCAAGAAAGCTCACTCCGACAAGGTGGCCGATCGTTTCGTCCTGGAGGATGACCGGTGAGGCGGCGATGATGGAGAGCTGTCCGTCGAAAAGAGAGATGTTGTAGGTCAGCTCCCCCTCGATGCTGCCCCGAATGACCGGATGATCCTTGCCAGTGGTCTGCGGCAGGTCCTCGTTGCCGGGAACCGACCGGAACATGATCTCGCCTTGCTTGTCGAGCACCTCGATCAGGTTGAAGTCGAAAAGGGCGTGGGCCCGCTCCACGGCCTCCTGCAACTGCCCGGTCTCCCCGATCAGCGAGGCGTAATAGACGGCGTTGACCAGGTCGGCGTTGGTGGCGAGCAGTTGGATATAGTTGCCTTCTTCCCGCTGGCTGTAGGTAGTGGTCCGCTCGACGAAATTGGCCACCGACTTGATGCGCTGCTGCATGTCCTTTTCGAGCTGCCGCTCGTTCAGGCCCGATACGATATATATGGTGACGGCCAACGGGACGACCGAGAGGCAGATGAGGGAAAGCAGGATCTTCCAGCGCAGTTTTAAAAAATTGAACATCGCAGCACCTTTGTCACGTATGACCGGACCTGGGGAGAGTGTGAGAGAGAACTGAACCTGTCGCGAAGAACCTGCCATGGCCGGGGAGAAACGGCGGGAGAGCTTCTCCCGTTACGGCCCGCCGAGAACAAAATCGATGTCCGAAATTGCATTGGGCCCCGGTAAACAGGGACAAAGACGGAGAGAAAAAAACTTTCGATTCCTCTTTTTCCTCCGCCTCCCGGCGCCTCTGTGTAGAAGCCCCCGTTTCGGCCACAGGACCATCAACCACGAAAGCCGCGGGGGACCGAGAACGCAAAATAGCATTTTTCCCCGCCTCCTGGCAATAACTTTTGTCGGCCTAAAATCCTGAATTAACGATGATGTTGCCTCTTTCCGGGGAGCATCCGCCCCGGCAGGCGTTGTCCGGTCGGCGGCCGGACGATATGATGGTAGATAGAACCCCCGGAGACGCAGCCATGGCCAAACGCCCTCCCGACATTCCCGCTCTTTTCATCAATCGCTTCCAGGTCGATCGTTCCGCCCCCTTCCGGCGTCATCTCAATCGACTCGAGGTCGAGATCGGCCGCGAGGACTATCGCCACCTCAAGAAGGTGGAATTGCTTCCGGAATCACCCACCGACGCGCAATTCGAGGCCATGGAGGAGATCACCTCGCGGCTTCTCGACACCACCCAGAACGACTATAACCGCGCCCTGCTGCAGCGACTGGGAATCCGGGTCTACCTAGACGTCCCCCGGTATGCCGTCTATTACCGCCTGACCGACCGGACCCTGCGCTTTACCGCCGTCTGGCGCCGCAAAGTCCTGCAGCGCTTCTTCCGCGCCGAGCCGCGCGAGGATACCGGCTGGCAGAGCGCCGCCCCGGCCCTGGGCGAATTTCAGGTCCGCTTTCTTCCCGACCGCTCCGGCGGCGTCCTGCTGTTCAGGCACCGGACGGGTGTATCCCCCCTGCTTACCGCCACTCACGGCGCCTACGACCCCCACTCCCTCGATGTCGCCCTCTTCTTTCTGCGCACCGGCAAGGGTGCCTCGGCGGTGATCAATCTCGGCTTCTCGGGACGCGAACCGCTGACAGACGAAAACCTGGAAAAGCTCAAGAAGTGGGGGATTCCCCTCAACCCGAGCAATATCGACGTCATCTATCCCTATGTGGACGCCACCGGCCATCCCTTCTGCTACAAACTGGAGGAGGGTCTGGCCCGCTATGCGAGCCTGCTTGGGGAGGGCCGACCGGATCTGATCCTGGATATCCACGGCTGCGTCGGCACCGACCCCGAAGACGTCCGCCTGCTGGTCGGACTGGGAGGTCATCCGCCCTACTGCCGGCTCAGCGAACTGGGACGGTCGGAAAGGCACGGCGACATCGTCCATCTGATCCCCGGGTCCCTCCTGCGCCACGGCCTGAGCCTGCTGCGAGATATTTCGGAAGAAATCTGCGTGCAGTTCTGCGAGACCTCGGGCCGCTGTTATCATTTCTACCTCCTCGGGGGACTGCAGCTCATGGGCCGGTTTATCGATCCGCGCCGCGATGTGGAGAGCCTGCTGCCCGGCGAAGAACGGACCTACCTTCCGGCCGACAACATCCGCTGGCTGCCGGGGGCGCGGGGAAACGCCCTGCAACGGGTCGAGGCGCGCAAGCTCCGCAAGGACCTGCGCTGCCTGCACGTCGAGATCCCGACCGCCGTACGGCGGCGGATCGCTCTGAAGCTGCGGGAGATGGAAATCACCGATTCTCTTGAAGCCAGCAGCCTCTGAGGCGCGGTCCGGGCTTCGAGGGCCGGCATTTGTTCAACGGAGGGCGAAAAGGGCTTCCGAAATCGTCTCGCTGCGGCACACCGGACAGCGGCTTGGCCGGGTCAGGCGGCTGCGCTTGGCAAAGGAAAATCCGCATTTCCGGCAGACCGGGGCCGTCACCTCAAGACGCTTCGGTCCGCGATGCAGACTTTTCCGCAGGTGCTCCAGGTGGGCATAGATCTCCTTTTCCGGCAATCCGACGGCGGCGGAAAGCTCGCGCGCCGAAAGGGGCTCTTCGCCGAGCAGGGCGAGGAGTTTCTGGCGGTGGGTCGCGAAACGCGCTTCGGGCCGAGGCGGCGGGGAATGCCTCATTCTTTGCCCTCCGGGTCAGGAGCCTGTCCGAGGTAAATCCAGTCCATGGTGTCAAGGTGCCACAAATGCCCGTCGAAGGCAACTCGACGTGCCGGCAAAACTCAAATGGACTATTGGGCGGCGTACTGGTAACCTCGGGGAAGCCGAGGGCTGCGCCGCGGCCGGCCAACAAACGGAATCGGCATGGCAAGCCGATGAATTCATTGACCCTTTCCCTGCAATTAGTACTATAATGAAGCAGCACACGATGTATCCTGCCCCCGACCCGGAAGAGGTTTGCACATGCCCCAGGACAACCTGAACGACCTGATTCGAAAAGGCGTCTCCGCCCTGGATAAAGGCAACATGGTCATGGCCCTGGTCCACTTTGAAGCGGCGGCTAAAATCGAAGAAACGCCGACCGTCCGCTCCTACCTGGCCTACTGTCTGGCCAAGGAGCAGCGTCAACTCCAGGACGCCGCCGCCATGTGCATGCAGGCGATGCAGAAGGAACAGGGCAACACCCTGCACTATCTCAATCTCGGGCGCATATACCTGCTGGCCGGACAGAAGGTCAAGGCGATCCGGACCTTTCGCAAGGGCCTGAAGTTGAAGCGGGACCAGCGGATCATCAACGAACTGAAAGAGCTGGGCGTTCGGTCGCAGCCGGTCCTGACATCACTGGACCGGAATCATCCGCTGAACAAGCACCTCGGAAAACTGCTGAAGAAAATAGGCATGCGTTAGCGGCGAGGAAGCGATGGGAACGATGTACTTTCTGCTCAAGATCGTGATCACGGCCGTCGTCATTGCCGCCATCTCGGAACTGGCCAAACACGTGACGCCCCTGGCAGCCGTCCTCGCCTCCCTGCCACTCACCTCGATCCTTGCCATCCTCTGGCTCTACCTCGACACTTCCGACACGGGTCTCGTCATCGACCTCTCCAGAGAGATATTCTGGGCCCTGCTGCCCTCCCTGATTTTTTTCCTGGTCTTTCCCGCCCTGCTCAAATCCGGTCTCCGCTTCTCCCTGTCGCTTCTCCTCGCCATCGCCGTCATGTTGAGCGGCTACGCCGCCTACCTTGCCGTGCTGCGCAAACTGGGCATCCGCCTCTGAAGCCGGGAGTTTTTCGGAAAATTTCCGAGAATGCCTGAAAAACGCAGGGGCGCAGCATGCCGCGCCCCCGTCTCCCGAAAAATCCAACCGGGGGTCGGCAGTCAATCGTCAAAGCCTTCGTTGAAATCCCCCCTTCAAGACGCTAGACTTGAAAACCATGAGCATTGTGAAGAACTTACCGGCCACTTTTGCGAACCGGGACATCGAAGGGATGTGCCGCAGGCGCTACGACGCCCTGGTCATCGGCGGGGGCATCAACGGCGCCGGCATCGCGCGGGATCTTGCCCTGCGCGGGTTGCGCGTGGCCCTGGTGGAAAAGGGGGATTTCGCCTCGGGTACCTCCAGCGCTTCGACCAAGCTCATCCACGGCGGCGTGCGCTACCTGGAACACCTCGACTTTCACCTGGTCTTCGAATCGTGCCGCGAACGAAGTATCCTGCAGAAGATCGCCCCCCACCTCGTGCGTCCGCTGCCGTTCTTCATTCCCGTTTACCGGGACGATCCCCGTTCCCTGCTGACCATCCGGGCTGGAATGGCCCTCTACGACCTGCTCGCCCTGCTGCGCAACACCCGGCACCACAGCATCCTCAACCCGGCAGAGGCCGTCAGGCGCGAGCCCGCCCTGCAGCAGGAAGGCCTCAAGGGGGTAGCGCTCTACTGGGACTGCCGGATGGACGACGCCCGGCTCTGCCTGGAAAACGTCCTGGCCGCCCGGGAGGCCGGAGCCGAGACCCGCAACTATCTCCAGGTCACCGGACTGCTTGCCTCCGGCGGCCTGACGCGGGGGGCCCGCCTCAGGGACATGGAGAACGGCGAGGAGGTCGAAATCGAGGCGCGGGTCGTCGTCAACGCCACCGGCCCCTGGCTCGACGAGGTGTGCGCCCTCGACGGGGACGAGGAAAAAAAACTGCGCCCCACCCGCGGCACCCACATCCTGGTCCCGCGGATCAACTGCGGCGAGGAGGCCCTCTATCTCACCGCCGGCCGCGATGACCGGCTCTTTTTCGTCATCCCCCGGGGCCCCCTGTCGCTGATCGGTACCACCGACGTCGACTTCCGGGGAGGCGCCGACGAGGTCGGCCCCACGGAGGAGGACGTCGGCTACCTGCTCAGCGAGACGGCCCGCCACCTGCGCCGGGAACCGCCGAAGCGATCCGAGGTGGTGGCTTCCTTTGCCGGGCTGCGTCCCCTGCTCTCCGATTCCTCGGCCAAAGCGTCCGGAGTTTCCCGCGAGCATCGGATTTTCGAATCGGGAAGCGGCCTGATCTCGGTCGGCGGCGGTAAATACACCACCTACCGGGCGGTGGCCGACGAGGTGGCCCGGCGCGTCTGTCGCCGCCTGGGCAAATCCCCCGGACGGTGCCTGACCCACCGGCTCCCCCTGCCGGGGGGCGCCACCGGCCGATTCGAGACCTATCTGCGCCGCCGGACCCCGGTCCTGGCCGAGCGCTGCGGGCTGCCGGAGACGACCGTCGAAAGCCTGATCCTTCGATACGGCTCGCGCATCGACCAGCTGCTCGCCCTGGCCGATGCGGAGCCGGAGCTGCTGCAGCCGATCGCCGAAAAGTCGACGCTGCTGGCCGTCGAGGCGGCCTACGCGATCGAAGTCGAGATGGCCCGCACCCCCGAGGACATCCTTCGCCGGCGCACCGCTCTGGCCCTGGGGGCCGGCCGGGGCGTGGCCGAACTGGAAAACGTCTCGACCCTTCTCGGCCGGCGCCTGCGGGCGCCGGCCGACCGATGTCAACAATGGCAAAGCGCCTACCGGGCGCGCTATTCCACCCCATGACTAACTGTTCAGCATCCCCGAAGAATAGTTACCCCCCATGAAAGGATACCGGATGAACGTCAAGGTCAAAAAAGGAGATCCCCTGAAACAGAAAACCCCCTGCCTGGTCCTGGGAACCTTCGAGGGCAAGCTGCGCACCCCCCTGCTCAAGGAGGCCGATCGCGCCCTGGGGGGAGCGCTTGACAGGGCCATTCGCGCCCGTGAGTTTTCCGGCAAGCAGAAGGAAACGCTGCTTCTGCACGCCGGCAAGGACATCGGCCCCGAGCGGATTCTGCTCATCGGACTCGGCAAGGAGAAGGGGGCCGGGGCCGAACGTCTGCGCCAGGGCGCCGGCCAGGCGGTCGGCGCCCTGCAGAAAAGGAGGATCGCCTCGCTGACTTTCGACCTGGCCTCCCTGCCGCTCGGGCGCCTCGACTTTCATCAGCGGGCCCACGCCGTCGTCGAGGGCCTGGTGCTGGCGACCTACCGTTTCGACCGCTACCGGACGGAGGATCGCCAGGAGCTGCCGCCGGAGTTGAAGGAGGCCTGCCTGCTGGTGGAGAAGCGGACCCAGTCCGAGGAAGCCGAGCAGGGAGTCGCCGGGGCCCTCTCGCTGTGCCGGGGCGTCAACCTGGCCCGCGACCTGGTCAATCAGCCCGGCAACATCAAATCCCCCGAGTATCTCGCCGGGCAGGCCCGGGAGATCGCCTCCGCGGGCGGGCTCAAGTGCACCGTCCTGGGGCAGAAGGAACTCGAAAAGGAGGGGATGGGAGCGATGCTGGGGGTGGCCCAGGGCAGCATCCGCGAGCCGCGCCTCATCATCCTCGAATACCGCGGCGGCAACCACGATTCCCGGCCGGTGGCCCTGGTCGGCAAGGGCGTCGTCTTCGATGCCGGGGGCATCTCGCTCAAGCCGGCCGAGAAGATGGACGAGATGAAAATGGACATGGCCGGCGGCGCCACCGTCCTGGGGACCATGCTGGCCGCCAGCCTGCTCAAGCTCCCGATCAACCTCGTGGGGATCGTTCCGGCGGTGGAGAACCTGCCCTCGGGCAGCGCCATTCGCCCCGGCGACATCCTGACCTCCCTTTCCGGGCGCACCATCGAGGTGCTCAACACCGACGCCGAAGGGAGGCTCATCCTGGCCGACGCCCTGACCTACGCCAAGCGTTTCGAACCGCGGGTGGTCATCGACCTGGCCACCCTCACCGGGGCCTGCGTCATCGCCCTTGGCCATCACGCCACCGCCATCCTCGGCAATCACGACGGCCTCATCCGCCAGCTGACCCGGGCCGGCGAACAGACCGGGGAGAGGCTCTGGCAGCTGCCCCTGTGGGACGACTACGCCGCCCAGATTAAAAGCGAGATCGCCGACATCAAGAATATCGGCGGCCGCCCAGCCGGGACCATCACCGCCGCCGCTTTTTTGCAGAAATTCGCCGAGGACTTCACCTGGGCCCATCTCGATATCGCCGGAACCGCCTGGGAGGAGAAGGGCCGGCCCTACACCCCGAAAGGCGCCAGCGGCGTCGGCGTCCGCCTGCTGATCGACTACCTGCGACAGGTCGTTCCGGCCAGGTCGTAACTGGGGAGGAAAATAGGGCCGCCCCCTTGACGCCGGTCCGTTCTCTGTTAATTTGAAGGAAATCCTGTCACAAAGGGGGCTTCCTTGCTGAAGTACTGTGCTTGGTGCGGCGAATACCAGGGGGCCACGAGAGGAAAAGGGCATCAGATCCGGGAGAACATCTGCGAAATCGACACCACGACGGTCTGCCCTTCCTGCCTGGCGAAGCTGGTGAAGGATTTCCTCCGGGAGAAATCTCCCCGGGACAAACCTTCCCTAGCTTGAAAAAAGGGGCTCCATCCGATTTCAGTCAATACCGACAGGGAAAGAAACTTGCCGGGGGCAGGTTTCTTTCCCTTTTTTTTGCCGCCACGGCCCGGGGAATAGGATTTTTTAACAAAAATAGGTTGATTTTTCCCTTTCACCCGATAGGCTTTTGTAAGTTGTGGTTATCCCGGAACAATTTCGGGAGTTTTCTAGGGCTTTCAAAAACAGGAGAGTAGGGCAATGGAAAAAGGCACGGTGAAATGGTTCAATGACGCCAAGGGTTTCGGTTTCATCGAACAGGATGGGGGACCCGATGTTTTCGTTCATTTTTCATCCATCGAAATGGAGGGGTTCAAAACCCTGGCCCAGGGAGACCCGGTGGCTTTCAATATTGTTGACGGACCAAAGGGCCCCCAGGCCCAGAACGTCACTCGCGATTGACGTCTCGCCGACCGCTTCGACCCCGTCCCCGGACGGGGTCTTCCATTTTGATATCCGCGTTTTCCGCTGCGGGAGGGAGTTCGCCGCAAAAACTTAAAAAAAAGCAAACAAAGTGCTTGCTTTTTTTCTTTACCAATGCTAATTACTTATACAGAGTTCCGGAAGTGTATGGGTCACCTGATCAAGAATGAACCGCACAGCTCCCGAGGGCTGCGCGGTTTTTTTCGTAGGGAGCCCCGCTCCGGAACGTTCATTTTTCACCCCGGCCTGGCCGGAAAACAAAGGAGCTAGAAGAAAGATGGCAGAAGGTACTGTGAAATGGTTTAACGACGCCAAGGGTTTCGGTTTTATCGAGCAGGACGGGGGACCCGATGTTTTCGTTCACTTCTCGGCAATTGAAGGCGAAGGCTTCAAATCGCTGGCCGAAGGCGATCGTGTCAGTTTCGAGGTGAGCCAGGGGCAGAAGGGGCCGCAGGCCTCCAATGTGGTCAAGATCTAACCTCGGTCCTTTGAGCTGGACAACCCAAGCCCCGCGCTCCGTCGCGGGGCTTTTTTATGGCACATCGGGGCAACCCCTCCTTGAGTTCGCCGCCACCGGGTCCCGACCTCGCCCTGGACTCACCGGAAACCGGCGTCCCTTGCACGCCTCGCCATGGCGTTCGGCCTTGACAGGAGGCCGCCGCATTGCTAACTTACGGTCTTTGGCAGCAGATGGCTTCTCCCTCCCCTTCCACCCCGCCGGTGGGACAGGTTCCGCAACCGATGAAGGTACTCGTTTCCGACAAATTTTCCCTTGAAGGCCTTCAGGTTCTCAAACAGACCGAAGGGATCGAACTAGACTACCAGCCCGGCATCTCCCCCCGGGAACTGCTGACGGCGGTTGTCGATGCCGACGCCCTGGTGGTGCGCGGGGGCACCCAGATCACCGACGAGGTCTTTCAGGCAGCAAATAAACTCAAAGTCATCGGACGCGCCGGCATCGGGGTGGAGAACATGGACCTGGAGGCGGCCAACCGCAAGGGAGTGGTGGTCATGAACACTCCCTTCGGCAGCACCACCACCACCGCCGAGCATACGATTGCCATGCTGATGGCCCTGGCCCGACAGATCCCTGACGCCAGCCGCTCCACGAAGGAAGGCCGCTGGGAGAAGGACCGCTTTCTCGGCGTGGAGATCGCCGGCAAAACCCTCGGGGTGATCGGCGCCGGCAAGATCGGCCGCCTGGTCATTGAGCGGGCCCTTGCCCTGAGAATGCGGGTGTCCGTCTACGATCCCTATCTGCCGGCCGAGGTCGTTCGCCAGATGGGAGCCGAGCAGGTCGAACTGGACGAACTCTACACCCGTGCCGACTTCATATCCCTGCACGTTCCCCTCAAGGCCGAGACCGAGAATTTTCTCGACGAAGAGGTTTTTGCCAGGATCAAACCGGGTTGCCGGATTATCAACTGCGCTACCGGCGGCCTTATCGACGAGGCCGCCCTGGCCCACGCCATCGCCTCCGGCCGGGTCGCCGGCGCCGCTATCGACGTCTTCGCCCAGGAACCGCCGGCCAAGGACAATCCCCTGCTCGGCCTGGATCAGGTCATCTGCACTCCGCATCTGCGGGCCGCCACCGTCGATGCCCAGGTCAACGTCACCGTCCAGGTCGCGCACCAGATCGTCGACTTTCTGCAGCGGGGCATCGTCGTCAACGCGCTCAACGCGCCCTCGGTAAGCGCCGATTTGCTGGACGTCATCCGACCCTATCTCAACCTGGCGGAAAAGCTGGGCAGCTTCCAGGCCCAGTATTTCGCCCGGGCCCTGCAAAATGTCACCGTCGAATACGCCGGCAGCGTCACCGCGCACCCCACCGAACCGCTCACCATCGCCCTGCTCAAGGGCCTGCTCTCTCCCATGCTCGGTGCCATGGTGAACTTCGTGAACGCTCCCCACCTCGCCCGCGAGCGCGGCATCCGCGTGGTGGAGTCCAAGAGCAGCACGGCCGAGGGCTTTTCGAACATGATCCGTCTCACCGTCAACGGCACCGAAGGCGAGCACTCGGTCTGCGGGGCCCTTTTCGGCGAAAACGACTATCGCATCGTGCGCATCGATGATTATCAGGTGGAGGCCGTGCCCGAGGGCCATATCCTCGTCCTGCTCAACGCCGACCGGCCGGGCGTCATCGGGTTCGTCGGCAAGGTACTCGCCGAAGCCAGGGTCAACATCGCCATGATGAATCTGTCGCGCCGCAAGATCAAGGGTCGGGCGATCTCGCTGATCAATGTCGACAGCAAGATTCCCGAGACCGCCCTCGGCCAGCTGCGGGCCAACGAACATATCCTGGCGGCCGTGCAGGTCAAACTCTAACCGGCCAGGGCCCCCTTTCCCCTGACCGATTCTGCAACTGGATTGATACGATGACAACACCCGATGCCGCTCCGGAAGCGATGCTCCCCAAGGGGGTCAAGGATTTCCTGCCCCTCAAGGCGGCCAAGATCGAATATCTCCGGCACCGCCTGCAGGGCGTGTTTGCCGCCTGGGGGTTCCGCCCGGTGCTGCCGCCTTCCCTGGAATACCTTCACGTGCTCGAGCGGGGCCTGGGCGAGGGGCTGCGCGAAAAGACCTTCCGCTTCGACGACCGCCAGAGCGGCAGGCTGGTGGCCTTCCCCACCGACATCACCCCCCAGGTGGCCCGCATCGTCGCCACCCGCATGCGCGAGCATCCCATGCCGCTGCGCCTGTGCTACACCGGCCAGGTCCTGCGCCACACCGAACAGCAGGCGGGCAAGGACCGGGAGATCTTCCAGGCCGGGGTCGAGCTGATCGGGCTGGAGAGCCCGGAGGCCGACGCCGAGATGATCGCCATGGCAGTGGAGAGCCTCAAGGCCCTCGGGGCCCGGGAATTCACCATCGACATCGGCCAGGTTGAATTCTCCCGCGGCGTCATGGCCGGGCTCTCCCTGCCTCCCGCCCGCATCCGGGAGATCGAGGCGGCCATCGCCCGCAAGGACAACTCGGGCCTGAAGCGCCTGCTCGACGAGACTCCCCCGGACGACCGGGTGCGCGAGGAAATCCTCGCCCTGCCCCGCCTCTTCGGCGGCCGGGAGGTGCTCGAGAAGGCCGGGGCCATCGTCACCAACGACCGCTCCCGTCGGGCGCTGGCCAACCTGGCCCGGGTCCTGGAGATCCTCGAGGTCTACGAGGTGGAGGAACACGTCACCTTCGACCTCGGCGAGCTGCGCGGACTCGACTACCATACCGGCGTGACCTTCCAGGGCTTTCTCAGCGGCATGGGCCGCGCGGTGTGCTCCGGGGGCCGGTACGACAACCTGACGGCGCGCTACGGATTTCCCGCCCCGGCCACCGGTTTCGCCTTCAACCTGCTCAACCTCCTCTTCGCCCTCGACAGGGAACTCGACGAGGTGACGGTGCATCGCACCGACGTGTTGATCTTCCAGGCCGGCGCCGACAAGGAGCCGGCCCAGAGAGTCGCCCGCGCCCTGCGCGAACGGGGCTTTTCCGCCGCCCGGGACATCATCTCCCGGGGCCTGGAGGAGACTCTCGACTATGCCCACAAAACCGACTATCGCTTCGTCATGATCATCGGGGACGTCAAGGAGGAAGTCCTGCTCATCGGGCTCGCCGACGGCAGCGAGCGAAGGCTGCCCTATCGGGCGGTGCTCGCCGGAGACTTCACCCCGTAGTCCCCTTCAGGAGAAAACAACAGATGGCCAATGTAATTATCGTAGGTGCCCAGTGGGGCGATGAAGGCAAGGGAAAGGTCGTAGACATCTACACCGAATATGCCGACGAGGTCGTGCGCTACCAGGGCGGCAACAACGCCGGACATACCCTGGTGGTCGGCGAGGAAAAAACCATCCTCCACCTCATCCCCTCGGGCATCCTGCACGACGGCAAGCGCTGCGTCATCGGCAACGGCGTGGTCCTCGACCCGGCCGTCTTCCTCAAGGAAATCGACGGCCTGAAGAAAAAGGGCTACATCAAGGACGACGATCAGCTGATCGTCGACGCCAACGTCCACATCATCATGCCCTACCACGTGGCGATCGACAAGGCGCGCGAGACCAACTCGGGCGCCCGCAAGATCGGCACCACCGGCCGCGGCATCGGCCCCGTCTACGAGGACAAGATCGGCCGGCGCGGCATCCGCCTGCAGGACCTCGTGCGGCCCGAGACCTTCGCCCGCAAGGTCGCCGAGATCCTGCCGGAGAAGAATTTCTTCCTGGAGAAATACCTCGGCCAGGAGCCCCTCTCCGAAAAGGCGATCATCGAGGAGTACGCAGGCTACGCCAAGGCCCTTGAGCGCTACATGGGCAACGCCTCGCAGATCATCACCGACGCCATCGGGCAGGGCAACAACATCCTCTTCGAGGGCGCCCAGGGCAGCCTGCTCGACATCGACCACGGCACCTACCCCTACGTCACCAGCTCCAACACCATCGCCGCCGGCGCCTGCACCGGCGTCGGCCTCGGCCCCCGGTTCATCGACGAGGTTATCGGCATCTCCAAGGCCTACGTCACCCGCGTCGGCGAAGGGCCCTTCCCGACCGAACTGGAGGACGACAACGGTCGCAAGCTGCAGGAGGCGGGCAACGAGTTCGGCTCCACCACCGGCCGGCCCCGCCGCACCGGCTGGCTCGACATCGTCGCCCTGCGCGAGGCGGTGCGCACCAACGGCATGACCGGCCTGGCCATCACCAAGATGGACGTGCTCAACGACTTCGACCGGATCAAGGTCTGCACCGCCTACTCCTACCAGGGCCGGATGCTCGACAGCTTCCCCCGCGACGCCGAGATCCTGCGCGAATGCCAGCCGGTCTACGAGGAACTCGAAGGCTGGCGGCAGGACATCTCCGGGGCGACCCGCTACGAGGACCTGCCGGATCAGGCCCGGGCCTACCTCGACAGGATCGCCGAGGCGGCCGGCTGTCCGGTGGCCCTGG
>Ga0102953_1001256_pt1 | contig 16244 bp, 3 predicted proteins | sample SalPon2A_C_D2_MG_FD_78509 | JGI IMG/M metagenome (GOLD analysis project Ga0102953, IMG submission 78509) | Soil microbial communities from South San Francisco under conditions of wetland restoration - Salt Pond MetaG R2A_C_D2_MG | ecosystem: Environmental > Terrestrial > Soil > Wetlands | place... | reverse complement strand
GACCGAGGTTTTTTCATCATCGGTCTGCATAGCTTCTTCAGACATCGCAGATTCTTTGTTTTCAGTCGTGTCACCGGCCGTTAAGGATGCCGCGGGCTGTGTCCGGGCCGGTTCTTCAGCCTCGGCAGCCTCTTCATTTGGTTCCGGTTCCTTAGCCTCTGCGGGCATTTGATCCTGGACCGGTTGTGCGACCGCGGTGTTTTCATCTTTAGTCTGCGTAGCTTCTTCAGACATCGCAGATTCTTTGTTTTCAGTCGTGTCACCGGCCGTTAAGGATGTCTCGGTCTGTGCCTGGGCCGGTTCTTCAGCCTCGGCAGCCTCTTCATTTGGTTCCGGTTCCTTAGCCTCTGCGGGCATTTCATCCTGGGCTTGCTCACCACCCACGGCAACAGCTTCTGATTCAGGCAGGGGCAATATCTGATGACCGATGGCGAACATATATACATCAGCCGAGGCAATGATAGGACTCTCTTTTTCCGGTTTGTCATAGCGCGCTGGAATAAATTTGGCCAGTTTCTGGAGGCTCTTGTCAATCCATTCGTTGTAAACACCAACGGAGATCAGTTCGAGATTGCTTTCGTGAACGGCAATAGCTCTTTCCTCAAAGGGGTAGGCCTGATCTTCAATGGCCAATTCATATTCTTCCATTTCAAGAGGGCTGAGCCCTTCTGGACGCTCCGATTCCATCAGGGACTTGCTGAAATGGGCGTAGATCTCGGCCAGATAAAAAGTCGCTGCGGCGGTGACCTCTCCAACTTCATAGTCGATTAGCTTATTGAACTGTTGAGTGGTGGACTTCATCAGCTCTTTCTTCTTACGCAGGTTGTCAGCGAATGGCTTGACCAGTTTGATTTCGGCAAACAGCTGATAGCTCTTCTCAGCCAAGACTAATGCCGCCTTGCCGGCAAGATATCGGGTCCTGGGGGTGCGTTCTTCTCCGGCGGCTGCCTCGATTGCAACTAGCTGCTTTAGTTCGTTGAGATAGCTGTCCTGTTCGTCTCTTGCCTTGAGAATCTCAGCAATCTTATTGCGTGATTCAATGTTAAGTTCTACTGGCTGGGGAAAATAACCCACATAACGCCGATAAACTTCAAGGGCGCGAATATTGTCCTCTACCTGCTCGTAGAGATCGGCGGCAATCATCAGGGCGCCCCGTCTTACCTCATCGTCCTGGGACTCTCTCTCCATACGCTCATATTCGCCAGCTGCCAGCGCCAGCTGGCCGTCCTCCTTATAAACGTAAGCAATCTTCTTGGTAACCTCGGGTTGCAACTCATGATCAGGGAAATCCTCTCGGAATCCGGTTAGTACACTGGCCGCCATTTTCCAGTCTTTAAGTTGGATCAAGGCCGCTGCGGCATCATATTCGGCATTGGGCCTGTATTTGGAGGTAGGCGCCATTGTGCCGACTCGCAGGAAATGATCGGCGGCGGCCCGATAATCCTCATCTGCTTTTGCCTGTTCACCCTGTTTGTAGATTGATATCGCCAGGTTGTCCACGAGGGCGGGACGCGATTTATCTTCCTCGGGAAGCAGCTCAAGCACCTTCACGTAACCTTCTTCTGCATCGCTGTAAAGCTTGAGTTCGTAAGACGAATGGGCGACGACCAGCCATGCCCCGCGCAGGATATCTTTGTCTGTTTCTGGGAATTTCTCGATAAGGGTGCGGCCGGCCGCTGCCGCCTGTTCATACTCCTCCATCTCGTCGAGATCATCAGTTGCGGCCCCAAGAACTATCGCCGCCTTTTCATGTTCGGGATAGGTATCGGCAAACTTCAGCGAAGAACGGACAGCCTCCCTTTTGATTTTCTCTTTCTCAGCAGTTGGAGCGGCATCGAGCTGCTGTCGGAAAGCATAAACAGCCGCATAGCCGGCCTCGGAAGATTTCTCATGACGGGGATAATCGTATGACGTCTTTTCAAATTCCACGGCGGCATCGGCAAATGAGTTGTTCTCCAGGAAAAGAGAGGCCAACTGATAATTGATTGCCGGCGTTTCCTCATCCATCGGGAAGGAGGATATGTATTCCCTGTACCAGTGCAGTGCTTCGGCAAGATTTGCCGGCTTATCTTCGACACGCTTTTTGTTCTGATAAAGAGCGTGGTAGTGGGTGGCCAAGTCATTCAGGTTTGTTTTCAGGAAACTGAGAACGTCAGGACGGTCAGCCGGGACGAAATGCTGCCAGTATTCGGCTTTCAGCCCGTAGTTTGTTGCGAAGGATTTTTTCGAGTCGATGACCAGGGTCGGGAAGCCGCCCGCAATGTTGATCTCGACCACCCGCATGTGGAAGTTGGGTGATTTGGCATGGAATGCGTTGCGGCTAATGAATGCGTCATAGGTAGCAGTTGCATCGCTGTAACGGCGTTTGTCGTAATAATATTCGGCGAGGTTGCTGTAGACCAGATATTCATAGACGCGCTTACCGTAGTGGTTAAAGTAATCAACCACGGCATTTGCACCACCAATATTCGAGAAGCCCAGACTGATGACCCGGAAAGTGTCTTCCATGCGCTGTTTTTCCATTTCGCTTTCAGTCTGGTTGAAATCGTAACCCTGATCGACTTTGTAATCGAGCAATGCCATAAAATTGTCAAGGGCTTCGCTGTATAGTTCCTGCTTGTAAAAAGTCCAGCCGAGTTTATATAAAGCCAGCTGATAGTAGAAGGATCCGACACCGATATCGACTATACCTTTGTAAGCATCCTCGGCATCGAGATATTTGCTATGGGTAAAGAAGTACTCGGCACGTCGGAACTGGACCTCATCAAGATATCGGGAATCGGGGTAATCACGAACCAACCGGTCCATGACCTCCATGGCCTCCTCGATCCGCCCAAGCTCCTCGTAAGCCCGGGACATTTGGTAGAGAACCTGATCGTTTCGCTCGTACAAAGGATATTTGTCAAGCAGCTTTTGGTAAAGCGCTACAGCTTCCAGCGCTCCCGCTCTTTCCAGATCGTCGGTTCCCGGCAACGGTTCATTTTGGGGAGCAGTTGAGGACACTTGCTCGCTGCTGCTCGCCCTGTTTTCGAAATCGGCATCACCCTCTTTGTCTTCAGGGCCGACCTGGGCTTGGGCTAAAGACTGCTCGGCAGAGGCGTCGACAGGCTGCGCCACCGGCGCCGGCAAGGGACGATCTGCCGCTTCGCTTTCATTAGATTCTTCTCCTTCGGAGAGGTGTCCATATTCCTTCTCGATTTTAAGATCGGCCAGACGACGGATAGCTTCGGGCGCAAAAGTCGAGTCGTCCGATTCTTCAAGAAAACGCTGATAGCTTTCCATCGCCTTCTCAAATCCTCCTTCGATAGGAACATCTTTTATTTCGATGTGCCTGTTGCGCAATTGGGCGATAGTCCCCCCATTGTCAATCGGACCTGTTGTGCTGCATGCAGTGAAAATCACCGACAGCGTAATTATGATAAACAGGAAACGGTTCATTGCCCCGCCTCTTTCCGAGCCTGAGCTCTGGTTGCCCGGTCGTAACTGTCGGCCATTGCAAATCTCGCTTTGACCTGGAACTCTTCGAGCCGTTCGCGCCGTTTGCTTAGTTCGTTAACGGCCATTGTTTCTATCATATGCCCCTGCTGGGCCATCAGTTTCTCCGTCTTCTCCGTTGCAGTGGCAATCCTGATTTGCTGGCGGCGGATAATATCATCGTAGCCCTGATAACTCTGCGTGGCTGCCTGCCGGGTGCGAACAAAGTCGGTATATTGCCTTCGCAGCATCTCGACGACTACATTCAGTTTGTGGAGATTTTTATAAGCATCCGTGAGCCGTTGATCGTACTCGGTATAAATCGTCCAATCCAGGACCCCACGGAGGCGTTTTATGCGGGCCGTGATGCTGCCGGAAGCCTCTTTTCCCAGCGGGTTTGCCGATTGAAAAAGTCGCTCAATGCGTTGACCGATGATACGTTCCTCCGCGGTCGCCAGGTAGTCTGGTCTCGGCGCCACGAGCATGGACTGCAATCGCTGTTCGATATGGTCCTTCTGTTCAAGCCGCAGACGCATCTGAGAATCCAACTTCCTGAATTGTGCGTCAATTCCGGGAATAAGCGGCTCATAGTAGGATCGCCGCTTCTCGATTATATCGCTATAAGCGGCAAGGTCTTTTGTCCAGGTTTTTAGTTTCCTGCGCAACTGCTCGAGATCAAGATAATTTTTCAGTGACTCCTGGAAATCATGAGAGGCCATCAAGTCCAACAGATAGTAAGTTTCAGGTGATTCAGGAAGATTGCGAAGTTTAACGACCCAGTTTGCGTCCTGTTTAAACTCGCCCCGGGCCAAAGCGTTAAGGAAAGTGCCTTCCCTGATGCTTTTTATGGAATCGCTCAGTTTGTCAATCTCCTGTCCGAAGGAGTTTAAGGCTTTTCCATACAATAACGCGGACTTGCTATATACATTAAGCTTCCCGTAGGCATAGGGAACGGCGACCAAGGCCTCCTGTACAGACGGATCGGTCAACTCTCGATCTGCCAGGATGGTCCATGGCACTAAAGCCTTTTCATAATTTTCCTGTGAAGCATCGGCCCATCCTGATCCCAGTAATGCCCGGTTGGAAAATGGCCCCTCAAGCCGGACCCTGTCCAGCACTTCCTTGGCACCAGTGAAATCTTTCTCATTCAGCATTTTGTCGCCGAGGACGAGGTTCGACTTGTCTTTGATCGCCAAAGTGACGGGATTGTCACTTTGTAATAATCCCGTTCGATCAAGATATTGACGTCCTTCCTTGGTCTTACCTTCATTGAGCAGCGCGATACCGAGGTTGTAAGATGTGAAACCTTCCAGGCTTTTGACACCTTCAAGTTGTTTCAAGATGTTAACGGCTTCCTCAAAACGGCCGTTGGCCATAAGAACCTGAGTGCGCAAAAATGCCAGGTCGTCAATTATATTTTCGGGGACCTCTCCGCTGATACGCTCCAGGGCATGGAAGGCGTTTCCCGGCTGCTCTTTCTGGAAGAAAATCCTGGCCAGACGAAAGATGGCCTCGTTACGCACTTTCTCATCAACGTTGCCCTCGATTACTGCCTGGATTGCCCGCCCGGCCCGGTGATGCATCCGGTAGTACAGTTCGAAATCACCGATATCGAACTCCGCCTGGTCTAAATAACTGTAAAGTGTGTCAAGTTCCGGTTCGTCGAGTTCTTTAGATAGTGCCAGTTCTGTGTCAAGTCTGGAGATTGCCTCGAACCACTCCTCCTGAAAGGCGTAATAAAGGGCCTCGCTGAAATAAAGGTCCTTGGACCTCTGCGGTGAAGCATTTTCAGCCGCAAAGGACACCGAGGACGAAGCCAATAAAAGGCTTATGGCAATAACAGCAAGCCTAAACATGAATTATCTGTCTCTGAAAGTAATTGATTCCTGAGCGAGGACTATTTCGACAATCTTAGGTGCAACATCCTTCTCAACCTGGATAGTTTCCGTCTTCTGGAAATCACTTCCGCCTGCTGATTTTCCGTTAAATGTCACCATCATCTCGTGGTTGCCGGTGGTGACGTTACCGGTATATATGCGCTGCACACCACCTTTTTGCAGGGCCTCGAGCTCTTTGAAAGTATAAATGTGATGGATTATCGGATCTCCGTCGATACTGATGTCGACGTAATCAACCTGGGATTCATCTTCCGGGGTCAGGGAGACAAAGATGGCAATCTGAGTATGGGACGGGTAAAGAAGTTTTTCTTCCAGCTTGTTAAGCTCCGCCGCAATGGAGAGGACATCACTCTTGATCTCCTGCACCTGCTCGTCCAGGCCTTTAATCTGTTCCCGTGAGACTTCTTCCGCGAGGGCGGTTGTGGTCATCAAGAGAAGCATGACCGCAATCCCCGCCATGATTTTTTTTATAAATTTTTTCATAAGTTTCACCTGTTTTTAGCTTCAGATCTTACCGACCAGATTGATGAACAGACCCTGGTGGTCATAACTGAGGTCGGTCAGATCATCGGAGAATTTGCTGAAGTTGTATCCGATTCCCAACTTGATATGGTTGCCTATATGGCGATAAACTCCCAGTAAAGCCCCGCTGAGACTGTCCTGGGCATCCGGCAGATCGAGCAACCTTCCCTCGATCAAGGCATCCCAGCGATGGATGACGTGCCAATCGGCACGGATAATGTACAGTGAAGCCCGACTGTCGAAGAACTCCGGATTGACTCTTTCCTGACTCACTTGTCCCAGACGGTACGCGTACTTGCCTCCGAGTGTCATCCGCGAAGTCAGATCGTACATGACGTCAGCCGAAGCGATATGGCTGCGCTGGATCACATCTGCCCCGGGACTGGTGGAGACAATTTGTCCCGCGGCCGGAACATTATAAAAATAGGTGTACTTGAGCAACGCATTCAATCGATCATGGTGAATCGGCCGATAGGCATAACCCAGTACCGCCTCAGTGTAACTGCCGTCGAAGAATTCTCCCTGTGAACTGTCACTCTGGGCATAGTTTAATTTGCCAATAAGCCGCCAATCAGGATTGAGCTGATATTTAAGGCTATTTTTCAGCAACCAGGAGGTGCGTTTGATGGTAGTTGTATCAGGCTGTTCAGCATCATCCACCCGGTACTCCAAAGCACCGTTGATTTTCAGGCGTTTGAGGCCGTAACCGGCCCTTATTCCTGCGGCCATCCTTTCGAGTTCAGCGCCGGTCTGATTGTTCCGTAGGGTACCGAAATCTATATTCGCACCAAAATTAAGGTGATCCATTGGGGCAAGGTCGACGCCTGTAGAGTGCATAAGGCCAGTCGGTACATTGCCATGGACATAATGTTCTTCCAAATAGACACTGGCGCTGTCGGAGTAGCGGGTACGGAATCCAGAGACCATATTCCCCTTCCTTGCTCGCAGGCCGTTATCAGTCCGCTCATTTTCAAGAGCGTAATTAGCATAAAGTGTGGTTCTGTCTGAATAGAGATATTCTGTGCCGAGCCGGACATCCGTTCCGAGATTGCCTCCCGATCCCTCACCCTCTAAACTAAACCGGTCGGTAATTCGATAAATGCCACCAACCCCGAAGCGACCGTTTTTCTCCCGATTACCGGTGGTTTGTAATGACTCCTGTGCGAAACCGTAGCCGTTCCAGCGAGCCCCGGAATCGTATAGGGCCTTAACCACCACATCGGTGCGATCGCCCTCGTCTTGAGTCAGGGGAACCACCGGGGAATTGTCTTCGCGGCTATCTCTCCGTACACCAGGACTCAGGGTCCAATGATCGTTTGCGTGAAAATCGAGGTTAAGTTCAGCGGCCTCGGTCTCAAGCCCCTGGTCCACTGTTTTATTGTCGGCCTTGATCCGCATTTTGAAACGTTCGCCGATCGGCAATTCGACAGTGCCGCCGAATTGGGAAGTGTCACGGTCGGTGTTCAGGCCGGGAGCTGCGTAACCAGCTTCCAGATCCTGGTTATACAAGGTGATTTTCCCTAGTCTGCTTTCAAAAATATCGCTTAAGCCTATGCTTACATCAACCCGATGGGCCGCTGCATCCTCGGAGTCATCAAATGTGCCTGTCGATTCGAAGTTGAAGCCGCCATCCTGAGAATTCGTGGTAGAGAGGCTGGAACCCTTGCTACGGCCTGCTTCGATTTTCAGCCATGTGTTGGGTGATTCCCGGAGTGTAATGTCTGCTCCGTCCAGGCTGCTTTCGCTTCCCGCTTCCTCGTCCCTGTTGGTGGTTACACCGATTTTGACATGGTCATTAAACCAGTAATGGATGCTGCCACCGGTTGCCATTGTATCTAGTTCCTCAACTCCGGGAGTGTATTCATAACGGACCACCAGGAAAAGAGGATTGCCGGCGGCAGAATCGCTATGCACCAAGAGAGAATCGTCAGCCGTAGAAGAGAGTGGCTGGACAAGAAGCAGGCGGCCCTGTAAATAGTCAAGGTCGTAATCGAGTGTCGGTGTGAGATTTTTAACGCCCAAGACCATCCCGGAATCCTTGTCGCGTATTTCGATGCGTACCCGTTCGGAACCTTCGAGAAGGTCCTGCCGGTTCAGGAAGTAGAGGGAGCCGCCGGTTCCCCTAAACTCGTCCCGGCCAGCAACAGTGCCGGGATCGGCGGCAAAGCCGTCAGCCATGAAACGCTGCTCGCCGAATTCGGTTATACCATTTGTTTGGTAATGGAGGTTGGCGCCGTAGAGGCCACGGTCTACATGGGCCAGGTCATTCTCCGTATAACCGATCTTGAAATTACCCCAGAGGCCATAGTTTTCTTTCTTTTTAAGTTTTGCATAAAACTTGCCGTTGGTCGGAGCGTCTTCCACTACGGTTCCATCATCCCCGTAAGTCGGCATGTGGTAGTCGGGATCGATCCTGCGGAACAATGCTTCGGGGGACTTATCTAGGAAATTACTGAATATCTCGTCCAGCGGCCCTTCGCGTGTGTCGGCGCTGGCCGTGAGTTCCCATCCTGATCCGAACTTGCCTTTTGTATAAAAGGCCAGCCGCCCCTGAAGGTTCGCTTCATCTTTGTATTGCTGTTTGTCAGGGGCAAGCAACTCTGCTGAGCTATCGGTCGTGTTACCAGACAGGGTCAGATCACCTATTCCAACCGTGAACCAGTCGTTTTTTTCAAGGGAAAGATCTCGTAGGAACAGTTCGCCGTTTCCGGATTTGTCGAGCACGGCCACTTCCACTGTATGCATGCCGACCGGGAGAATCTCCTCGGCGATAAACCTCCCATTACCATCGACCGGTATCGAGTTACCCGCCAACCAGACGGAATGACCTTCAGGAATCGCGTTGCCGATGGCCTGGACTGTACCGCCGCTTAGATCAATGTTACGGCTGGCTATCCTGCTTTCGCCGTAACCGGCAAGAAGTTCCTTGCGTAAATCAGCTTCAGCTGCATCGGGATCAATCTGGTCAACAATCCATAAAGACTGGGTCGTGGTTTCATCGAAATGATCGCCGGCATCGTAGACACGAACCAGATATTTCAGTTTGCGTCCAGGCGCTGAATATGATGTGTAATCGGCATGCCATTGCGCGAGGCCATTATCATTCATGGCGATCACTGCTACAGGGGTGTCACGAACCGACTGTTTATCTTCAAAAATCCTTACTTCGGCTCGGTTAATGAAACTGTGGTAATTGACATAGAGACGGAAATTGACCTGATTCTCGGCAAACTCTGTCTCTTCCAGGTCACGGTAGCGGATGGTGAGCGGCCATGCTGTCACGTTGAGCCTTGGAGTAGTCTTCAGGTTGTCGTATTTGAACTCGATGCGCGCGTCATCAAGAGCCACGTCGGTGCAACGCTGCACATCCGGGATGCTTTTGCCCGGATCATCGAGCGGCTTTCCATCGACCGAGATCCGCATAAGGTTAAGCCCGAAAGGATTGCCGGTTTTTACCTCCCTGGTCATCCGGGTTATGTCGACACCCTCGTAGTCATCTTGGTCGACAAGCTCGTCATAAATAGCCTCCACCTTGACTCGTGATGTCCCCGTTTCGATGAACCCTGCGTTGACCACGTCCATTGTTTGGACGTATCCGTGACCTTCAAATTCGGTTTGCGCTTCGGTTAATCCCATCTGTTCGCTTACTAGTGACATGGCCCGTCGTGCCCGGGCCGTGGACCAGCCAATGTCGTCGCCGTAAATCGCCGCGGTCCTCCGGTCGAGGCGTTCGTTGCTGAGATAGCCGATAAAACGTAGGCGAACGTTTGCCTTGTCACCTATCTCGTCCATTATCTCGCTCAACCTGTCGATATAGTCCGGCGGAAGTACAGGATCACCCTTGTCAAACAGAATCGGAGAAACATTGCCGCCAGGCGGATCATATATCTTGGTTATCGTCTCAGCGCCGGCCTCCTCTGGGCACAATTGCGGCTCATCCGGCAGGTCTTGTAAGGGATCGTCATGCCAGAACTCGACCTCGACCCGCCGGTTCATCGAACGTCCCTGTGGTGTATCGTTGGATGCAACAGGACGGGTCGCTCCCTTACCATCGCTATCGACTTCGAAATCGATCGATCCTAAGTTTTCCCGGACTGCCAGTGACACACGTCGTGCCACCGCCTTAGACAATCCCAAGTGGTTTCCGTATATACGTTTGTTGCGACCGGCGAGGGGAGTGTTGTCGGTGAATGCGATAAACTTGACTACAATATTATTCTTGCTTCTGAGATTCTTCAAAACCTGGTCGATCTGGTGTATGAAACCTTCCGGGACTTTTACCATCCCTTCTTCGTAATGCAATGGTGCTATCAGGTTTTTTACCCGGGCGCGATGGGAGTGGCCTTCCTTATAGCGTAATTTACAGACGGTTTCGGTCCGGCAGACCTTGATACGATTTACCTGGCGAGGAACTATTACTTCCTTATCGACTAACTTTTCACCGATCTCGTCATACCAGACCTCAACTTCAACCCGTCGGTTGAGAGCCTGTCCCGCCTCTGTTTCATTGTCGGCAATTGGTTGGCTGTCTCCCAACCCCTCGTAAGAAATAGCCTCCGGGGGTAATCCAAGTGCACGCTGGCAATATTCGGCGGTTGTCCCGGCCCTTTCCCGTGAGAGGCCGACATTGTCACCGTATTTTTCTTGCAGAGCATCGCTGAGAGGCTGGGAATCGGCATGGCCGACAAAATGGAGACGCAGATTTTCGCGTTCACGCATATCATCGAGCACACCGCGAAGTAGCTCGAGATATTCATCGGGAATGTCAGCTTCTCCCTGACGGAAGTGAATCGGCGGAACCACATTTGCCAATTTGACCGTTTTGACATCCTTTTCGACGACTTGGCGAACTTCGGTGCGATCTCCCTGGTCCTCGTCAAAAATGGACTGGTCCAGAAGCCATGGCGTAAAACCCTCTTTCTGCGCCAAGTGCATTTCAGAGGTCTCACCACAGGTAGCCGATTCTCTAGTGCCGTTTCCTCCTGAAGCCAGGGCTTCCGTGCATGCGAATACCGTTGCCCCGATAATGGGGATCAGAAACAGCAATATGAGGGTGATGGCACGTTTCAAGATCAATCCCTGCAAGACAGTAGTATTAAGGAGAAGGCACAAGAGTTTATAACTGATGCCTTCCCCTGCATTACTCTTTCAAAAATAGATTTCATGGTGTCACAACTCATTGCGGAGAGCCTCGTCTCCAGAACACTTCGGTTTCAATGGTTAGTCTGTATCCGCCATCCCATCGATCCGTTATTTCCTCTTTCAGCGCATTGAGCCGTTTCTCTACCAGATGATTACTCTCAACATCAGCCATGTACGATAACCGCAGCACAGACGGCGCTTTCTGCAATTCTTTCAGCAACAATCCCATCCGTGGCTGCCACTGCAGACGAATCTCAATGCTGTCCGGCTCAAAAACACCATCGGCAATATCAAGGGACACAACACGGTGGATCGTCGCGCCGAAGTTGTAGCGCAGCGTCTTTCCGCGTGTGGCCCGTTGTACCCTCGGGTTCTCTGTTGTTATTCGATATCCCGTCGGCAGACTTCGATCATCAAGTTTCAGAATGAAATTGCTGCCGCGGTCTTCGTCAGGTACAGTCGCACAAGTTATGTGGAAACGGCCATGCTCATCTGTTGTTCCAGTAAGTCCCCGCGCAGTTATAACCCGCGCAGCTGCGAGCCCCTCCTCTCCCTCGTCCTGATAGCCGTTCAGGTTACGATCGTCGAAGACCTTCCCGATCACATCTGTACAATCAAATGTTGGATCGGGGACAACTCTGACGGTAGCGGTAGCTTCCCCCGAAACCATCTCGCCGGTAGAGGTGTTGAGAACCTGGGCTCGATTGATATATTCGTCTTCGGTAGCACCCGCACCAACCACCAAGAGAAGCTTGATAGTGCGTTTTGCGTTGGTTTGAAGGGTAAGGCCACTCCAGGTAAGTTCGCGACCATTAACAACCGGCTCTAACGGTTCGCCATCAAGACGGGCTGACTTCTCTACATATTTGAAACCTGCCGGGAAGCGATCGATTATGGCGATGTCATACAAAGGCGCACCGAGCACGTTGGTCACGATGATCGTATAAGGGACCAGTGACCCTTGGGTCACGTTGATCTGGGATGAAGTCTTGGTGATCGATACGGAGCCGTTCAATTCCGGATCGATAGGAATATGGTTGTTGAAAATCTGGCTGTCGCCGGGGATCGTGGTGTTGATCAGGGTTAGGTAAAGATAGTGTTTGATCGACGTGGGCGGTACGGAGACATCCGGTGCTGATCCGTTGGGCTGCGCCTCACAGAAGCCGACCGGTATGGCGACCGCATCATCCGGGCACGACGGAACCTGATACGCCGTAGCACCTGGATCGAAAGCAGGATCGGTAAATCCCGGCACGGGGGGAATAACGCGCGACGGTCCAGTCGTGTATCCTGCTGTCGGCGGTGTCACACGAATTACATAGTTGCCGCCCGGCGGACAGGACGGATCGCTGAAGTTCAAATCAAACTTGTAGAAGCCACTCTGAGCCGTCACCTGATCCTGCTGGGCTGGATCATCGAAGCAACTGCCGACAACCGAGCCGCCGTTATGAAGCAAAGTTATAGTAGCGCCCGCAATCGGGTCCCGGGTGACCGAATTGAAAACCACCCCGTTAGGCCAAATAGGCAAGTTCAGATTTTGCAGATTACTGCTGGGCGCGATGAAGATACCGCTGATTTGCTGCGGACCGTTTATGAATCCGTTTATGGTCGGTGAATCGGCATAACCGAGGGTGGCGGTGTTAGCTCCTGCTCCCGGTGCGCGGAAGCGCAGCTCATATGGCTCGGGTAGCCCTTGATTGGGAACCACACCGCCGAAGCTATATGCGCCATCTGCATCTGTCAGTGTTGTAATGAGTAGTATGTTATTACGGTACAACTCCACGGTCCAGCCGGAGAGTAGTTGTTCGGAACTGTCATACACCTTGTCCAGGTTGGCATCGTGCCAGACATTACCGTTGAGACCTGCGCCTCCCGGTGTGCCGCCCACGTCGAGGGATACACTGGCAGAATCATTCTGCGTCCCAACGTTCCAGCTGACGTCGCCGGTATTGATAACGGTCGTGCCGATCGGCAGGGCAGGATCGATCTGCACCCGGAACCTTGCAGTGGCGGTATCACCCGGCAGTAGATTACCTGTGTAATTGGCGGTAAATAACGACCCGGTATAGTTGACTCCTGTCGTAGAGCCGTTCATGAGGCCGGAACCGGCAATATAGTTCACCTGACCTGTCAGTGGTCCGAGATTGTCAGTCACCACAACATTCGTGGCAGGCACATTGCCGATGTTGGTCACCCGAATCACATACTCGAGCTGTGCGCCCGGTTCGGCAGTGCCGCCGCCAACCACGAATACTTCCTTGGTGATACTCAACAGCTGGGCATCGCCCACTATGACCTGAGTGGGCTGGTCGCCGTTGGCATCGATCCCGTCGGCATCGGTCGGTTCGTCAGGCAGTTCGTTGTCGGTCACCATGCCCTGGTTGCTGATAATGGTGCCAGGGCCGGCGACCACTTGCACATCAAAGGTGATGACGGCCGAGGCTCCGGGCGACAGGGTACCGTTACCAGCGGTGGGCGGCGGCAGATCTGAAGAACTGACGGGAATGCCGGCGGCCAATGGAGAAATGCCGGCAGTCTCGGCAACCGGGTTGCCGTTTAAGAACGTACTGTTGGCCTCATATGAGGTACCGACCGGCACCGCATCGGTGAAAACCACACCTGTGGCGGGAGTTGGCCCCTGGTTGCTGATGGTAATCGTATATTGCAGCACATCGGTCGGATCAACCAAGCCATTTAAGTTGTTATCAGTCAGAATCTGCACAGTTTTCTGCGCATCGACCAACGGCAGATTGCCTACCACATCCCGCGTCGGATCATCAACGGCTGAAGTGACCGGATCGTCGGACGGATGTTCCGGGAAGGATCCGCTACCCGCCCCATTACCGTTTGCGAAGGCCTGGTTGGCGATGATGGTGCCGTCAAGCACATTCGTATTGGTCGTTACATTAAAGGTGATTGTTGCAACATTAGTCGTGGTCGATGTCGCATCGGCACGCATGGCTCCCGGCGTGGTATCTTCAGGAGCATTAATCAGCATACCGTCTTGCAGAGGTGATACCCCGGCAGCCGGGTCTGCTACAGGATTACCGTTCAAAGTCGTACTACCGGTCACATAGGTGGTATTGGCCGGGATCTGATCCCTTAAGGTGACATTAATCGCATTCTCGTCGCCTATATTTTTTAAGGTAATGGTGTACTGAACAGAGTCACCCGCCATCAGTACGGCCGGATCGCCGGTAAGATCCTGGGAAGTTTTCCAGATTTCAAATAGAGGAGCCGAGGTGATCAGAGTCTGTGTTGGATCTTCATTACCGCCCACATTGGGATCGTCGCTGTTCATCAGCAACACGCCATAGGAAGTAAGTTGGGCCTGGTTGAGGACTACCGTGCCGCTGTCGATTACCGAGGCCAGAGTCGCTTCAAAGACGATATCCGCGCTGGTATTTGGCCCAGTATTGGCATCCAGGCTGAGACCACTGATATCGAGCAATCCCGAACCTTTGGAGCCGCCGATCGGATTTGTGTTGTCAATGGCACTGCCGGGAAGTGAAACAATGGCCAAACTGCCCGGCACGAAAACCGCGTTGGCATTCAGAGCATCCAGCTCGTCGACCACTGCATAAGAAGGCAGATCGATGGGGCTGATATTCTCAACATGAATGGTGTATTGCAGCCTGTCACCCGGTCGCGCATTTGACCCCGACAGAGGGTTTGTTACATTCACCACAGACTTCTGGAATAGAAGCACCGGTGATTCAGTAGTCAACGTATGGGCATCCTGCTCATCGTCGGTGCCGACCGTGCCGGTACTAAGGGTGCCTGTGTAGGTACGTATCGAACCGATGGCGCCGGCGCCGGCGGTGTCGCCGCTGAACCACTCGGTAGCCGCCGCGAAATTGGTGAGACTGGTCCCGCCCACACTATCATTATCCAGCTGGGCATCATAGGTGACGATGAGCCGCTCAGTCGGGCCAACGGCCGCTGCCGCTGTTTGCATGGTGATAGTCAGTGTGCACCCTGGTGCACTGCTGAAGCCGACCACGTAATCCGCACCGGCACCCTGAGCCAGTACGCCTGAAACCGGCGTTGTGCCGTCTGCCTGGAAGATTTGCGCCGAGATATTGGTCGGGGCGTTGTCGCACATGCCGCCCGGGGTCGGATTCGGCAGCACATCGGTGATAGTCAGGTCCCAGGCGGGAGCGCTGCCGGTGTTCTGGACATCGAGAGTGAAAGTTCCTGCCAGACCGCGGCGCATAGTTGCCGGCCCGGTCTTGTTCAGTATTAACGAATCGGGCTCGGCGATGGTCAGATTGGGGCTGGTCCCCGGCAAACCGATGGCCTGGGTGGTGTTGTCGTTGTTCACCGCATTGTAGGTATAGTTTGCGGTGTTATTGAAGACCAGACCGCTGTCATTGGTTGCCGAATTATCCAGCACTACAGTTATATCTATGACTGCCTGCCCATGTGCCGGAATATCGATACCGTTTAAGGTGTCTTCAATCACGAGGTGCTTGGCATCGCCGGTATTGCTCAGTGTCCAGGCACCGCCGGAAAACACGGTGGCACTGACAAAGCTGAGGTCCGCTGCCGAGACGGTAAGGTCGTCAATGATGCGTACGTCGTTTAGGGCAGTTGCCTGATCCGTAGGCGGGATCGTTACGCGATATGTAAACGGCACGCCGATACTGGCGGTCGTCTGGGCTGGGTTCTGTAGACCCTTAGAAAGGGCCACAGCGGCCGGTGTGGTTAATGTCGTGTTGTCGGTATTGCTTGGACCATACACTTCACGCTGTCCGACCGTGCCGCCGTCGGGAATCGCTTCATCATCGAAGGAATAATAAAATGTGGCGGTGGCGGCATTGATCAGGGTCTGACCCGGACCGAGGTTTGCATCCGCCCGCACCGTGTAGACAATGCGCAGAGTCTGACCAGCCGGGATGGTGTAAGTGTTGGCTCCGCCTGAATCCAGGTCCCAGGTTGCAACACCGGTACTCGCGATATAGGCAGGCGCCAGGTTGGATAAGGTTGCAATTAATGCATTGGTAGCTGTGTCAACCAGGGTGATGCTCGCAGTGGTCACCCCGCCCTGGCGCAGACCAACGGGCAGGATGTCCTGCACCACTGCGTCATAGGCCGGCGCCGTACCGCTGTTAACCATATCGACTGTGTAGGTGATGATCTCATTGGCATCGATGATGGTATCGCCACCGGTCGGTGCCGCACTCTTGTTCACCGTCAGCCCCGGCT
>Ga0102953_1001255_pt1 | contig 16244 bp, 16 predicted proteins | sample SalPon2A_C_D2_MG_FD_78509 | JGI IMG/M metagenome (GOLD analysis project Ga0102953, IMG submission 78509) | Soil microbial communities from South San Francisco under conditions of wetland restoration - Salt Pond MetaG R2A_C_D2_MG | ecosystem: Environmental > Terrestrial > Soil > Wetlands | place... | reverse complement strand
GCTCTCATCACAGCTCTTTTTTATGACATTGAAACAACTTCTTTTGCAAATTCAGTTTGGCCCGGTGAATAAGCGATTCGACCGATGATACTGAAAGCTCCATGACACTGGCAATCTCATGATACGACAGGTCATCGAACTTACTCAAACTAAAAGCGACCCGCTGACGTTCGGGCAACTGATCGATCGCCCGGTAAAGATTATGCCTTCGTTGATTGTTTTCCGTTTCCAAATCCGGGTAATCAGCTGTGTTGTCACTAGGCAGGTCGAGTACCTTTGAACCAAATAAACTGTCACCAATGGAATGAAAAAAACGCCGGCGTTTATTGTCGCGAATGAAATTCAACGACTTATTGACTGCAATACGATAAATCCAGGTGGACAATTTGGAATCTCCCCGAAACTTATGGGCCGCGTGATAAACTTCAATAAACACCTCCTGTGCCAAATCCTCAGCATCGTGAAGTTGGTGCACCAATCCTTTGCAGGTATTCACAACCATCACCTCAAATTGGGCCACCAATTGTTTGAAAGCCTTTTCATCACCGTCTTGTATCGCTCGAAGTAGTTCCTGTTCGTTCATGAATGATTCTTAAACCACAACAACTTGACACAAGTTACAGAAAAAACTTGCGCAGAAAAGAGCTTCCTTTCAAAATAGATATGCTTTGTTTACGCCAATACAATAATGATCTTTTGATCAAATTCATTGACTCAAAATGATTTAATCAGAAAAAATAAAGATTCAGAAAGTCTGAAACGGACGTTCAGAATGTTACAAAAGAATATGATGAAAGTCATCGTTCAACAGTGAATTAACAATTTTTAAAGAAAAAAAAATGACGTTGATCGATAATTATCAAATTTTTTGATAAAAAAGTTTAATTTTGGTTGCATCAAGAAAAAAGACATGAAATTACTAATTCTTACATCTTCTATATTTTACCTTCTCGGTTTGAAATTAACACACGAAGTTGATCTGCCAAAACCATTGAAAGTGGATTCGATCAGTATCACAACTTCTGCTGAAAAAATAAAAATGCCGGAGGTAAAACAGGAAAAAATTCAGTCTACGGATTCGAAAACAGATAAGCCTGATAGCGTAAAACAATCAGGATCAAGCGAGAATACAGCTCCTTGCTACCAATTTTTAGAAGGAATTAAATAAGCTGCTATCGGCTTTTTCTTTTTGAATTGTCCATTCACAATGGACAATCAAATCATTCATAAAACGCGTCAATTCCCGGGTAATGAAATTTTTCGCGGGCAACTTCTTCCGGGAAAATAAAATACTTCACCTGTGCCTCTGCACACAACTGATTATCCGCATCGAATATTTGGGTTTGGATATGTGCCATCCTTCGATTTTGCCCGATCAATCTCCCTTTCAATTTCAACGCACCACGATCCATAAAAACTGTCTTCTTGTACTTCACCTGTATTTCAGCGGTCACACCTGCAGTTTGGCATTTGGTGTAAACAACCCACGCTGCAACTTCGTCAAGCAAGGTTGCCTGTATACCGCCATGCAACACATTTTCCCAGCCCATAAATTCGGGGCGAGGAAACCACGACGACAGAATCTCGTCACCGACATCCCAAAATTCCAAACGAATACCAATCGGATTAAATGGCGAGCAGCCAATGCATTGGTATTTTGATGGATCGTCGTTCTCATGCGGATTAATGATCTTCTTCATTTTAAAAGACAAAAAAAACCGGCAGGTCTCAACGACCTGCCGGTTGTATGATGAATTAATTATTTCCTAATATCAAGGGGAGACCATCTTTGGAGCTACCAACAACCACAACTTTCGAATTGGGCGATTTGGCTAGTTCAAGAGTTGCTTCAATCCCTCGTTGCCTGAGAATATTGGTCGTGAGCGAAGCGTTAATAATCTTATTATAGCGGGCAATCCCTTCGGCATCAATCCGCTTTTTCTCAGCTTCCTTTTTGGCCGTTTCCAGCGTGTATTGGTATGTCAGGAAAGCCTGTTCCTGCTCCAGTTTTTTCTCAATAGCCTGCTTAATTTTATCTGGAAGATTAATGGAACGGATTAAAAGTGCCTTCATGGCAATATTATTTTTTTCAAGGATATCTTTTGTTTCCTTAATAATTGAAGCTTCAACTTCACTTCGTTTGGTTGAATAAATCTCCTCGGCAGTGTAACGTCCACAAACCTGCCGCACCGATGATCGCACCTCCGGAATAATCAGGTTATCCACATAGCGAACCCCAAAAGTTTCGTGCAGGTAGCCAATGCGTTTGTAGGTAGGATTGAAGCGAACGGTGACATCCATACTGATTGATAAACCGTTTTTGTCCAACACATCCATCGTTTCCTCCCGTTGTTGTTCCTTCACGTCATAAACGATCAAATTATTCCAGGGCGCGACAATATGGAATCCAGGAATGTATATATCTTCCTTGTCCAAGCCACTGCTGAACGGACGGAACATGACCCCTCGCTCACCGGGTTGAATGGTTACAAATGTGCTGCTTCCGAAAAACAAAAGCACTACAACAACGACTGCTATAATGATTAAATACGACTTTTTAAAGTTGAAATCCATTGTGTTAAAATTTTAGGTTGACAATAGAGCACAAGAACGGGAATTTTAAACAAATACTCAAATTAACAATCCATATTTGATAAAAAGCCGTTAAATGGCCTGATTGTGAAGCTCAAACAGTTGGATTATTCGCATTTTTTTCTTTAGTTTTGAGACAACCAAATTTCCTTTTTATATGATCAGGTCATCAGAACTTATCATTAATCCCGACGGAAGTATCTTCCATCTTCATCTAAAACCTGAACAACTAGCTGATCATGTCCTCCTGGTTGGAGACCCCGGCCGGGTAGAGATGATTGCGTCCTTCATGACTGATATCGAGTTTACCGTTCAAAACCGGGAGTTTGTTTCAACAACCGGAAAATATGGCGACAGACGAATTACAGTCATTTCAACAGGTATTGGAACGGACAATATCGACATTGTTGTAAATGAATTGGATGCATTGGCTAACATTGATTTAACCACACGTGAAATAAAAACTGAAAAGCGTTCGTTAAATATTATCCGTATTGGTACATCCGGTGGATTGCAGGAAGATCTGGCAGTCAACAGTTTCGTCATTTCGAAAAAAGCAATTGGTTTTGATGGTCTGCTAAATTTTTATGCCAATCGGGAGTCAGTTTCTGATCTCAATTTCGAACGGATTTTTATGGAACATACCGAGTGGAATCCATTGCTAACAACGCCCTATGTGGTTGACGCCTCACCGGTGCTTTATAATGCCATTAAAAGTGAAGAGTTCCTCGAAGGTGTTACCATTTCAGCTCCGGGCTTTTATGGTCCTCAGGGAAGAACCCTGCGTTTGGGTCTTGCTGATCCGTTGCTAAATGACAAAATTGAAAGTTTCTATTATAACGACTATCGTATTACCAATTACGAAATGGAGTGTTCAGCCATTTATGGTTTATCAACTTTACTGGGGCACAATGCGTTGACCGTTTGTCTTATCATTGCCAACCGGGTATCGAAAGACGCTAATGGAAACTACCATCCTTACATGAAAAAGTTGATCAAACTGATATTAGATAAGCTATAAATTTAAGCGTGAAACCATGAAGAAAAAACGATTAGAGGCTTTGATTGCATTATTGGACGACCCCGATGAATCCGTTTTTGAAATGGTAGAACAGCAATTAATTTCTGAAGACGCAAACATCATTGATCAATTGGAACAAATTTGGGAAACCAGTTTGGATGAACTGTTGCAAACCCGCATTGAAAATTTGATTCAGCAAATTCAGTTTAGCGAGACCAAGTCAAAAATATGGAGTTGGGCCAACAAGCGCGAAGTCGATCTTTTTGAAGGTTTCTTTTTAATTACACAATATCAATACCCCGACTTAAAACTGAAACAAGTCAAATCGAAAATTCAAAAGATCTCGAACGATGTGTGGCTGGAAATCAACAACAAGCTGACGTCACTGGAAAAAATAACAGTTCTGAATCATATTTTTTACGATACCAATAAATTTTCCGTCAACCTGAATAACCTAAACTCGCCCCAAAACTGTTACATCAACCAGGTTTTGGAAACCAAAAAAGGCAATGCGTTTTCGGTAGCTATTTTATATGCCCTTGTGGCGCGCGAGCTCAATTTCCCGGTTCAATTCGTCAATTTCCCCAAAACACCGCTTTTGGCATACATTGACCCTAAAATGGCGCGGGAAGCCCACGGTGAAGATTACAAATCATCCATTCTGTTCTACATCAATCCATCCAATAAAGGAGCGATTATCGGCCGCAAGGAAGTCGAATTCTTTTTAAACCGAAATGAGCAATACGGGTTGGACGATTTTTATGAGCCATGCGAAGATCGCATGATCATCAAAAAGCTATTGGAATCACTGATTGACAGCTACGATTCGCTGGGCTACCAAGACAAAGTTGATGATTTAAGCAACATTTCCGATTTGCTTTAATTTGCTTTCATCTGCCATAAATCTATTAAACTGTGAAACTACGTGTTGCACGCCATACCACCGATTTAAGACCAATCATACATTTTTACAAGGATATTTTGGGATTGGAGGTCCTAGGTGAATTCAATGATCATGACCAATATGATGGTGTTTTTCTGGGCCTGGAGAATTTGGGTTGGCATCTTGAATTCACCACCTCAGATCAAGCGCCGGAACATCAACCAGATAAAGATGATCAGTTGGTATTTTATGTCGAATCGGAAGCTCAGCTTCTGCAACTGGCTGCCCGATTTGAGAAGCACAAAATTCCGACCGTACAATCGGCGAATCCTTATTGGTTGGTGAATGGAATCACCTACCAGGATCCTGACGGATTTTGCCTGACCATCAGCGTACAAAAGCCAAACACTGCCTTTTGATTTTTAAATTAGCTGTCACCGTTAATTTTCTCCATCACCAGTTTCAGAATCAGCTGTTCCTTTGTTTCAGCATGATATAATAATTCCGTTGCTTCATGTTTCATCGTCGCAGCTTTCTCAGCGTCTTTTAAGCCTTGAAGATTGATCAATACATTGAGGTATGCTCCATGAACCGCCGTTTGTGCACACATGGCTCCCACCCCGGCATCAGACACCGAATTGGGATTTCCGATCTCAACCATCGCCTGAATAACTTCCATCGACTGATAAGCCACACGCATGGTTTCCAGTGGCACTTCAATGGCATTGAGTGTTGCCCGTTGGATGGCCTCAGTTCGGGCCTCTTTTTCTTCGGATGTATTTTTAGGTAAGCCAAATGCACTCATAATTTCGTTGAACGCCATCGTATCTTCATCGACCAATTTTAGCAAGTGGGATTGACAATCTTTAGCCTTTTCAGCCCAACCGGAAAACTCTTCCCATCGATGATCCCAACCACGCTTGTGTGCAGATAAATTGGCGACCATTCCGCCCAGAGCGGCTCCCAACGAACCAACATAGGCCGAAATTGATCCACCTCCCGGAGCCGGTGACTCCGACGCTGTTTCATCAGCAAACAACTCCAAGTTTTGATCTTTTAATTTTAACTGCTGATCCTCCAACATGTATTCAATAATACGTTCTTTAGGCTTGAAAGGAGCCAACTCATCCAAGCCCATCGACTTGATGGCAATCTTAATAATCTCTGCATTTGAAATACCTGTTGAACGTTGCTGTTTGCGCAGAAAATATTTACCGGCATCCAACATGGCTTGCAGCGGAGTAAGGCCTACCAATTCGGAGCCTGTCACCCGCAATCCACGTTTTTCAGCACTTTTACAAACTTCATCGAAAGCAATGTGAATGGGCGTCACCGTGATATCCGTTAAATTCATGGAGATTTGAGCCACCCCATATTCTTCAATATACCAACCAATTGCACGTACTTTTTTCAATGTCCCTGGAATTCGCACGGGTTGTCCTTTTTCATCTGTCACAATTTTACCGGTCACTGGATTGCCTTCCCGTTTGACACGCCCTGCTTCCCGCACATCGAAAGCCACACTATTGGCACGGCGCTTTGAAGTAGTATTCAGGTTGATGTTATAGGCAATCAGGAAATTACGGGCACTTACAGCTGTTGCCCCTGACCGGGTATTAAATTCAGCCGGGCCAAAATCGGGTTTCCAATTCGGATCTTTTAGTTTTTTGGGTAGGCCTTCATACTCACCTGATCGACAATTTGCCAGGCTTTCTCGATCTTCATTTTGGGCTGCAAACTCGTAACAATATACAGGAATAGCCAACTCTTCGCCAACTCGTTTTGCCAACTTATGGGCGTATTTGACAGTTTCTTCCATCGTGATGTTGGCAATAGGCACCAACGGACAAACATCAGTTGCCCCAAAACGTGGATGCTCACCATGATGCTGGCTCATATCGATTAATTCTGACGCCTTTTTCACTCCTTGAAAAGCAGCCTCTATGACTGCCTCAGGTGATCCAACAAATGTTACCACCGTTCGATTGGTTGCCTTGCCGGGATCGACATTCAGCAGTTTTATACCTTCAACTCGTTCGATGGCATCGGTTATTTGTTTGATTACAGCAGAATTTCTTCCTTCACTAAAATTAGGGACACATTCTATTAGCTGATTCATAGCGCGATTTTATTTTTGGGTTAGCTTAAAAGTCATTAAAATTGCCAAGGATTATCTTCCTTGTATTTCGCCATCAATGATAACTGTTTCCACCGGGTTGGTGCCAAAATAATAAGGAATTGCCCTGTATGACGGAAGTTCTTTGGTAATAAATAAATTGGCTTGTTTGCCAGGACAAATACTGCCACAAATCCGCTCCAGGCCAATAGCATAGGCGCTATTGATGGTGCAGGCATTTATGGCTTCTTCGGGCGTCATTTTGTAGTTGATGCATGCTAACGACTGGATAAAATTCATGTTGCCGGACGGCGCAGAACCTGGATTGAAATCACTAGCCAACGCGATTGGCAAGCCGGAGTCAATCATTTTGCGAACCGGTGACAAGGGCATATTCAGGAAAAAGGCAGCACCGGGAAGAATGGTTGGCATGGTCACTGATCCTTTCAACGCAACAATTTCATCATCGCCAACATGTTCGAGGTGATCAACCGACAATGCGTCATGCTTCACGCCCACCTGGATGCCTCCCGAGAGGCCCAGTTCGTTGGCATGAATCTTTGGCTGTAATTCATATTTTGCACCGGCTTCAAGTATTTGGCCCGTTTCTGCCTCGGTAAAAAAACCAGTATCACAAAACACATCGATGTAATCGGCCAATCCCTCCCGTTCAATCTCTGGCAACATTTCTTGTATAATCAGTTGAATATAGCTTTGACGATCATTTTTGTACCCTGCAGGAATAGCATGTGCTCCCAAAAAGGTTGCTTTGATCATCAGTGGGCTGTGTTCTTTTAGATGTTTGATGACGCGCAGCATCTTCAATTCCGATTCGACGGTCAATCCATATCCGCTTTTTATCTCAACGGCTGTGGTTCCCATGTGCATAATTTCGTCCAGCCTCATCATCGCCGCCTCAAACAGCTCTTCCTCACTAACCTGCTCCATTTGTTTAGCTGAATTGAGAATTCCACCACCACGTTTGGCAATCTCCTCGTAACTCAGCCCCTTGATGCGATCCACAAATTCCTGCTCACGACTGGTCGGAAAAACAAGATGTGTATGAGAGTCACAGTATCCCGGCATCACAATTTTACCCGCGCAATCCACCTCCATCACCATATTCGCACCTTCTACCAGGCGGGCACTGAAATCCTTCATCTCCCCGAAGCTTTCAATCTGATCGTCGTTAATTACCAGGTAGGCATCGCGTAATACAGGCAACTTGACCATATTGGATCCTGCAACCCAAGTGGTTCTTGTTTCCTCCACTTGTACTAATTCTTTGATATTTTCGAGGATTAATTTCATAGGCTTCGCTACTTGAATTTACTGACAAGTTAAAAAAAGAAGACGGAGAAATAAACTGTTTTATGTCATGAACCGGGGTATTTATTCAGAATTTAAAATATGAATTCACAACATTGAAAAATACCGATAAACCGATGAAAGAAAAGGGGAAGTAAAAAACAACAATATCCACGAATAGAAAACTGCGAATTTAAACCAAAGCAGCTCTGACAATTCTGCCCGGCTGGAATGTATACAATAGTGAATAAAAACCAATAATGAATAACTATTAGCCGAAACTTATGCGCTTATGAAATACACCTGAAGTTTCAGGATCCTGACGGATCATTCAAACCTTGCGGATTCGTTTCACAATTACCTGTTCCCCAATTCTGGCTTTAATCAGATAAAAACCCGGATTATAGGTTTGAAGATCAAGTTTGATCTTTTGATCCCCCGGCACCAGTTCCATTTTGTGCCACTGCTTGATTTTGTTTCCCAGGATGTCGATTAATTCAAATTTCACCTGTGAATAGTCAGCTGCATGGATTTCAAGGGATACCTGATCAGAAACCGGGTTCGGATAAATTTTCTCAATACGATAATTTTCCTTCTCAGAAAGAGAAGCCTTTTGGGCAAATGACGGGTGTGCCCATAGCAAACATACTAATAATGAGATGGAGAGTATAAATTGTTTCATAGCTTTCAACTTTTGCCACTATTAGTGACAAGAATTATTCCAAAAAGCTGCAAAGTCGCTTTAAAAAAAGCTAAGCAAACTTAAAATGAGTAAAATGGGCACAAAAACCTCCCATCGCTGAGAGGTTCAATTTACATGAATCGTTTTTCACTACTTCCCAAGTGAAATATAGTTGAGAAATTCTTCTCTTCGATCTTTCTCTTTGAAAATACCACCGTACTCGGCAGTCACCGTTGAGCTGCTTTCGTCTTCAATTCCCCGTGAAGAAACACACATGTGCTTGGCATCAATCACAACAGCAACATCTTCCGTATTCAATATATTTTTCAATTCATTGGCGATTTGCACAGTCAGACGCTCCTGCACTTGCGGACGACGAGCAAAATAATCAACAATGCGGTTAATTTTTGACAGTCCGATCACCTGTCCACTGGAAACATAGGCGACATGCGCCTTCCCGACAATTGGAAGGAAATGATGTTCGCAGGTTGAGTTAAGATTGATATTCTTTTCAACCAACATTTCACCATACTGAAACTTGTTTTCAAAGACTGAAATCTTGGGTTTATTCGCAGGATTCAATCCATTGAAAATTTCATGAACAAACATTTTTGCGACCCGGTGAGGTGTGCCATTCAAACTATCGTCTGTCAAATCCAGCCCCAGGGTATTCATGATGTCACGAAATTTATCTTCTATCAGGTCCATCTTCTGCTCATCACTCATAACAAAAGCGTCGTCACGAAGTGGTGTATCTATCGATGTGGCAATGTGATTGTCTCCAATAAGATCATCAGGAAGTTGGTTTTTGACCATCGCACCGTTTTCGTGGTCGTTCAGCCCATTCACTTGCCGCTCTGTTTTAACAAAACCATTTATTTTCATTATTAGTCCTCCTATTATTTTCAAGATAAACCAACAAGCTAAAATTTAGTTTGTTTAATTATTTATACTTTTTTTTAAACAAATAATTCTATTGCAATGATATACAGATATTTAAATTATTTTATTTTGACTAAAATAAATTAAACGAGCCGGCTGCGAAATCGCGATGATTGGGCATTGGCACTTGGGACCAAACATTAAAAACCTGTTATCAACCAATGGCTTCACGCTTAATAAAGAAAATGAGTATCCACATGCATACCTAAAAGCAGAATGAAGTATTGAAAATCAATTTGTTTTCCCCAAGCCCTGAAGGGAGCGAATTGATTTTCCCTGCTTCTTTTAGGGCCGGGGCAAACAGGGAGAATCCCAGTCTGACGCCTGGCAGGAATTTGCGAACCAGGTAAAAATGCGGATAACCATTTAAAGAAATATCGACTCCGGCAGAAAGCCCTTTTCAACAGGCAGTTAATCGATCCGACAGAAAACTCAGCCCAATGGAACAGGTTTCATTTTGGGCAATAAAATTCATCACCCAACAAACGGACAAACAGCATCCCTTTTTACGATTTCTGGCGTACGATGCTCCCGGAAACTCCTATCTGTTGCCAAACAATGAAGAATACGATCAACAGCAATCGGTTCCGGATATCGAATTGAACCGCCAAAAACACATTGCCAGTGTTGAACATTTGGATGGTGATATCGGGATGCTCATGAATCTGTTAAAACCAACCAACCACCTAAAAAATACGCTGATCTTTTTCAGCTCAGGCAGTGGTGGAAATTTAAAAACTGTTGCATCGAATGGCAATTGGAGAGGGAGTAAAAACGACCTTTACGAAGGTGGAATACGAGTTCCGACCTGCCTGTATTGGAAAGGCAAAATAAAGAAGGAAAGCATCTGCCATCAAATTGCCATGACCATGGACATATTCCCGACACTGTGCATCCTAACCGAAACACTAACCACAATTGATTTCGATGGTGTTTCTGTGTCAAAGTCTATCTTGGAAAATGAACCATTACAAGAAGAAAGAACACTATTCTGGATTCGACCGGATGCTACAATGCACTACCAACCAATCGATTACGCGATACGAAAAGGAGTCTGCAAGTTGATCAAAAACTCACCGGATGATGATTTTGAACTCTACAATTTAACGACCGATCCCTACGAACAAACCCCGTTGAGAACGTCATCCGATTAGTTTAAACAGCTTAAAAAAATGCTCGTCCAACGAATTGAAGCAGTCAGAGCCAGTTCTCCCAAATCAGCTGGCGAATTAGTGTCCGGAAAATCATCATTATTCGTTGAATAGCCAGCTAAAAAAATTGAGCCGCCTTAACGTTTTCTCAAAAGTTTCCCGTATTTTAAACAACCGAACCAATCAAAACCAATTCATTATGAAAAAACTTCATTTGTCGTTCATCCTACTATTTCTTTTTACCATGACAGTTTTTGGCCAACACAGATACACCCCCAGCAAAGCAAACCTGGCAAACCGGGAATGGTTCCAAAATGCAAAATTTGGCCTGTTTATTCACTGGGGCGTTTATTCTGAAATGGCAGGTGGAGGCGACCAGGGCATCGCCGAATGGATCATGAATCAGAAGAAAATCCCGATCAAAGAATACGAAAAACTACCCACTTTTTTTAATCCCACACAGTTTGATCCTGCTGCCTGGGTGCACATGGTCAAAAAAGCCGGTATGAAATACATTACCATTACCAGCAAGCATCACGATGGATTTGCCATGTTTGATTCGAAAGTGAGCGACTACGATGTGGTTGACCGCACACCCTACGGGAAAGACATTTTGAGAATGCTGAAAGATGAATGCGACAAACAAGGTGTCAAACTCTTTTTCTACTATTCGCAACTGGATTGGCACAATCCGGACTATTTTCCACGGGGACATACTGGGCGCGAATACACCGGACGTCCGCAAAGTGGCGACTGGAACAAATACCTGGATTACATGAACAGCCAACTGACTGAGCTATTAACGAATTATGGCGAAATTGGCGGCATTTGGTTCGATGGCATGTGGGACAAGCCAAACGCTGATTGGAAACTAGACGACACTTACGCACTGATTCACAAGCTGCAGCCGGGAGCAATGATTGGAAGCAACCACCACCAGAAACCATTTCCGGGCGAAGATTTTCAGATGTTTGAGCGTGACTTGCCAGGCGAAAACACCATGGGATTTAACCAAACAACCACCATCTCGGCCCTACCACTGGAGATGTGCGAAACCATGAATGGAAGCTGGGGTTTCAACCTGGTTGATCAACATTACAAATCGAGCAAACAATTGATTCAAACCATGGTGAAAGCAGCAGGATACGGTGCCAATTTCCTATTGAATACCGGCCCCATGCCCAACGGGAAGATCCAGCCTGAAAATGTGGATACGCTGATGGTCATTGGAAAGTGGCTGAACAAATACGGCGAATCGATATACGGAACGCGAAAAGGCCCAATCAAACCACTAAATTGGGGAGCAACAACCCAAAAAGGAAACACCATTTATTTTCATATTCTTCGATTGGCAGAAGAAAATTTACTGATTCCGAACCTGTCACCAAAAATTAAATCAATCACCTTCTTTGATGACGGCTCAAAAGTGAAATTCGAAAAGACCGACTACGGAACCTTGCTTCAAATTCCGTATGAAAAGCGAAAGGACGTAGACACCATTGTTAAAGTTGAAATTTGATTGCCTAAACACTAGTTGAAACGTTTTCTCAGTTAAAAAAATTAACACTGCGAAAACCGCTAATTTGTCACAAATTGGCCATTAACACGGCTTTCAACACCCCAAACAAGACCTGTATGTCTTTATTTTGAAAGAATTTGAAACCCTTGCTGCAATATAGTATTGCTCCAACCCTATTTTTAAATAGTGTTTACGCCGTTTAATCATTGTTAAAATACTAGTTTCCAGCAAACTATTACGCCCAAGCATTGTCTATAGTACTGAAAAAATTAGCATACTAACATTAAAAACAATAGCCATGAAAAAGTTAGTAATTTTATCCATGATGCTTACATTCATGCTGCCATTTGCTACAGTAAAAGCAGCTAGTGTAAAAGAACACGAACTGAAGTCTGAAATTAAAACCACAAGGGAAGACTTACGGTTAGAAAGAAAAGAGCTTAATTCTCTGAAAGACCGAGGCGTGTCTGAAATTACCAAAGACAATTTTTACAAAGACTTTGGCAATATTGCAAATGTTACCTGGGAACAAAATGGGCCGCTTGCTGTAGCAACCTACCAAAAAGGTGGAAAACAAGTGAAATCATTTTTCGACTTCAATAATAAATTAGTTGGAACATCTTCAGTAAAAACATTTGCAGCTATTCCGAAAAGTGCTCAACGGACCATCCGCAAAGACTATGGCAAATACGAAGTTGGGCCTGTTATTTTCTTCAAAGACAATGAAAATAACAGCTCTGACATGATGCTCTGGAATACGCCGTTTGCATCGGCTGATAATTATTTTGTAGAACTACAAAAACCACATGATGATATCATCGTGCAAGTCAATCCTGACGGAAACGTCTCATTTTTTAAACAGTTATAAGTTTTCAATGGATCATCTAATTTGAAGGATGCTACTCGTTCGCGCAGAAGCATCCTTTTTATGTTTGACCATTTTAATCCCAGGATTCGCTTTATTCTATTTCCACAGCTTTTGTTTTCAGTTTCGCCGCCAGCTTCTCAATCGTCAATCCTTGTACTAAAATTGAAAAGATCACGACTACATATGTTACAACTACCCACAGATCGGAGTGCAAGCCCTTGTGCAATGAGAGCGCCAAGGCGATGGAAATACCACCGCGTAAACCACCCCAGGTTAACAGAAGGATGCTGGAACTGCTGTATCGCTCCCGCAAACGCACCAATTGCCCTGGAAGCCACACACTGATAAAACGACTGATTAAAACAATTCCAATAGCCAAAGCGCCCAACACAAGGTAAATGGTTTTAAACGGTACAACCAACAATTCGAGTCCAATCAAAACAAATAGAATAGCATTCAAAATCTCGTCAATCAGTTCCCAAAAACTGCTAATGTACTTCCACGTATTGTCAGACATCGCCTTTGCCCTACCCTTGTTTCCGACGATGATACCAGCCGCAACCATAGCTAATGGCCCTGACACTTCCAGCTTGCTTGCCAATGAATAACCGCCCATGACAACTGCCACAGACAGCAACACTTCAACTTTATAATTATCAATGGTTTTCATCAACAGGTAAGATCCATATCCAACTGCCATCCCCAAAAGTAGACCGCCAACGGCTTCACGCAAAAAGAGGATAGCAGTGTCTTGCCAAATGATATGCCCGCTGTGGTTAGCCATTTTTAAAATCGTAATAAAAATCACAACTGCCACACCATCATTAAAAAGCGATTCACCGGTAATTTTTGTTTCTGTTGATTTTTGAATACCAGCCTTTTTCAAAATGGCCATTACTGCAATCGGATCAGTTGGCGAAATCAATATTCCGAATAACAAACATTGAATGTAGGGAACCTGAAGTTGAAACGCCGGCAGCAAGTAATACAAAGTGGTACCGACTAAAAAAGTAGATAGCACAATCCCAAGCGACACATAAATGACAATGGTCAGGCTTTCTTGTTTTAAGTCGCTGGCTTTGAGCTGGATTGCACCTGCAAAAAGAATAAAGCTTAGCATGGAATCCAACAGCAGGTCTGAAAAATCAAAATTCTGCACCAGGCTGGTGGTATCTTTCATGACTACCGGGAAAAACTTAGCCACTGCAATTAAAAAAAACGACGTAACAATAGCTATCAACATCAATCCGATAGTAGATGGCAGACGGATGAATCGGAAGTTGACGTAGGCAAACAAAGCCGACATCACAATCAATATGGCGAAAGTGTCATATATTGTCATAGTCGTGAATTAGGAATCCACAAAATGCCAGACGAACCATTCAAATCTTAAAAAAAATTGTATTCCGATCAACAAAGAAACATTCAACAATCGATTGTTTTGTTTAGGGTCTGGAAAACAATTCAACTAAAGATCGTCAAAACAAAACGGCGAGGGCCACCGTAATCGCGGAATTCTCCAAGATAGATTCCCTGCCATGTTCCCAGGTTCAAACGTCGGTTTGTAATTGGGATGGTCAGATCGGCACCAAAAATTGACGATTTGAGGTGTGCCGGCATATCATCGCTCCCCTCCAACGTGTGCGTATAAATGGACAGATTTTCGGGCACCATCTCGTCCGAAAACGAGTTAAAATCAGCCCGCACCGAAGGATCGGCATTTTCATTGATGGTGATTCCTGCTGATGTATGCTTAATCAGAATGTGCAATAATCCTTGTTCTGGCAATTCCGGCAATTCGCGTGTGATATGGTTGGTAACCAGATGAAATCCTCTTCTGAATTCCGGCAATCGTATTTCAACTTGTTGAATCATACTGATGAATTTAAACTTTTCCTCTTTTATTTATTTCTTGTCAAGTCATTGATGGTTATTCATCGACATTTAATTGTCATTGTTTGTTCAAACAATAAAATGACCACTGATTGACAATTGAATGACTATATATTGACAATCATAAAACCAGACATTCGCTATTCTATTCAATCTGAATTAAAATATACAAACCTGGTTTGCTCATTTTAACAGCTATTTCATGAAATCGTTGAATGCATTGTAAGTTTGATTTCCTTGCTGGGCCTGCTGTTGATCGAACTGTTGTTGCTGCCATTGCACTGCCAAATCAGAAAGGGTTGGATCAGCGTGCTTGAAAAACAGCTTGTAGGATGCACAAAACCGGGGATTGTGGTTGTCCCGCGGGTCTTTGATCCGGTCTTTCGTGCAGCCACCGTAACATTTGGTCAACCAACTGCACTGCCGGCATTCTCTTGGTAATTGTGTTTTTGCCAGCCCGAAAACAGTCTGCTTTTTTGAATTCAACATGTTGATGATGCGATCGTGCATCACATTGCCCAGCTTCCATTTGGGATCGACAAAAAAATCGCAGCTATACACATTGCCGTTGTGTTCGATCACCACATAGGGGCCACATTCTTTCATCATGGTACATTCAGGAGCTTCCAGGCCAACATAGCTGTAAAACACCGACTCAAAATGCCGGATTGATGTTGTCGGTTGGCCATCTTTGAAATCGGCCAGCCACAAATCAAACAGCTTATTCAGAAAGTGACCGTAATTTTCTGCCGAAACTGAAAAATCAGCTGCTTTGGTGGGATCGTTTTTGTCCGTTTCAACAATGGGAATGAACTGCATAAACGTCAAGCCCAATTCTTTGTAGTAGTTGTATAATTCCTCGGGATATTGAACAGAATGGCTGGTCACACAGCTCATGGCATTCACCGATACGCCTTCGTCCAGCAGCATTTTAGCGTTGTCCTCCACCCGTTTGTGGGTACCCTTCCCGGCTTTGTCAAAGCGGTAATAATCATGAATAAATTCCGGACCATCCAATGAAAGCCCAACTAGCCAGTCATACTTTTTCAGGAATTTGGCCCAGTCGCGATTTAGCAGTAATCCGTTGGTTTGTAATCCATTTCCAACCGTTTGACCGTGCCCGTATTTCATCTCCAGCTCAATGGCACGTTGGTAGAAGTCCAACCCCATCAAGGTTGGTTCCTCACCCTGCCAGGCCAGCGACACATTGTCTCCCGACTGTTGCATCACTTGTCGAATGGTTTCTTCCTGGATTTGCGGGCTCATTCG
>Ga0102953_1001254_pt1 | contig 16263 bp, 15 predicted proteins | sample SalPon2A_C_D2_MG_FD_78509 | JGI IMG/M metagenome (GOLD analysis project Ga0102953, IMG submission 78509) | Soil microbial communities from South San Francisco under conditions of wetland restoration - Salt Pond MetaG R2A_C_D2_MG | ecosystem: Environmental > Terrestrial > Soil > Wetlands | place... | reverse complement strand
TTCGACGCGGTCATCAGCGTCAGCATCGCGAAGGTCAACGGCCTTAGCTGGGATAACACCGACTATGGTAGCGGCACGACCGCTGATCCCGGCTACGTCGTCCATGTCGACGACTTCACGACCACCTTCGACGGCATCGGCGCGTCCCCGCTGACCTTCAGCTTCGGCACCGCGGTCGAGACCACGTTCACCCCGTACGTCGTGAACACCTCCGACCCCGGCTTCGTCGCCACGCTGAGCTCGCCGGACTTCCTGGCGTTCATCAACCCCAGCCTGACGGTGGAGTACACCGCGCCCCAGGAAGACGCTGCGGGCACGGCCATCTCCGACGTCTACACGCGCGGCGCGCACCTGAGCCTGAACCCGATCACGGGCGTCACGATCGGCGGCAGCTACGCGCAGGCGGCGGCGAACGCCGGCGACAAGAACAACGTCAACACCGACAACAACACCAACACCGTCTACGGGGTCGACGCCAACGCCAGCGTCAGCATGTTCAACCTCGGCTTCGAATGGGCCCAGGGCAGCAACGACAACCAGGGCGGTGCGAACGCCGCGGCCGACAGCCTGCTCTACGCCAAGCTGAACGTCGACGGCAGCAGCATCCCGATCCTGAGCAGCCTGGACGTCAACTACCGCGACATCCCGCAGACGTGGGAGACCAGCAACTACAACCTGGCCTACGCGGCCGGCAGCAACAGCGACAACTACCCGTTCGCAGTGAGTGACGGGGAAGGCGACGCCGCCGGTCAGCGCGGGTACGGCGCCAGCGTCGGGCTCAGCCTGTTCATCCTGGACGTCACGGGCTACTACGACAGCTACGACTTCGGGCTCACGGCCGCGACCCCCGACTCCGTGTCGGCGTACGGCGTGGACGCGACGGCCAAGCTCTTCGCGGGCTTCAGCCTGAGCGGCTTCTTCCACAACGTGACCCTCGACGGCACGCAGGTCGGCGACCTTGCCGACCACCTCGACGGCAGCGGCGCCCCCGTGGTCGCCACCTCGGGCCTGACCGGCGACCTGTCGATGGACAGCAACTACGACACCGGCTTCGGCGTCACGCTGAAGCACGACGGCTCGGCGGACAACGCGCTGATCAAGGGCCTCAACCTCGAGGCCACGTACAAGCAGACGGGCGCCAGCTACAACACCACCACGATCGACGTGAAGGGTGACTACACCCTCGACGTCTCGATCCTGACGCTGACCCCGTACGGCGAGTACGAGACCGTGTCGCACACCTACTCGCCGGCTGATGACACGTCGACCATCCAGGTGGGCGCCGGCCTCAGCACCACGCCTCTGAGCGTGCCGCTGGCCCCGAGCCTGGAGGGCGCGGTCAACTACCGCACCACCGATCACAGCAACCTCGCCGCGTACAACGCCAACGAGCTGCAGTGGAGCGTCGGGCTTGTCCTGAACAAGTTCCTGTTCGACCACAGCACCTTCACGGCCAAGTACGGCTCGTGGACCGGCCACAACATCGAAACGGCCACCAACACCACGGGCTCGGGCGACAGTGCGACCGACATCAGCGTCGGCGACGTGAACAACGGTTCGGACCAGGCCACGAGCGGCTACGAGGCGATCTGGAACTACTACGACCTCGAGCTCTCGTACGGCGTCTACACGAACCACAACACCGCCGCCACGCCGGTCGACTCGTCGGCCCAGGCCTTCCAGATCACCTACACCGTCGACTTCTGATCCACGGGTAGGGCATTCGGCGTAGACACGCCAACAACGGGCCCCGCGAAAGCGGGGCCCGTTCTCTCTTGCTCGGAAGCTGCCGGCGGCGCGGCCGCGCCGCCGGGTGCCTCAGGCGATCACCCTCAGCGACCGCGGCACCATGCCGATCTCGAACTCCGCAACCTCGCCCGCCGCCTCCCCCTCCGCGTGGCAGGGCTGCGGCCGCTCCCAGCGCATGCGCACGCGCTCGCCGCGGAACAGCGCCACGGCCGGATGGCCGAGGTGGGTCCCGCGCATCACCCGGGGGAGCAGGGCGAGGATCCCGGCGCGCCCCAGCCCGCCGGCCACCAGCACCTCGAAGATGCCGTCCTGCGGGTCCGCGCCGGGCGCGAAGAGGAAGCTGCCGCCGGTGCGCGGCCCGAGGTGGGTGGAGACCAGCAGGGAGCGGCCGCTGTAGACCGGCGTGCCGTCCACCCACACCTCGACGGGCGTTGCCGTCAGCACCCTGAGCGCGTCGAGGACGCCCCACAGGTAGGCGCCGATTCCCTTCAGGGCGGCGGGCGCGCGTGCCACGCGACGCGCCACGTCGGCGTCGAAGCCCACGCCGGCGGCGTTGACGAAGGGCTCGCCGTTGACCGTGCCGGTGTCCACCAGGCGCACCGCGCCCGTCATCAGGCGGTCCAGCGCGCCGCTCAGGTCGGCGCGCCGCAGACCCAGCGCGAAGGCGAAGTCGTCGCCCGAGCCGACCGGCAGCAGGCCCAGCGTGCGCCCGTTGCCGATGCAGGCCTTGGCGACCTCGTGGGCGGTGCCGTCGCCGCCCACCGCCACGACCGTCGCGTTCGCGGGAAGCGCCTCGGCCAGCTCCGTCGCGTGGCCGCGCGCCGCCGTGGTGAGCACCCGGTACGCCGCGCCCCGGGCGTCCAGGAAGGCCCTGGCGCGCGCCAGCGCGGGCTTCGCCCGGCCCCGCCCGGCGACGGGATTGTAGATGAGGTGCAGCACGGCCGCGATTCTATCCGGTGGGGGGATACGTTGTGCGCTTTCCACGGAGGCGCCGTGCGCCCGCGCCTACACTGAGGCATGCCGTCCACAGCCGACCTGTTCGAACTGTCGCGCGTCCCCGAGCCGCTCCGCTCGCTGTTGGAGGTGGAGCAGCCGTGGGACGTGCTGGCCCGCCTCGACGCGCTGCTGGCGGACATGCCGGCCACCGGCATCCACGGCGACGTGCACCCCACCGCCGTGCTGGAGGGGCCGGTGTTCGTCGCCGAGGGGGCGAGCGTCGGGCCGTTCGCCTACCTGCAAGGACCCGTCTACCTGGCGCCGGGGGCCAGGGTGGGACACGCCGCGTTCCTGCGCGGCCCCGTCGCCCTCGGCCCGGGCGCGCACGTGATGCACGCCAGCGAGGTCAAGCGCTCGCTCCTGCTGGGCGATGCCAAGGCGCCCCACTTCAACTACGTGGGCGACAGCGTCATCGGCCACGACGTGAACCTGGGCGCCGGCGTCAAGCTGGCCAACTTCAAGACCACCGGTCAGGAGGTCCGTGTCGCGGGGCGGGGCATCGGCGTGCGCAAGTTCGGCGCCGCCATCGGCGACGGCGTGTCGATCGGCTGCAACGCCGTGCTGGCCCCGGGAACCATCGTCGGCCGCGGGACCGTCATCTACAACGGCGCCATGATCCGTGGCGAGATCGGTGCCAACACCATCGTCAAGCTGAGGCAGGCCCAGGAGCAGGTCGAGATGACGCCGCGGAGCCCGCAGGTCTGACCGCGCGCCCGCTCGCCGCCGCCGGGCCGGGGCCATGCTGCCGCTGAGGGACGCCAACCCCCGCCGGTCCGTGCCGGTGGTGACGTGGGCGCTGGCCGTGGCGTGCGCGCTGGTGTACGTGCACCAGGCGCTGCTCGGGGCCAGCATGCAGGGCTTCTTGTTCACCGTTCGCTACGGCTTCATCCCGGAGCGGCTCGCCCGCCATCCGCTGACGGCGGCCCCCACGCTGGTCACGAACCTGTTCCTGCACGGCAGCCTCCTGCACCTCCTGGGCAACCTGCTCTTCCTGGTCGTGTTCGCCGACAACATCGAGGCGCGCCTCGGGAGCGTGCGCTTCGCGCTCTTCTATCTGCTCGGCGGGGCGGCGGCCAACCTGGTCTACGCCCTGTTCGCCGCCGCGCCGCGCATCCCCCTGGTGGGCGCGTCCGGCGCCATCAGCGCGGTGTTGGGCGGATACCTGCTGCTGTACCCGCGGCTGCGGGTCCTGACCTTCATCCCGCCCTTCCTGCTGCCCTGGCTGGTGATGTCGCTCTTCGCACGGGTGCCCCGGTTCTTCTTATTGTGGTTCCCGGCGTGGCTGTTCATCGGCTACTGGTTCCTGGTGCAGCTGCTGGAGGCCACGGCCGGCATCTCGCTGGGGGGCGGCACGTCCGCCATCGCCTGGTGGGCGCACGTCGGCGGGTTCGCCTTCGGCGCCTGCACCGTCAGTTGGTTCTCACGGCGTCCCCGTACGCTTGGCTGGAGGTGACGATGAAGACGAAGAACGTGCGCCGAGCCCTCGCACCGCTGCTGACAGTGCTGTTGGCCGCCTGTGCCTGGGCGCAGCAGGGCGTCTCCTCGCAGGCGGGGTCCTCGGCCGAGACGTACCTCTCGGACGTGGCCTCGCACGCCGACAACACCGGCGGGAAGGCGCGGCTGCTGCACTACCTGTCGACCGATATGCCCATCGCCGTGTACGTGCCGCCGCCCGACGCCAAGAACGGCCAGGCGCTGCGCGACGCCGTGGTGCGGGCCGTCAAGGCCTGGCAGAACGCTGCGCCGGACGTGGTGCAGTTCGTCATCGTGGGGAAGCCGGGGTCGGACGCGACGAGCGTCCGCTGGCAGCATCTCGACACGGTGGCCGCCAGCTACCGCTACGCCTACACCGTGACCGCCCAGAACCAGTACCGCTTCCACGCCACCGAGCTGATCCTCGACCCGCGCAACGGCCCGGATGAGACCTACCGCCTGGCGCTGCTGGTGCTCGGCCAGAGCCTGGGGATGCTGGGCCGCAGCCCCTACCAGGGGGACGCGCTCAGCGTCACGCCCTCGGGCGCCATCAGCGAGCGCGACGTCGCCACCCTGCGGGCGCTCTACAACGTCCCCAGCGGCACCGTCCTGGGGCAGTGAGCGGCGCCGCCGTTCAGGCGGCCGGCTCGATCAGCCCGTAATCGCCGTCGCCGCGCAGGTAGATGACGTTGATCTCGCCGGTCTCCAGGTTGCGGAACATGAAGAAGGTGTGGCCCAGCGCCTCCATCTGCATGGCGGCGTCCTCGGGCGCCATCGGCCGCAGCACATGGCGCTTGACCTTCACGATGGCGGGCTCCAGCTCGGGCGGCGCGGGCGGCGCGGGCTGCGGCTTCTCCTCCTGGCGCTTGGCGATGAAGCGCCCCTTGAACTTCTTGAGCTGACGCTCGAGCTTGTCCACCACCAGGTCGATCGCGGCGTAGGTGTCCTGGCCCCGCTCCTCGGCGCGCACGATGCCGTTCGGCACGTTCACCTGGACCTCGACCTTGGCGGGGTTGGCGCCCGTCTGGCCGCCCCCCTTGCCGTCGTAGGACATGACCACGCGCGCGTCGACGATCTGGTCCGAGAAGCGATCGAGCTTCTGGAGCTTGTCCTCGGCGTACTGGCGCATGGCGTCGGTGATGTCGATGTTGCGACCGATGAGCTTGTAGATGTTCATGGTGCTCCCTTCGGGCCTTCGCCTGAGGTCGCGAGGTCGCCTGCCGAGGCAAGTGTAGCACCGGCCGAGGGAACCCTCCGAGGGAGGTACGTCCCGCTCCCTGACGGCATCCGAGCGGCCTCCTAGCATGTCGGCTGGCACCTCGGGAGGGCACGGAGAGCGTGCTAGATTCTTTGTGACGCATGAGCGATACCGGTCAACAGCCCGTCGACATCCGGCACTGCGCCGCCGGCGAAGCGATCGACATCCTCCAGGAGAAATGGGTGCTGCATATCGTGCACTCGCTTCTCCACGGCCCCAAGGGCTTCAACGAGCTGGGGCGCGAGGTAGGTGGCTGCAACCCCACCACGTTGACGCAGCGGCTGTGCCGGCTCGAGGACCTGGGCCTCATCAGCAAGTCGGTGCGCTCGGTGTCTCCGCCGCGCTGCAGCTACGGCCTGACGGACTCCGGGAAGGCGCTAGAACGCGTCATCGCCTCGATCCGCGACTGGGCGGACCGGCACCTACCGGGGGAGGACGGGCAGCCGGAGGCGGGCGCCGGCGCCCGCCTCGGGGCCACCCCGGAGTAGCGCGGCCGAGACGGCGCGGCCTCCTTGCCGAAGCGCGCGGCCCGCTACCTTCACAGGCACAGCTGACAGGCCCTCGACGGCGGGGGAGCGTCCCCGGTGCGTGGCGGGTCCACCGGCGCGCGGTCAGCGCCGCCGACGGCCGAAGAGGCCGCGCGGCGGCTCCGGTTGCGCCTCGGCGTCCTCCAGCGCCCGGAGCAGCGCCCGGTTGCGGCGCTCGAGCTCGGTGACGCGTTGTTGCAGCTGCTCGCGCGAGGCGTCGGCAGGGAGCGCGTCAGGGAGCGGTTCCTCACCCGTGGATGCGTCACCGCCGGTCTGGCTGGCCGCCTCCGGGGATGCCGCCGCGGGCGCGCCGGCGTCCTTGGCGGGCTCGGCCCTTCCGGTGGGCCCAGCGGGCGGCCGCGCCGGCTCCGGAACCGACGGCTCGGCGCCGGGGATGAAGGTCTCCGGGGGGTCGATGCCGTCGCGGCGCACCGTGAGCCCCGATTCCAGGCGGGCGAGCTGCCGCTTCAGCGCGGCCACCTCACTGCGAAGCTCCTCGTTCTCGCGGTAGAGCCGCTCGGTGACGGCGTCCACGCCGGCTTCTTCGTCGTCGTCCCCGTCGCCCAGCTCCTGCAGCGCTTCCTCGAGGATCACGGTGTTCTTGGTCGCCTCGGCGCGCGGCGCGCTCGGCGCCTCGTCCTGGTGGCGGAGCAGCAGCGCGTTCACCTTCTCGCGCAGGCTCTTGTCGCCGAGCGGCTTCTGCAACAGCAGGTCCGCCCCCACCGCGCGCGCGATCTGGCGCAGTCCGTGCGTCACGCCGCCCTGGCCGGGAGGCTTGGTGGTCAGTATCACCGGCACTTGCGAGAGCCGCTTCACCGCCTTGAGCTTGCGGCAGATGACGTCGCCGCCGACGTCGGGCAGCTCGATGGCGAGCACGGCGAGGTTGGGGGTGTGCTCCTTCAGATACTCCAGCGCCTCCCGGCCGGTGCCGGCCGTGACGATATCGAACGCGTCCTGCGCCAGCAACATGTCGACGAGCTGACGCTGCAGGGGGTCGGGGTCAGCTAGCAGGATCGTCCAGGTGGGCATAGTGATGGCCCCGACGATACCACGGGCGGTCGCGGCCTCCGCGGGCCGGGGTAGCATGGCCGCCATGGCCTGGCAGGGACTGGTGATCGGCGTGGCGGCGGGCGTCTTCGGCGGCATCGGCGGGCTCGGCGGGGGCGTGGTGATGGTGCCGCTGCTGGCGGTCTGGCTGCGGCTCTCCCAGCACCGCGCACACGGCACCAGCCTGGTGGCGGTGGTGCTGACCGGCCTGGTCGGCGCCGTCCCCTACGCGTTGCATGGGGCGGTGGCGTGGAGGCTGGCGGTGGCCCTGGCGGCGGCCTCGATCCTGGGCGCGTCGCTGGCCGCGGGCCTGAGCCCGCGCGTGCCGGCGTTCGCGCTGCGGCGGGTGTTCGGCGTGCTGGTGCTCCTCACCGGCGCCAGCCTGCCCTTCGACGGGTTGCTCCCCGCCCACGCCATCGCGGGGCACTGGGCGCTGCCCGCCGGGCTCGCCACCGGCCTGGTGGCGGGCGGCGTGTCCGGGCTGCTGGGGGTCGGCGGCGGCTCCGTGATGGTGCCGATGCTGGTGCTGCTGTTCGGGTTCGCTCAGCACCTGGCGCAGGGGACGAGCCTGGCGGTGATGGTTCCGGCGGCGCTGGCGGGGAGCGTGCAGCACCTCCGCCACGGGCACGTGGACGGCCGGGTGGCGCCGCTGCTGGCGCTCGGAGTGGCGGGGGGCGCCTACCTGGGCGGGCGCGTGGCGCTGGCCCTGCCGGACCAGACCCTGCGCTGGGTGTTCGCCGCGCTGCTGCTCGCGACCGGCGCGCGTTACGTGTGGACCAGCCGGCCGCGACGCGCGCAGGCGTGAGAGCCCCCGCCCGGCAAGGCGCCCGCGCGAGGGCCGCTGGGCCCGCCGCCGCTCAGGCGTCCGCCGACGAGAGCGGCAGGTTGGCGGTGAACACCATGCGGTCGCCGTGCTGCTCGAGCTTGACGTCGTACTCCGAGTCGGCGGCCGGGAAGTACTTGCCGATGACGCCCATCAGCTCCTGCTTGAGCTGCTCCATGCGGCCGGGGGAGAGCTTGGCCCGGTCGTAGGACAGGACGAGCTTGAGTCGCTCCTTGACGTTGTCCCTGCTACGCTTGCGTCCGAACAGCCCGAACATCAACTTCCTCCGAACAACCGCTTGAGCCCCGTCAGCAGGCCGCCCTGCGCCTGCAACTGGGCGTAGGGGACGTCCTCTCCCCGGATGCGCCTGGCGATGTCCCGGAAGGCGCCGCCGGCACCGTTGCGGCTGACGTCGAGCGCGGCCGGGCTGCCCACGTTGGTCGACACCAGGATGCGCTCGTCCTCCGGCACGATGCCGATGAGCTTGACGCCGAGGATCTCGAGCACGTCGTCGACCTCGAGCATGTCGCCGCGCTTGACCATCTCCGGGCGGATGCGGTTCACGACCAGCCGCACGTCGCCGATCTCGCGCGCTTCCAGCAGGCCGATGATGCGGTCCGCGTCGCGGACGCTGGAGACCTCGGGGTTGACGACCACGAGCGCGCCGTCCGCGGCGCTCGCGGCGGTCTGGAAGCCGGACTCGATGCCGGCGGGGCTATCGATCACCACCCGGTCGAAGCCCTCCTCGTCGATGAGGCGCCGCACGGTCTCCTTCATGCGCGCTTCGGAGAGCGCGCTCTTGTCGTTGGTCTGCGAGGCCGGCAACAGGTGCAGGGAGTCCACGCGCTTGTCCTTCACGAGCGCCTGGCGGAGGCGGCAGCGACCTTCGAAGACGTCGATGAGGTCGAACACCACCCGTCCTTCGAGGCCCATCACGACGTCCAGGTTGCGCAGGCCCACGTCCGTGTCGATGACGCAGACCTTCTCTCCTTGGTGCGCTAGGGCGGCGCCAACGTTCGCAGTGGTGGTGGTCTTCCCGACCCCACCCTTGCCGGACGTCACGACGATGGCTCTTGCGTTCACAGTGGGTGCTCCTCCTCCGGCGGCGCCGAGCGCCAAGACGTCGCGGATGATCACGGCCTTGCGGAACTATACCATCGCGCCCGGCCCGCTCAGCCGGGGGTGAAGCCCGTCTGGGCGGGTGGCCTGGCGCCCTCTGAGACGGGCTTCAGGCGCTGCTGAGGTTGGCGTACTTGACCAGCAGGCGCTTGGCGCCGGCCGCGTCGAAGACCACCGTCACCTCGGCCCGCGCGCCCTCGCCGCTGATGCCGACCACGGTGCCGACGCCGAACTTGGGGTGACGGACCTTCTCGCCGCCGCGGTAGGCGGGCGCCGAGGCGGCTGGGGCGGCGCCCGCGCCACCCGCCGGGGCGGCCGCGGGCGGCCGCCAGCGGCCGGCGAAGCGCTTGGCGAGGTGGCGCGGGTCGCCCAGGTCCTGCCCGAACACGTCCACCTCGCGCAGGAGCTCGGTCGGGATGTCCTCCAGGAAGCGGCTCGGGCGCGCGATCTCGGTGCGGCCGAAGGTCATGCGCGCCTCGCAGTGGACCATGAGGAGCTCGTCTTGCGCGCGCGTGATGCCGACGTAGAGGAGCCGGCGCTCCTCCTCGATCTCCTGCAGGCTGCCCGTGGAGCTGCGGTGCGGAATCAGGTTCTCCTCCATGCCCACCAGGAACACCACCGGGAACTCCAGCCCCTTGGCGTTGTGGAGCGTCATCAAGGTGACGGCCTCGTCCTCCACCTCGCCGTTGACGGCCTTGACGGCGCGGTCGTCGACGCTGCTGAGGAGCGAGGCATCGTCGAGGAACTCCGCGATGCTGCCGCCCGCCTCCTCCTGCCACTCCGCGACGGCGTTCAACAGCTCCTCCAGGTTCTCCAGCCGGTTCTGGGAGTCGAAGCCGCCCTCGTCCTTGAGCGCCTGCATGAGGCCGCTCTGGTCCATCACCGCCTTGAGGAAGTTGGCGGCCGGCAGCTCGTCTGCCTCCTGCGCCAGGTCCGCCAGCAGCTCCCGGAACGCCAGCACGCGCTTCACCGCCGGGGTGCCTGCCAGCGCCTCGCCTGCGTGCTTGAGCGCCTCGGAGAAGGGAAGGCGGCGGCGCGCCGCCCAGGCGACCAGCTTGTCCTCCGAGGTCTTGCCGATGCCGCGCTTGGGCCGGTTGAGGACACGGCGCCAGGACACGTCGTCGGACGGATTGAGGGCCGCGCGCGCGTAGCTGAGCACGTCCTTGACCTCGCGCCGCTCGTAGAAGCCCACCCCGCCGACGATCCTGGCGGGCAAGCCCGCGCGCCTGAGCGACTCCTCCAGCACGCGGGACTGGGCGTTGGTGCGGTACAGCACCGCCACGTCACCCAGGCCGATATCGCGCTCGCCCTGCAGCCGCTCCACCGTGCGGGCCACGAAGTCGGCCTCGGCGCGGTGATCGGCCGCGCGGTAGAGCTGCACGCGCTCTCCGGAGCCCTTGACGGCCCGGAGGTTCTTCTCCAACCGCCCCTGGTTGTGCAGGATGATCGCGTTGGCGACGTCCAGCACGCTGCCCACCGAGCGGTAGTTGAGCTCGAGGCGGTACACGGCGGCGTCCTCGTAGTCGCGCTGGAAGTCGAGGATGTTGCGCACGTCGGCGCCGCGGAAGGCGTAGATGGACTGGTCGGGGTCGCCGACCACCATCAGGTTGCGGTACTTCTCGGCGAGCAGGTGGGTCAGGCGGTACTGCGCCTGGTTGGTGTCCTGGTACTCGTCGACGTGGACGAACGCCGCCCGCTGCTGCACCCGGTCGAGCACGTCGGGGTCCGCCTCGAAGAGCTCGACGGTGCGGCCCAGGATGTCGTTGAAGTCCACGGCGTTGGCGCGCCGGAGGCGCTCCTGGTAGCGGCGGTAGACCTCCGCAGCCAACTCGAGCTGCACCCCAGCCACCCGTTCGCCGTACGCCTTCTGCCCCTCCTCCTGCAGCGCGTCAGGCGACCACAGGTGGGACTTGGCGCGGTCGATGATGCCCCTCAGCGCCCGCGGGTTCGCGTCCTTCAGGCCGCGGACCTCCTGCAGAAGGTCCTTGATGACGTCGAGCTGGTCGCTGTCGTCGTAGATGCCGAAGCCGGGCTGCAGATCGATGCGCTCGCCGTAGCTGCGCAGCACCCGCAGGCAGGCGGCGTGGAAGGTGGCCACCCACAGGTCGCGCGCGGGCTCGCCGATGAGCTCCGCCACGCGCTCCTTCAGCTCGCCGGCGGCCTTGTTGGTGAAGGTCACCGCCAGGATCTGCTGCGGGTAGACGCCGTGCTGGTCCATCAGGTAGGCGATGCGGTGCACCACCGTGCGGGTCTTGCCCGAACCGGCGCCGGCCAGCACCAGCGCGGGGCCCTGGTAGTGGCGCACGGCGGCGCGCTGCTCCTCGTTCAGCGGCGCGAGCAGCGGGTGTTCTTCAGCGGTCTGTTGGGGCAGGCTCGGTTCGGGCACAACGTGTCATCTTACCCCGTTCTGGTCGGCGCTTCCGGCGCCGGCGCGGCCGAGCGTCGGGGACGGGGCAGGGCGTTCCCGCGTCCCCCCGGCCGCCGCCAGGCGGTACGCTGGGCGCGTGGCCAGCGCGCTCTGTTTCGATCTCGACGGCACCCTGGCCCGCTACGGCGGCGGCTTCCGGTCCTTCGTCGCGCTCCTGCGGCACGAGCTGATGGCCGACAGCTGCGAGCTCGACCGCTTCGCCGGCGTGCTGGTCGAGGAGATCGGCCGCGACGGGCCGCTCACCCTGGAGCGCGCGTTGCAGCGGACGCTGGCGCGCTGCGAGCTGCGCCCGCCGGCCGAGCTGGCGGACCTCGTGCGCAACGCGGTGCGCGCCTACGCCGCCGACGTGCGGGCGCTGCCCGGCGCCGCCGGGCTGCTCGAGCGGCTCCACGCCAAGGGTGTGCCGATGGCGCTGGTGAGCAACGGGCCGGTCGACATGCAGCACGCTGCGCTGGACGCTCTCGGCTTCGCGCGCTACTTCCGGGCGGTGCTGGTATCCGGGGACCCGGATGTGGGCGCCCGCAAGCCGGCGCCGCGCATCTTCTCGCTCGCCTGCACCGGGCTCGAGTCCCTTCCGTCGGAGACCGTGATGGTGGGGGACACCGTGGACGGCGACATCGAGGGGGCGCTGCGGTACGGCATGCAGGCGGTGCTGCTGGGGGACGCCGCCGACGCGGCGCGGCTGGGCGTGCCGGCCGCCGCCGACATCGGCGCACTCGACGCCGTGCTGAGCGAGCGATACGGGCTCTGAGCGGCCCGCGGGCGCGCCTCGGGCCCGCCCGGCGCGCGCGGCGCAGCGGCTGGGTCGCTCCGGCGCGCGCAGTCGCCGCCTGGAGCGCGGCCCGTGCCGTAGACTGGACACATGACCGACAAGGACCGCGCCTTCTATCAGGCCTGGGCGGATCTGCTGCAGTGGATGCGCGACTACGCGGCCGAGCGCGACGCCGCCCGTTTCGAGAAGGAAGCCGACTTCACCGACTACATCTACCGTATGGAGCGTCCGTACGACCTCCCGACGACGGTGATGTCGGCGAGCCTCTCGGATGCCGCCAGCAAGCCGGTGCTGATGGTGAACGCCAGCCAGCGCAAGGCGGTGTTCAAGGAGGTCGTGCTGCACCCGTTCGAGTCACACACCTACCGTACGTTGACACTCGCTCCGGACGGCGAGAACCTGGCCGAGGGCAAGCGCGTGTTCACCAAGGAGATGCTCTACCGCTTGGCCGACGAGCTCTACGGCGTGGAAGCGCAGGCGCCGGCCTGAGCCGGCTCGGCCCGTAACGCGGGACGCGCGCGTCGCTCACGCCGGCCGCGGGGGCGGCGCGCACGGCGGCGTTCGCTGCGCCGGCCCGCGGGCGTGGCCCGGGCGAGCGTGGCCCGGGTGGGCGTCGGCCGGGCCGGTGGTCCCGCCGGCGCCTCAGTCGCGCGCCAGCCGCGCCGCCAGCGCCTCGGCCAGCGCCGCCGAGCACAGGAACCCACGACCCGACAACGCCCCGAAGAAGGTCAGCCCCGGTGCCAGGTCGGTGACGAGCGGCCGCGGCGTGTCGCCGCGGGCCCGCACGCCGCTCCACAGCCCCGTGGCCGGCGCGGCGCCGACGCCCGGCACGATCCGGTCGAGGCGCGCGAGCAGCCGCTTGGGCGCCTCCGGGTCGGGCGCCTCCGGGTCGCGATGGCTGCCCCCGACGAAGCCGTGCTCGCCGTCGAAGGCGGCGTAGACCGGGCCGCCCAGCCCAGGGGAAGGCGCCGCGACGACGCCGGCGGTAGCGACCGTCACCACCTCGCCGGCGACCGTGCTGAGCGTGGGCAGCGCCGAGGCCACCTCGGGCGCGGGGTCGGCGCCCACGCACAGCACCGCGTACGAGGCGCGGACGCGGCCGGCGCTGGTGCGCACCTCGGCGCCGTCGGCCGTGGGCCGGATGCTCAGCGCGCGCACGCCCTCGCGCACGTCCGCCCCCAGGGACGCCGCCGCCCCGACCAGCGCCGCCAACAGCTGGCGCGGGCGCACCCAACCGCCTTCCGCGGCCAGCAGCGCGCCGTGCGGCGCCCGGAAGGGCGGCGGCACCTCGTCCGGCTCGAGCCAGCGGCCGCTCTCCAGCTTCCGCCAGGCGCGGGCCCGGCCCGGGCTGGGAGCCACCCGCAGCACCCCGCTGCGCTGCGCCCCCGGCTCGAGCCCCATCGCCTCCAGCTCGGCCACCATCCGCCAGAACGCGGCCATGCCTGCGAGGTCGTCCGGGTGGGCGCGCGCCGAGCGCCCGCGGTGCGGGTTGACGAGCGCCGCCGGCCCGGACGAGGCGCCCTGCGCCCCGACGTGGCCTCGCTCGAGCAGCACCACTGGTTGCCGTCGGCGGGCGAGGACGTAGGCGAGCGAGGTGCCCGCGATGCCGCCGCCGACGATCACGAAGGGATCGCGCCCGGTCACGGGGCGGCCCCGGCCGGCGCAGGCCGGCGCGCGACGAGCGCCTCGCGCTTCCCGCCCGGCGGGCCGGGCACCTTGGCGACGGCGAAGCCGATGGCGGCGAGCCGCCGGCGCAACGCCCCTTGAACGGTGTACGTCGCGAGCCTGCCGCCGGGAGCGAGCGCCCGGAACAGGCGCGTCAGGAAGGCCTCGTCCCACAGCTCGGAGTTGGTCGTCGGGCTGAAGGCGTCGTGGTAGATCGCGTGCACGCCGGCCGGCAGGCGGGCGCGGCGGGCATCGCCCACGAGGAGCTCGAGCCGCGCGCTGCCGAGCCGGAGGCTCGCCGATGCCGGCGGCTCCGGGAGGCCGCGCCGCCAGGCGATGAGGGCGTCGGCGAGCCCCGGATCCTCGAGCAGCTCGCGGTGACCGAGCGCCGCCAGCGTCTCGGCCGGCGGCAGGTCGCGCTCGAGCGCCACGTAGCGCAGCCGCGCGCCCGTGCGCGCCGCGGCGTCGATCGTGAGCAGCGCGTTCAAGCCGGTGCCGAAGCCCACCTCCAGCATCTCGGTGGCCTCCCCCGCCGCCAGCCGCGCGGCCACCCCGCTCCCCTCCAGGAAGACGTGCCGGGCCTCGGTGAGGGCGCCGTGGCGCGAGTGGTAGCTCTCGCCATAGGCCGGGGAGAGCAGGGTGCGGCTGCCGTCGGCCGTGGCGCATACCCGCCGACGGGCGGGAGTGGCGTCGGGGGCGGGGCGTGAACGCGGCATGCTCCCACTGTAGAGCCGCACGCCGGTCACCCCCGGGGGTGACCGGCTAAGCTGGGGGCAACGGACCCAGGCACGGGAACGGGAGACGGCGGCGCATGAGACGGCTGTTCAGCATGATGAGCGATCAGGTCCAGGTCACGGCACAGCAACTGCAGACGTGGTGGGCGACGCTGGCGCCCGACCCGCGAACGTGGGTGCCCTTCACCTGGGTGCTGGCCGGGATCGTGGCGGTGATCGTGCTGGCGCTCCTGATCCGCCCGCGGGGCCGTGCGGGTGCGCGCCGGCCCGAGCTGCTCATCTCCCACGGCGAGCTTCGCGTCGCGGCCTGGGCGGCGCCGCGGGTGGTGTCCTCGCTGCAGGCGCCCGAGAGCGCTGCGTTCGAGCTGGCGATGACCGTCAGCAACCTGAGCGCCTCGCCGGTGCAGCTGCTCGAGCTGGCGGTCCGCACCAACCGGGCGCATGCGCCCACCACGGCGGAGGTGGCGGCGGTTCTGCCGCCGCACGGCGCCGTGGACGTCACCGCCGAGTTGCGCGAGGCCGGTGGCGACGAGGGCGTGCTCGATCTGTTCGTGTACGTTCCCGACATGCCCCCCAAGACCTTCCGTGTGCGTGCCAAGCTCCGTTGGGAGCCCTGGAACGCGCGCTACCGCGTGCTGCCGCTCGACCAGCGCGTCGACGTGGCCCGGGCCGTCGGCGAGCGCACGCAGCGTCGACGGCAGGCGTCCGCATGGCGCCGGGCCGACAGGCGGGCCGCGTCGGTTCCGAGTGCGCCCTGGCCGGAGAGCCGTTCCGGTGCACCGGCCTTCAGCGATGAGGGCCGTTTCGAGCCGCGGCCGGAGTTCGTGCGCCCGCGAAGCGCCCCGGCACAGGATCCGCAGGGCCGGCCGGAAGCGCCGCGCCCGTACGAGGGCGCGCAGCGCGCGGACGCGCCGCGCGAAGGGGTGCAGCGCGCGGCCGCGCCGCGCGAAGGCGACGCAGCGGTCGGGCGGGGCCCCGCGGACGCGCCGCGCGGGGCGGGCAACGCGGGGGGCGAGGAGACCTGGCCGCCGGCCCGGCCGGCACGCGAGGCGCACCGGGCGCGCGTGCCGCGTCCCGAGGCGGGCGCGTGGGCCGAGGCAGGCGAGGTCGAAGAGGGCCACGAAGAGGGCCACGCAGAGGGCCACGCAGAGGGCTACAAAGAGGGCCACGCGGCGGACGAGCGTCCGGAGGACGGCGCCCACGCCCGGGAGGACGCCGAGGAGACGCGTGCCTGGCGCCTGGGCGATGCCCATCGTGCCGCACAGCGCACGGGCATGGGGCGTGCGGCCCGGGCCGCACGCGGCACGGAGCGCGACGGCCCGCGCGCCGTCGAAGGCGAGGCGCCGCCCTCCCGCCAGCAGGGGGAGGCAGGGGCGGCCCGGCCCTCGCGCCGCTGGGCGCTGGGCTCCCTCACTCCCGAGCGGCTCCCCGACCCCGGCCCGGACGAGCTGGTGGGACCCGACGAGGGGACGTTCGGGGCGCACGGAGGCGCCGACGATGGTGACGCGCGGCCCGCGGCCGCGACCTCGTCGAGCGCGCGGCAGCCCGACGCGCGTCCCGCGCCGGCCCCACGCGACGCGCTCCGGCAGGACGGCGACGACGCGGGCGACGACGCGGGCGACGATCAGGGCGACGACGCGGGCGACGATCAGGGCGACGACGCGGGCGACGA
>Ga0102953_1001253_pt1 | contig 16271 bp, 13 predicted proteins | sample SalPon2A_C_D2_MG_FD_78509 | JGI IMG/M metagenome (GOLD analysis project Ga0102953, IMG submission 78509) | Soil microbial communities from South San Francisco under conditions of wetland restoration - Salt Pond MetaG R2A_C_D2_MG | ecosystem: Environmental > Terrestrial > Soil > Wetlands | place... | reverse complement strand
TGAACGAACTGAAGAAAGAGGCAAGCTTTGTTAAGATCCTGGGCTGCTACCCAATCCAGCCAAATAGTGATGAAGTGGCTAAGAAAACGGGAAATAAAGGAATCAAGGAATAAGGGAATAAGGGAATCGAAGCTGGTGCACGGTACAGGGGTAGACGTCTGGACAAGCCTGTTTGCTTGGGATTTGCTGTACTCTAATTGAAAACTGACAACGAACAACTAACAACTAGAAACGAACAACTAACGACGATGGGCACATTCGAATTTAATCGTATCAATCGTTTACCCCCCTATGCTTTTGCCGTAACAAATGAGCTGAAGATGCAGGCACGACGGGCGGGCGAGGACATCGTGGATATGAGTATGGGCAACCCCGATCAGCCTACACCAGAGCCTATTGTCGAAAAACTGATAGAAGCGGTTCATAACAGCCGCAACCACCGATACTCAGTCTCCCGTGGGATCTATAAACTTCGCGTGGCGATATCAGACTGGTACAAGCGCAGATACGACGTTGACATTGATCCGCAGAGTGAGGCCATCGTCACAATGGGATCAAAAGAAGGCCTTGCTCACCTTGTGCTCAGTATCATCGATCAGGGAGATATCGTGTTATGTCCGGATCCGACCTATCCCATCCATGCCTATTCGGTCGTCATTGCGGGCGGTGATCTGAGGCGAGTCCCTTTATTTCAGGGGGATGACTTTTTCGAACGTCTCGAGGAAGCCTACAACCAAAGCTGGCCGCGACCGAAACTGATGATTCTGAATTTCCCACACAACCCTACTACTGAGGTTGTAGATCTCGATTTCTTCCAAAAAGTCGTTGATTTTGCGCTGGAAAGGAATGTACTCGTCATTCACGACCTGGCGTACGCCGATTTGTGTTTTGATGGCTACCAGGCTCCGAGTATGCTGCAGATACCCGAAGCACGAAAGATTGCCGTGGAAACATTTACACTCTCCAAAAGCTACAATATGCCGGGATGGCGCGTCGGTTTTTGCGTGGGTAACCAGGATCTGATCGCTGCACTGACCCGTATGAAGAGCTATCTTGATTATGGAATATTTCAGCCCATACAAATTGCCTCGATCGAGGCCTTAAATAATGGTGATCAATTCCAGGAGGAAGTGACTGAGATCTACAAGGTGCGCCGGGATGTTCTTGTTGACTCATTGAATAACATTGGCTGGGAGGTCATCAAACCCAAAGCCACAATGTTTGTATGGGGGAGAATACCTGAACAGTACAGAAAGATGGGCTCCATGGAATTTTCCAAGTTCCTGCTCAAGGAGGGGAAAGTGGCTGTGTCACCCGGTATTGGATTTGGCAATTATGGCGACGAGCACGTCCGTTTTGCACTAATTGAAAATGAACAGCGTATTCGGCAGGCGGTCAGGGGAATTAAAAAAGCCTTTGCGAACAATTCGTAGGGCTTGTTTCTTTTTTGTAGAGGGTGATCCTACCACGAGTCAAAAAGTACCTGATAAATGGAGCTAAAGCTTATGCTTATCTGCTTTCTTATTCCGTCAGCTAAAGCAGACGGCAATCGATATGCATTTATTACTACGGCGACGGGTTTTGCCAACTGAAGAAGAGAAGAATCTAAGAAATAGGGCCTTCGACCCATTTTCTCCACGAGAAATCCCACGTTAAATAAAAAAGACACCAAAGTCCTTCTCCCTGTCCATGGAGAGCGGTAACCCTCAAACACACTTCGTTTAAATCACATCACCGGAGCGATGAGCTTGTGAATTTGATCAAGAGACAGGTTTCTCTCTTCACTTTTCTCCATGTCGCGCAGCGTGAACTCTCCGGTTTCCAGTTCGTTGTCGCCTATGATGATAGAAAACCGGGCATTTTCTCGGTTGGCATCTTTCATCTGGGCTTTGATGGATCGTCCGGCATAATCCATGGTGCAGGATAACCCTTTTTGACGAAATTCATGAAGATGTGAGAGAGCCCAGTTTCGCGCCTTCTCACCAATGGTCACCAGGTACACATCGACAGCCGGTTCTGAGCCTAATTCGATACCCAGGGCATCACATGCTATGAAGAGCCGTTCGATACCGGCAGCAAAACCAACGGCAGGCGTAGATGGACCACCGAGCTCTTCAATCAATAGATCATAGCGACCTCCAGCCCCCAAGGCGTCCTGTCCACCCAAGTCCGGACTGATCAATTCGAATGCGGTTTTGGTGTAGTAATCGAGTCCGCGTACCAGCCGGGGATCGACTTCATAAGTAATGCCTAAACCCGCCAAATACCGCTTCACCAGATCGAAGTGTTCCAGGCATTCTTCATTCAGATAATCGGTAATGACCGGTGCATCTTCAACGATCGGGCGATCCTGTTCTTCCTTCGAATCGAGGATGCGCATCGGGTTGGTCTCGAAACGTTGCTGCGATACTTTCGATAATTTGGAAAGATTGGGATGCAGATAATCTTGCAGCACTTCTTTATATCTCTGCCGGCTTTCAGGATCCCCGACAGAATTTATCTTCAAAGTGAAATTGCGAATACCGACTTGCCGGTAAACATCCATCATAAATGCGATGACATCTACGTCGGCTGCCGGGTTCGGACTTCCGATGATTTCAGCACCAAACTGATGAAACTGGCGTTGACGACCTTTTTGTGGGCGTTCTGCGCGAAACATGGGACCAATATAGAATAATTGCTGGGTGCCGCCCCGTTGTTTGAGATTATGCTCGATATAAGCCCGGCTGACAGGAGCGGTTCCTTCCGGTCGGAGTACATAATGGTCATCACCGCGATCAAAGGCGAACATTTCTTTCGAAACGATATCCGTAAGCTGACCGACCCCGCGTGCAATCAGTTCTGTCTGCTCCATGATGGGAGTTCGTATTTCCCGAAAATGAAACCGCCGGGCGGTGTCCCTGATCAAAAGTTCAAGTTGTTGCCATTTTTCGACCTCGCCAGGTAATATGTCAACCATTCCGGTGTGGGTCGTAAAAAGGGGTTTTGCCATGAATCCTGTTTTCTTAGAAAATTATGTTAGCGCTTTAACGATATGAGCAACAATATATTCCTGTTGATCATCTGTTAGTTCGGGATAGATTGGAAGAGCAAGCGTTTGTCTACCGGCGGCGGCGGCGTTCGGACAATCGATATCCTGATATCCGAGGTATGCGAAACATTCCTGTTTGTGTAATGGAACCGGGTAATAGATGGCATTGCCGATTCTGGCGTCATCCAGTGCTTTTTGAAGTTCATCCCGCCTTTTTGTCCGGATTACATACTGGTGATACACATGTCGTCCGTCTGTTTCCGGTTTCCCAGTCGTTTCAACTGGTGTCAGGAGTTTATCCGGATTGGCATCGACGGCCTCGTTGATTTCAGAGGCACGCCGGACCTGGTTATTCAAACGGATTTCTGCTTCTTCGAATAACCGGTTGTACTTCAATGCCTTTTCCCGTCGTGCAGCGTGCCAGTCCTCGAGATGACGCAATTTAACGTTCAACACGGCAGCCTGAAGGGAATCAAGCCTGCTATTGATGCCGACGACCTTATGATGGTATTTCGGTTTTGATCCGTGAACACGGAGTATCCGAAGTTTCCCCGCGTAGTCAGCTTTATCCGTGGTAACCAGGCCGCCGTCACCATAACCGCCAAGATTTTTACTTGGGAAGAAGCTGAAGCATCCGAAGTCGCCCATCGTTCCTGCCATTCTGCCTTTAAACTTTGCACCGATGGCCTGGGCGGCATCTTCAATAAGCCCGACATTGTGTCGCTCGGCGATTTCTGCGAGGTGACTCATATCCGCACACTGCCCGTACAAATGAACCGGCATGATGGCTTTGGTTCGTCCTTTCTGATCATTAAATCGCCTGGAAAGGGGGTGGTCTCCTGCCAGAAACTGTTCGACCAAGTTTGGTTTCAGATTATAATCATCCGGGTTAATATCTGTGAATACAGGGATACCACCTATCCTTGCAATGGCGCCCCCGGTTGCAAAAAAAGTGTATGGAGAAGTCAAAACCAAATCACCCGGTTTTAGATCGATCGCCATCAGTGCCAGCAATAATGCATCGGAACCCGAGGCGCAACCAATTGCATTGGGGGTGCCGATGTAATCTCCAACCGCTTTTTCAAACCGGTCGACAGCAGGTCCCAGCACAAATGCCTGGCTATCCAATACCTCGTCAATTGCCGCTTTTATCTCCTCGCGGATACCCTCGTACTGGGCCTTTAGGTCCAGCAATGGAACTCCATTAATTGTTGATATGTCGTTCATGTGATGTAAAATGTGTGCAAACGAAAGGCAAACACGGGGAATTGCCTTTCGGGCCTAACAACGACCGCCACAAATATCCGGAATTTTGGATGAAACTAACAGGGGAGGATTAGAAAAGGTGTAAGGACCGGCTTGTTTTACGATCATATTGTTGTAGGGGCAGTTCCCTGTGACTGCCCCAGATGGGTGTATGATATAAAGAGAGTATTACAAGAAGAAGAGGGCAAACATGGGGATTTGCCCGTACAAAAGAAGAAAGAGGCGTTCTTATGGTTTATGATCCTGAAAGACACCATCGGCGTTCAATACGCTTGAAGGGATATGATTACCGGAGTGGTGGGGCTTATTTCGTGACGATTTGTACACTGAACAGAGAACCAATATTTGGTGAGATACATAATTCAAAAATGATCCTGAATGATTGGGGTAAAATTATTACTGAAAAATGGATTTGGCTTGAATCACATTTCGAATATGTTACCCATGACGAATGGATCCTAATGCCCAACCATTTGCACGGTATCATCGTACGGGGCTTTTTTAACGACGGAGGAGGTAACGTGAATAATGTGGGTAGGGGCGATTCGCGAATCGCCCCTACCGCAAACAAATCAAATCCCCGAATTATCAAACCATTGGGTGGAATTATAGGGGCGTTTAAAACCGTATCGACAAAAGAGATCAATATCAGATGGGGAACACCGGGCGTCAGAATATGGCACCGCAATTATTATGAGCACATCATTCGCAATCAAAAAGAATGGGATTCGATACGCAATTACATACGTTTAAATCCCATGAATTGGACCCGTAGGGGCAATTCCCTGTGACTGCCCCTACGGCGTGAGAAAAGGCACAGGCCTAAAAAAAGAGGTAGTGTTAACCGTTAAAAGGACGAACACAGAGGCTCACCCGTATATTAGCCTTTTAATATTTTTGGATCGTTTACGAGATCGGCAGTGGCATTGACCAGTTTTTCTGCCTCTTTTTCGTTGTCGCTTTCGGAATAAATACGCAGAACGGGTTCGGTTCCGGAAGGACGAACGAGTAGCCATGAGCCGTCTTCGAGCCAGTGTTTTACACCATCGGTGAATCCTCGTTTGGTGACTTTTTTGCCGGCTATCTCATCTACTTTTTCGTTTTCACACCATTTCATCATGGCGTTTTTCTTTTCATCCGAGGTATGCAGATCATCTCGGTATTGGTAGTGGGTACCAAACTCATCGAAGAGTTCCTGAACCAGTTCACTCAGGGACTTACCCTTCTTGACCATCATTTCGGTGATCAGCAGGCCGATGAATATGCCGTCGCGTTCCGGGATGTGTCCTTTAACAGCCAGACCGCCGGATTCTTCCCCGCCGACCAGTACGTCACCATTTACAATCTTCTCGGCAATATATTTGAATCCAATCGGCGTAATCTGAAGATCCAGACCGTATTTATCGCCCTGTTTGTCGAGCAAGTCGGTTGTGGAAAACGTTTTGATGATGCTGCCCTTCTCCTTTTTGTCCTGGCTCATATACTTGGTCAGCAGAGCAAGCACCAGGTGTGAGTTTACGAAGGCACCCGTTTCATCATAAAGGCCGACACGGTCGGCATCGCCATCATTAGCGATGCCAATAGCCATCCGGTTGTCCTTGATGTACTTTGAAAGATTCTGGAGGTTTTTCTCGATGGGTTCCGGGGCCTGTCCGTGAAAACCGGGATTGAAATCGGACCTCAGTTCATGAACCTGGTCTCCCAAAAGCTCTTTAATGACATGCTGGCCTGCACCGAACATAGCGTCATGAGCAATCTTCACTCCTTTACTTTTGATGGCATCCAGATCGATTCGTTCGCGGATGACATCCATGTACTGTGAGCGGAGGGGAATCTCGCGAATCATGCCATGTTTTAGATACGTATCGTACGACTCAACTTTCAAAGTGTTATCAAAATTACCATACTCCTTTTCCATCGAGTCGATCTGGGCAGGTGTAGCAGGTCCCCCGAAAGGAGCCTTGATCTTGAAGCCGTTATAGTTTGGCGGATTATGGCTGGCGGTGATTACGATACCGACTGCATCATATTCGAGTGCTGCCCAGCTGATTGCCGGAGTGGGAGTGATCCGGTCAGCCATTCTTACTGAGATATCCATTGCCGCAAAAACGGAGGCAACATGACGGGCAAAGTCGCGGCCTCCAAAACGTCCGTCGTATCCTATGATCACACCATTATTGGTAACACTGTCCTTACGAATCCAGCGCGCTGTCGCCTGGGTCACGATACTCAAATTGTCATAGGTGTAGTCTTTAGCAATTACGGCTCTCCAGCCGTCAGTCCCGAACTTAATGTCTGCCATAATGGTGCCCTCTTTTGTCGGTTAATGTTTTTAAATATCTTAATAAAATCTAAAATCACAGCGTTCAATCGGCCGGTTCTTTTTTTTCTGAGTAGTCCACTTTTTTTACAAGCAGCCAGATTCCAAACAAAACAAACGGGATGCTGAGGAGCTGGCCCATTGTGATAGGCCAGTGTGCCGTAAAATCAGCCTGCCGGACTTTGGTATACTCAATAAGAAATCGACCCGTAAAAACATAAACAAGAAATACGCCCAGAAGCAGGCCCTTCGGAGGAGAGGCCTTGTAGTGTTTATATATCCACCATAAGATGAAGAATCCAATAAGGTAACAAACCGCCTCGTATAACATGGACGGATGCCGTGGGAAGGCATCTACACGCTCAAAAACGATGGCCCATGGCACATGGGTTACATGTCCGATAATCTCGGAATTAAAGAAATTTCCAACACGGACAAATGCTCCACCAATTGCAACAGGGATGACTACCCGATCAAGTACCCAAAGATACTTCATATCCGGGTACTTACGAACGTAGAGCCAGATAGCGATGAGGATGCCAACCGCGGCACCATGACTAGCCAGCCCGCCGTGCCAGATTTTTATGATCTCGGATGGATGTGCGAAGTAGTAATCAGGCTGATAAAATAACACATGTCCCAGGCGTGCTCCGATCACCGTGCCGATCATAATATAGATGAGCAATGAATCCAGGCGTTCCTGTGATTTGCCCGCATCACTGAACATTTTCATTCCAAGATAATAGCCCAGGATAAAGGCAATAGCCCACATCAATCCGTACCAGTGGATACGGATCGGCCCGAACGCGTGGATGATCCACAAACCAGGAGGAACAGTAAATAACTGGCCTATGATTACGCTGCCAACGATCAGCCCGATGGTCCAGCTTGCCGGTAGTGCAACCGGTTCAGAGTTTGCCGATTCTTCCGGAAGTTGCTTCAGTTTTTGCTTTTCCAGGTAACTGTAACCCAGGTAATACAAAACCAAAGCCAGCATGAGTCCTACGACACTAACTGCAAAAGGCAGATGAATCTGGTCGATTTTTAATAATATCGGATTGACATCCCACTCGAAATAATTAATAGCCGGCATTCAGAATCCCATGTATCGGTTTTGAATTCAGTTGACTGAAACCTTATTGCAATTCAGGCTGGATAAGCGCTTTAAATATTCTGTAAGTTCTTGCCCAATCATATGTTGTTAATTACTGGTACGACGCGAAGAGCAATCTGTACATCATAATTTCTTGTTTCAATTCTAGCCGGTCTTTTGTGGAAATTTGACTTTTTTCACGAGCAGCCAGATTCCAAACAGAACAAAGGGAATACTGAGAAGTTGTCCCATTGTTATAGGCCAGTTGGCCGTGAAGTCGGCCTGTCTTACTTTCGTATACTCGATCAAAAAACGACCGGCGAACACGTAGACCAGAAAAACACCCAGTAACAAGCCTTCCGGCGGCTTAGCCTTGTATCGTTTATATATCCACCAAAGGATGAAAAAACCGATCAGGTAACAAAGTGATTCATACAGCATAGAAGGGTGGCGTGGGAGCATATCATCCCTTTGAAAGATGATGGCCCACGGCACATGTGTTATATGCCCGATGATCTCGGAGTTGAAGAAGTTGCCGATTCGCACAAAGGCGCCGCCGATTGCCACAGGGATAACCACGCGGTCGAGTACCCACAGATACTTCATATCCGGATACTTGCGGACGTAGAGCCAGATGGCGATCAGGATGCCGACCGCAGCCCCGTGACTGGCCAGCCCGCCATGCCAGATCTTTATGATCTCGGAAGGGTGTGCAAAATAATAGTCGGGTTCATAGAAAATTACATGGCCCAGCCGCGCTCCGATCACCGTGCCAATCATAATATAAGTCAACAAAGATTCGAGACGTTGACGGGGGACGCCCGCATCGTTGAACATCCTGACACCCAGGTAGTAGCCCAGCAGAAACGCCATGGCGAACATGACTCCGTACCATCGGATCGTCACGGGACCGAATCTGTGGATGACCCACCAGCCGAGAGGGATGGTCAGTATCTGGCCCACGATCAGGCTGCCGATGATCAACCCTATGATCCAACTTGCCGGCAGTGTGATCATCTCATCTTTATGGGGTTTGTGGCCGAGCTCCTTCAGCTTCTTTTTTTCCAGGTAGCTGTAGCCCACGAAGTACAAAATGACCGCGAGTATTAACCCGACAACACTGACTGCAAAGGGTAGATGGACCTGACCGGATTTGAACAATACAGGAGATCCATCCCAGACAAAATATTTGCTATTGGGCATTCAGTGTCCTCATACAACTTTATAGATAGTGCCTTTTGGAGTATCCTCGAGGGCGATTCCAACTTCGGTTAACCGATCACGGATGCGGTCTGCCATCTCGAAATTTTTATTTTTGCGTGCTTCATTGCGAAGGCCGATCAGAACCCGCATAACGGAATCCAGCTTTTGCTGCAGATGGCCACCATCCTCCGTGGCATCCGGCCAGATGCCAAGTACACCGTTGACGAAATTTTCTAGGAATGATTTTAACTCGGACAGATTGACTGGTGCCTCACCAGATTGGATACTCTTGCGGAGGGGGCGAAGCTTTTCGAAGAGAATCGCAACGACCTGAGGTGTGTTGAAGTCATCATTCATACGTGCTTCAACCTCAGCGCGAAATTCATCTATATTGAAATCTGCACCGGAACCTTCTTCGGCATCCATAATAGTCCGGATGATCTCAAACAGGTTATTCATGCCGGCTTCGGCTGCCGATAGCGCCTCTTCCGAGAAGTCGCTTGGACTACGGTAATGGCTTTGCAAAAGGAAGAAACGGATGACCGAGGGCTCCCAGGCCCGTGTCAGGAGTTTGTGGTTGCCGGTAAAAAATTGTTGTAATGAAATTGCATTACCCAGCGATTTGCCCATCTTCTGACCGTTGAGGGTCACCATATTATTGTGCATCCAGTATCTTACAAATTCCTTTTTGTTGGCGCCTTCACTCTGGGCAATCTCACACTCATGATGAGGAAACTGGTTTTCAAGTCCACCTCCATGAATGTCGAATGTCTCGCCCAGGTACTTGGTCGACATGGCGGAACATTCCACATGCCATCCGGGATAACCAACACTCCATGGTGATTCCCACTTCATGAGATGTTCCTGTTGGGCTTTCTTCCAGAGAGCAAAGTCCTGAGGGTTATGCTTGTCGCCGGCTGTTTGTATGCGTGTACCTGAGACCATCTCATCGATGTTCCGGCCACTCAGTTTCCCGTAACCGGGATCTTTGGTGACATCGAAATAGACGTTGCCATTCTCTTCATAGGCATACCCATTTTCCACAAGACGTTTGATCATCTCAATCTGATCAGGAATATGTCCGGATGCCCGGGGTGAGATATCAGGTCGCAATACACCCAGGGCGTCCATATCTCTGAAATAAGCGTAAGTATACTTCTCGGCGATTTCCATTGGTTCAAGCCGTTCGGTTCGTGCCTGTTTTTCCAGCTTGTCCTCGCCCTGATCGGCATCGTCGGTAAGGTGACCAACATCGGTTATATTCTGGACATACCTCACCTTATAGCCAAGGTACCTGAAGTATCGGACGACGATATCAAAGGCTACATAACTCTTCGCGTGCCCCAGATGCGGATCACCGTATACCGTTGGTCCACAAACGTATATACCGACAAACCCCTTGTGAAGAGGCTCGAAACGCTCTTTCTGGCGGTGTAATGTATTATAAATGGTTAGTTCAGCCATAAAATGAGTTCATACGTAAGAGACTTCCGCGCAAAAGATACAAAAGCCTATGAAGGTAAAACAGTCACAAAAATCAGTAATCGACAGACATTTACAAAACATTTACAACAAATTTTAGTGGCCCATGCCGGTTGAAACGTTCTTATGCCTCATAGATTTCATAAAAAAAGCTGCCTAAAAAGAAACAGGCAGCTTTAGAAATAACTTCCGTCCATCAGACATATACATCGAAACTGATTAATAATGAATATCTCATGGCTGATGTCTAAAATCTATAATCTCACATCTAAGATCTCCTGACGATATCCCAGGTCCAGTCAGTGCCCATGTCAAGTTCAAATCCCATATTAACCGACAGGGCAGCCATAGCTTCCAGATGCCTGGCATTTTTGAGGCGACCGCAATCGACCGGCCGGAATCCAATATCCTTTCCAAGTTGGACAGCGATTGATTTTGCGGAATCATCATCACTACAATAAAACATGGGTGCTTTATTGTCTCCGAAGTCACCAACCCGGGCAATATTGTCGGCAAATACTGTATTAAAGGCCTTCACAACCTGGGCATTTTTAGCTTTATGATTTATGTACTCAGCAGCCGATTTTGTAGTGCCTATAGCCAGGTCGAACGTGTCTTCCCTGAAGGGGTTTGTGCAATCGATCACGACTCCTCCCTCAAGGTCCCCGGCCTCCTCCAGTACGTCATCGACGCCAGACCACGGGACGGCAAGTAAAATAACTTCTCCAAAGTCAGCCGCGTTGGCAATAGATCCTCCCTGCACGTTGGGCCCCATCATTTCCACCATATTGCGTGCGTGGCCAGGGTCGCGAGAACCATAAAAAACCTGATGATTGGCGTCGGCCCACCGCTGACCAAGTGCACTTCCCATCGATCCTGTTCCAATAATCCCTATGTGCATTATATCTCCTTTTTTACATCATGTCTATAGTGAGATTTCTTATTTAACAAAAAGTAACCGGACACAGTTGGCTATCGTTTCATAGAATGATGGTACCCATTCGGATGAGATACTTTGATTCTTCTAAAATTGGCACTTGTTTTGTTCCTTAAGATATCCACCGATATATTTGAATACTGGAGATAAAAAATAGATATGATGATTGAGGTATGATCCCTGAGGCCCTTTTGATTTCGCAATAGGTTGCCGGGCTGATCATGCTACCAATAACATAAAGGATGGTTAGACAGATTTTTAAAAAAAGCGATACGCCTGACATGAGGTTGATAATTTATGACCTTTGGGATGACTGTAATATCGGACAACCCTGGAGGGCCATCCATTGAAATTTAAAAGACAGCGCCAGGAACTTGTCAATTCATTGCATGAGAAGGGAATCCGGGATGAACTTGTGCTCTCGGCCATCAAATCGGTTCCCCGTCATAAGTTTATTGATTCGGCACTGCACATGCGGGCATATGAGGATACGGCACTGCCTATTGAGCTTGGCCAGACGATATCACAACCTTTTACGGTTGCTGTTCAAACTGAGATGCTGGAGATTAAACCGGGAGATAAGGTACTGGAGATAGGCACAGGTTCCGGATATCAGGCGGCGGTGTTGTGTGAGATGGGTGCCGAAGTTTACAGCGTGGAAAGGCACCGGGGTTTATATGAACGGGCACGATCCCTACTTGGCGAACTTGGCTACCGTACCACCCTGAAATGTGATGACGGTACGCTTGGCTGGTCGGCATATGCCCCCTATGATGGCATCATCGTCACAGCGGGTGCCCCGTTGATTCCCAACAACCTGAAACAACAACTTTCCGTAGGCGGAAGACTTGTGATTCCGGTCGGTGATTCTGAAAAACAGCTCATGTATCGTATTGTTCGTGTTTCCGAGGATGAGTTTGAAGAAGAACGTTTTGAACATTTCCGTTTCGTGCCGCTCATTGGTAAAAAAGGCTGGGGAGAGTAGGAAAATTTTGAATTTTAAATTTTGAATTATGAATTATTTTGCTCTACAATGAGTCCGTTTACCCAACTGAGCCAGTGGTTATCAAAAACTGATCCAGGTAAATGGACCAATCAGGACATTTAATTTTAAAATCATAATTCAAAATTCTTGAAAACGGCAGACCCATCGGTACCGAATCCGGATACTAAAGAACAACCTATCACTGATTCAACACGCCTCAAAGAAGGCCCCATATTAATTATTAAAGGATTCCTGATGGGAGGAGCCGATGTCATCCCGGGCGTGAGCGGCGGTACGATGGCATTGATCCTTGGGATTTATACTCGTCTTATTCATGCGATTAAGAGTCTGAACGGCAAAGCGATAAAGGCTATTCTCACCTTCCGGTTTCGCGATTTTTTGCAGGAATTTCATTGGCGTTTTCTTCTTTTTCTGATTACAGGTATTGGTTCGGCATTTGTGTTCTTTACCCGTGTTGTTCCGCTGCCAAAGCTCATGTACCGCTATCCGGAGCCGGTCTATGGATTATTCTTCGGATTGATACTCGGGTCGGTTTATTTATTGATACGCCAGATTAAAGGGTTAAACTGGGTGCATGTCCTGTTCATCCTCATTGGTGTGTATATCGGTTACCGGGTCGTCACGCTCGTTCCGACGGATACGCCTGAAAACCTGCCATTCATCTTCCTGAGCGGTGCCATTGCCATTTGTGCAATGATTCTGCCCGGCATATCCGGTTCCTTTCTGCTACTCATTCTGCACAAATACACGTTTATTCTTACACAGTTTGGAAAACTGGGTGGTCCCGACACCGTGGAAGCCGGAAGTATCCTGCTGGTATTTGTGGCGGGAATGATTGTCGGAATCACCTCTTTCTCACGGCTCCTTTCGTGGCTGCTCGATCGCTATTATCCACAAACAATCAGTGTGTTGATTGGTTTTTTGATAGGTTCACTCTATGTGATCTGGCCATTTCAAATGAGGGATTACATCCAGACACAACGAGTGAAAGTCATTGCTATGAATAGTGCACAAGTTAGAAATCTGCAGGCAACACCACCCGACACCACACAGGTGGAATACAATAAACTTGGCAGCATCGTGCAGCCAAAATCAACGAACCAGGCAGGCGAAATTCAACTAATTACTGTGAAAAAGAAACTAATATCGAGCGAACCCTTCTGGCCTGACTGGTCTCATCCTTCATCGGACACCAGGCTTGATAACGGTTTACGGAGTATCTGGGAGGCCATGTTTAGCATGATTGGTGGTCTGGTTCTGGTCATAATTATCGAATGGCTCGCCAGCCGTAAGAATAGTGCGGGCTAGTTGTACCGGACTGGCAGTGTTCTCAGACTGCAATCTTGGGTGTTATCAACTATCAGCATGATAAGCTGATTGGTATGATGATCCTTTAGGTGCATGTTGATCGATATTGTTTCCCAAAATGTAACCTTTTCCCGATTCGGTCGTCCTATCTGAAAAGGTAGCTAACTTACTGCGCGCCTATTAATTGTAGCGTGCAGAATTTAGGCCTGTACTCAATTACTCATTTACAGATTTCACGGAGAGCGATATGGATAGTACTCGTTTCAATAAACTTGTCGACAGAGTTAGGGTGATCCGACTTTCCAATGAGAGGAATTATTCAGATGGTTGGGAATCGACCGATTTGCTGCAAAAGGATATGGATATCAATGCAGTTATTGAAAAATTTTGCATGACCCGATCAGGACTGTTAAACCCTTATCTCATTTATAACGCATTGTCTGGAAGTACTACGGTTCCTGAAATCGATGAAACAACAAGTTTTTGATGCGACGGATTTCAAGTCTAACTGCTTTTTGCATAAATAGTTAGTAGATGCATGATTTAAAACCACAGCTTTTATGATGGATGACTATAAAAAAACTCAATATTCAACGACAATCACGTTGTTGGGTGTTGAAAAATAGTGCAAAATATATCTATATTTATAGACAATCGTTGGGGCGTCTATCTTGCCTGACTAAATGGTACACATCCTTAGTTTGCCTATGGATGCCAAGTGGGTGAGGGCGTTTTGTTCTCTTAATGCAGTAAAGCGGGTAGGACATGTCTTCGGTAACGACCTGACATACCGCGAACGAACGTGCCTTTAACTATTACCATGCTTCCGGGAATTAGCGGCGGGCGCCATAGACCAGTGCACACAGGGACATAATATCATTGGTAAATGAGCCTTGCATAGCCGACTTGGTTAATAACTCCTGAGGAAAGCTGCCGGGAGGTTAATTTTTTTTAACTCACACAGCAGCCTGTATCACTGACCAATAATGCTAATTGAGAAACAAACTGGAAGTAATCACAGGATTATTCCTTCGCCATTGAACATCACGGATCACATATCTGAAGAGACACCATCCAAAGAAATTTGGAATGCGCTTCAGAAGCGTATGAGAGAGCAGTCATGCATTTACAGAATATCCATTTTGGATGAACGGGTACTTCAGATAGATGAATTACTGACTAAAGCTGCAGGTATACTTCGGGAAGGAGTGCAGCATCTTGAGGTCGCGGCAGCATCAATATGGTATGGTGGGAGAGCTTATCAAACACCTGGCTACAAAGAGGAGGAATGGGTCTTGTCATCGGAGACCAGGGTAAAGGATGATATTCTGTTATTGGCAAAGGTTGCTTATCTGGAGGAACGGCCGGTCGTTGATAAGAGTGTATTTCTGCCTGAGGAACAGAATTTGATTGATTGTGTCGCAACTCATCTGGCCTCAAAAATCAGTCATATTTGTTCACAAAAAGAACTGGAAGAAAAACAGAAATTACTTGATAAAGCGTATCAATTAGCTCATATAGGTACCTGGGAGTTTGATATGCAAACGCATTATCTCTACTGGTCGCCCGTTACGAAGGAAGTCCACGGGTTCGATCAGGATTACGAACCGGATCTTGAGAGTACGATTAACCTGTTTAAGAAAGGTTATAACAGGGAGACATTCCGAACCGCGGCCATGAATGCTATCGAACATGAGAAACCTTTTGATGTAGAGCTTAAAATCATCAGCGGCCGGGGAGATGAGCGCTGGATTCGCGCAACCGGTGAACCTGAATATGTGAACGGCATATGTACCCGGTTTTATGGCATCAGCCAGGATGTGACGGGCCGTCGCCGGGCAGAAGAAGATCTGCAGCGCAGCGAACAGCGATTTAAATCGTTGGTTCAGGATGGATCGGATCTGATTGCCATCCTGGATTCGCAGGTAAACTATACCTACGTGAGTCCTTCCGTTCAATCAATTTTAGGAACACCGGCCGAGGATTATATCGGTACCAACGCACTTGATTATATTCATGAAGAGGACAAAAGCAGGATTAGCGGGATTCTGGCCGATTTATCCCCTAACCAACGCATTAATATCCCCCCGTTTCGGTTCAGAGATTCAAAAGGTGACTGGCGATGGATAGAAACCACGTTAACCGACATGACGAATGATCCTGCCGTTGGCGGATTTGTAGCTAACTCTCGCGATGTTACGAAACAGATACAACAGCAACAGTTGAACCTGGAATCTCTGAAAGAAAAGGAAATCCTGCTTGCCGAGATACACCATCGCGTAAAAAATAACCTGGCCGTTGTGTCCGGCATGATGCAACTGCAGGCGCTTGAGGAAGAAAACAAGGAGATCAAAGATCGTTTATTTGACAGTATAAGTCGTATAAAATCAATGGCTAATATCCATGAACAATTATACAGATCGAACAGTTTTTCGAAGCTGGAGTTTTCCGATAATATTCGTTCTTTAGTATACAGCATCCAGAAGACTTTTCAGGCACGGACAAAGGTCAATATTCATTTCAATTGTGAGCTTGTTCAGATAAATATCAAACAGGCAATAACATGTTCCCTGATCGTGAATGAGGTGGTTACGAACATCTTCAAGCATGCTTTTCCGGACAGGG
>Ga0102953_1001252_pt1 | contig 16274 bp, 10 predicted proteins | sample SalPon2A_C_D2_MG_FD_78509 | JGI IMG/M metagenome (GOLD analysis project Ga0102953, IMG submission 78509) | Soil microbial communities from South San Francisco under conditions of wetland restoration - Salt Pond MetaG R2A_C_D2_MG | ecosystem: Environmental > Terrestrial > Soil > Wetlands | place... | reverse complement strand
TATCTATTTCCTCGGCTTGCCGGACGGCGGGTCAGGCGAAATCTGGTATCACCATCCCGATCCCGACCATCCCTATCTTTCCGTCCTGCTGGCCTCTGACCACGCCCCGTATCCAAACGTTTTTGAGCCCAATCTGCCTTATGCACGCGAATCGGTTGTGGCGGCAGTGAAAAAACTGTTGAAGGCGTTTCATCCGGAAGTGGTGGTCACGGCTCATCCTCCTGCCGAAGGCCACATCGACCACATTGTGAACAACTATCTTGTGGTGAAGGCCATGCAGGAGATGGTGAGAGCAAAGGAGTTGGATCCCAAAACCATCAAGCTTTATGTGGACAGAGTCTATAATCCGAAGACGATTCCTTCCACTCCCTATCATTATTCAAAACATGTTCTGTATGTTTCAGGCGAAGTGATGGCCCTGCAACAGGAAGCTGACTGGTATTATCAATCACAGGGGGGTAATCGTGCCGAAGGGCACATACGGGACTTTGACCGGCTTTCCCGCAAAATTGTTTACCGCCAGGTGTTAGACTGGGGAGACCATCAAGGTTGGAATTCAACGCCATGAAATGTTGCACTGACAAACCAGAGAAGGAAAGGGTCACTAGTGGCTGATTTACCCGAAGGGACAAGTTTGCGACCGGCAGCCACTTTCCCGGATGAACCTTTTGTCTGCCCTAACTGCGGGCAGTTGCTCGCTCCGTCGGTCCGAGTATGTCCATCCTGCAAGCAGGCTATTGACCCCAGTCAGATCGCTCGTCCGGCCGTTAACATGGTGCTTGCCGAGCAGGTAGTACGCTTGCCGGTCAAAGAGTACGCGCGATTTTCATGGAGTATTTTTTTCGCAGCTTTCGGAGCCTGGCTTGTGGTTGCGGCCATCGCCGAGAGCCTGTTGGGCTCTGTAACCAGCCAGGTATTGCTGTTCAGCCTGGTGGCTCTTTCTTCCGTGTGGGTTTATCGCGACGCTCGCGAAAAGAACATTCCCACGCCAATCCGTTGGAGTCTCGGGTCGCTTTTGTTGTGGATGATTATTTTCCCCTGGTACCTGGCGCGGAGAAGAACACCGAAGGCGCCCTGCCCTTTAATCGAAGGTGAAGGCGGCCGGGTTGTCCGTACTCTGCTTGTAATCCTGCTGGTGTTTTTCCTGCTCAGCGCCCTGATGCTGCTGCTGAAAGGACCGAAGAAATCTTCCCCCGGCGGCAAAGCGCCTGGCACCCACGGAACCTCGGCGCCCGGGGGCAAAGTCGCGGGGTTGAAAAATTCCAAGGCAGTTCAGGCGCCGGCCAGTGCGCCGTCCGAAGCCTCGCAAACGTAGACTTCCGCGTTGAGTCCCGTGGCTTTGCTGTAGCCTTCCTGAACTGCTTCCGCAAAGGATTCGGCCGCGCCGGTACGAACCAGATTGACCGTGCAGCCCCCGAAGCCTGCGCCGGTCATGCGCGCTCCCAGAACGCCGCGCTGTTTGAGCGCCAGCTCCACCAGAACGTCGAGCTCCTTGCAACTGACTTCGTAGTCGTCGCGCAGGCTCTCGTGCGAGGCGACCATCAGCTTGCCGAAGCTTTCAAGGTCACTGTTTTCCAGATGTTTAACGGCTTTGAGCACGCGGTCGTTCTCACTCACAACGTGCCGGGCACGCTTCAGCAGAATTTCACTCAGGCTGTGGCTTGCGACTTCCAGGTCCGTCAGATCGATCTCACGAAGCGATTTGACCGCCAGCCCCGTGGTTCCCAGTTGCGCCACGGCCTGGCGGCACTGCTTCAGGCGGATTTCGTATTCCGATGCGGCCAGCGCCCGCCGGACTCCTGAATAGCACACCACGATTTTGACTCGCCCGGACAACGGGATGTGCCGGTAAGAAAGGTCGCGGCAATCGAGGAACAATGCGTGATCGCGTTTGCCCAGCGCACAGGCGAACTGGTCCATGATGCCGCATGGGACGTTGACAAAGTCATTTTCCGCGCGCCGGGCAAGGCGAACAACCTCCAGCGGCCCCAGTTCGATGTTGAACAGCTTCATCGAAAGCGCCACGGCGCCCACCTCAACCGCCGCAGAGGAACTGAGCCCAGCTTCCCGCGGTACGTTGCCGCCAAAAGCCACATCAAAGCCGGTGAGGCTGTGCCCGTCATCCTGCAGGAACTTGAACACACCCCGCAGGTAGTTGCTCCAGGGATGTTCGCTATCCTTTTCAATCGCGTCCATGCTGAACACGGCCTGGTCCCGGAAGTCGATGGAGTAGGCGCGCACAACACGGTCGTCCCGGCGGCGAGCGCCGAATTCAATAGCGCGGTCAATGGCGGCCGGAAGCACAAAGCCGTCATTGTAGTCGGTGTGTTCGCCGATCAGGTTCACGCGACCGGGCGCACGAACGGTAACGTCCGGTCCTGAACCGTAGATCTTCTCAAAGGCTTCGTTTATCATTTCGGATTTCCGGGTCGTAAGGCCATCAGCCGGCTTCTCAAAGGGTCTTTGGTTTTATTTGCCGCAGTTCGGCTGCCTTCTCCTCGGCCAGCGAATCATTCAGAAACGTTCCCGCGCCCGTCTCGACGCTGGCAAGGTACTTCAGTTTTTCCTTGCTGCGGTGCGGCGGATAAAACTCGATGTGGAAATGGTAATACGGATGCCGGCCTCGCGTGGGCGCCTGGTGTAGTAGCATCATATAAGGGAATGACATCTGGAACAGGTTGTCGTATTTTTGCGTTACCCACTTCAGCATCTCCGCAAGCGCCTTTTCTTCTGATGGCCTGAATTCATCGAGTGCCGCCAGGTGGCGCCGTGGATAGATGTGCACTTCATAAGGCCAGCGCGCGTAGAATGGGATAAACGCCGTAAACGCCCGGTTCTCCGCCACAATTCGCCGGCCATCCTTGCGTTCCTTTCGGAGAATGTCGCAGAAAAGGCAGCGATCATGTCGGCGAAAGTGCGCGCGAGCGGAGGATATTTCTTTCTTGATGATGGGCGGAACGAGAGGTAGGGAATAAATCTGCCCGTGCGGATGGGGCATGGTGACCCCAATCACTTCGCCCTTGTTCTCAAAAATAAGCACGTAGCGAATGCCCGGCACCGCCTTGAGTTCCTCAAAGCGTTTGCGCCACACCTTCACCAGGCGTCTGAGATGCTCCACGGGAATTTGCGGGATGGAGGTGTTGTGGTCCGGATGGTAAAGAACCACATCGCACTTGCCGTGCGAAGGCCTGACGGGATAAAAATCATCGCCTTTGATGGCCGGCGGCTGGGATGGGATGGTGAATGCTGCGAAATCGTTGGGATAGATATAGACGTCGTAATCGTCAGGCACGCGTCCTGACCCGGGACAGAACGGGCACCAGTCGCGTGGCATTTGGGGCCTGTTCTGGCGATGCGATGCGGTTGAGACCCACTCGCGCACCGTCGGATTCCATCGAAGCTCGGTCATCAGCGTAGAGATGCAGGCAGCACCGGGTTAGCCATTCGCGAGGCTGCCTTAATTCAGGAAGTAATTGCGATAAAGCGTGTCGCGCTTGATGGGACGGAAGCCGGCGTCACGGATCATCCAGCGAAGTTTCTCTTCGGAAGAAGTGCGCCCGCAACCCGCGGCGGAGACAACGTTCTCTTCAATCAGAATACTGCCAACATCATTGCCACCAAAGCGAAGAGCGATTTGGCCGACCTTGTGTCCCGGGGTCAGCCACGACGCCTGAACGTTCTGAATGTTATCGAGATAGAGGCGGCTGACGGCAAGCATCTTGAGATATTCCACCCCCGTGACCTCTTCCTTGACGAACCGCCCCAGCGAGGTGTTCTCGCGCTGGAAAAACCAGGGAATGAAAGCCGTGAAGCCGCCGGTTTCTTCCTGGAGCCGGCGAACACGTTCCAGATGCGCAATCCGGTGCTCAAAAGTTTCACCGCAGCCGAACATCATGGTGGCGGTGGTCCGCATGCCCAGTTTGTGCGCCTCGCGGTGAACGGAAAGCCATTCTTCGGTGTTGCACTTCAGCCGTGCAATCCGTTTTCGAACCTCGTCGTCCAGAATTTCCGCACCCGCGCCGGGGATGGAATCGAGGCCAGCATCCATCAGGCGCATTAGTGTATCGCGAACGGTCAGTCCGCAGATCTCAGCGATGTTCAGGACTTCCGGCGCTGAAAGGCAGTGCAGATGGATTTGGGGATAACGCCGCTTGATGCTGGAAAGAAGGTTCTCGTAGTAATCCATCTTCAGGTCGGGATGCAGGCCGCCCTGCATCAGGACTCCGGTGCCGCCCAGCGCCAGCGTCTCTTCAATCTTTTTGTAAATGGTTTCAAGCGGCAGAACGTATCCCTCCGGCGAGCCCACAGGCCGGTAAAACGCGCAGAAGGAGCAGTACTCCGTGCAGATGTTGGTGTAATTGATGTTGCGGTCAATCTGGTAGGAGACGATGTTGCCGGGATGGAGCTTTCGGCGCAGAGAGTCAGCCTCCATGCCCACGCCGATCAGATCGTCGGAGCGCAACATTTCAAGAGCTTGTACCTCGGTTAAACCCATCCTTCTTTACTCGATGATGAAAACCTTCACCCTATGCGATTGCTGGAAATCAAGCCCCGCATCCTAAGCGAATTGGATTTCTCTGATCCCCGGAATCAGGCCGATTTCGTGCGCAAGGCGGTAAAAGAGCTCCAGCCCCTTGAGGTTTTCCTCATCCAAAGAATAATCGATATTTTCCGTCAGGTAAACCATGACTGCCTCCGGCGCCAGACCCAGCGCGGGCGCATACTCACGGGCGATGTCGTCGATGTGCGCGAGACCAAAATCTCTAGAGGCTTCAAAGTCCGCGCAAAAATTCCGTAGCCGGGCGTCCTCATGCCCCGCCCAGACCGCAAAGACAAATGGAAAGCCTGTAAATTTTTTCCATTCCGCGGCGAGATCATAGACTCTGAAGCCGTCTGCGTTAAACGTCAGCGCCGGATCGCCAATCAGAAGAGCCGCATCGGCCCGCTGCAGCATCTTCTCCGGGTCCGGATCCACGGCGGCAGCACTGATGGACCGCGAATAAAACTTCCGCAACAGCACCCGAACCAGCGCCGCTGAAGTTCGCGAGGAGTTGTCGAGCGCGACGGTCTCTACCTCTTCGATGGGTACTTTGCTGAGCAGCAGAACGCTCTTGACGTTTCCTTTTGAGGCAATGGAACATCTCGGCAGGACGCGCAGCCGGTCCATGCGCTGGTACTCGATGGATGGCACAATGCCCACGGCAGCCTCGCCCCGGCTCAGGTCATCTGCGCACTTTGCGGGCGTCGTGAAGTCGAGATTGTATTTCCCCTGCTGATTGCCCTTCAGCATGCCCCAGATTAACGGGGCCGTGTTCAGGTATTTGACAACTGAAATCCTGGGTTGCATGGTCGTGTCCATATCTTCGCCGTAAATATTTCATTCTAGCGCATCTCGCCCTGTCTAAGGTGCGGGGCTGAATGCATGGCACCGGGACCGCAGCGTCTCGAGCCCCGTAGTACGCTGCAAGAGGGCAGGGTTTTACCTCAAAGCAGCGCTGCTGTAGTGCAAAGCTTATAGCGCCACAATAAAAGCGGAAGGCGGAACAAACCTGCCTATGCACGAACGGCCATCTCGCGCCGAGCACGCCGCCACAAAATAAGATGCTTATTCTGCTTGCTTATGTTTGAGGAAGGTCCCGTGTTTGAGCTCGCTGAACGCCTCACGAAGCTCTTCCTGGGTGTTCATGACGATAGGGCCATACCACGCCACCGGCTCTTCGAGCGGCTTGCCCGAGACCAGAAGAAAGCGGACACCCTCCTCGCCGGCCTGGACGGTGACCTCGTCTCCACGGTCAAAGAGCACGAGCGAGCGATTATCCGCCTCAGTAGGCGGAGTCGTGTCTGACCAACCGACGGACTCGGTGGGCACTTCCAGCGGGCCTGAGGCGTTGCAGAACTTTCCCGCGCCGTCAAAAATGTAGGCAAAGGCGTGGCGTGTGGTTTCCACGGGCAGGGTTTTGCGTTTGCCAGCCGGCACGGTAGCGTCGATATAGATCGGATCAGCGGCCACGCCATCCACGGGGCCTTTCTTGCCCCAGAAATTGCCGCAAACCACACGGACCAGCGTGCCGTCGTCGTCGGTAACTTCCGGGATTTCCGCGGACTTCACCTCCTGGTAGCGCGGCGCCGTCATCTTGAGCGAAGAGGGCAGGTTGCCCCAGAGTTGGAATCCGTGCATACGCCCGGTGGAGTCGCCCTTGGGCATTTCCTGGTGAATGATGCCGCTGCCCGCCGTCATCCACTGCACGTCCCCTGCGCCGATGGTGCCGCTGTGGCCCAGGCTGTCGCCATGCTCCACGTCACCAGCCAGAACATAAGTGATGGTCTCAATGCCGCGATGTGGATGCCACGGGAAACCGGCCAGGTAGTCCTCCGGGCGCTCATTGCGAAAGTCGTCGAGCAGAAGAAATGGATCAAAATCAGACGTGCTGCCAAAACCGAACGCTCGGCGAAGATGCACGCCCGCACCTTCCAGAGTCTGCTTGGATTTGATAAGCCGTTTAACGGGTCGAAGAGACATTGTTCCCCCCTTGCCTGCCAGTGTACCCTGTTAGATTCGCCACAGCAAACCAGGATACGGGGGGACGCCTCTTGAAATGAAATACGCGTGTCCCAATTAGAGACCTCGCGGCTGGCCGAATAGCCGAAGGTCCGACCCATAGGGAAATTGATTCACTTTCCGCCGTCCTGCTAGATTTTGTCTGCGGCTTCCCGCGCATACAGCATGTAAGACACGGCGGGTGGCAAGTCGCCCTGATGGAAGCTCCACGCGCGATCTCTCAGCTCGCGGTCCGGTGCCGAGTAGCGCTCGCGCTGGCGCAGGAAGTTGATCCATGAATCGACGACAAACGTCTCGACAAACCGTTCCGGCTGGCGCGCATCCTGAAACACTCCCCACCGGATGGCGCCGTTGCGAAGGCGCATCTCACGAACCTGGTGGATGGCGCCGGTGAAGGCAGCGTAATCCTGCGGCCTGATCTGGTACTCAATCGTGACCAGCACTGGACCGTCGTCGGGATGGGGTTCGATCACCAGCTGTGGGGCAGCGCGGTTCAGGCGGTAGGGGCTGAGGTCGGGCGGAGTTTCTTCCAGGAGATGAAAGCGGCGCACCAGGGGGATGCTGACAAGGGCACTCGCGGACGCCACCAGAAGTGCTGCCGGAGTAGAAAGGTGTTCCGCAAGGAGTCCCCAGAAGGCGCTGCCAGAGGCTACGCCTCCCCAGAAAATCATCTGGTAAGTCCCGAGCGCGCGCGCCTGCACCCACGGCGGGGTGGAGATCTGCACAGTGACGTTCAGTGTGGAGAGAGCGCTGGTCCAGGCGAAGCCCGCTGCCAGCAGCGCGAGCACAATGAGAGGTACATTGCGCACCAGGCCCAGTGTCGCCAGTGTACCGGCAAAAATAGCAGAAGAGCTTGCAACAATCATGTTGGCTGACAGCCGCTGACGAAGCCGTGGCAGAACTGAAGCTCCGGCGACGGCGCCCGCGCCCAGACACCCGTTGAGGATACCGTAGGCCATGGCGCCCTGGCGAAGGTCCTGCCGTGCCACCACCGCCAGCAGCGCCCATACGGCGCTGGCAAAGCATGCAAAAGTGAAAGTGCGAGCGAAGGTTGCGCGAAGGTCGGGCGTGTAACGCAGGTAACGCAGGCCGGACAACAACGCTCCTGACAGTCGTTCTGCTGGAAGGGCGCTCTTGTAAAGTGGCGTGCTTCGCAATTTAAAGAGGACAACGATTACTGCGACGAAAGAGAGCGAGTTTACTAGGAACACCGCGCCCGCACCCAGGATGACCGTTGCGAAGGCCGCCACCATCAAACCGCCGAGCGCCGGACCTACGGCGCGCGCCAGGTTGTAGCCGGCGCTGTTCACGGCGATGGCGCTGGGCAGTTCGGAGCGAGGCACCAGCTCCGGAATAATCGCCTGCCAGGCGGGATTGTTCATGGCGGCGCCGACGTTGAGTAGAAAGGTGAGCGCCAGCAAAATCCACGGTGAAATGATGCCAGCAAAGGTGAGCACGCTGAGCACCGCGACGGTGGCCAGCATCCAGACCTGCCAGAAAATCAGCAGGCGGCGGCGGTCAACAATGTCGGCCGTGGCGCCCGCGGGATAGCCGAGCAACAGAACTGGCAGGCCGGCTGCGGTCTGCATCAGCGCGATCAGCAGCGGAGAAGCGGTGAGCGAGGTCATCAGCCACGTGCCCGCCGTGTCCTGCATCCAGCTCCCCACGTTCGACACCACAGCAGAGGCCCAGACGTTGCGGAAGGCCGGATGCCGGAGCGTTCCCCAAGCAGATGGTTTTTCGGTTTGAGTTGCAGTCGTCACGGGTCACCCAAACGGTGATGATAGCAGGAAGCTGAAACGAAAAGCATCCGGGACCCGGTGGCTGAAATATGAGGTTAAAATGTTTGCGGTTTTGATATCAGGATGGTCTTTGAGGCTCCATACCTTTCCTGAGGATACTTCATGAGGATTCAAACAAGGCTGCATACTTCTTGTACGAAATCATTACGATTGCTCTTCGTGGGTGCGGTGATTTGCCTGCTAGGCACAGCAACGCTGCTCGTTTGCGTCCAGAATGTTCGCGCGCAGCAGAAAACTGAGTGGACGCCGCAGCAGGAAGCCATCATCAAGCGGATCCGTGGGCTGCGCCAGTTGCCCGACAACACGCGGGGACACGTGACCAAGAGGCTTGCGCTTGAGATCCGGCAAATGCCGGCCTCGGAGAACAAGGTGCACCTGGCAACAGGCCTGGCCACGCTCTCGACCGAAGGCGATCCGGGCGGCCGCGAAACCGTTCAGGCCGTGGCGGCGACCTTGGCCGATGCGCTCGGGGAACATCCAATCGCTGCCAACAAGGGGAAGCCCGCCATGCCCTACTTTATTCTCGCCTCGATGGTTCACTTTGAGCACCTGAAGGCCTCTTTGGACTCGCCGGAATTCGCTGCGGCACTCGCGCAACTGAAACAGCAGGACCTGCGGCGGCGGCAGGCCAACTTTACGCTTGCAGACCTGGAAGGCCATGAGTGGACGCTGAAAAGCCTGCGCGGCAAGGTGGTGCTGGTGAACTTCTGGGCCACTTGGTGCCCGCCCTGCAGGAAAGAAATTCCCGACCTCGAGGCACTCTACAAGAGGTTCAAAGGCCAGGGCCTGGTGGTGCTGGGCATTTCGGATGAGGCCGCGGCAAAGGTGCGGCCCTTTGTTCGGAATGAGAAGATCAAATATCCCGTGCTGCTCGACCCCGGACGAAAGGTGAACAAATTGTATTCGGTTGCAGGCATCCCGATGAGCTTTGTCTACGACCGCAGTGGCAAGCTTGTGGCGGAGTCGATGGACATGCGCACCCGGAAACAGTTTCTGGCCATGCTGGCTGAAGCGGGATTGAAGTAAGCGGCCACACGGGATAGAGATGTTTAATCAATCCTCCTCCAACGGGCAGACAGCCGCAGCTTCATGACTCGGCGGTTGCGACACAGGCGATTCTGTGTTACTTCTCTTTGCGGTCACAGACTGCATGTCTTCACCCTCAGGAGGAAAGCGATGGAACAGGGCAAAGCCAAGGGAGTGGTATCGAGGCGGGATTTTCTGAAGGAGACGGCCTTCGTCACTGCCGGAGCGTCTGCGCTGGGCGGCCTGGCGCCAGCGCGCGTGCTGGGAGCCAATGACCGCATCCGCGTTGCAGTGCTGGGCAGCGGCCATCGGGCGCGATATCTGGCGTCGATTTTTGTGAAGCAGCCCGCGGTGGAAATTGTGGAGGTCTGCGACGTTTACGGGCCGAACCGGCGCGCGGGGCAGAAGATTGCCGGCGCAAGAGCCACCGGCACGGAAGACTATCGCGCGGTACTCGACCGCAAGGACATTGATGCGGTGGTGATCGGTGCGCCTGACCATTGGCACAAGCAGATGCTGGTGGATGCCGTGCACGCCGGCAAGGACGCTTATTGCGAAAAGCCACTGATCCATGCCATTCCTGAAGGTGCGGAAATTCTGCGCGCCGTGCATGAGACCAACCGCATCGTTCAGGTGGGTATGCAGCAACGGAGCTGGCCGCACTTCGTGATGGGCAAGCAACTGGTAGATTTCGGCAAGCTGGGCAAGCTGACTTTCGTCCACACCTACTGGTATCAGAACTATTACTCTGCCGCGGGATGGAACCGGTTGCCGGATGTGGACCAGTCGCAGCTGAATTGGAAGCAATGGCTGGGTGACGCACCCATGCAGCCTTTTAGCAAAGAGAAGTTCGCGTGGTGGCGTTTCTACTGGGATTTCGGCGGCGGCATCCTCACCGATCTGCTGACGCACTGGATTGACGTGATCCAGTGGTACACGAAACAGCCCGCACCCAAAACCGCCACTACAACCGGCGATCTCTACCTGATGAACTGGCAATGCCCGGATACCATCACGACGGCTTACGAATATCCGGAAAAATTCAATGTGACCTTTACGGGTGCGCTCTGCGACGGCATTGATGATGGCGGCATCACGTTTCGTGGCACCAACGGCGCGCTCAAAATCAATCGTACCCGCCTGGTCTTTTATCCCCAGGGCCGCAAGTGGGAACCGGGCACACAGCATCCAAAGCCGGAGATTCTGGCGGAATCACTGCACGACGGAACGATTGAACACATTCAGAATTTCCTGGATTGTATCCGCACACGCAAGACGCCAAACGCGCCTGTGGAGGCGGGCTTTGAGGCTGCGCGGTCTTCCTGGATTGGCAACCTGGCTCTAAAGGCGGGCAAGAGGCTGGGTTGGAATCCGGCCTGGGGCGAGGGAGCATGAGGCCTCACCTTCGGCGAACAGTTGTTGGAGGGGTCCGGCTGCAATCCGTTTGTTGGTCAGATTGCAACCAGACCCATTGGGTTCAGAACCGATAGACCGCGGAGAATTCCATCACCCGAGGCTGCGTCAGCGTTTGAGAGTAATTCCCAAAGCTGCCTGACGACCAATCGGCCTGTGCTGAGAAAGCATCGAAACGGACGTTATTCATCACATTGTAAACGTTCCACCTGAACTGCAGCGTCTGGTTTTCGAAGATATGAAAGTTCTTCGCCAGGCTTGCGTCGAAGTTGAGCATGCCGTCGCCGCGGATGGAGTTTCTGCTGTTGCCACTCTCTCCAGGGTAGGCCCAGCCGAAACCCTGGGCGGCTTGTGCGGGGTTTGTATAGATGTTGGGAACCCCGGCAGTGGTGTTCCCGGTCGCCACGGGACCAACGCGGTTTGCCAGCCCCATTTCCTCCCAGTTGGTAGGCCACTTGAAGCCCATAAAGACATTGGCCGGAAATCCGGAAGACCAGCGTGAAGTTCCGGAAAGCTGCCAGCCGCCGATCAGCGCGTTGAGCACTCCACTTGTATTTCTGCCAAATGCCTTCCCACGCCCAAAGGGCAGCTGCGCCACCCAGTAGCCGTTGAGCTGATTCCGCAGATCGAAATCGCTGGGGCCGTACATCTGGTTGGGAGACCAGGGATTGATGATGACGCCCAACACATTGCGCTGCCCGCGCTCGGCCATGGACCCCAGATCGAATGATTTGGAATAGGTGTAGTTCAGTCCGAACAGGACACCACTTGACCACTGCTTGTGCAGGCCAAACTGGAAGGCGTTGTAGTTGGAGTGGCCGATGGAACGCCAGACGTAAAGCGATGAGTACTGCGGATTGTAGAAGCTGTTATAGCCGGTTGCAAACGTGGGCCATCCAATGCTCGAATAACGCGCCAAATCCATATGATAGAGAGCGGACGTTTCGTTATAAAGCTTGCCCTTGAACATGTCGTAAGTGGCCACAAGCGGATCGGTTGTCGTGCCTCCGGTGGTGTAGAGGGTGTAGGTGGCCTGTGGCTTGACCATATCAAGCCAGTATTGGGCCGTGGGACCGATCATCGAGGCGGTGATGGCACTGGGTTGGACACCCTTGCGGGCCAGTTCTGACAGCCTGGTCGCCGCCTTGAAGTAGCTAATTCCCGACTTCGGATCCATCAGGTCCGTTGGATTGGCGATATCGTCATAAACCAGGAGACGATGAGCAAAGTGGCCTACGTAAGCCAGGTCCAGAACCATCTTTCCGGGCAATGTACGCTGGACCGAGATATCTGCAGCGTAGGAATAAGGAGTCTGGAGAGACTGATCTATCCCACGCGTGATGGCTTCCACACCCGGGTAAACTACAGGATAGGTGTTTGAGGGCGGTTGCCCGATCAAGGCATTCCCGCTGTTGTCCGTAGTGGGGATGGTGTTCATGCCGGTAACGCGGGGCACATCAGCAATGGCCAGTCCACCGGCGGGATTTTGCAGTGTGGCCGACAACCCAAACTCGCCCACACGATCGTAGGTCTGCGCGAGTTCAGGACCAAAGTTATCATAGTACATGCCGAAGCCGCCTCGAATGACCGTTTTCCCATTACCCAAAAGACTCCCCAGCAATCCACCGGTCATGTGAGGCGACCATGCCACACCAATGCGCGGCGCAAAGTTGGCTTTCTGGGCCGAGTAAAGCCCCGGTTGGCCCCAGTGGGAACCTCCCGGCACAAATGAGATCACCTGGTCCTGGCTGGAGGGAATGCCTTGCAGCATGTTGGCGGCGCGCCGGTTGAACCAATCGCCCATGATTACGTTCGGCAAGACCTGCTGCCCGGCAGTTTCCGTGACGGGAGTCATCAACTGGTAGTTCAGGCCGTAAGTAATCGACAGGTCACGCCGTGCCCGCCAGGTATCCTCGAAAAACAGGTTGTAATCGTTGCTTGCCCAATGGCGAGCATACGGCGCACCCTGGGCCAGAGGGGTCGCGCTCGTGGGGCTGTCAATGTGGTAGTTAAAGCGGGCGTTGACTTCGCTGGCCAACCCCATCAAGTCGGCCATCGGGAAGTCGTAGGCCTGCTCAAAAGTGGTGGCAACAGCAGGGAAACAAGGGCCTCCACTGTTGCACCCATAGGTAGGATCGAGGGGATCGTTCTGGCCGGCGAAGCCGGAGGCTGCAACCCAGTCAGAGTTCAGCAAAACGCTGCTGAAGGAGTTGGAATCGCTGAAGGTATTCAGGCGGGCGAGCAAAACGTTGCCGCCGAACTTGAAATCGTGGGAGCCCTTCAGCCAATTCATAGTGTCCACGATATTGTATACGGGCGCAGTGTCCCCTGCCGAGCGCGTTATGCCCTGACTGATGTCTCGAAATTCGACCCATGGCTTATTGGAAGTGCCGGCGACCAGGAGGCTTTCGCGGGTCAAACCAAAGCGGAAGTTATTGACCAGGCTGGGCCTGAGAATCCCTGTATAACCGGCAACAAACCCTTTGCTCAAGTTGATGCTGGGGCTCAGGGGCGCACCGCCGGGCAGGAAAGGAGCGTCATTGATGTGATCATCAACGCCCGTCCCGCGCCAGAATAAAGTATGGTTGCCACTACTGGTCAGCTTGTAGTCCAGGCGGGCAATGTACCAGTTGTCGCGCTCGCTTGTGGGAGCGGCAAAGCGGTAGCCAGAGGTATTGAAACCATCGCCCAGGCTGGTGTCGTTGGGCAGGGGGTATTGCTTGAAATAGTTGTTGATCACCTGGCTCGGGCCGATGCCCAATGGGTCCATCTGCTGGAGTTGTGCCGGACCGAGAGCATAGTAGCCGGGCTTGCTGGTATAGCCTTGGCCGCTCAGGCCTGTCACGGTGTTCCCCGGACAATTTGAGGGAGTTGCACAAGCGTATTGAATGATGCCGTCACGCAGTGTGGCGCTGGGAACAGTTCGAACAGCGCTTGCCGCCAGCGATTGCCGGTGTCCCTCATAGTTGAAGAAGAAGAAGAGGCGATTCTTCATGATAGGCCCGCCCAGTGTTCCTCCAAAGATGTTTCGCACCAGGTGTTGCGGTTTGTTGGGCTGGCCGCTGTTTAATTGTGACAGCTTCAGAAAGTAGTCGTTGGCCTCCCCAACGGTGTTGCGATTAAATTCGTAAAGTGACCCGTGATAATTGTTGGTGCCGCCCTTGGTCACCATGGCGACTTGGGCCCCTGCGGAGCGGCCCTGCGAAGCGCCGTAGTTCGAGGTCGTGACTCGGAATTCCTGCACCGAAAACTGTGTGGTGGGCAGAACGCCGTTGAAGGCATAGCCCTCGAACTCATTGTTGATGCTTACCCCGTCGAGGGTGATGTTATTCTGGTCGCTTCTCTCGCCATTCACTGAGCCCGCCCGGGTGTCATAGTTATTCAGCATGTATTGGCTTTGGTTGCTGCCGGTGAAAACCACGCCTGCCTGGTAGCTGAGCAGTAGCGGCATGTTTTCCGCGCGCAGGGGCAGTTGGTTGATGGCCGTGACGCCCATATTTTTTCCGAGACTGGCGTCGGTTGTATTTAGTTCCGGTGGCCTGCCGCTGACAGTTACATTTTGCGAAACTGCGCCCACTTGCATGCCGATATTTACGGTGGCCGGCAGATTGACCTGCAACTCAATTCCGGAGCGCACATAGGTGCGGAATCCAGTTGCCTTCACCGTGAGAGTGTAGTTTCCCGGCTGCACGGCTGGGAAGTTATACACTCCACTGGAGGTTGTTTTCGTCTGGCGGGACACGTTAGTGTCAACGTTGGTCAGGGTGATCTCAGCGTGTGGAATCGATGCGCCGGAAGGGTCTGTGACAGTTCCATGTAAGGAGGTGGTGGCCTGGGCCCACGCAGACGGACTTAATGCCAGGCCGGCCATGGCAACAGAAATAGCAAACACGAGGCCCGAGAGTCTTTTACTTAACATGACTAACCCTCCAAGTGTTGTATAAAGTTGCGGGCAGTGAGACCTAATTTTGTGGGTTCGGATACCCTACTCTGTGACTCAGCGATCTTCTCTGCATTGGCAGGCCAATGTCAAATAAAAATTTGTTGTATGCATTAAGGAGTGCATTAAGTTCCGGTGCAAGCTCGGGAACTAAGCAAGAGTTTGAGAGGGGGAAAGTTTCTCTGGGCACTTCTAGAATTGCGAATGCACCCGTGTTCAGCATGATTCCTAAGCGATGGCGACTTCCGCCGGGTTGTGAGTGCCTGATAGACAATGCAGTAGCGCTCGGTGAGATATATCAGCATTTCCTGCGGTGCGCCCGCCGAACCGCGAAGATCCTCATACTCTTCCTTTACGGCAGCGCAGTGTGGGGCCGGCTCCGCCAAACTCGTAAGCGCCGATGTCAATGACGCCAACCAGTTGGCGCGCCTGGCCGCAGGCGGGGTGGACATATTGATCTTTCGGCAAAAGCGAGAAGCCATTGACCGACGCCGGCTGCGATCCTGCGTTGATAGCGGGTGAGCCCTTCCGCAGGTGATAGTCGTAATTGTCGATACCTGCAAGCATTGGGTGGCTGCCCGAATAATTGGTCTTCAGGACAGCGTTGGTCTGGTTGGTGATGGTTCCTTTTCCATCGAAGATGTTATTCTGCAGCAACGCCACATTCGCCCTGGGATCCACGTGCACGAAGGTGCCTCCTTCGGTGTGCTGGTTGACAAACGTATTGTTGACCACATAGAGATTTCGGCCGGGATTGCGGGGATTCGGGCCTTCCTCCATGTAACTTAAGATTATGGGGTTCAGGGTATTTTCGCCCTGCTGGATCAGATTGCCGATCACATAGGAAGTCCCACCACTGGGAATATCAATTTCGTAGCTGTCAGTTCCGTTTTCGCCGGTGAGCCTGTTGTACAGAATGTAGTTGATGGCGGCGCGCGTTTTTAATAAATGCCCGACGTTGGCGTCGTGGGAATAGTTGAAAGCAAACAGCAGCGAGGCGCAATGCCCAATATAAACGTTGTGAGTGTAGCCGTAGCCTTCGGTAAGAGCTTTATTGCTGACCCCATTACGAGCGAACTCTGAATATTTGATCACGATGTTGCTGCCTGCAACGTTGCCTTCCAGAATCCCATCCTCATTGTCGTGGAAATAGCAATTCAGAACAGTGAGGTTTTTGCCATGCATGCGAATGCCGGCGCCATTGGCCCCTTCAGCTTTCGACACCACCGCATTCTCGAATTCCAGGTTCTTGACCACCGTGTTGTTGCCGGAAATAACCCAGATCCCATCGTGCTTCGCGATATGTCCCGTGGTCGGAGTGTCCGTGAGCCCAGCGGTATTGAGGACCGGCCGCGCGCCGCCGGGGCCAAGCACTCCAACGATGGTGAGGTTATTTTGGGTCCAGGTGCAGGTGTCGTCATAGTAACCGACGCCGGGCCCATTGGACGGAGAATAAGCAATGAAAATGGTGTCGCCATTGGCTAGGACACCGGCCCTCTCCAAACTGCAGGGCGTTTTATACGTCTGGGTCGGG
>Ga0102953_1001251_pt1 | contig 16275 bp, 10 predicted proteins | sample SalPon2A_C_D2_MG_FD_78509 | JGI IMG/M metagenome (GOLD analysis project Ga0102953, IMG submission 78509) | Soil microbial communities from South San Francisco under conditions of wetland restoration - Salt Pond MetaG R2A_C_D2_MG | ecosystem: Environmental > Terrestrial > Soil > Wetlands | place... | reverse complement strand
ACTTCTTCCCAGGAATAATATTTTTCTGAACTAATAAAATAAAGTTCATTTGCTGCTTTGTCTGATTCCGCTGCCTGTATAAGACCTATCACAAAATCCTCTGCGTGTATAAGACTAACCTTCTTTTTATCAAATCCGATTTGAGTCATTAATCCCTGGCTGAAAGTTTTAAAGAAAATAAAAATTTCTGAATCTCTTTCTCCGTATACAGCCGGTGCCCGGCATATTGTTACCGGAAGTCTATCCATAAATGATTTTCCGACTTCCTCTTCAGCTAATTTACTTCTTCCATAAGTGGTGATTGGATGTGGGGTTATTTTTTCATCAATAGCTTCTTCGCTAAACGAAGGACCGGCAGCAGTTTGGCTGCTTACAATCACAAACCTCTTAATATTCTCTTTAAATTCTTCGGAAACTTCAAGCAGATTTTTCGTTGTATCTACATTTCCTTTAAAGTATCCTTCCTTACGTTTTGCTTTAACAACACCTGCAACGTGAAAAATATATTCTGCGTCCTTAAATGCCTTACGCAATCCTTCCTTATCCATTAACCCTGTGTCAAAAATTTCAACATTTTTCCCTTCAAGCCATTTAAGACTGCTTGTCTTCCTGGTAAGACACCTGACGGTATAATTTCTCTTTAACAATTGATCAACTAAATGGCTGCCGACAAAGCCTGTTGCCCCTGTTACTACTGCTATTCGTGTATTATTCATATACAATTTTATTTGATTTTGAAACGATTTAAGTTTAGATTCTTAGACTAAATTTAACAAATTTAATTAAAACTATTTTAAAGCGAATAACAATTTTATAGAATACTCTCGGGAGGAATTTTTGGATTTATTTAAAAAATGTATGGAATTTACCAGGGCGGATGATATTAAAGCGTCGGGCTTATATCCTTACTTCCGACCAATTGAAGCCAACGAAGGTCCGGAAGTGCAAATTGAAGGTAAAAAAGTCATTATGGCAGGGTCAAATAATTACCTCGGTTTAACATCTCACCCTAAGGTAAAGGAAGCAGCTATTAAAGCTGTCGAGAAATACGGCACAGGCTGCTCCGGTTCAAGATATCTTACAGGTACTCTTGACTTACATGTTGAATTGGAAGATAGGCTTGCAAAGTTCTTTAATAAAGAAAAAGTTTTATTATTTAGTACGGGATACCAAACTGCACAGGGAATTATTCCTACACTAGTTCAGCGCGGAGATTATGTTATATCTGACAAAGATAATCATGCCTGCATTGTTGCTGGTAACCTGATGGCAAAAGGTGCAACCGCGGAGATGGCAAGATACAAACATAATGATATGAATGACCTTGAAAGAGTAATTTCAAAATTACCGGAAGATGCAGGAAAACTTATTGTAAGCGACGGTGTTTTTAGTACAGGCGGAGAAATAGTTGATCTGCCCAGGCTAAATGAAATTGCAAAAAAATATAAAGCAAAAATTTTAATTGATGATGCACATTCAGTTGGTGTAATTGGTAAAGGTGGAAGAGGGACTGCAAGTGAATTTGACCTGGTAGATGATATTGATATGACTATGGGAACATTTAGTAAAACTTTTGCATCCCTGGGTGGTTTTGTTGCCGGAGATGAAAGAGTTATAAATTATATTAAACATTTTTCACCTGCGCTGATTTTCAGCGCATCTCCTACCCCATCATCAGTTGCAGCAGCACTTGCAGCTCTCGATATTCTTGAAAAAGAACCGGAAAGAGTTACAAATCTGATTAACAATGCAAATTATATGAGAACAGGTCTTAAAGCAGCCGGCTTTACAATAATTGAAGGAAGAACAGGTATCGTTCCAGTAATTGTAGGCGATGATGAAATTGCATTTAAAATGTGGAGAATGTTGTACGATTCTGGTGTCTTTGTGAACGTTTTTATCTCTCCTGGTGTTCCACAAGGTAGACAAATGATGAGAACCAGCTATATGGCTACTCACAAAAAAGAACAACTTGATCAAATTATTGAAATATTTACATCAGTTGGAAAAGAATTAGGACTCGTTTAACAAGATGAACTTTAATTAACACAAACTAAAAGCCCCGCTATATGCGGGTCTTTTTTTTATTAAGGTATTTATTATGAGTGAAATAAAAATAAAAACTGTCGGTTCAAAAAATGAAGTGATGAAATTCATAAAATTCCCGTGGAAGATTTACAAAGATGATCCGAATTGGGTTCCTCCCCTGTTGATGGATAAAAAGAAAATACTTAATAAAGAAAAGAATCCATTTTTCCAGCATGCCGAAGCTGAATATTTTTTAGCTGAAAGAAACGGCGAGCTTGTTGGAAGAATTGCAGCAATAAGAAATGATCTACATAATAAATATCATAATGATAATGTTGGCTTTTTTGGTTTCTTCGAATGCATTAATGACCAGGAAGTTGCAAATAAATTATTTGATACTGCAAAAGACTGGCTTAAGAAAAAAGGATTTGATGCAATGCGTGGTCCCGCAAATCCTTCAAGTAATGATGAATATGCAATGCTACTGGAAGGATTCGATGATCCACCGAGATTGCTCATGACTTATAATCCAAAATATTATCTTGAATTATGTGAAAATTACGGACTGAAAAAAGCCAAAGACCTTTATGCATATAAGCTGGAAAACAAAAAAGTAATGTCATCCGATAAACTCCGCAGAGTTGCAGATATTGCTCAAAGAAGATCCGGATTAAAAATTACACAGCTCGATATGAAAAATTTTGACAAAGAGCTGGAAAAAGTAAAACTAGTTTATAATAAAGCCTGGGCACCGAATTGGGGATTTATTCCAATGACCGACGCTGAGCTTGATGCGATGGCAAAAGATCTTAAACCTCTTGTAGAGCCATCTCTTGTTTTGTTCGGTGAGATAAATAATCAGCTGGTGGGTTTTGCCCTGGTTATGCTTGATTACAATTATGTATTCAAAAAAATAAACGGAAGACTTTTCCCATTTGGCTTTTTAAAACTCTTTACTGAAAAGAAAAAAATAAAGTGGTCAAGAATAATTACGCTCGGCATAATTCCGGAATTTCAGAAAAGAGGACTTGATGCTGTTTTCTACTGGGAAATTGTAAACCGCGCACACGAAATTGGAATTGATCTTGGTGAAGCTAGCTGGATATTAGAAGATAATGAAATGATGAACCGCGGAGCCGAGGTTATGAAAGGTGAAATTTATAAAAAATACAGGGTGTACGAAATTGGGATCTAAGAAGTATATTTTATTTTTCATATTAATAGCTCCGGCACTTCTCTTTGCTCAATACACTAAAAACGATAGGGCTCTTGTTAAGACTACTTTTGAAAGAAGTTTTGATAAGCAGATCATCAACAATTATCTTGAATCAAATAACAGCCAAAAGATAAATGCCGCATTATTAAGTATTGCACAAAGTGAAGATACTACATTCATTGATTCAATTACAAAATTAGATTTTAACAATAATGCCAGGTTTATTTGCTTTGCACTTGGTCAAATCGGGAGCAGCAGAAAATCAGCTGATTATCTTTTAACTAAATTTAATGATAAAAATACCGCAGACAGTAACAAACCATATTTAATAAAAGCGCTTGGTAAAACAGGTGATTTAAATGATTTCAAAATTCTCGAATCCGGTTATAAAATCTCAAACAAAGATTTTGATGGAATATCAATCGCAATTTATGATTTTTTTGTGCGTAAAATAATTACTAAGGATATGGCTGTTTTTATTTTGGAGAAAGAATTAAACGGAAAATCTTTACTCCGTGCAATTGATGCAGCATTTGCAATTGCAAGGCTTGGACTATCTGATCATTTTGAAAAAACTATATATAAATTTCTAAGCAACGGTTATTCAAGCTATTATAAAAATGAAGAGCGCCTTGTTTTTATGCAATACCTGATGGAAAATTTAAGACGAGCGAATTATGTTCTTCCATACGGCTATAGATTTTTTATTAAACTTTTATACCTCCCTAACCCGCTCATGAAAACCGAAGCTGCTGCGATGTTAGCTTATTATCAATACAAGACAAAAGATGATATTCAAAGATATTTAAGGTTTTTTGATGACGAGAACCAGAATGTCACAAGACAGGCTGCGATTTCGATTAAGGAAATATCACTAAAGCCGGAATTAAGTGATTTTCTAAAAGGAAAAATGGAACAATTAATCCATGATACATCTTTATCTGGTAACACCAGGGGCGAATTACTTTTAAGTTATGTAAAAATATATAAACAGAATCTTAAAAGCGTACTTGAAAAATTTAGTAAAAATGTAAACCAGGAATTCATATTCAAAGTTGCTTTAAATGACCAAGAATCAGAATTTGCTTTCAATTATGCAGTAGATAAATTCAATGTTCTTAATGGAAAAGAAAAGATTAATGCCTTATCGACAGTTTTAGGATTTAATAATTTTTCTAATACTGAAAAATTCAATAAGGCAATTTTTTCTTCTTTAGAATCTGGGTACCCTGTTCTAATTGCACTTGCAGCATACGGAATTGATTCAACGTTCATTGCAAAAAATTCAGAAGAATTGCAAAAATATTTATCAAATATCGTATCCAGACATAAAGATGATGCACAGTTTATTGAGAGTTTACAATCGGTTGCCGGAATATCCGGACAAATCAGCAAATCGTTTGAAGAAAAGATTCTCACGCAATTATCAAAATCAGATATTTACATAATCAGAAAATACGCAAACGAAAAACTTAGACTTAAAACAGAAAATTCAAATGCTAACGCTGAACTATTTGACAGATTATGGAAAGATGCTTTCAAATATTCGAGTTCAACTGTAAAAACTTCAAAAGGAGATTTCACAATAAATTTCACTCCTGAATTAGCTCCAATTTCAGTTGGTAATTTTTGCAATCTTGCTTCACAAAAATATTTTAACGGAATAATTTTTCACAGGGTAGTTCCTTCATTTGTAATTCAGGGCGGAGATCCGACAGGTACAGGCTGGGGCGGACCAGATTACACAATTGTATCAGAATTTTCACCTCTTCATTATTCAATTTCGGCAGTTGGAATGGCAAGCGCAGGAAAAGATACTGAAGGCTCTCAGTGGTTTGTTACGCTTGGAGACTTCCCTCACTTAGACGGACGATATTCTATTTTTGGTTATGTCACCAGTGGAATGGATACTGTGTATATGATTGATCAATATGATAAAATTAATTCAGTTGAATTAAATCATTGATTCATTGCTTCTGCATACTTTGATGAATGCCCGGGATCAAGTCTTTGAAGCAATCTGAATACATCATATCTTTCCGGATAATCATTAAGTCTGCTTATAATTTCTTCACTTTTTGCATTAAAAAATGTTTTCATTAAAACGCTAGTTAAATCAATTTTACCATTATTTTCATTTATAAGATTAATTAATTTTACAATATATTTTTGACCCAATTCTTTATTTATATCATAAACATCAATCCCATAATAATATAAAAATTCTCCTTCTCTGAATGGTCTGTAGGAATCATTTGTTAATTCCTCTACAAGTCTTCTGCGATTATATGACCCACTTGCAAGTGTCCATCCATTAGAAAAATTACTGGAAGCTCCAAAATTTGCAATGTTCAGAGCCTTTGAAAAATACTCTGTGCCTCCTAACTCAATATAAGAATCCAAATCAAAACCAATAATCAGATTTGCATAAAAATCGAGGAAGCTTGTAAGAGGGTCGAATGTGGACTGGTTAGCATATAATGCCTGTCCGTTTTGATAAGTGAAACTCCATGAATTATCATTAATTTTTATCATTAAAGACTTATCAGATGTATTATAAATATCCCTCTGGCTGGAAACAGCAACCTGTGCGCCATAATTTACATCGCCTGCTGACGATGTAAAGAATATATCAAACGAACAGGTAATTTTGGGTCCTTCCCAGCTATCACCTACAAAACGAGTTTTATTCAAATAATTTTCAACTGCACCTTGAAAATCACTCAATCTGTCCCTCATAGAAATCGGAATATTATCCATGTTCACCGTTACAGTACAATCTAATTCTTGAGCAATACTGATAGTTGTGAAAAGTAAAATCGCCGTGAGTATAGATTTCATTAAAAATTCTCTTTTTTGAATTTTTTGGTTGATTTAATATATGAAAATCAATATTATCTAACAATTCCTAAGCCTAAGGGGAGCCAAATGAAAGCCAAACTGATTTTAACATTTTTAGTAATTTCTATTAATTTATTTTCCCAGGAAAATCCTGGTGCAAAGCACATCGCGATGGCAAATTCGGATATTGCTGTAAGCAACAATGTATTTGCCTTATTCAATAATCCCGGTGGGCTGGCTCAAATTAATTGGAGAGAATTCGGTGCTTTTTATTCCCCTTCTCCATTTGGCCTAAAGGAACTATCCAATGCATATGCTGCATATGCAGAACCATTTACTTTTGGTACAGCGGCAATTGGAGCAATGACATATGGATTTGATTTGTACAGAGAGAACAAAATAACTGTAGGATTTTCCTATAAATATTCAGAAGAATTTTTTATTGGAGTTGCAGTAAATTACAAACAGATTTCAATTAAGAATTATGGAGATAAAAATTCTTTTTTGCTGGATGTTGGTGCAATTGCATATATAAATGATAATCTTCATCTAGGATTTAGTTATAAAAATGCAACGAAATCAACATATGGATTAGCAAATGATGAATTACCGGTTATTATTCAAACCGGAGTAAGCTACCGGTTAATTGATAATTTTGTTTTGGCGCTATCAGTCGAAAAAGATATTCGCTATCCCTTTTCGCCAAGAATTGGTTTTGAATATAACATTGTAAATTTTCTTTCATTAAGGAGTGGATTTTCAAAGGAACCTTCCAGATACTCAGCTGGAATCGGAATTCACTATTCCGTTTTTAATTTTAATTACGCTTTGTTCACACATCAGGAATTAGGAATAACTCATCAATTTGGAGTTGTAATTTCGTTTAATAAAAAGAAATAATCATCATTTTGAAGCTTCTTGTTAAGGAAATATTATTAATGTTTTTGGGAATTGTTGCCCTCCAGAGTTTTACGCTTTCGCAAACTGATTCAGTTAACACGAATAAAGAGGAAATAATTGACGAAATAATATCAGAGAATGAAGCGAATGCTGACAACGAAGGTTTTGGTGATTTAATAGAGGGTTTATCAGACAATCCGATAGATATTAATACTGCCGGTGTTTCAGAATTACAAAATATTCCAAATTTAACTTTATCAGAAGCAAAAGCTATTATTAAATACAGAGAAAAAAACGGCATCTTTTTCTCAACAGCGGAATTAAACTTAGTTAGTGGATTATCCAGAGAGACTCTGAAAAACATTTTGCCCTTTACAAAAGTAAATGAAAATCTAAACATCAGTACCGGTGAATTGACTCAAAAATCCCCCATGTCAGTAGAAATCAGGAACAGGCTTATTGACCGTATCCAGCCAATTGATGGAATTGTGCGAAATAAATTTGATGGAAATAAATATAAAACTTATAACCGGTTAAAATTAGGATATGATAACCATATAAAAATGGGTGCTCTTTTTGAAAAAGATCCCGGTGAAAATTCTTATAACGACCTGACATCTGCCCACATTTCAATAAATAATATAAGTATAATCAAAGAAATTATAGTTGGTGATTATCTAATTGGATTCGGACAGGGCCTGGCTATTTGGGGGCCATATTCATTTTCTAAAAGTTCAAATGCAATCTACCCAATAAAAAAGAAAGCAAAGTATTTAAAAGGATATACAAGTTCAGACGAGAACAGGTTTTTCAGAGGAATATCATGGAAGTTTGATTTTAACAAGCTTTCACTATCATTTTTTTATTCAAAAAATAAATTTGATGCAGCAATTGATCCTGCTACAAATAACATTAATTCAACTCCTGTAGATGGCTATCACAGAACTGAAAATGAGATTAATAAAAAAAATTCCGCTATTGAGCAGGTTATGGGAGGAATAATTGATATTTCTTTCAATCAGCAAATAAATTTAGGCTTTTTATATTATCATTCTTCATTTAATCATAAGTTTTCATCCTCAAATGTTTATGATTTGCAAGGAGATAATTATAATTTTTATTCCTTTTCTTACGATTTATTCTATAAAAATATTAATCTGTTTGGCGAAAGCTCATTTAACGGGAAATCGATTGCATCTAGCCTGAACCTGCAAATTGATGTAAGTAAAGATTTTTCACTTATAAGTTCATTGAGAAATTATCCTAGGAATTACTTTAATCTCCATAGTAATGGTTTCGGAGAACAAAATGGAAAAACTCAGAACGAAGTTGGAATTTATAATGGTTTCAGATGGCGAACTGATATCGGGATCATCAATTTTTACTACGATCAATTCAAATTTCCCTTTGCAACTTATTATAATCCACTTCCAACATCAGGCAATGAATTTATGTTGGACTATTTTAAAAGACCATTTAAACATCTGTCCACAAGAATAAAGCTGAAAAAGGAGGAGAAAGAAATTTCTGTCAATTCTGCAACGATCAAAGAAATTTACACACGTAATAAAATCTCTTTAAGATTTGAAGTTATTTTTAAACCTACTAATGTTCTACGATTAAAAAATAGATTTGAGTTCAATCGTTTCAGAATTAATGAGACCGGTAATTCTCAAACCGGATACATGGTATTCCAGGATGTGATATTTCGGCCTATTAATAAATTCTATTTAGCCGCAAGAATAATCTTTTTTAAAACAGACTCTTTTGAAACGGCTATTTATGAATTTGAAAATGACCTTGATGGTGTATTTGCATTAAATGGATTATATGGCCAAGGAACAAGATGGTATGCTGTAATAAAATATGAACCTTTGGCTTTCTTAAAAATTTCCTTAAAATATTCCGAAACTTACAAACCTTTTGAAAGAACACTTGGCAGTGGTTATTCAAAAATAGACGGGAATTTAGATAATAAATTCAGCCTTCAAATTGATTTCGATATTTAGTTATCATCTCTATTATGAGGCTTGCCTACTATCAATCTTATTCCATGCCTAAAAGATAGATAATACCATGCCCATTCAGCCATAACTCTAAACCTGTTCCTGAATGAGATCAAATACAGAATGTGAATGAAACACCATGTTAACCATGCAAGAAAACCCGATAATTTTAATCCTTTTATTTCAGCAATGGCTTTTGCTCTCCCAATTGTTGCAAGATTTCCTTTATCTTTATAAATAAAATTTCCTCTTTCACTATATCTCTTTTGAGATTTAATAACCTCAGCAACAAATTTACCTTCCTGTATCGCTCCTTGCGCAACACCCGGAACCGGTTTGCCTTGTTCACCATTAATATGAGCCGCATCACCTATCACAAAAATATTCGGGTCATTTTCAATTGAAAGATCCCTATTTACCATCACTCTTCCCACTTTATCAAGTTCCACATTTAAAGATTTCAAAATCGGTGAAACCTGATTTCCTGCAGCCCAGATTACGTTTGTTGTTTCAATAAAATTTTCTCCCATTTTAACACCCTTAGCAGAAATATCAGTAACGAAGGTATTCAACTTTACTACAACTCCCATCGATTCCAATTCAAGTTGTGCTTTTTGGGATAATTTTTCCGAGTAGGAATTTAATATCCTGGAAGTACCTTCAATAAGAAAGATTTCAGTATCACTGGAATTAATATTTCTAAAATCTTTCATCATAGATTGTTTAGCAATTTCAGAAATTGCTCCCGCCATTTCCACTCCTGTTGGTCCGCCGCCAACGATCACAAATCTCAGGTATTTTTTCCTTTTTTCGGAATTCTCTTCCTTTTCAGCAAATTCAAGCGACTTTAATATTTTCTCACGGATTTCAAGTGCATCTCCTAGAGTTTTAAGCCCGGGAGCATATTGCTCCCAATTTTCGTTTCCGAAATAAGAATGTGACGAACCTATAGCAATTATTAAATAATCAAAATTGATTTTGTTATCTTTTAAAATTACCTGCCTTTTGTCACTGTTTATGGAAATAACTTCATCCATTATTACTTTTACATTTTTCCTATTTCCAAAAACAGCCCTTATCGGAATAGCAATATCAGCAGGAGAAAGTGCTGCTGAAGCAACCTGATATAGTAATGGCTGAAATAAATGGTAGTTAGTTTTGTCAATGATTGTAATTTCTGCATCAATTTTCAGTAAAGATTTAGCTACTGTTAATCCGCCAAAACCACCACCAATAATAACTATTCTCGGTTTTTTCATAATTTGTTATTTTTTTATATTAAAAATAGAGATGTAAGGTATTAGTTAATATTAACTAACAAAATTTTTACGAAAGTTAAGTATTTCAAATCTTCCAAATGCTTATATTATAAAAATAATTTTATTTTGAATTCGGGTAATAATTCTTAACTTATTACTCGAAGAAATCCCGTTTACTTTTGGTAATGTAAATAGTTATATTTGTAAATAAAGGCTAAAACATTTTGCCTCAAAAATATTATAGGGCGATTAATGCAGATTTCCAAAATTGAATCTCTAGCAAAATATAACAAATTATTGGACCTCGCTGTTAATTCCTCTAATGAATTTCCAAATAATTTATCTGAATTTCTTGTAGAGGAGCTTGAAATACAGGCAATTGTTATATTCAAAATTAGCGAGGATGAAAATCTATTATTAATTGGCAAATCTGAGGGTGCAAAAAAAGCATTTACCAAAAGTACCTCTTTTGCTTGCAGCACATGTAAAAGCGTTTCTGCAAGTCCAGACGCAATAACTTTTAACAACCAGCCGGATTGTGAAATTCAAACTTCCGATTTCGTTATTTATGAAGGCTGCTTGCATATAAAGGTTTCAAACTCAGAAAAATTTCTCCTTAAAATTGCTAAGAAATCTGCCTTCTCAAAATCCGACAAAGATAACCTGGAAATGGTTGGTAGAAATGTGAAGAATTTATTTAAACTCTGGGGCGGCAACCGAAGTACTGTAAGTTCTTCTTTAAGCGAAATCATAAATGAAATTGCCCACGAGCTTAGAACACCAACTAACAGCATAATGGGATTTGCCTCATTGCTAAATGAGGATAACCTGACCGATTCTCAATCAGAGTATGTTAATACATTAAAGGATAACGCATATAATCTGCTTGGAATTTTAAATGATATAATAGAACTTTCAAAAATTGATATTGGAAAAAGCAAAACAATTGCATCAAATATAAATGTAAAGAGTTTTATTGATGAAATCATAAAACAATTCACTGAGAAAAAATCAAAACAGAATATTGAATTTCTTATCAATATTGATCAGGAAGTATCGGAATCGGTTAAAGTCGATTCACAAAAATTAAGATATATTCTTCTTACAGTTTTAACTTATTCCTGTCAACAGACAGAAAAAGGAAAGATTTCAATATCAATCAGTAATTCCTCGTCAAAGAAAATTAATTTTAAAATATCAGACACAAGCCCCGGAATTACAACTACGAAACTTAAAGATATTTTTAAGCCATTTTCAATTGCAGAATTAGGAGATCCTAACCTAGGTTCTGCTTCTGGGCTTGGATTAATATTAAGTAAAAAATATGCTGAACTACTGAATGGTGAGTTTGACATAACAAGTAGTGTTGGGAAAGGCACTACATATAATTTATCAGTTGGTGCAGAAGCACTTTCGACAATTGAATCAAGCCTTAGTTCATTACCAAAACCCAGCACAAAGAAAAACAGGGTTTTGGTTGTTGAAGATGATTATGCAACCTCAAAACTATTAAGCAATTATCTTAATAAATGGGGCTACGAGCCCACCATAGTTAATTCTGCTGAACAGGCTTTAAAAGCAGTGGATAAGGAAATATTCCTTGCAGTTTTAATGGATATTGTACTCCCGGATGCTAATGGATTTGAATTGCTAAAAACAATTCGCGAGCATAAAAATGCTAAAAATACACCGGTGATTGTTTGTTCGGTTGAAGCTGAACAGCAAAAAGCATTTTTGATGGGAGCAGTTGAATATTTTGTAAAACCAATTAAGTACAAATATCTGGTAGAAGTTTTAACAAGCTATAAGCTTAAAAGAGATTCTAATATTCTTATTGTAGATGACGATGTGCCGACATTAAATTTAATCAAAGAAGCAATTGAACAGGCAGGATATAATCCTATTGCGGAATCACATTCTTCAAAAGTCTTGGATCTGATTGAAAATATGAATCTGGACCTGGCGATAATCGATCTTGATATGCCTGAAATAAATGGATTTGACCTTATTAAGGCAATAAAATCTAAACCGGCATTTTCTAAACTTCCGATAATAATTTATACTGGCAAAGAAAGTTACCAAGAAGACCTGAAAAAAATTGATGGAATGTTCGCTGATCTTTTAAGAAAAAGTAGCACAAATATTGAAGAATTATCCGAAACAATTAACCAGATGATAAATAGATATGATGAACCTTCAACCCCGGAAGAAATTCAGGGAAAAAAAGATACTATAAAAATTTTATTGGTTGAAGATTATAAACATTCACAGATAATTGTTACAAGGTTATTAAAGAAAAATAATTTCGAATCAATAGTAGTTGTTGAAAATGGTGCTGAAGCTCTGGATCAAGTCAAAAAGCAGAGATTCAATCTGATATTAATGGATATGCAAATGCCTGTTATGAACGGTTTTGAAGCAACTGAAAAAATAAGACAATTAAAGGACTATAAAGATACTCCTATAATTGCATTAACAGCTTTTGCAATGAAAGGCGATAGAGAAAAATGTATTGATGCCGGAGCTACTGATTATATACCCAAACCAATCGACAGCCACGAATTTATTGAAAAGGTTAAGTATTATACTGAGAGTAAAGTAAGTGCTTAAAAACTTCTGACCTGCCTGGCAGGAATTAACTCAATCTTCTATTTTACCAGATGTTTTTATTTGATTAACCTATTCTTATTTTTACATTTCTAATTTCAAAATACTAGTTTCTATATATGATTAATGAAACACCAAGAGTTAGATTTGCCCCAAGCCCAACAGGATATCTGCATGTCGGTGGACTCAGAACTGCATTATATAATTATCTTTTCGTAAAAAGCCGCGGTGGTAAATTCATTTTAAGAATTGAGGATACGGACAGATCACGTTTTGTTGAAGGGGCAATTGAAAATCTGACCTCAACTTTAAAATGGGTAGGTCTGAATTTTGATGAGGGACCTGAATCAGGCGGAGACTTTGGCCCATACAAGCAGTCTGAACGTTTGCCAATTTATAAAAGGCTGACAGATAGACTTATAAAAGAGAAAAAGGCTTATCATTGTTTCTGTTCAAAGGAGAGGATTGAAAAAGTAAGAGAAAAACAAAAAGAAGAAGGATTACAACCCAAATATGATAAACATTGCCTTAATCTTTCTGAAAGTGAAATAAAAGATAATTTGAAAAATGGATTACCTTCAGTTATTAGGATGAATGTTGAACCAGGAAGAACAATTTTGATTGATGATATTATACGTGGAAGAGTAGAATTTAACAGTAACGTTGTGGATGATCAAATTCTTATTAAAAGCGACGGCTATCCAACCTATCACCTCGCAAATGTAATTGATGATCATTCTATGAAAATTACTCATGTTATCAGAGGTGAAGAATGGCTTTCGTCAACACCCAAACATATTCTTTTATATGAATTTTTTGGGTGGGAAAAACCAGTTTTTGCACACCTCCCTCTCCTGCTTAATCCGGACAAAACAAAACTAAGCAAACGCCAGGGAGATGTTGCTGTTGAAGATTACAAACAAAAAGGATATTTAAAGGATGCGCTCATAAACTTTGTTGCGCTGCTGGGCTGGAATGCCGGAGATGATGTCGAATTTTATAAAATTGAGGAACTAATTTCAAAATTTTCGCTGCAACGTGTAAATAAGGCTGGAGCTGTTTTTGACCTGGAAAAGCTAAACTGGCTTAATGCGGAACATTTAAGGAAAATGCCTGATGAAGAAATGCTGAAAATGTTGAGAGAGGAGATAGAAAATTCCAAATACAAAAATGAAGATTATTCAGATGAGTATTTACTTAAAGTAATTGAGGCAATGAAAGAGAGAGTCTCTTTTGCTAAAGAATTTTTAACAAACGGCTTTTACTTCTTTGAAGAACCTGTCGAATACGATGAGAATGTAAAAAAGAAAAGGTGGAAAGAGGATTCTTCTGAACATTTGAAAAAACTCCTTGAAAAATTTTCACAATTAACATCAGCAACCAAGGAAGATTTTGAAACTGCTTTGCGCAGCACTGCTGAGGAATTAAATATTGGAACGGGAAAACTAATCCACCCTGTTAGACTTTCAGTATCAGGAGTTGGCGGTGGTCCGGGATTATTCGATCTGCTTGTCATAATTGGAAAAGAAAAAACTATTTCAAGAATTGAAAGAGCTATTAATAAATTAAGTTAAAATAAATTTTTATCTATGCCTGAAAATAAAGAAGAAAATAAAACCACTGCAAATAATTTCATAAAAGAGATTATTAATGAAGATCTGAAGAATGGGAAAGTAAAAAAAATACATACCAGGTTTCCTCCCGAACCAAACGGTTATCTTCATATAGGTCACGCAAAATCAATTTGCTTAAATTTTGGATTAGCAAAGGAATATGACGGACTTTGTAACCTGAGATTTGATGATACAAATCCTTCCAAAGAAAGCGTAGAATATGTTGATTCAATAAAAAAAGATATCGAATGGCTCGGTTTCAACTGGGAAGACCGTTTATATTTTGCTTCTGACTATTTCGATCAGCTTTATGAATTTGCTGTAAAATTGATCAATAAAGGGAAAGCTTACGTTGATAGTTCATCACCCGATGAGATTAAAGATTCCAGGGGTACACCAACAATTCCGGGAAAAGAAAGCAAATACAGGAATCGTTCTGTTGAGGAAAATCTTGAACTTTTTGAAAAGATGAAAAACGGCGAAATGGAAGAAGGCTCTAATGTCCTGCGTGCTAAAATTGATATGACTTCACCAAATATGTGGCTTCGTGATCCTATACTTTATAGGATCAGGAAAGTTTCGCATCACCGTACTGGTGATAAATGGTGTATTTATCCAATGTATGATTGGGCACATGGTCAGAGCGACTCAATTGAAGGAATTACCCATTCAATCTGCACTCTTGAATTTGAAATACACAGACAATTGTATGATTGGTGTTTGAACGAACTTGAAATTCATCACCCGCAGCAAATTGAATTTGCAAGATTAAATCTTAACTATACAGTAATGAGCAAAAGAAAATTGCTTCAGCTTGTAGAAGAAAAATATGTCAGCGGCTGGGATGATCCAAGAATGCCGACTATTTCAGCATTTAGAAGAAGAGGATATACGCCGGAATCAATTCGTAATTTTTCTGAAAGAGTTGGGGTTGCAAAGAGAGATAATACAATTGATGTTGCTTTGCTTGAACACAGCATAAGAGAAAATTTAAATAAAAAAGCTCAAAGAGTTATGGCTGTTCTGAATCCTTTGAAAGTTGAGTTTATTAATTATCCTGAAGATAATAAAGAAGAATTGGAAGCAGTAAACAATCCTGAAGATGAAACAAAAGGCACCAGGGAAATTCCATTTTCAAAAGAGATATATATCGAGCAGAATGACTTTATGGAAGATCCTCCAAAGAAATTTTTCAGGTTGTCACCGGGTAATGAAGTTAGACTTCGATATGCTTATATAATCAAATGTGAAGAAGTTGTTAAAGATGAGAATGGAAACATTATTAAATTAAAATGTACTTATGACCCTGAAACAAAAAGCGGATCGTCTCAAAGCAACAGGAAAGTTAAAGGAACAATTCACTGGGTTTCTGCCAGTGATTCTATAAATGCAGAAGTTCGACTTTATGACAGATTATTTACCGAAGAAGATCCGGAAGCAGATAACGAAAAAACTTTTAAGGATTTCATAAATCCAGACTCGCTGATTGTTGTTTCAAATGCGAAACTTGAACCTTCTTTAAAAAATGCACAAACCGGAGAAAATTACCAGTTTGAAAGATTAGGTTATTTTTGCGTTGATAGTAAAGATTCCTCAAACGAACACCTGGTATTTAACAGAACAGTAACCCTGAGAGATACCTGGGCTAAAATAGAAAAAAGACAAAAGAATTAATTTCTTTAAAATAAAATTTAAGATCCAATTTGCAGAACAATTGCCATCCCATAAAACCTGAAATAGATTAAAGGAACAATTATGAGTTTGCAAAAAGCAACTACAATCGCTCTTTACGGTGTTTTCTTTTT
>Ga0102953_1001249_pt1 | contig 16279 bp, 16 predicted proteins | sample SalPon2A_C_D2_MG_FD_78509 | JGI IMG/M metagenome (GOLD analysis project Ga0102953, IMG submission 78509) | Soil microbial communities from South San Francisco under conditions of wetland restoration - Salt Pond MetaG R2A_C_D2_MG | ecosystem: Environmental > Terrestrial > Soil > Wetlands | place... | reverse complement strand
TACTGATGAGGAGTACAGCAGTATTGATAAAGCCAATTGTTTTATTCAACTCTTCACCGGCTAAGTGAAAAGCAACAGGGTTTAAATAGCGATAGATGGAGTACACGATGAAAAGTCCTCCAAATAAAAGCAATTCAGTGAAGATGAAGAGCCACATCCCCACTTTTGATCCCTCCGGGTCGTAGTGCTCGTCATGGTGAATAACTTGTGACATAGGTATTTAGTTTTTAGTATTCGTATGGTCCGTCGTTTTCGTTGTAAACAGGAGGTGTGTCAAAATTTTCCGTTGGAGGTGGCGAAGGAATCGTCCATTCAAGTGTTTTTCCATGCCAGGGGTTCATCTCAGCTTTTGGCCCGCTTTTGGCCGAACGGAATAGGTTGAGTACAATAATGACCAATCCAGTCACCATAACCCACGATCCCATGGTCGATAAAATGTTCGCTGGGTGAAATTCCGGCAGGTAATCGTAATAACGTCTTGGCATTCCTTCCATTCCAAGGTAGAACATGGGGCCATAAAGTGCAAGGAAGCCAATAAAGAAAATCAACCAACCCATGTCGGCCCATTTTTTATCGTACATGCGTCCAAACATTTTAGGAAACCAGTAATGGATTGCTCCAAGGAAAGCAAAGCCGGTTCCTCCGAAGACAATGAAGTGAAAATGTCCGACAACAAATGCTGTGTCGTGCACATAAACATCAGCGGCCAAAGACCCTACCACGAGGCCGGAAAACCCACCAATCATGAAAACGAAGATAAAAGATACAGCCCAATAGAATGGGGTTTCTAAGCGGATTGATCCTTTATGCATAGTTGATATCCAGTTGAAAACTTTAATGGCACTGGGGATAGCCACCAGGAAGGTCAACAATGAAAAAGTATATTGGGCAGTTCCACTCATGCCTGATGTGAACATGTGGTGTCCCCAAACAAAGTAGCCGACAAAGGCGATCGCGAGAGTTGAGCCAACAATCGCTTTATAGCCGAAAATATGTTTTTGTGAAAAGGTTGGAATTATTTCTGAAACGGCTCCCATAGCTGGTAAAATCATCACATACACAGCTGGGTGCGAGTAAATCCAGAACAGATGTTGGTAAAGAATGGGATCACCACCGAGGGCCGGATCAAAAACACCGATACCGAAAATACGTTCCAGAGCTACCAGCACAAGCGTGATTCCGATGACAGGCGTTGCCAGCAATTGGATCCAGGCCGTGCCGTAAAGGGTCCAGGGGAACAAAGGAAGTTTCATCCATGTCATTCCAGGTGCTCGCATACGATGAATAGTGACAATGAAGTTCAGCCCGGTCAGAATCGATGAAAAACCTAAAACAAAAGCCCCGAAGACGGCAGGTAGCAGGTTCGTTCCCGACTTAAAGCTGTACGGAGCATAAAACGTCCATCCTGTATCCGGAGTGCCATTGCCAAATAACACTGAGGCAATCACCAAGATCGCTCCGGTTATGTAAATGTACCAGGACAACAAATTGATTTTTGGAAATGCAACATCCTTGGCGCCAATCATTAGCGGCAACATGAAATTTCCAAAAACAGCAGGAAGACCGGGGATGACCACCATGAAAATCATGATGACACCATGCACCGTAAAAGTAGCGTTATAATCTTTGGCATCCATAATCGTTTTTCCCGGGGCAATTAGCTCGAGTTTCATAGCCAGCCCAAGAAGAACACCAATGAAAAACATGGTCATGATCGAGAATAGGTACAAAAGCGCAATGCGCTTATGATCGGTAGCAAAGATCCAACTGAATAGACCCTTGAATTTCCCCTTGTGTTCGTAAAAGCTCACCTCTTGGGGAATCTGTGTAGCTGTTTGCATAAATGAGAGTTTATTTTTTCTTTTTAGGTTTGAATATTAGAACTAAGAAAATTACAACTGCGATGAATAATATAATAGTTCCGGTTATTTTGGTCACGTTTAGCACATAGGTATGTCCTTGGGGGTCATAGGAGAAACAATATTGGAGCACCTTATTGATCGTCGGGCTTGACTGACCTTTGGATGCTTCAATGATGGCCATTTTAAAATCGAAGGGTAGAAAGGTGATGCCATTTAAATAGCGGGTAATTTTTCCATCGGGACTCACAATGGTGACACTTGCGGCATGGACGTAGTTGTTACCCTTTTTAATATATTTAAAGCCAGTGGCGTTGGTTCCCCTGGCGATGCTTGCACTGTCAGAAACGAAGAATTTCCATCCTTTGCTGATGGCTTTCCGTTTGTTTTTATCCACCAGGTTCAGGTAGCTTTTCTTTTTGCGAATACCCAGATCGATGGTTTCACTCGGATCAAAACTAATGGTTAAAACCTGGTAATCTTTTCCAGCCACCAAATCCGATTGGTTCATTACATCGGCCAATCCTTCCATTAAGGGACTGCATATTCCGGGACAACGGTAGTAAACAAAGTTGATGACAGTAGGTTTGTCAATGAGGTCAGTGAGCTGGACCCATTGCGAATCAACTCCCATAATAAAAATGCTGTCGGGAATGTAGGCGTTTAAATGTTCGTCAACGCCAACCCGGGTCGTATTGTCGCCGTTTTTGACAATCGATGATTGTCCAAATGCAAAAAACTGGATGAATAAACTCAGGACTAGTAGTGAAAGTTTAGGACCTATCCGCATACGTTTTTTTTCTTAATGATTTTTGATTTTATTTCAGCTTAACAGACCTATTGCAAATTATTATCTTAAGAAACCGTTAACCTACATTGAATGTTTATGGAAAACAATCAAAACAGCTATTTTTTCGTTTAATTAGTTAATCATCTGCTCGTTTTATCGGTCTTCTATTGTTCATTAATTCAATTTAATTCGAATTTTATTTCAGTTGAAAGTCACTCAATGGCAATAATTTTCATTTGCCTGATATGTTGTTGGTGCTAATTTGTTCGATTTTGGGCTTACATACGGAATTCCGAGCGATAGCCCACGAAGGATAAAAAGTAAACCAAGGAGCACGATAACGTACGGAACCACCTTACGCATGCCCTTTCTTATCTTCGTTCCCACTAAATTTCCGGTTAATGCAACCAACAACATCATTGGGATTGTGCCCAACCCAAACAAGATCATGAAAAAGGCTCCTGCTGCCGCCTGATTTGTATTGATGGCTCCCGCAACAGCAACGTAAACCAGGCCACATGGTAGCAGACCATTCAAGAGGCCAATTCCAAAAAGGGAGGAATACGAGCGAGTTGCAAAAAGTTTTCGGAGATTATTGACCAGTCGTCCGGCGTAGCCAGTCAATAGTGTGTTCAGGTTTAATTTTTGCTTGAATAGATAGGGGAATAGAACACTGATAATGAGGGCGATTCCCAATAGAATTGACATCCATTGTTGGAATCCGGCCAATTTTACGCCACGACCCAAAAATCCAAAGATGGCTCCAAGCAACCCATAGGTTAGGCTGCGACCAATATTGTAGACCAACCCACCGGTAACTTTTGAAAAATAGTTGTGGTTTTTCAAAGGGAGTGAAACGGCGATGGGCCCACACATCCCTATGCAGTGAAAACTGCCAACTAATCCAAGCGTTATGGGGGTAATCAGGTCGAACATCATTTTAAGAATATATCTAATTCCTGGTAATAAGGGGTTTGTTGAGCAGTCCAGTCAACCATTACCTTGTATCGTCCTCTCGGAAGTTTTTCGATGGGGACAAGCTGGGTTAACCGGTTGTTCAGTTGAATGGGGACAATCAGGTCATTTTTATCACTCACACGGCAGTACAAATGAATGGTTCCTTTGACGGTATCCGTCTGAAACAGTCCGGGGAATTTCAGCATCAGGTTATTCTTGCTTTGGGTCAACGCAATCTTCTCTTTCAATGCATTGGCATTTCGGGTTTTGTCGATTTGTTCCTGATAAGCGATTTCTTTTTGGTAGTAATTTGTTTCAACCAATGAATAGCTTTGCCGGGTTGCAATGTAAATTAACAGCAGCATGCCACTGATCATCACGATCATCGCAATTACAATTCCAGTTCCCCAGTTGATTTTAAATTTCATATGTCGCTTATTTGGGATTATCCAATGCGTTTGGTCCAACAAAGGTTGAACTTATTTTATCAATCATTTTACCGCCTTCAAAAACCCCGATCTCAATGTGTGTGTTTGAATTCTTCAGTTCGGATCGTGGCAAAAAAATCAGTAAGTTGCGTTGCGCCAGTTCACCTTTTTTAACAACCAGTTTGTTCCCCAAAATTTTCAGTTCACCAGCGGGTGATAAAAGTTTTAAGCTCATAGTAGCTGTCTCATTTGTTTTGTTTATCATCTGCATGTTGTAAACATTGCTGTAGGCGTCGTTCCCGTATTCCTGGTACATACTGCCTTGCATGCGGACAATAGTTGTGTCGACCGAGCCGCGGTTGATGAAAGAATAACTCACCACTCCCAGTAAAATTACCAAAACGACTGAGTAGGCAATGGCCCGTGCATTAAGAACATGTTTTTTCCCTTCGGAAATAGAGCGTTCCGAAGCGTAACGAATCAACCCTTTTGGTTTGTTGACAGCATACATGACGGAATTACAAGCGTCAATGCAGGCCGTGCAATTGATGCATTCCAGTTGTGTGCCGTTTCGAATATCAATACCAGCCGGACAAACATCAACACAGCGTTTGCAATCAATGCAGTCGCCTTTGTCCTCATTCTTTCCCCGGCCTCGCGGCTCTCCCCGGATGTAATCATAGGCGACGACAATGGAGTTTGTGTCCAGCATCACACCTTGAAGACGACCGTAAGGACAGGCCAGCGAACAAACCTGTTCGCGGAACCAGGCAAAAACGTAATAGTGGGCACCGGTAAAAGCGAGGACACCAATCAAGGCAGAAAAATGCGATGTTGGCCAACCGATCATCAAAATTTTTACTTGCGAATACCCTATGATGTAGCTTAAAAAAGTGAGGATGGTCCAGAAAGAAATAGCGAGGTAGATGGAATGCTTTAACAATCGCTTGATTAACTTGATTGGTGTCATCTCCTGGCGGGCCAGCTCAATTTGTGCACGGCGGTCACCATCAATTAAATATTCAATGGGGCGATACAAGAATTCCAGGAACACCGTTTGAGGGCAAACCCAGCCACAAAAAATGCGTCCGTAAACGACGGTAAAAAGAATGACAAAGACCAGCAGAGTTATGGATGCTAAAACCAGCAAGTAAAAATCCTGTGGATAAAAAGTACTTCCGAAAAGAATGAACTTGCGTTGCAGAAAATTCAGAAAGATCAGCGGATTGCCATTTACCTGGATGTGCGGCGCCACATAAAAAAATGCAAGAAGTGTGTAGGCAACGACTTTCCGGTAGTTGAACAATTTGCCCTTGGGTTTTTTCGGGTACACCCATACCCGAGAACCTTCCTCATCAACCGTGACCATCCGGTCGCGGAATAAGGAGTTTTCGCTCGATTTGTCTTTTCCGTCTGATTCCATCGCGTTGTATATGAACGATTAACTTTGAGCACCTCCTTCACTGTCGTCGGGGATACACTTTTCGCCCTGTGGAGCTTTGGGATTTGGAGGATTCGTTCCTCTCAAACTTTTAATATAGGTAATTACATCCTCAATTTGCGCCTCTGATAACTGATTTTTGAATGAAATCATTCCCTTCTCAATCACGCCGTTGACAATCACTTTGTGCATGTCTTCGCGGCTACAGCCATGAATCCAGTAATCATCTGCAAAATTTGGGCCTACACTTCCCTGGCCCTGTTGCCCGTGGCAGGCCGCACAGATGGTCGTGAATGTTTGTTTTCCACTGGCCATGATTTCATCCATCGAGCGTTCTTTTTTCGCAGGGGCTTTCCCTGTTCCTTCTTCCGGTGCTTCGGTCTCCTTTGGGGCCATCGCTGCAGTCATCTCATGCTGATATTCCTTTCGCTGAAGCATGTTGTCATCCTTAAATACAAATTGACGGATGAGATAAGTGATCGCAAAAACGATGGTCACATAAAACAGGTATTTTAACCAGGGCGGAAGCCGGTTGTCCAATTCCCGGATACCATCAAATTCATGGCCTTCCAGTAATTTTTGATTGGTAACCTCATCAATTTCAGGTTGCGTTTTATTTGGATCTTTATTTTTATCGTCTTGTGTGCTCATAGGTTTTTGTTTTTAGGGCTACTCCAGGTGATTCGTTGATTCTGTCCCTTCATCCAGCGGGAGTTGGCTGATCTGGTTCACTCGTTGTTTATCCATTTTAAACGTGTGTATCGTCACTGCAATGAAAAACAAAAAGAAGATGGCGAAGCCGACAATGGCGTAAACATGGACGCCGTCAATGGTTTGTAAGTATTCTTTGTACATGACTATTCGTTTGATTGTTTTTCTGGTTCTATAGTCGTAATGTCAGTTCCTAATCGCTGGATGTAGGCAATGAGAGCAATAATTTCCTTGGAGCTTTTGGTTTGAATACCAGCTTCACGAAGGTTTTGAGCAATTTCTTCTGCCTGTTTTTTCAGGTCATCGTTGGCCACTTTTTCGTAGTTGTCAGGGTAGGGAACACCCAACTTTTTCATGGCCCAAATTTTTGCAGGTGTCGATTCCAAGTCAATATCATTCTTCGCCAACCAGGGATATTTCGGCATGATGGATGCTTCATTCATCTTTTGTGGATCGATGAAGTGGTTGTAATGCCAGGCGTTTGGTTTGTAGAGTCGACCTGTTTTCACGCCTTCCCGTGCCAAGTCAGGTCCGGTTCGTTTCGATCCAAATTGAAAAGGATGGTCATAAACAAACTCCCCGGCTTTTGAATATGGGCCGTATCGTTCTGTTTCACTCCGGAAAGGGCGAATCATCTGTGAGTGACAGTTGTAACAACCTTCCCGAATATAGATGTCGCGACCTTGTAGTTCGAGTGGTGTATAAGGCTTGACACTGGCAATGGTTGGTATATTGGATTTCACCAGGTAGCTGGGGATGATTTCAAAAACACCTCCAATTAAAATGGCGATCGTCGCAAAAATCAGGAAGCGAACCGGGCGGCGCTCTAAAAAGCCATGCCAGCTTTCTGATGCCAATCTGACATTGGGTTTTGCTTCCAATGCCGGAGCTTCTGCAGCTTCTTCTTTAACAAGTTTTCCCTGTTTCATGGTTTTCACCAGGTTGAAGACAAGCATCAACATGCCAATAAAGTACAAGGAACCACCGAATGCACGAATTTCATACATTGGGATAATTTGTTTCACCGTCTCCAGGAAGTTGGGATAAGCCAGGAAACCTTCCGGCGTAAACTGCTTCCACATCAATGCCTGGGTGACTCCACCAATGTAAAGTGGAACCGCATAGAAAATGATTCCCAACGTAGCAATCCAGAAGTGAGCGTTGGCCAGTTTTACCGAAAACAATTTGGTATTGAAAAGTCTTGGAACCAACCAGTAGAGCATACCGAATGTCAGCATGCCGTTCCATCCCAATGCTCCAATGTGAACATGTGCAATGGTCCAATCCGTGTAGTGGCTAATGGCATTCACCGTTTTCAATGACAGCATCGGGCCTTCAAAAGTAGCCATACCGTAAGCAGTAATTCCAACGACAAACATTTTCAGGATCGGATCTTTTCGCACTTTGTCCCAGGCCCCTCGAAGCGTCAGCAAACCGTTAATCATACCACCCCAACTCGGAGCAATGAGCATGATCGAGAAGGTTGTACCCAACGCCTGAAGCCATCCGGGCAACGCTGTGTACAGCAAGTGGTGCGGTCCGGCCCAGATGTATATGAAAATCAATGACCAGAAGTGAACAATGGATAATTTATAGGAGTATATCGGCCGATTCGCTGCTTTGGGAACAAAATAATACATCAACCCAAGGAATGGTGTGGTCAGGAAAAAAGCCACTGCATTGTGACCGTACCACCATTGTACCAACGCATCCTGGACACCAGCGTAAACCGGGTAGCTTTTAAAAGCCCCAACCGGAATTTCAATGGAATTAACAATGTGCAGTACCGCGACGGTGACCCAGGTGGCAATGTAAAACCAAATGGCCACGTAAATGTGGCTGGTCCGTCGTTGAAGGATCGTGCCGAACATGTTGATCCCAAAAATCACCCAAACGATTGCAATGGCGATATCTATTGGCCATTCCAGCTCGGCATATTCTTTCCCGGTTGTGTAGCCGGCGAGCAAAGTAATGGCTGCAGATACGATGATTAATTGCCAACCCCAAAAGTGAATTTTTCCCAGCAAATCGCTGTACATGCGTGTTTTTAACAGGCGCTGCATCGAGTAATAAACTGCGGTGAAGATGGCGTTTCCCACAAAAGCAAAGATGACGGCATTGGTATGCACCGGCCTTGTTCGTCCAAAGGTTGTAAATGACAGGCTGAAATTCATTTGGGGGAGAAAAATTTGAAAGGCTACCAATAAGCCAACCAGCATTCCTACAACACCCCACACAATTGTTGCCACAGCAAAATTCCGGGTAATCTTGTTGTCGTAGGCGAATTTCTGTAATTCCATATCGGTTAAGGTTTATATAGATTTCTTCTCTTGTTTCTTGTCCTTTTGGGTCTCACCATCATTATTTTCTGAAGAAACTGTATCGTCGAATAAAATACGTACGGAAGGAGTGTAGGAATCATCATATTGGCCACTTCGAACGGCCCAGATAAATGCAATCAAAAACACAGACGCCACCAAAATACCGACAATGACCAATACAAACAATACTGACATGCTGTGTTCTGTTTAGTTAAAAATTAGTTTTTTTTAGTTGATCGCTTTTTATGTTGAGGGTGACAACATTTTTCCACAAATCAATTTCAAACAACAAGATTAGTTGAACTTTGTTCTCTAAAATAGGAAATTTTTTTGAAGAGTTTTCCTATTTGATTATCAAAGCTTTCTTCGACGAGCCATAATATTGACAGAGAAAGTGGCGAATGCAACGACAGTCACGGAACTGGCAGGCATTAAAATAGCCGCAACGATGGGGGATAAATTTCCCTGAACTGCAAATGATATTCCAATTGCATTATACAAAAATGAAATCAAGAAGGACAGCCATACAATTGTCATACTGGTTTTCGTGAATTTTATGAATTTTTGCAACGATACAAATTTGTCTGCCTGTAGAATGGCGTCGCAAGCTGGCGTAAAATTGTAGATGTTGTCAGCGATCACCACACCAACTTTACTTTCATTCAATGCGCCGGCATCATTCAAGCCATCGCCAATCATCAGGGTTTCTTGCCCTTTTTGCTGGAGCTTTTTAATGTAGTTGAGTTTGTCGGTTGGCGATTGGTTAAAATTTAATTTTGAATTTACAGGGAAGATTTTTTCAAGCTTTTCTTGCTCTGCTTCGTTGTCTCCGCTAATCAAATGCAATTCATAATTGGGGCTGAGGGTGGCGATGGTTTCAGCTAAACCATCGCGGTAATTATTTTCAAATTGAAAATAGCCCAGTACTTTATTTTCGATGAATACCCACACCTGTGTTTTTAACTTGTCTTGATCATGCTGATCTCCGGTAACAAAGTACTTCGAACCAATAGTCACTTTTTTACCGACAACTATCCCGGTGATTCCCAATGACGGAATTTCTTTGTAATTGGTAACTTCATGCAAGTTGGGTTCATCTATAAAATGGTAGATTGTTTTGCTCAATGGATGAGTCGAATGAAAGACCAGTGACTTGATGATCCGAAGTTGTTCGTTGGTCAGTTTGTCTCCTATGAATTTAAGTTTAGATGATTGCGTGTGGGTAATGGTGCCGGTTTTATCGAATACCACCGTTTTTATATTATGCAGACGTTCAATCACATCGGTGTTTTTCAGGTAAAAACCACGTCTGCCAAATTGCCGTATGGTGCTGCCAAACGTGAATGGAATGGTTAAAGCCAGGGCGCACGGGCAGGCAATAATTAACACTGAAGTAAAAGCGAAAATTGCTTTGCCGGGATCTGTGAAGTGCCAGAAAATGTAAGCCAGTAAAGCAATTGAAATGATAGCCAGTGTGAAATATTGACTGACTTTATTGATCAAACCCGACATCGCCTTGCTGTCGTCTTCGGAATGATCCTGGTTCCAGAGTTGGGTGAGGTAGCTTTGTTCCACTTCTTTTTGCACCAATAGCTCAATGGCGCTTCCCAGTTGGCGGCCACCGGCGAATACAAAATCACCGATGTTTCTGGCGACCGGGATGGATTCACCAGTTACAAAGCTGTAGTCAATGCTGGCATTCCCTTTTCCCAGGGTTGAGTCAGCTGGTATCAACTCCTGGTTACGAACCAAAATACGATCGCCGGCTTTGAGCTTTTCCATGGGAATAGTTTCGTTGCCATTGTCGGTGACTTTAGTAACAGCTACCGGGAAGTAGGATTTGTAGTCACGTTCAAAGGTGAGTGCTTCGTAAGTTTTGCTTTGATACCATTTACCAATTAACAAGAAGAAAACAAGGCCGGTGAGCGAATCGAAATAGCCAATTCCTTGGTTGCTCATCAACTCAATGGAGCTTTGAATGAACAGTGTGATCAATCCCAATGCAATCGGCAGATCGATGCTGACGATCTTTTTTCGTAGACTTTTGAAGGCTGACAAAAAGTAGTCGTTGGCGCAATACAACAAGACGGGAAGGCTCAGCAAAAAACTCAACCAACCAAATACCAGCTTTAAATTGGCTTCCAGGAATTCACTGCCAGGCAAATATTGTGGGAAATGGTAAAGCATAGCATTCATAAAACTGAAGCCCGCAATCCCGATTTTTAAAAGCAATGTCCTACTGTTTTTTGTTTCCCCGTTTGCGGATTGATCCTTGGTGTTTATTTCTGGTAAATAGTGAATGGAAGCCAGAAGTTCAACCAGCTGGCGCAGCGAAATTTCTTCTTCCCGAAAGGTGATGCTGACTTCTTTTTTTGGGAAATTGACCGACGATTGAATGACGGCGGAATGCAAGGTGTGTAGGTTTTCAAGAAGCCAAATGCACGAGGCACAATGAATAGTTGGAATGAAAAAGCGAATTTTTGAAACACCAGCATCCGAGAAATCCAGCAGCTTCTTTTTTATCTCCTCCAGATCAAGGTAGGCATATTTTTCTTCGCCTGGAATCTGTTCCAATTTCAGTTTGACACCCGGGGCCGTTTCCAATTGGTAATAGTTGTCCATCTGGTTGTCGTTTAAAAGTTGGTAGACCGTTTGACAACCCTGACAGCAAAATGGCTTATCATTCCAGATCACAGGTGATGGTCCGCAATCATCTCCACAATGGACACATTTTACAGGTTCATTCTTCAATTTTTGGCTGTTTTGGTGTTGATTTTACTTTTCGAGATTAAAAATTGAGAAAATGCAAAGGTTGCAAAAAAAAGTTCATTGAAAAGAAATTCAGGCCGTTAATGGAGTTTTGACTATTATGCAATTTCAATAGTGAGCAAAAGTCTGATACAAAAATAGGCGATTAGTATTTTTAATTCATTTCTTATAAATTTATTACTTTCAATTAGTTGTAGATTTAACGATAAACAGATATTAAAATCGTTAATCCATTTTGTTTAAATTGGTGTCAACAATATGAAATTGTGGTTGTTTTTGAATTTTATTAATTCAATTCGATTATATTTATACTGAACAAAATAGTTGAAATGAGGAAGGTGAGTGAAGTTTTTTTTCAGGTATGGGATTTTTATTATAATGGCTTTCGTAATATGAGCTCATGGGGAAAACAGGTGTGGATCGTCATTTTAATCAAGTTGTTCATTCTGTTTTTTATCCTTCGATTTTTCTTTTTCCCGGATTTTCTAAAAACAAATTTTAAAACCGATCAGGAACGCGGGAATTATGTGCTTGAGAAATTAGTAGAACCAAAAAATCAATAATGAATGTTAGATGCTATTGACTTTACTTTAGTTAATTGGTCACGAGCGCAGTTCGCACTTACGGCCATGTATCACTGGATTTTTGTTCCGTTGACATTGGGCTTGGGGATCTTGATCGCCATCATGGAAACGCTGTATGTTAAAACAGGGAACGAGGATTGGAAAAAGGTCACCAAGTTTTGGATGGTCCTTTTCGGAATCAACTTTGCGATCGGTGTTGCCACCGGTATTATTTTGGAGTTTGAGTTTGGAACCAACTGGTCGAATTACTCCTGGTTTGTCGGCGATATCTTTGGAGCACCGCTAGCCATTGAGGGGATTTTTGCCTTTTTCATGGAGTCGACCTTCATTGCCATCATGTTTTTCGGATGGAAGAAGGTGAGTAAAAAGACACACCTTGCTGCTACCTGGCTGACGGCGATTGGTGCCAATTTGTCGGCGCTCTGGATCCTGGTGGCCAACGCGTGGATGCAATATCCGGTTGGCATGCAGTTTAATCCGGACACCGCCCGCAATGAAATGGTCAGTTTCTGGGATGTGTTGTTTTCCAAGGTAGCTGTTTTCAAGTTTTTGCACACAACATCTTCCGGCTTCGTGTTAGCCGCCATTTTCATCATTGGGATTTCGGCCTGGTTTATTTTGAAAGGTCGCCATTTGGCATTTGCCCGGAAAAGTATTGCTGTTGCTGCAATCTTTGGCTTTGTGGCCTCAATTTATGTAGCCTTTACCGGCGACAGTTCGGCCCGGGGGGTAGCTCATGAACAACCGATGAAATTCGCCTCGTTTGAAGGTTTGTACAATGGTAGCGAAGGAGCTGGTTTGATTGCACTGGGTTTCATGTCGACGACGAATACTGACCCGTCAAATGAAAACCTGATGGACATGAATATGAAGATTGAAATTCCAAATATTTTGTCCTACCTGGCTTACCTGAACTGGAATGCATTTGTTCCCGGTGTTAATGATTTGGTGTACGGAAATGCTAAATATGGCATTATGTCGTCCGAAGAGAAAATGAAACGGGGCAGGGTGGCCATCGCCAAACTCAGGGAATTTAAAGACGCGAAAAAGAGTGGCAATACTGAATTGGCCAGTCAATTGAAGACGGAATTCATGAGTCCGGATTTTCAAAAAAACTACTTTAAATATTTTGGGTATGGCTACATCTCTGATCCTAACTTTTTAATCCCGAACGTGCCGCTAACGTTTTATAGTTTTCACACGATGGTCATCCTGGGATTCTATTTTATCTTGTTTTTCTTCCTGGCATTCCTCTTTGTCATCCGTGGCAAGCTGGTGAAAAAAAAGGGCTTTTTGCGATTGGCTATTTGGACAATTCCATTGGCTTATATTGCTCAGCAGGCTGGTTGGATTGTAGCCGAAGTTGGTCGCCAACCATGGGTGATTCAAGACTTGATGCCAACGATGGCGGCCGTCACTAAAATAAGTAGCAGCACCGTTCAGGTGACGTTCTGGATGTTCTTTGTCATCTTCACCCTGTTGCTGATTGCAGAACTTAAAATCATGTTCCGGCAAATTAAAATCGGACCTAAAATGGATGGAGGGAACAAGTAATGTTTGGAAGTTTATCTCATTTAGCTTTGCAAGAATATTGGTGGGTACTTGTCTCACTACTCGGCTCCCTGTTTGTTTTCCTGACCTTTGTACAAGGTGGACAAACATTGCTTTACACCGTTGGAAAAACAGAAACAGAACGAACCATGTTGGTTAATTCACTTGGCCGTAAATGGGAATTGACGTTTACGACACTAGTGACGTTCGGAGGAGCTTTTTTCGCTTCATTCCCGCTGTTTTACTCGACATCGTTTGGAGGTGCCTACTGGGTTTGGGCGTTAATCTTGTTTTCCTTTATTATTCAGGCTGTATCGTACGAATACCGTAGCAAACCAGCTAATTTCCTGGGGGCAAAAACGTACGAAATTTTCCTGATTTTGAACGGTGCTTTGGGGACCATTTTGATCGGAACTGCGGTTGGAACCTTCTTTAATGGTGCCATGTTCAGTTTGAACGATATGAACCAGGTGAATTGGGCGACATCAACTCGTGGACTGGAGGCAGTGTTGACTTTCCACAATGTTGCACTTGGATTGTCGGTATTCTTTTTATCCCGTGTTTTGGGAGCCTTGTATTTCATGAATTCAGTGGACAGCCAAGCTATTTTCGATCGCTCGAAAAAGCAAATCATTTACAATACGATTCCATTTTTGGTATTTTTCCTCTACTTCTTGATTCGGTTGGTTACCAAGCAAGGATTTGCGGTGGATGCAAACGGAGTAGTTTCCATGGAAGGATTCAAATACCTGCATAACCTGATCCAAATGCCGCTTGTCCTAATTATTTTGTTATTGGGAGTTATTGGCGTTCTGTACGGCATTTTTATTTCGATTTTCAAAAATTCAGGCAAAGGAATCTGGTTTTCCGGTTCGGGGACCGTATTTGCCGTATTGGCGTTGTTCTTTTTGGCAGGATTTAATGGTACCGCCTTTTATCCATCCATTTATGATTTGCAGTCATCTCTGACCATTCAAAATGCATCATCCAGTCATTTTACATTGACAGCGATGAGTTATGTGTCATTGGGAGTGCCTTTTGTATTGGCCTACATATGGTGGGTTTGGAAAGTGATGAACACCAAAAAGATCGACGAAGCTGAAATGCTGGAGGAAGATTCTCACGCGTATTAACGAGACTACACATTCAGGAAACACTGTGACCTGAAAATGGATAGTCGAATTAATCCCGATAACGAAGTGTATCGGGATATTATGGAAGACAGATTTACTTTTTAAAATTTGAAATTATGTATTGGAGTTCAATTCTATATTTTCTGACCTGGCCGGCAGTAGTTGTTCTAGGCTACCATTTGGTGAAATATGTCGTACTGAAATACAAAGATGAGCTGGACCGGGAGGAAGTATAAAAACAAAATAATCCGATTGGAAAGCCACGTCAGCTGATGATGTGGCTTTTTATTTTCAGAACTAAAAAGGTCTATGCTAATAGCTTTTGGACCAAGGAAATCAAAATGTAACTGATGATGATTAGTGGCACCGCGAATAATTTCAGGAAAATGATCAGAGCAAGGCACAGCGCCAAAAAGAGAAAGCGAATCTGGTTACCGTTCCATTTCAGGTTTTTGAATTTTAAGGAGAACATTGGAACTTCCGAGATCATTAATGCCGACAACAATACAATGGCAGTAATCAAATTAAAGCGGTTCAAAATAACGTGGTTAATTGGTTGAGAAGCGCCAAGTTCCAGTATCAATCCGAGCGACGCATAAAAGATGGCATTGGCCGGAATGGGCAGACCTAAAAAGTTCTCGCTCTGTCTCGTGTCAATATTGAATTTTGCTAAGCGGTATGCTCCTGAGATTGGAACAAGTAAAACAGAGTAGAGGAAAATCCATTGCATGGGAGTGGCTTCAATTTCAAAAATGGGCACATTTTTTTTGAAGATGGCCAGTTCCAACATCGTGAAAAGCATTGCTGCCGGCGCTAACCCAAACGAAACGAGATCGGCCAGCGAGTCTAACTGTTTTCCAATGTCGGAATATGCTTTTAACAAACGGGCTGCCATGCCATCCAGAAAGTCAAATACTGCTGCTGAGAAGATGAAGATAGCTGCCCAGCCTAATTCGCCTTCAATCCCAAAAAAGACGGCCAAACTTCCTGCAGCCAGATTTAATGACGTGATGAAGTTTGGAACCCAGAAAAATATTTCGCCAATTCGTCTCATGCACTCAATTCTCCCATAACGGTTTGTGATCCGGTAACCGCATCACCCAATTTGACATTGATTTTTGTATCCAGCGGAAGGTAAAGGTCAACCCGACTTCCAAAACGAATAAAGCCCATTTCTTCAGTTTGATTCACCACTTGCCCAACTTTTAAGAAGTTGAGGATCCGACGGGCCATTGCCCCAGCAACCTGTGTGGCTACAATTTCACGTCCGTCCTTCAACTTTATTCCAACGATTGTACGTTCGTTTACGTCGGCTGATTTATTTTTGAAAGCTGCATAAAATTTGCCTTTCTTGTGTTCGAGGTAGGTGATTGTTCCACCCACCGGCACCCAGTTGATATGCACATTGAGTGGAGACATGAAAATCGACACCTTTTGACACTTTGTTTTCAAATATACTTTTTCTACACATTCTTCAATCAGGCAGACTTTGCCATCGGCTGGTGCTAAAATATGTTGATCGTTGATGGTAACTTGTCGATCCGGATAACGGAAGAATTGAAGAATGGCGATTAGTAAAACCAATGTGCCCAGTGAAATTATATAACTAAAGGTCGGTACAGAAATGTAGAGCCAGGCAATCACATTGATGGCCAGAACGAATAAAATCGTGTTTCTTATAGTTCGTTTGGCCGCAGGATGAAATTTCATTGTTTTAGAATGTAAATCAAGTTAC
>Ga0102953_1001247_pt1 | contig 16300 bp, 13 predicted proteins | sample SalPon2A_C_D2_MG_FD_78509 | JGI IMG/M metagenome (GOLD analysis project Ga0102953, IMG submission 78509) | Soil microbial communities from South San Francisco under conditions of wetland restoration - Salt Pond MetaG R2A_C_D2_MG | ecosystem: Environmental > Terrestrial > Soil > Wetlands | place... | reverse complement strand
GGGGTGAATACGACGGGCTTCAGGGAAACCCTGACTTTCCCACTCTCCGACAACTATTTCGCCGGCAGGATCGATCATGATTTCGGCGCCAAATGGCGGTGGTTCGCCAGTTACAGGTATTTCAAGGAGTCGAACCTCAGCGACCTCCAGACCGACATCGGTGGGTTGCTCCCTGGTGACAAGCTGGGCGTCCCGGCTGCTGCCGCTAACAACCCCAACCAGCCGCGATTTTTTGTCACCGGACTGACGGCCACTCTTACTCCCACCCTCACCAACGAGTTTCATTTCAGTTACACGCGCAACTTCTGGGAATGGCAACGTGCAGGAGCGCTACCTCAGATTTCGGGCATCCCGGCGGCGCTCGAACCTGGAGGCGAGAGTGCGTATGCCCTGATCCCAATCGACATCCGGGCCCAGGATGCCCGGCGGCGCCTGTGGAACGGCCATGACTGGGACTACCGCGACACCATGAGCTGGATCCACGGAAGCCACTTCGTCCAGGTCGGCGGCGAGGTTCTCCACCAGTGGCTTCACTTCAACCGGTACGACCAGGTGTTTGGCGGGCTGACCGACCCGAGTTACAACATCGGCGACGGCTCATATTTTAATGCGAATGGTTCCTGGTTTGATGCAGCCAAGATGAAAATCGGCCAGAACTACATGCCCCCGGCTTGCTCGGGCTCGGTCTCCACGAATTGCCTCCCTGCGGGCCAGATCAGCAACTGGCAGGGTTACTACGCCATGATGCTGGGCATCGTGTATGCAGGCAACATCGTTTACTCTCGCACCGGATCTGACCTGAAATTGAATTCACCGGGCACCCCTCTGGCTACTTACGACACCCAGAATGTTTATAACCTCTATTTCAGCGACGCCTGGCACATCCGGCCCAACTTGACCCTCAATTACGGGCTGAACTGGGGCGTGCAGATGCCGCCGATAGACCAGAACGGTGAGCAGATGATTCTGGTGAACACTTCCAACAATCCCGTCACGGCACAAAATTATTTGGGCAACGTGCTGGGCGCCGCGAATTCCGGACAGGTGTACAACCCCACACTCGGGTTTGATCCCATCGGGAAAGTGGCGGGCGGAATGAAGTATCCCTGGAGTGTCTATTGGCATCAGTTTGCTCCTCGCGTTTCTCTGGCCTGGAGCCCACGCTGGAGTGGTGGCTTGTTGGGCAAGTTTTTTGGCGGGGGAACAACCGTCTTTCGCGGCGGTTACGCCCGGTTGTTCAACCGCAGCAATGCCATTAACGCCATTTCCAGCACTACGCTGGGCACGGGGTTTCTGCAATCCGTGTCTTGCGTCGGTCCCAACACATCAGGCAGCTGCCTGGGGCCCAATGTGGCCGATCCCACCAGCGCCTTTCGCATCGGCGTTGACGGCAATTCGGTTCCGTTGAGCGCAGCGCAGACGCTTTCGACTCCCGTTCTGCCGGGCATCACTGCCGCCTATCCGTTTAATGCCAGCAACCAGGATACTCAGTACCAGCCAGGCGTTTCCGATCAGGTTGACTTCAGCATTCAGAAACAGCTTAAGGGCCACACCATCGTGGAGGTCGGCTATCTGGGCCGCTGGATGCATAAGATTTACCTCGGCATCGATTTGAACAACGTTCCCTGGATGGTCAAACAGGGCGGCCAGTCGTTTGCCAATGCCTATGACAACCTCTACATGCAGTTGGCAAACAAACAGACTGTTACCCAGCAGCCCTTCTTTGAAACCGCCCTGGCCGGCAGTTCGTACTGTTCGGGTTACGCGAACTGCACAGCGGCTGTGGCAGCGAATGAGTCAGACAACATTCTTACACAGGCCGTAACCAACCTCTGGAGCGATCTGGATACCAGCTGGAACCCGGGCGTATTCTCCGGCCCGGCCTTGTTGTCGACTACCCAGATGTACTCCGCGTACCAGGCGACTGACGAAGGTTTTGGCAATTACCAGGCCTTCATTGCGAGAGTGGAAAAGCGAGCCTCCAGAGGCCTGACACTCACCGGCAATTTCACCTACAGTCATGCCCTCGGCGTCAACGGACTGAGCCAGACCTACACCCTGGCAAGTCCCAACAACCCATTCGACCTGCGAACGGACTACGGACCGCAGTACTTTGACCGCAAGTTCACCGTCAACGTGCTGGCGAGCTACAATCTTCCGTTCGGCGAGGGGCAGCGCTTCACAAGCGGAAGTGGGCTTGTGAACCGTCTCATCGGCGGCTGGTCGGTTTCGCCCGTGTACAGCTGGGCCAGTGGTCTGCCCAATGCCTTCTGGGATGGCTCCTACCAGGAGTGGGGCAATGGCAACTTTGGGACGGGCGCTTCCATGGTTCCACTGGTGAACACGGCCAACCTAAGCAATTCAGTTCACTCCGGGGTTACACCCTCAGGCGGTGTCGGGTCGAACGGAGTGGCAGGGCTCAACCTCTATGCCGACCCTGCCGCGGTTTTCAATTCCTTCCGGCCGCCATTGGTTGGCATCGACGGAAGAACGATGGAAGGCGGACAACTGCGTGGCCAGACTCGCTGGAGCTTTGACCTCGGCATCACCAAAGACACTAAGATCACTGAGCGGCTGAGTTCTCAGCTCTTCGTCCAGGCATTTAACGTGTTCAACCACACGGAGTTCAATGATCCGTACCTTGCTTACAACGACCCTGCGGACTTCGGCGTTCCTAACAACGGAGGCGGCAACTACCAGTTTAACTACCTCAACGGTAACTACACTCGTGTGATCCAACTTGGAGTGAGGTTCTTTTTCTGAGGTTCAGTTCGATCTTGTTTGAGGACGCTTGAAGTTGTGAGAGGGAGGGCCCGTTGGTCCTCCCTCTTTTGTTTATTCCGTATGCGGGCAACTTCTCAGCGCCGTGCATTTCCTTTTTTTAGCGGGGGCCAGGGAGGTATGTCCCGCAATTTCAGGGGCTCAAGCTGGCTTCCGCAGCCCGCGACGGGCCATTACGAATTGGCCCGCGCCCTTTGGGGCCAGAATCGCTGGCAGGACGCCGCCCCGCACGCCCGCAAAGCCGTAGGGTTGCAACCGGCTTTGGCCCCTGCGTACGTTGTGCTGGGGAACGTTATGTTGCGGGAAAGGAACGCTCCGGGCGCTCTGAAAGCTTTCAAGGAATATCTCCGTCTTGAGCCTAAAGGCGCCATGGCAGCGCCCGTTCGGGATATGGTCATAAAGATCGAAAAGGCTCTGGGTTCGCCCAAATAAATCCTCCCCCCCACACAACATGTTGTGGCTTTCCGCTCGCAAGCTACCACCGTTGAGACAAATGGGACGTTCTAACGTCGGTTTTCATATCCTCATATGTCATTTGTTATAAATAATTTAGAATGTTTTGAGATTCAGCAATCTTCAAAACCTGTTTCATTCTGCAACACCGTGTAAGAATTTCCACCCTGAAGTTCTTTCGGTTTAACCGGCGCGGGCGGAAGGATGGAATTTTCGGGGCTCGACGAAGGGGTGTTACTTGCGGAAGTGGCCGACCAATTTGTCGTAGGTTTTTGTAAGGTTTTCCGGCTCAACCCGAGTTTCTCCGACTACGGTCATGAAATTTGAATCGCCGGTCCAGCGGGGCAGGACGTGCATGTGGACGTGGTGCTCTACGCCTGCACCCGCGCAACGTCCCATGTTCAAGCCGACATTGTATCCTTCGGGGTGGTAAACATCTTTGAGAGCCCGCTGGAACTGCTGTGCCAGTGCCATCATCTCAGCCAGGGTATCAACCGGCGCCTCAACCAGCTCGGCGACGTGGGCGTAGGGAACCACCATGGCGTGGCCCACGGTGTAGGGGTAAAGATTCAGCAGGACGAAATTGGCCTGACCCCGGTAGAGGACCAGATGTTCTCTGTCCCCTGAGGAATCTGCGGAAGCCCTTTCGCAGAAAATACACCCGTTACTTTGGGTCCCCTCGCTGACGTACTGAAACCGCCACGGGGTCCACAAATAATCCATGTCCAATAACCGCCGGCGGAAAGCTTACTCTTCAGGAAAGGCTGGCTCGGGAGGCGTTTCACTCACTGGCGCCGGCGCCTCTGCGGGAGAAGCTGCCTGGGCCGGCTGGCCCATCTCCTGGCCACTGTTCACAAGGTCTTTCAGCTCTTTGCTGGGCTTGAAGTAAGGGATATCCTTGGCGGGGACGTCCACGCGCTCGCCGGTTTTCGGGTTTCTCCCCACACGGGAATTCCGGTGGCGCGTTCTAAAGCTTCCAAACCCCCGGATTTCGATCTTATCTCCCCCCCGAAGCGACTTCACGATACCTTCGAAAATGGTATCGACAATCACCTCAGAGTCCTTCCGGCTCAACTCTGTCTTTCGAGCAACATCCTCAATCAAGTCAGCTTTTGTCATGCTCGACTCCTCAGGCTAAGATTTAGACCCGGGTATCCTTGCCAGCAGCTTTTCGGCCGATCCAGAAGGGCGCGCCGCCACCGGTTGTTTTAGTGCGAATCGTTACTATCCCCCGAGGTACTGGCCCGCACCATTGCCTCGGTGGTAATTCCAGCAGAAGAAAATGCTTCGGCCATCCTGGAAAGCGCCGGTGGTTCAGGAATTCTTTCCCGCACATGCGCGGCCTTCCAGTTTTCGGACCTCGTGCTCAGGCTGATTTTCTTTTCTTCAGGATTCAGTCGGATAACACGAAATTCGAGTTCCTCCCCGACTTTGGGCATGCCTTCGTCGCTGCCGGGGTGGCTGCCCTCAATCTCCGAAATGTGGCAGAGACCCTCGATACCCTCTTCGATTTCGGCAAACACGCCGAAGGAAGTTCGGCGGGTGACCTTCGCATGGACCATGTCACCCACATGCGTCTTGCCAAAGAAGTTTTCCCATGTGTCAGGCTGGAGCTGTTTCAGCCCAAGTGACAGGCGGCGGTTCTCGGTATCAACATTCAGAACAACAGCCTCGATTTCCTGGCCCTTCTTCAGCATTTCAGAAGGGTGTTTGATATTCCGAGTCCAAGAAAGATTCGAAACGTGGATCAACCCATCAACGCCTTCTTCCACTTCGACAAAAGCTCCAAAGTCGGTAAAGTGTCGGACGCGGCCCTTTACCACGGTTCCGGCGCCCATCCGTCCGTTGAGGCCATCCCACGGATCGGGCAGTGCCTGCCGCAGGCTGAGGGATATACGCCGCTGCTCGGCGTTGACGTCCAGGATTGCGACTTCCGCCATCTCACCGGGCTTCAGAATTTTCGAAGGGTGACGGAGCCGTCTTGTCCAGCTCATCTCGGATATATGGATCAGCCCCTCGACGCCCGGCTGCAATTCCACGAAGGCCCCGTAATCCGTAACGCTGACAACTTTGCCTGTAACGTGGTCACCGGCATGGAACTGGGCAGTCGCGTTTTCCCAGGGGTCTGCGGTCAGCTGTTTCATTCCCAGGGAAACACGCTCCTTCTCCCTGTCAAACTTGAGCACCTTGACTTCGACTTCCTGTCCGGCCTGCACAACTTCTGAAGGGTGCACCACGCGCGTCCACGAGAGGTCGGTCATATGCAGCAGACCATCGATTCCGCCCAGGTCTACGAAGGCTCCGTAATCGGTCAGGTTTTTCACCCGGCCGGTCAGAACGGCTCCCTCAACAAGATGCTCCATCAGCGCCGCTTTCTTCTGGTTGGTTTCTTCCTCCAGGACTTTCCGGCGGCTGACCACAACATTGTCCCGCTTTCGGTTCAGCTTGATGACCTTACACTCGATCTCCTGGCCGATCCACTCTTCCAGTGTCGGATGGGGTTTCAGGTCCGCCTGCGAAGCGGGCATAAAAGCGTGAACCCCGATGTTGACCTCGAGCCCGCCTTTAACTCGCTGTACCACCCGCCCGCTGACAGGCTTTTCTTCATAGAAGGCGCGCTCAATCTGTTCCCACACTTCCTCCTGCAGCGCTCTGCGACGGGAGACCACAGCCGTTCCGGTGAGTTCGTCAAACTTCTCAACCAGGACGCCGACCGTCTGGCCCGTTTCCAGGTTCAGTTCGCCGTCTTCGGAGGCAAACTCGATACGGGGTATGACTGCCTCGCATTTCAGACCGAGATCAACCACTACTTCTTCGTCGGTCACGTTGACAACATGGCCCTGGACGATTTCGCCCACCGCCAGAGTGGGGGCCGCGTCCATACTTTCCATCAGGCTTTCAACTTCGGCCATGCCAAGGGCTTCGTCCTCAGACTCTTCTTCGTTTTCGTTGTTTGCAGGAGGTTCAGACGCTGAAGATTCTTCCGTGCTAGCGGCAACAGCCGGAGCATCTGATTTGGCCGCGGATTCGCCTGTGGCCTGAGAGGCTTGACCTGCGGACGAAATTACTGCCTCGTTTTGAGTGACGGATTCGCCTGTGGCTTCAGAGGCCTGAGGTGTGGATGGTGATTCAGCCTCGGGCTTTCCCGCGGATTCGCTTGTTTCTTCAGAGGCTTGAGGCGTGGGCAATACTTTCCCTTCGGGCTCGGCCGTGGATTCGCCGGCATCCTGAACTGGCAGCGCGGCAGGCGAGTCTTCGTCGCTCACTGCCGGAGTTTGCAGGGCTTCTCCTTCGGGTTGGGCCTGGGTCGGGGTTTCGACTTGGTCCGTCGTATCCCTGCGCGGAGCAGCGTCGACGCTGCTCTGCGCCTCTGGTGAGATGATGACCTCACCTGAGTTGAGGTGATTTTCTTGCGAAGACATGAACTTACCTCCCTGCCCTTACCCAACGCATGTTCGGACTGAGATTGTATTTTACCGTTCCCTGAAAAGTGAAGTCAAACCAATCAATAGACTTGGCAGGAACTATTTTCTACTCAATATGGAACCGGAATCCAGCCTGCTTGATGGCCTTGCGGTAATCATCCGATTTCATTTCCACCAGCTTGCACATTTCATAGAGCCGCGATGAAAGGGTAGGTCCAAGTTGAGCCAGTGAGCGGTCGATTTCCGGCAAGGCCTCACCCGATGGCGCACGAACTTCGCTCCGCCTGGCACGCCCCGATGAGAGAGTAGTAGTAATCAGAGTGACCCTCTTGTCGTTGTAACGCGAACTGATGATGTGCGCCAGCGTTTCCCGGACCCACTCGGTCGGATCTGAAGCTGTCAGGTCGTCAAGCATCAGGACCTCCACGTCCAGAACAGGTCCCAGGACGCGCAGTTCCGAAGTATGCGAAACCGGGTTGTAGCTGTCCCTGATGTCTTTCAGCAACTTTAGAAAGTCATAATACAGGCACGGGACGTTCTTCCGTACCATCAATTCCCTCAGCACAGCGACGCCCAGATGGGTTTTGCCCACACCTGTGGGTCCCGCGAACAGCAGACCAAAGTCCGTGGGGTATTCTTCCGCAAGTTTTTGCGAATAGAGCTTGGCAGCCACCAGGCTTCGGTTGGGTTGTCCCGTTCGCGGATCCTTGCGGATGTCAAAGTTTTCAAAGGCGCAGTGCTCGTACCGGCGCGGGATTTGTGCCGCCTTCAGTAGTGACTCGGAGTGCTGGGCCTTCTCACACTCGCACCGCGCCACGAGGCGAACGCCGTCTCTATCCACGGGACGCCAACCTGTTCCTCCGCACTGGGGACAATCTTTTCTCGGCATTGACCAACCCGTAGCTGATTCTAAATCACTTGAGACGAAAATCGGAAGGGAATAAGGAATAAGGACACCAGCAAATTTTCAGCGCTCATGGCAGAAGGTGTGGATATCCAGTTGGCTGAGTCACTGCGGGAGTTGTTCAGTGTTTTTCTCTGGAGCGGTTCATCCGGATCAGGTAGGGCGGGATCACTCGAACCAGGCCATTCTGTACTTCATCACGGGACTCGCCAACGTGAGTCATGATCTCCTTCTCGACATACTTCACGAAAGCCTGCATCTCGTTCTGCATTTCTTCCATGCGCTTGCGCATGTTCAGAATGATTTCCACCCCGGCTAGGTTGACACCCAGGTCGCGGGTCAGGCTCAGGATGGTTTCCAGTGCCTCCAGGTCCTCGTCTGTATAGAAGCGGGTGTTGCCTTCGCTCCGTGATGGGATCAGCAGCCCTTCGCGCTCATACAGGCGTAGCGTCTGCGGATGGATGTCATACATCTCCGCCACGGCGCTGATCATGTAGCCTGCCTTGCCTCGGGTTTTTCGGCCTCGTTTTGCCATGTGCTCTTCGAGCGTCCCGAATCCGGGAAACCCGCCTTTAGGACCGGGGGTTAAAATACTTTCGCAATCCGCTGCGAAGGTCTGCGGGATTCAACCGGTCAAGTTCCCGCAGAATTTCTTTGCTGCGCTCGTCTGCCACTCGCGGAACCTGGATTTCAATCTCCACGAACTGGTCTCCTCGCATGCTGGCCCGCAGCGAGGGAGCGCCTTTGCCGCGGATTCGCAGTTTCTGGCCGCTCTGGGTCCCAGGGGGAATCCTGATCGTGGTTGGTCCGTCAATGGTTGGAACATCCACTTTGGTTCCCAGCGCAGCTTCTGCAACGCTGATAGGGACTTTTACATAGAAATTGTCTCCCTTGCGATCGAAGTACGGATGGGCCTCTACGTCGGTCAGGATGTACAGGTCGCCGGGCGGTCCGCCGTGAGTGCCCGCGTTCCCTTTGCCCGGAACGCGCACTCGCGATCCGGTATCAACTCCCGGCGGAATACGCACGTCAAAGGTTTCAGGCCTGCGAATGTGTCCCGTCCCGTGGCAGGCCGGGCAGCGGGTCTGTTGACGCCCCGTTCCACCACACTGAGGGCAGGTCATGGAAAAGCGCATGGCTCCGGCCGCACGCTGGGCTTTGCCGCTTCCTCCGCACGCAGAGCAGGTGACCGAGGGTCCGCCCCGCGTGCCTTTGCCCTTGCAGGAACCGCAAATCTCTTCTCTTCCGATAGTAATCCGCACCTGAGTTCCGCGAATAGCATCCCAGAACCCGAGGTGCATGTGGTGCTCGATGTCGCGTCCACGCGCCGGACCTGCGGCAGATTCGCGCCCTTCCCCACCGCGGGCGAAAATCTGGGAAAAAATGTCGCGGAAGGTCGAGCCGACACCCGGCGAACGTTCTTGCTGGGGTATGAAGTCGGAAAAATCGAAGCCGGAAAAGTCAACACCAGGACCTCCTCCGGCGGCTTCTCCCGGTCCCCGGGTGTAAGCCTCGTACGCATCGCTGGGAATGTTGTCAGAGTAAAATCCGTACTGGTCATAAATCTTGCGCTTCTTTTCGTCGCTGAGGACGTTGTAGGCTTCCTGGATTTCCTTGAATTTCTCTTCCGCTTGCTTGTTGCCGGGGTTGACGTCGGGATGATACTTCCTGGCAAGCCGCCGGTATGCTTTTCGGATCTGGTCCGCCTTTGCCTTGCGGTCGACTCCCAGCGCGCCATAGTAATCCTTCTGTTTGGTCCCCACGGGCATGCCTATGTTCCTTTTTGGAGAATGTTGTGCCCAGCCGCTTGCGTCGGCAGGCCACGTTGTGGAAGGCGGAAAAACAATAAATCAGCGATCTGAGCGGGCGAATCGTTGCACTGGAGCGGGATGCGGAGATTTCACATCCACGCTCCATGCACTCATGCGCCCAATATCACGCACCTTAGTTCATGCTTGTTTTCAGCACGGGGCCAAGGTGATCGGGACATCGAGAGGCGATCCAGACTTCGAGCTGCCGGCGAATTTCATCGGCAGCACGGGAATTGCTTACCGGGCTGTCAATCTGAATCTCCAGGAATTGCCTGGCATGGCAAGTCGGGCATTCAATTCCCACCTGCGCCCGGTGTTCCAGAACCTGTTCCTGCGCTTGTTGTTCTGTTTGTTGCTCCATCGGTTAGCCTCCCTTCTTCCCGTATTCGCCCTTTACTCATTTAGATGCGCAATTCGGCTCTCCGATTACTTCTTGTTTTTGTCCTCTCCCTCCACAACTTCGGCGTCAATCACTTCACCTCCGTTTTTTGTTTTCTCTTCGCTGTCGCCGCCGGCCGTGCTGGCCTGTCCGGCTTCACCATCGCCCGTGGGCGGTGGGGGGGCAGCCGAGTCAGCCTGCTGCTTGTACATGGCCTCGGCCAGCTTGTGAGAAGCCTGGGTCAGGCGTTCCACTGCAGCATTGATGTCTTCCACCTTGCCTTCCTGGATGGTCTTCTTGGCGTCCTCCACGGCGGCTTCGATGTTCCTGGCATCTTCTTCTGAGACCTTCTCGCGGTTCTCTTTCAGTGTTTTCTCCACTGAGTAGACCAGGGAATCGGCCTTGTTCTTCACTTCCACCTGTTCCTTGTACTGCCGGTCTTCGTCGGCGTGGGAATCCGCTTCCTGTTTCATCCGTTCCACTTCCTCTTTTGAAAGGCCGCTGGAAGAGGTGATCGTGATTTTCTGTTCCCGGTTGGTACCTAGGTCTTTGGCCGCCACATTCAGGATGCCGTTGGCGTCGATGTCGAACGTCACCTCAATTTGAGGAATACCGCGCATCGCTGGCGGTATTCCCACCAGATGAAACTTGCCGAGAGTCCGGTTGTCTTTGGCGCTGGGGCGCTCGCCCTGCAGCACGTGGATTTCAACCGAGGTCTGGTTGTCCGCCGCCGTCGAAAACGTCTCGGTTTTCCGCGTCGGGATCGTGGTGTTGCGCTGGATCAGGGGTGTCATCACTCCGCCCAGCGTTTCAACGCCCAGCGTCAGGGGGGTCACGTCCAGCAGCAACAGGTCTTTCACTTCCCCACCCAGCACGCCGGCCTGCACTGCGGCGCCGATAGCCACCACTTCGTCCGGGTTCACGCCCTTGTGGGGTTCCTTGCCGTTGAACAGGTCCTTCACAATCTGCTGGACACGCGGGATGCGTGTAGATCCGCCCACCAGAACCACTTCATTAATTTGGTTGGGCTCAACCCCGGCGTCCTTCAACGCCTGCTTCACCGGACCCACGGAACGCTGGAAGGCGTCTTCGCACATCTGCTCAAAACGCGACCGGGTCAGCTTAAGGCTCAGATGTTTGGGGCCGGACGCGTCCGCGGTAATAAACGGCAGGTTGACTTCGGTCTCCAGAACCGTGGACAGTTCCATCTTGGCTTTTTCTGCCGCTTCCTTCAGCCGTTGCAGCGCCATGCGGTCTTTGGAAAGGTCAATGCCCTGGTCCTTGCGGAATTCTTCTACAATCCAGTCGATCACGCGCTTGTCAATGTCGTCGCCGCCCAGATGCGTATCGCCGTTGGTCGATTTCACCTCGACGACGCCTTCGCCTACCTCAAGAATCGAGATGTCGAACGTTCCGCCGCCGAAGTCATAAACTGCGATGGTTTCGTCCTTTTTCTTGTCCAGGCCATAGGCCAGGGCCGCCGCGGTCGGCTCATTTACAATCCTCAGCACTTCCAGACCGGCAATCTTTCCTGCGTCCTTGGTGGCCTGCCGCTGGCTGTCATTAAAATAGGCCGGGACCGTAACGACCGCTTGGGTCACACTTTCGCCCAGATACTGGGATGCTGCATCCCGCATCTTCTGCAGGATCATCGCTGAGATTTCCGGCGGTGAATACTCCTTGCCTTGTGCCACCACCCGGCAGTCGCCGTTGGTGGCGGAAACCACTTTGTAGGGAACCGTCTTGATTTCGCCCTGAACTTCATCAAAACGACGTCCCATAAACCGCTTGATCGAATAGACCGTGTTCTCCGGGTTTGTGATCGCCTGGCGCTTGGCCACCTGGCCCACCAATCGCTCCCCGCTCTTCGTAAACGCCACCACTGATGGGGTCGTGCGGCCGCCTTCCGGGTTCGTGATGACCTTCGGGTCTCCGCCCTCCATCGCTGCGACCACCGAGTTGGTCGTGCCCAGGTCAATGCCAATAATCTTTCCCATTGCTAACGCCTCCATTAAGAAACTTGAAAAATCCGGTTAAATCCTTCCAACAGACCTGCTCAGCCCTCTTCACCCAACATTAGGTTAGATGCAACATCATTATCTTAGTTCAAAATTATAATAAATTCTTAGTGTATTATTGTCAATATAAAACCATAACCATCATTTAATCAATAGTTTGATTGCTTGAATTTTTTTGGACGCAGCGTATTTAATGAGCTTGGATAAACCCATACATGGGCTATTGAACGGCTCTTTTGCAATCAGCCGTGCTCTATACCTCATCCTGTAGTAAAATAATGGCTTAACCTTCATCTTGCCTGCAGGAGAGGTCTTATGTCGAAAAGGAAGTCCCAACGCGAATACACGCCGCAGCAGGCTGCCTCAGGGGTGTCCGCAGAGCTGCCTGAGATCGAGACATGGGACAACAATTACCGGGGCTACGAAATCACCATCGCGATTCCGGAGTACACTTCCATCTGCCCTCGCACCCACCTGCCGGACTTTGGCACCGTGACCATCCATTACCTTCCTGACAAGCTTTGTCTGGAGCTCAAGTCGCTGAAATACTACATCCTCGCCTACCGCAACGTCGGCATCTTCTACGAGAACGCCGTCAATCGCATCCTTGATGACGTGACCCGGGCGTGTCGGCCCAAATGGGCGGTGGTTCGTGGGGAATTCACCACCCGCGGGGGCATGCACACCACGGTCGAGGCTCGTTACCCGCGCAAGGCGCGATGAACTGATTGTTTATTGTTTGAGGACTCAGGTCGCCTGAGGCTTATTTTAAAATGGCGGTAAACTTTTGCCGGTTGGCCTCGACCCAGGGTTCGAAGCGCTGCATATCCGGATAGATCGCCAGGGACTGTTCGAGGTCGGCTTCCCGGTTTGGAATAAACAGGCGGTTGTACTCGAACATGTTGGCCAGGTCTTCCGCGCCCGGAAAGCCCAGCTTGGCAAAGACTTCGCGAGGGATGTAGCGGTAGATGATTTTCTTGCCGAGCACGCGGGACATGATCTCGGCATACTTGGCGCAGGGCTGGTCATCGCCGACGATTCCGACCGTCTGATTGCGGAACTCCCCAGGGTGGTCAAAGATCGTAGCGACCACGCCGCCTACATTCTCCACGCTCACCGCGGCCAGCGGCGTGTCGCCCTGTGGGAATCCAAACAAGAACGAGCCGTCTTCCTGCAGCTTGGGCGGAAAGACGGAGAGGAAGTTCTCGTAAAAAAAGGCCACCTGTGCATAGGTGGCGGGCAGTTTCAGGCTGCGCGCGTACTCTTCCATCCTGGCTTTCAGGTCGAAGTGATGAACTTCGAGTTTTCCGTCCGAAAGCTTTTGCGCAGGAGGGAGAGTGCTGAAGACGAAATGCTCAATACCAGCTTCCTTCACCGCATCAATCAGGTTCTTGCCGTGGAAGGATTCTTTTGCAAAGTGTTCCCAGAAATTGGTTACGCCAAATACTCCGTAGCAGCCTTTCATGGCGGCCTGCAGGCTCTCGGGATTTCCGAGGTCGCCCCGGACGACCTCCGCGCCTGTCTGAACCAGTGCACGGGCCCTTTCGGACTCGGGCTTTCGTGTCAGGCACCGGACATGGAACTTGCCGCCTTTCAGCAGGTGCCGGACGACACCGCTTCCCTGAGCGCCGGTTGCTCCTGTCACCAGAATTGTTTTTTCGTCTGCCATTGCTTGCACCTCTGTTCTTGTTGGATTTGTGACGGGACAAACACCCCGGCGAACCGGGTGACTGCAGGGCCCGCAAAGTGCGCAACCGTTTATTAAGATGGTCTGGCGTGTCGCGCCGTTGCAGGGAATTTCCAGCGGCGCACCCGGCCCACATCGACGTGAACAAAATCGGAGACAGGATAGATTCCAACCCCTCCGTCGTGCAGTGCCAAGGCGGCCCGTTGCAGGGACGTCAAGCGGCACCCTGGGACGCGGATGTCTACAGCTTTGCCCTGGATGTGCATGCTGTGCTTTGCCACACCTGCCGTGTGTTTCCGCAGATACGCGTTGGTGGCGGGTGAACGGTAGCCGCAGATGATGTGGAACGGCTGGCGGGTCTCAAGCCTGTAGTCGAGCGCGTGCAGCAGGTCCAGAAGCCGCAGGTCGATGGGTTTCACCTTGTTGCGGCGGTAATCGCGAAGGATCCAGTTGATCTGTTTCAGGGCGCCCGGTACATAGCGCCCCTCAGCCCAGTAGACGGCGTTCAAGCGCTCATCGGTGTGCAGGTTGTAAAAGGCCAGGCGCTTTTCAACCTGACGGAGGGCCCGGGCCCGCGAAAAAAGTAGCGCCGGTGCGGCCGCGGTAACCGATCCCAGCCGCAGAAAATCCCGGCGGCTTACTCCACGGCGCCGAGCAGACTGGGCCTCGAGTTTTGAATCCTTCATGAAGTCCCTCAGGGGGTTGGAGCTGTTGGCAGGCTTACATTTTCAGCCAGTCCGCGTCGCTCCCGGATTGCCTTACGGACTTCTTGCCAGTCTATCATGGAATCGCCGCCCGCCGTCGCTGCCATCTGTTGGACGGCAGCGACAGGGTCACCCGCTTTCGCGTAGATGTCCGGGTGGATTTCCAGATAGTAATTGCCGTCCGGCAGGCGGGCCAGCAGAACGGGTTCATAGATGATCCTGACGGGTGTTCCAATGGGAACCTTCTGATAAAGGCTGGCGATGTTCTCGGGCGACAGGCGAATGCATCCGTGAGTCTGGAACTTATAAACGCTGGCTGGGGCGTTGGTGCCGTGGATGCCCTCGCTGGGCGAGATGCGAATCCAGTAACGGCCCAGCGGATTGTTCGGGCCGGGTGAAACCTTAGTTCTGAGGGGCAATCCTTTTCTGACCATCTCCTGCTGAATGGATAACGGCACAATCCAGGTCTTGTCCTTTTCCTTTTCGAGAATCTCGAAATTGCCCTCCGGGGTGCGCCAGGCGCTTCGGCCAACAGCTACAGGGTAGGCGGCCTCCAGTCTTCCGGACTTGAAATAGAAGAGCATCCGCTGGGGTATATTGATGACGATGCCGTCATCAAGAGTGAGAGGGACCACATGGGGATTGTCGATCTGCAGTTGTTGACCCAGTTGCAATCGCGCGGTAGGTTTGAGGCCGTTCAATTCCGCCAGGGCGGGTACGTCAATTCCGAAGCGCGCTGCCACGCGGGTCAATGAATCCCCCGGCTGCGCCGCGTAGGTTAACGAGCCGCCCGCCAGTATGCTTGATGCGGAAAACAGCTCGCCTGCGCCGACTGTTCCCAGAAGGACTGCCAGAAGCAGCCCCCTCACCAGTGTTGACAAGCCGGACAGTGCCATATCGGCCCCCAGCCTTCGCAGCCGTTGTCCACGACTGCCGGCCTCGGCAGTACCAACACTCTCCGTTTATTAGATGCTGATCGCCCGTGCGATGGTGGCCACTTCGGGGACTGCTCCGTCCAAGCCGCTGAGATGCCTGTGTCCGCCGGGACAAATGGTCCGGGTTAGAGGGTGGGGCTGGACCTCTGCTATTTGTCAAAGGCCGGATGATGTAACAACAGCGTACGGATGCAAGAGATTGCGAAGTGGGTCCTTCTCTGCAGGTCACGAGCAATGCGTCATGTCCCTCGCACGACGAACGCCGTCAGGTCGTCGTACTGCCGGCGCTGGCCCGTAAATGCGCGCACACTCCTGAGCAGTCGCTGCAATGTTTCATCGGCCGTTTCCCTGTGTGCGATTTTCAGCACATCGATCACCCGCTGCTCGCCGAAATCTTCCTCGAGCATGTTCACGGCTTCGATGAGACCATCGGAATAAATCAGCAACAGGTCGCCTGCGGCAAGCGTGATTTCTGTGGTGCGATAGGGCGCGCTGGGGTCGATTCCCAACGGAAGATCGCCCGCATCCAGGCGCTCGAACTGCCCGGAGGCTCGCAGCAGGAAAGGCTCATTGTGACCCGCGCGAACGTAAGTCAGCGCGCGAGTCGTGGGGGCATATTCGGCAAAAAATGCCGTGGTGAAACGCCGGCCTTCCAGGTTGTGAGCGCAGCAATAGCGGTTTATGCGGGCGACGATATCAGTGAGCGAAGATGCCGCCGATGCCACGGAACGCAGGCTGGCGTGGAAGGTGGCCATCAGCAGCGCCGCAGGAACACTCTTGCCCGCCACATCCGCCACCACCAGCATCACTGAATTCCCCTCGCTGGGCGGCTGCTCCGGGTCGAGCGGAAAGGCGTCATAGTAATCGCCGCCCACTGTGTTGGCGGGCTTTGAACTGAAGGCGAGATCGAGCCCCGGTACGCGCGGCGGAGTGCCCGGAACCAGCCAGTGCTGGATTTCGCGGGCGATCTCAAGATCGCGCTTCATGATCACGCGGTCGGCGAGCTCCAGCGCCAGCAGGAAAATCAGCATGGCCATCGGGAGCAGCGGTGATACGGGCCGACTCTGGACCATGGCCCCGTTTGAAACGTTTGTGCTGCTTGTCAGTGAAAGAACCCCAAGCACCAGCGCGATCAGCAGGAAAACCCGTCGCGCCGGAGAGAGCTTCAGCAGCATCGCCCAGAACAGCGCGCTGCAGGTTTTG
>Ga0102953_1001245_pt1 | contig 16321 bp, 15 predicted proteins | sample SalPon2A_C_D2_MG_FD_78509 | JGI IMG/M metagenome (GOLD analysis project Ga0102953, IMG submission 78509) | Soil microbial communities from South San Francisco under conditions of wetland restoration - Salt Pond MetaG R2A_C_D2_MG | ecosystem: Environmental > Terrestrial > Soil > Wetlands | place... | reverse complement strand
TAGCCGCCGCCTCCGAGATCGGCATGACCCTGAAGCCGTCCATCACCGCTTCCAAGGCTCTGAGTGGTTCGACCTCAGTAATGATAACGTTGGCGCCATGTCCCTTGGCTCGCATGGCGATGCCGCGACCGCACCAACCATATCCGGTGACGGTAAAGACCCTACCAGCCAAAAGTATATTTGTGGCTCTAATCAGTCCATCGAGGCTGCTCTGGCCGGTACCGTAACGGTTATCGAACAGATGTTTGGTCATGGCGTCATTAACGGCAATAACCGGAACCTTCAAGGCCTCGTCGCGAGCCATTGCCCGTAAGCGGATAACGCCGGTTGTTGTCTCCTCCATGCTGCCTAGCATGTCGGCCAACAACTCCGGTCTTTTCTGATGCATGACACTTATCAAGTCAGCGCCGTCGTCCATGGTCATTTGTGGGCGATGGTCGAGAACGGCGTCAATGTGATGATAATAGGTTTGGTTATCTTCCCCCTTGATGGCGAAAACCGGGATCCTCAAATGATCCACCAGTGCAGCGGCAACATCGTCTTGGGTACTCAAGGGGTTGCTGGCGCATAGGACCAGATCTGCACCGCCCGCAACCATTACCCGGGCCAGATTGGCAGTTTCGGTGGTGATGTGCAGACAACCGCCCATCCGAATCCCCGCCAATGGTTTTGACCCGGCAAAACGTGCCATCAACCGCCGCATCACTGGCATCTCGTTCAGAGCCCAGTCGATTCGGGCCAGTCCTTTGCTTGCCAGGGAAATATCTTTAATATCGCATTTGACACTCGGCATAATATCCGTCCTCGATCTTTAAATTCGACTTATCCGATCACTCGCATAAGGCCCAGCAACAAAAGAAAACCTATAATGAATCCCGCCGTCGCCTCATGCTCATTGCCGTGGGCATGGCTTTCCGGGACCAATTCATCTGAAACCACATACAGCATGGCTCCTCCGGCAAAGGCCAGGCTGAAAGGCAGGAGGGGCCGGACAAGAGTTACAAAAACAGCACCGACCAGAGCTGCTACCGGCTCAACAAGACCTGATACAAAAGCCCAGGTCAGGCACTGGCGGTCAGGTTTTCCGCTGGCCCGGAAAGAAACGGCCACGGCAATACCTTCCGGAATGTTATGCAGTGCTATGGCTATGATCAGAATCATTCCGAGATTCGGATCTGCCAGGTAGCCCGTTCCCATTGAAAAGCCCTCCGGTATGTTATGTATAGTCATTGCGGTAAAAATCATCAGCCCCTGCCGCCTGGAAATAACCGGTGGGCGGGAAACGGCATAGTGCATGGTAAGATGTTCATGAGGCAGAAAGCGATCGAATAGAAAAAGGACTATGGCGCCGAAGGCGACCCCAAGCATTGAGACCAAACTGCCCCCCCTGGTCATGGCCTCATTGATGAGACCCAGTGTGGCAATCGCAGTCATCACCCCGGCGGCAAAGCCAAGCAGCCAATCATAAGAGCGCACATTCGGTCTGCCCAGGAAAACTGCTATTGCTCCACCCAGGCCAGTGGCAAAGGCAGCGATGAGACTCAGTGAGAACGCTTGCAGGATCGCCATTTAGTAGACTCCCTCGCCGAACAACAGGAGGAAAAAGGGACGAAAGTACGAAAGCCGAATTGGTACCTGCTCAAAAAGATGACGGCTCTATTGAGCAAATGGCAAATCCCTTACCCCTTGGTATGACCATGATTTCAACTTATTTCATGATAAAACAAGCTTGTTTCCTTCGTCAAAAAGTTCAGCCGATCTTTTTCGACGTAACCAAATCCATGGAGACCGAAGCGGATGCAACTAGATCTTTCCGCTAGTTCCAAAAGTTTGCGGTAAAGCGAATAAAACAGGATGGAGCTTTATTTTCTACCAGCCGGCGGCATAGCCGATAAGCCCGGCCAGGAGCCCAACCAGCAGGTTGATGGCCTTAACCTTGAGAAAATCCCAACGCGATTCAGCGAGTAAGGGTAGCATTCCGTGCCCATCCTGGACGATAGAGCTGGCCAATAGAATACTGAAGGGTATCGCACCCTCGGTAAACAAGGTCAGAAAGATCAGATGGGGCCCGGATTCGGGAATCAGCCCCGTCAATGCGGCGATAGCCAGCATGATTAGTTGGTTGTGCTCCATCCAATCACTCAGGTGGAGATGGTCGACCAGCAGATGCATGAAGAAGAGCGCTCCTAAGATCCAGAGGAAAATCCGGGGGGCGTGCACCTTGGCCACATGCTCCCAAAGATGCTCTTCCAGAAAATGATCGGGGACCGTGGCCACAATGAAGAGCGCTATCCCGGAAACCACGAGGATGGAGATCTTGATCCAGTTCCATTCCGTAGGCCCGAGCTGACCGGTAAACATGCCGAAAACAAAGAGAACTAGCACCACGGTCAACACCCCCCTTGACATCGTGCAATGGGCCCATTGTTCCTTGATTTGACCATGAGGAAAACAGTTGCAGGAGTCCGCTTCATGGTACTGGAATTCACGATCGCAGAGTGGTGGGCCGGTTTCCTTTGTCATCAGAAAGGTATCGGTCAAGTAACCGGAACAGATCCCGACCAGAAACAGGACGAGGGAAATGCGAAAGGCGGTGGCGGGGACCAAGGAAAACATCACGAACGCCTCATCGCCGCTGGTGGCGATCATCGCCGCCACCACGGCACCCAGGCTGATCACCCGATGAGAATACAGGGCGACGACGACAAAGGCGCCGAGGCAGCCGGGGGTTACGCCTAAAAAGGCGGCCAGCAGGTACTGCCGAAGGCGGCTGCCCCGGAAGCCCTGCTGCCACACCTCTTCGGTGAGGACATTGAGATACTCGATCACCACCATCATCATAAAGACAAAGCCGGTGATCATTAAGGCATGGGAAAGAATTTCGTTCAACAAGGCAGTCATCGTATCCTCCTTCTTGAAAGTAAGACTCTCTTTACCCGGCGGAACTCTCGATTCCTACAACAAGTTTTTCGGCAATCTTCTTGAAAACCAGACCGACTTCGGAATCGGGAGCCGAGGCCATCAACGGGGTTCCAGTATCGCCGCCCTCTCTTAAATTAAGGTCCAGAGGGATTTTCTCCAGCAGGGGCAGGCCGGCTTCCCGGCTTAGTTTTTCTCCTCCGCCATGGCCGAAAATCTCGATGGGCTGCGAAGAGTGTTCACAGGTGAAATAGGACATGTTTTCTACCAGGCCAACTATCTGCAGATTATGTTTCCTGAAAAGAGAGATCGCCCGTCGCACGTCGGTCAAGGATACTTCCTGGGGGGTAGTTACCATCAGTATCGACGCCTGCGGGATCAACTGGGCAATGGTAATCGAGGGATCGCCGGTTCCCGGCGGCAGGTCGATAACCAGGTAATCCAACTCGCCCCACTTCACTTGGCCCAGCAATTGGGAGATCATTTTTGAAACCAGTGGTCCGCGCCAGATAAAGGCCTCGTCTTGCCCTGCGGTCATGCCCAGGGAGATAATCCGCAAACCGTATTTCTCGTTGGGTAGAATCATTTCTCCAGCCTGATCGAGGGGATCGGATAAAGCCATCATTGTTGGAATGCTTGGGCCATAGATGTCGGCATCCAAGAGTCCGGTCTTATAACCGCTCGCGGCCAGGCTCAGAGCAAGATTGACAGCAACGGTCGTTTTGCCAACCCCGCCCTTGCCGCTGGCCACCGCCACGAAATGTCGCACTTTCTCGATGCCTTTCAATGGAGGCTTTGGGAACATCCGTTCCGCTTCTTCGGGACTTAAAACCATGGTGTTTACCTGGACCGATGAGACTTCAGGCAATAAGGAGAGGGTGGTTTCAATCTGACCAACCAAGAGCTTTTTCAGGGGAGAGCGCTCGCTTTTCAGGGCCAGATCAAGGCTGACCATGCCATCGGCGAAGGAGATATTACGCACCATACCTAGGTCGATTAGGCTCTTCTTTAATTTGGGATGCTGGACAACCTGCAAGGTTTCCCTGATTCGCTGTTCATCCATACGGCTTAACCTCCTGGGATTGATAACGTTTCTGGATAACCATCAGCACTGGCCGATTTACCCATATTGGCCAGCACCTCCTCCAAGGCCTCTTCATTATCGCTTACCTCGGTGAGGATGATTTCAGCACCGCCATTGCCAAGGACATAACCCGGCCCTTTACCTTTTTGGTCATGACGGCAGATCAGCATATCGAGACCTTTTTCAAGAAGCCATTGGGCGACCTTTATCCCCTTGCCCTTGGCTTCCTCGAGATAGGGATTTTCCAGGAAAGAATCGTCGATAATTTCTCCTTTCCTTCTGTTCAGGACAAGAAGACGATAAAAAGGGGCTTCGCCGAAATGCTGGGAAATAGTCCGCCGGTCATCGGCAAGGGGAATAGCCAGGGTAAGGCGGTTCTTCTCCCGAGGTTGAAAATGGATCAGAACTCGATCCACCTGGGCTAATTCAAGTTTGATCCGGTTTTCTAGTTCTTCCGATAAGCGATGTCCCTTTGCCAGTTCATTTGTCCGCAGGATCAAGTCCAACTCGACAAACTTGTAACGGCCGGCGTTTCTGGCCCAGAGGTTTTTAATGTCCGAGACACGGGGATCTGCCAGGACTATTTCTCGGATTCGCTGCAGACTGCTGTGATCGAGGGAGGCGTCTAGGAGGACCCGAACCGAGTCAAGAAGGATTGAAATGGCCGACCTGGTGATAAAAACGACCACGATGATTGCGGCGTATCGATCAATGGCAAAGCCAATGACGCTGCCGACAAGAGCGAACAGAATGACCAGGGATGACAGCATATCGGTCCTTATATGTCCGGCATCGGCAATCAGGCTGGGGGAACCGGTTTCTCGACCTTTTTTCAGCTCATATCCGGAAAACAGCCAGGTAATAACAATGGTGGCACCGATACCGGCGATTGCCAGGGGCAGTTGCCGGGGCAGCGGTCTGGCGGGTTCAACAAATACCGTTTTAACAACTTCATAACCGGCAAAAAGGATCAGAACCGAGGTAAGGAGGGCCACCAGGTTCTCTATCTTATACAGGCCGTAGGGGAAGCCGCGTACCCGCCGCGCCGAGGTTTTAATGCCGAGCAGGACGATGGCCGAGGAAACGACATCCGACATGGAATGAATTGCGTCGGCAGTGACGGCTAAACTGCCGGACAGCAGGGCTACCGCGCTTTTAATTCCTACCAGCAGTAGGTTGGTCATTATTGATAACCAGGCAATTTTTTCCGATGCTTCCATCCGCGGATCTCCGAATAAAAACTGCTAATTCCTTAATTAATTGTCTAAGCGTTCACCCTCGTCCCCTCCGGCAATCCGCTGCCCCTTGACCGTGGGGTGTGGCCATGTTCTCGAGAACTTCCATGGCATCGGTTCCGGTATCTACAATGAAAAAAATAGGGTCCCTACCAAAGGTCGTGTCGATGGTAGCCCCGATCTCTTACCCCTTTGAGGTAATGCAGAGCTTCATGGCTTTATTCCCCTAGATGATTTGCAAGGTAAGTTTCTCCCAAATGACGATAAATACATACTCCCCCATGATTATTAGACTCCCATTCGCCTTTTTGAAAATCATCCCGTGATCAGACAAAGACTGTCAAGAGATTGTTCAGATGTCTGCTCGGGAAAAGAGAAAGCAATTATACTTCCTAACTAAAATTCAAATCATATGTAATAATATCATTGTGTTGTGTCTTGAAAATCATTAAGGTCCATGCTATTGTTAGAACAATCATACTAGGTAAGGAATGTTGGTCGGATGCCAGAAAGCTCCTTTCTGAGCTTGTCTCTTTGCGCCAATGATTAACCAAAGGAGGGAAGTAGTGAAAAAAGTTAATTGCTGGGAATATATGAAATGCGGCTGCGAACCCGGCGGTAATAATACTCAAGAACAAGGAACATGTCCCGCTGCAACCGCGAAGATTTATCAGGGGGTAAACGGAGGGGTTCAGGCAGGTAGATTCTGCTGGAAAATAGTCGGCACCATGTGCTTTGACGCGATTAAGGGCAAATTTGCTCAAGAAATTACCAGTTGCATGCAATGCCCATTCTTTATTGAAGATAAAGAAGAGGAAGGCATCTCTTTCGAATAGAGCATATTTGGTTTTAACAGAAGAAGTTGACTACTCGGAGATTAGCTAATTAATCATCTTAATAAAATTACCAATGTTGAAAAGAGCGAACTCCGCCCAAAATCACCTGACAATTAAGAGAATTGAAATTTTGTTTATATCTCAGACTGGAGGAGTCTTCAGCAAATCCTTATAAAGTTCTTTAGTACAATCAGGGCAAATGGTATGAGAAAAATCAGAACCCGTTTTTTTATTGAAATAGCCTTCTATTTCACACCATTTTCCTTGAGAGTCTCGAATTTTCTTGCAGCGCGCACATATGGGAAGAGCACCCTGTGTCAAACCAAGAAGGCTTGACAAGTTCCGAATCTCCTCAATAACATATTGTCCGTTTTCAATAGGTGTGCAAACAACTTCTTCAACAACAACCTTGTCATCAAAAAAATGTTTATGAATCGTGCTGCTTCGCTCATTAGTTTCGAATGCTTTTTTTGCCGGGCAGACGACACCTTTCATCTGCCAACAAGGTATATCACTTTTGTGACTGACGTTATAACAAGATTTACCGATAATACTTTTACTTGATGCTTCAACTTTACTTGCAAATGATTTATTGAAATCTACAATATGGTATGATTTGTCGATAACAAACAATTCCATATTTATATTATCCAGAATCAGTCTATCATTCATATCAATACCTCCCTCTTTCCCTATCTTTATTATCGAGTAATAGCTGTCAGTGCGAAATTGTGTGTGTTTCTTCGTTAACTCTCCCCGAAAATAGTACCCGCGTAAATTAGAGTTCTCCAGCATATTAAAGCCGACAGGAGAACTTGCCAATGAAAAGGCGCGATTCAGTGAGAGGCATATCGTCAAGATTTTAAATGAGGTCACCAAAGATTATGTTTGTTTGGCTTTTTTCTCCATAAGTTCATCAAAAGTATACTTCGTCCCAAAGTTATCATAAAGTTCGGCCCCTGTTGCCTTAATGTATTTTTCAAGTCGATGGATCTTATCAACAAGCTCAGTGAAAGAGGCAACAACCGCATTGCCTTTCGAGTTGATTTTGACATCTTTCGCAATCATAGTCCTTCTGGCAACGACAACTAAACCGCCATCGCTAGTGATTTCTGCCTCATTGATATTGCACATCTTGTCGATTATGACATTTTTGATCGTGGAGTTGTTGATGGAAAGGTAATTCCCCTCAGTCTGACCCAGCAATATTGAATCGAGAACTTCGGAGTTACGAACTTCAACTCCCGGAGAAAAAATTGAACCGTTAACGGAAGAATTTTCCAGGGAGAAGTTCCCGGATGTAAAGTAGCTCAACTTATCGGAAGAATAAAAATTATGATCTCCAGCTGAGCCGATAGGGTTTGCGGGGTCGCCGAATATATCGGGATTCCTGTTAAGAAAAATCGCTCTACATGTTTCATAAAAGGCCTTGGGTTCCCCGACATCGGCCCAAAATCCGTCAAAGTGGAAGACATGCACGTTAAATCTATCATCTTCAATCATATGGGGGATAATATCCCCTCCTATATCGTAATTGGACTTGCCGTCCCTCCCCCTTTTTTGATCGGCTTCGAGAATTCTCTGCCAAAGTCGAAGGGGGGCGAAATAGATTCCCATACTGGCATCAAATTCATCTTGTCCAGGTGGGAGTTCTGACTGAGAGGGCTTCTCAACAAATTTATTAACTTTTGTGCCCCCTTTTTCTGTTTCCAATATCCCAAAACGGGAAGCTTCCTCGCGACTAACTTTTTGGGTAAAAACGATAAAGGTGTCATTGTCATATATTTCAGGGAAAATGCTAAAGAGTTTTTCGAAATCATAGGAGTAGATATGGTCCCCCGAGAGACCCAGCACATATTCGCGCTGATGTTTCACACCTATCTGCAAGGCATCATAGAAGGCATCCGCTGTTCCTTTATATCTAGTGGCATTCTCCCTTTTATGATGGGGACCAATGATATCGATCTTTTTGTAATGTCCAAATTCGCTTCCGTAAGTATCCGAATAAAACCGCTCCAAACTAAATGGCAGATACTGACTTGCCAGCAGTACTTTGTCAATTCCGCTATTAAGTGCCGCTGATGTTGAAAAGGAGGCAAGCATAGTAGGCCCGACCATCACAGCCGGCTTGGTTCGGTACAAAGTCAACGGTCCCAAACGGCTTCCTTCTCCTCCGACAAGAACTACGGCCAAAACATTGTGGGCTCGAATATATGAAGGCATCCACTGTTCCTTTGGTGTGTATTTGCTCTGTTTAGCCCTTATTAACTGCCATACTCAACGATGCGTCAGCCAAACATACTCACGAACTATTTATTACTTTAAGCTGTTTGGCTAAATACTTATCGAACTAAATTCTATCAAAGCCAATATTGATACCCCAAGGGGAATTATTAATGGAGTGGTTTTAAAAGATGTGCATCTTACCCCAAAAAGCGTGGGTTAGGGAGAATGGGCTGTGCCACACTGTGACACAATTACAATCACATAAGCCATTTGACTATAAAGAGACTCCAGTTATATAATCAAATTTTAGGGCAATAAAAACAATGGGAGAGGGGAGAAATGAAGGCACTACAAAATGATGCTGCATATTGGAATTGTTCCCACACGACAAATTTCGTACGGTGTTCCAAGTGTAATCTTATTTTTTGTGGGAAGTGTCAGAATGTTCTTTTCATAAAAAGGTTCTCAAAAAACAATGACAGTTTAGCCCTTTGTCCTAATTGTGGTGGTTTTGACCTTATAAATATCACCCCCGCAATAATTCATTCGATAAACTCTACAGACATAGCAATTGATATGAGTACATGATCTAGTTTTTATGTTTAATATCAAGTTCTATGCATATTTTTTGAATCTCCTGCAGACGCAGATTTACCAAATGTGCTTGTAAAGGTAGTGGGGGCGGACGCAGACTTTTCCGGCTTGACGCCGCCAAAGTTCTCCGTGGCCAATTAACGTTTTGTTCAATTTTTACTTGAATCGCTTGTCAGACTTCCTTTTTGACACTTTCTTTCTCGCTTCTTCAAGCCACCCAACCCGGACCTTTGTCTGCCCATCAAACTCAGGGACGTAAGGTTTAATATCCAATAACGGTGTTCCTTCTAAAACATCCACATTTTCTACATAGAGAATATTGCCTTGGATTCTCTGAAGCTTTATAACGGATAAACCAATGGGGTTTGGGCGTTTAGGTGCGCGGGTTGCAAAAATACCGCGCGGCATAGAATCCATGAAAGGAACCACATGCAAGTTGAAGCCCTTGCAGTGATGGAAATGGTACAGGATTATGACATGAGAGAATCCTTCAAGATCTTTTAGGCCATCGTTATATTTGGGGAAAACTTCAACTGTTCCTTCAACTCCGGCAGCTCCAGAGGGTTGTATGGGCATGCCGCTGAGCTCGGTGAATGGTGTGTGGATAATGCCAATTGGTTGATATTCGATTTTCATCCCTTGTCCCGCGAATATTTGCGCAATCAGCAATTGAGAACTGGGGGCAACTCAACTTTTCCTCCTAAAGGGGGAAAGCATTTTATCTTCTTTCAGTGGTTATATCAAAACCGGGCCCTCTGGCCCCAGTTGTATATTCTCCCCACTTTTCATCTGAAGGAAGATCCTTCCTCCTCTTCAACTTCTTTGAAAAAAGGGCATTGCAGACAACTCTCTATTTCAATTGCAGAAACACCTTTGATTGAGTCAGAACACAAAGTGCCGACTATTTTCCAACAGAACCGGCCCGCATTTACTCCACGGTTTAAACCGTTATGTATTTCTGAAGATGCGGCAGGACAACATCCTGATTCTTCGACATTAACACCATTAGGCTCCCGCCCGCATTTCATATATTCCCAGCAATTCAATAATCTTTTTTCTGTCATCTTTTTATCCGAAACAAATAACAGTTTATGATTGCCTAACTCAACGCTAATAACCAGTATACCACATTTAGGCCATTGGATGAAATTGCTGTCGGGGAACCAAGCAAAGAAGGGTATGGGGAGAGGACGTTTGTCGTTATTCGAGCGATCAAATGAGACCTCGACTAATATATTTCTTACAAATACGTTGTGAAGATACTCGATAAGACGGAATAGCAGCATGGAATATCTACAGAAAGATCATTTAGACATGTTACGAGAAGGCATTTGTTACTAACTTTATTGCCTCTTGAGACGCCTCAGGTAGAAGCGCCTGCCCTGGTATTCGGTGATAGCTAGTATCCCTTCCCCTACCAGCTCGTCAACCACACTCCGGTCCGTGCCGGTTTTTTGGAGCATTCTGTTTAGCGCTTCTTCCCGTATTGGATGAACAGCGGCGATGTTGATAATGTCCTGTGCCATATTGCCGGTGAAAGAGAAATCATCTCCTTCATACTCGATGAGGCATTCAACTTCAGGGATTTTCTCCTTAAAAAGGTGATAGGCGTGAGTAATTACATCCTCCCCCGGTGGGCGGATTGTTTTCTGCGCAGGGGGTCGGGTCGGTACCGCCAGATATGCCTTGACTGGATGGATTGATGAAACAAAATCCCTGACCCCGGTTATGATTTCTTTGTTGTCATTGAAGCCCTTTACCAGCATTGTTTCGGTGGCTAGAACACCGGAATATTCTTCTGCGAACAATTTAATCCCGCCAAGAACCCATTCTATTCGCAAATCCGAATGGGGACGATTGATCCGGCGCCAGCAGCGCTCATCGATCGCATCAACCTTTACCGATACCCAATCCGCCTTCTTAAGAGCCTGGCGAACCTCGGATCGCCAGAGCAGGGAACTGTTCGAGATGACGGCAATTTTTACTCCAAGAGGGCGAAGCCTTTCGATAGTTTCTCCTAAATTTTTATCCAGCGTAGGCTCCCCATCCGGAACGAAGGAAAGGTAGTCGATTGCCTCTCCTCTGTTACGCAACGCCTCAATGCGCGCTACTACCTGCCGCCGAATTTCTTCGGGGCGATAAAAGGTTCCTGGTTCCACCTGATGTTGCAATGTCCGGCCCACCTGGCAATAGACACACGAATAGGAACACTTCTTGGGAGGGATATTGTTGATCCCCAGGCTACGCCCAAGACGTCGAGAGGGGACCGGGCCAAATATTATTAGAGATGGGCTGATGACCGGATAATCCTTCAATGTCTTTCTTCCATTAGGGACAATACTCATGTTGTTCCGCTATCATTGTATTGATCTATCTTCATAGCCCTAAGCTTCATGCGGGCTGTATAGGCAAACCGCTAAGCCGGGTGAACGGTGAGTGGATAATGCCAATTGGTTGATATTTGATTTTCATTCCTCGTCTCTTCCCGCGCCTACTTCACCTAAACCGGCATAGGATTATTCTACGAGTCGCAAGAGAGCTAATAACAATAAAAACCCTATTATGAATCCCAGCGTTGCCTCATGCTCGTAACCGTGACTATGGCTCTCTGGGATTAATTCATCCGACACCACATAGAGCATGGCTCCACCAGCGAAGGCCAGACTGATTGGCAGAAGAGGCTGGATAAGAGTAACAAAAATTGCCCCTATGAGGGCAGCCACTGGTTCAACCAGGCCAGACCCTAAAGCCCAGGCGATGCATTGCCAGCCTGACATCCCATAGGCTCGGAACGGTGCGGCCACCGCGATACCTTCCGGAATATTATGCAGGGCAATTGCTATAATCAGAACTAACCCGAGTTGCGGGTTAGCCATGTAGCTTGTACCCATTGAAAGTCCCTCTGGGAGATTGTGTAAGGTTATGGCGGCAAATATCATTAGGCCACGTCGGCAGACAATCTTAGGCTGGTGGTTAGCGAACTCAGTATTAAGATGTTCATGAGGGAGAAAATGATCAAAGATAAATAAGATAAAGGCACCAAGAGTTACACCTAGCGTGGAGACAACAGTGCCTCCCAGGGTTAGAGCCTCGCTAATCAGACCAAGGGTCGCAATTGCAGTCATCACCCCAGCTGCAAAACCAAGAAGGGCATCATAAAAACGTATGCTTGGCTTGCCGGCGATAGCGACTATTCCTCCCCCTAATCCCGTGGCCAATCCAGCGATTAGGCTCAATAAGAATGCATCCAGGATTAGCATTTAGTGTCCCCTTTACTCTTAAGCTGGGAAAAACAAGGTTGTATATACATTTATAGATATTGCCCTAGTAAAGAAACACGACACTCTTGCAGACGCAATCTTCATTAATTTGATTTGAGCAAAACCGGTATCCCTCATAAGTTCTTGTTCTGGTTGTGGTGCCCTGCCAAGGCAATCCATCTTTTTAGACCTTAATTTATCTAGCTTTCTACCATCCGAAGGTATAGCCAATTAATCCGATTAAGAGACCCACAACTAAGTTGATTGCCTTTACCTTCAGAAAATCCCACCGTGACTCGGCAAGTAGCGGCAACATACCATGACCATCCTGAACGATGGAGCTGGCCAGGAGGATGCTGAAAGGGAGTGCCTTCTCGGTAAACAAGGTAAGGACTATCAGATGGGGGCCAGATTCAGGAATCAGCCCGGTCAAGGAGGCAATTACCAGCATAACTAGCTGATTCTGCTGCAGCCAATTTTGCAAATGGAGATGATCGACCAGGACGTGCATCAAGAATAACGCACCAAGGGTCCAGAGAAAAATTCGGGGGACGTGGATTTTGGCGACATGCTCCCAGAGATGTTCCTCCAGGAAATGGTCCGGGACCGTGGCTACAATAAAGAGCGCCACGCTGGAAACAAAAAGGAGCGATATCTTGATCCAGTTCCAGGCGGCTGGCCCAATCTGGTTAGAGAACAGCCCAAAAACAAACAAGGCAAGTACGACCGCCAGCACCCCTCGGGACAGTGTACAATGACGCCACTGTGCCCAGATCTGGTCTTTAGGGAAACATTTGCATGACTCGGCTTCATGGAACTGAAATTCCTTGGCGCAGAAGGCGGGGTTGGTCTCCTTTTCTCCCAGCAGAGTATCAGTCAGATAACCTGCCAGGAGCCCCAACAGGAACAAGATACCGGAGAGCCGGAAAGCAGTCGCGGGAACCAGGGAAAACATAACAAACGCTTCGTCGCCGCTGGTGGCAATCATCGCTGTTACCACTGCTCCCAGACTAAGCACCCGATGGGAATAAAGAGCGACCACGACAAAGGCGCCCAGGCAACCGGGGGTAACACCCAAGAGTCCGGCCAGCAGGTACTGGCGCAAGCGGCTGCCTCGAAAGCCTCGCTGCCACATCTCTTTGGTGAGGACATTAAAATACTCGATCACCACCATCATCATACAAACGAAACCGGTGATCATTAAGGCATGGGAAAAGCTCTCTATAAACAAAGTTTCCATCATATTATCCTTCTGCCAGTAGGAAGATAGTCCGGTAGTTTGCCCAATCAGCCAGGCTCGGCAGACATCTCGCTTTTTTCAACCAGCCCCCGGGCAATCTTCTGGAAGATGTGGCCGACCTCGGAATCAGGCTCCAATACCATCAGCGGCTCCCCGCTGTCTCCAGCCTCTCTGAGGCTGAGAACCAAGGGGATTTTCCCTAGTAGCGGCAGATCGGTTTCCCGGCTGAGTTTTTCTCCGCCGCCATGTCCGAAGATCTCAATGGGTTCCGGAGAATGTGCACAGATAAAATAGGACATATTTTCCACGAGACCGGTGATGTTCAGGTTGTGTTTTCTAAAGAGAGCGATAGCGCGCCGTACATCGGCCAAAGATAGCTCCTGCGGGGTTGTCACCATCAAAATCGAAGCTTGCGGGATCGCTTGGGCAATGGTGATCGAAGGGTCCCCGGTTCCGGGCGGCAGGTCGATCACCAGATAATCCAAATCCCCCCATTTCACCTGGCCAAGCAGCTGATGAATCATCTTTGAAACAAGCGGGCCACGCCAGATAAAAGCCTCATTCTGCCCCGCAGTCATTCCTAATGAAACAATTCGCAAACCGTACTTCTCGTTGGGGACGATCATCTCGTCTCTCTGGTCCAGAGGTTCAGACAAGGCCAGCATCATGGGCACACTGGGGCCATAGATGTCAGCATCCAAAAGCCCGACTTTACAACCCTGTTTCACTAGGGCCAGAGCCACGTTGACCGCTATGGAGGTCTTGCCGACACCTCCTTTCCCGCTGGCTACCGCAAGAAAGTGTTTTACTTTCTCAATGCCTTTTAAAGGAGCCTGGGGAAACATCTGTTTAACCTCTTCCGGGCTCAGGGTGACAACCTTGATTCGAACTGAAGATATCTCGGGTAATAAGCTAAGGACTGTTTTAATTTGTTGAACCAAAAGCTTCTTAAGCGGAGAATGTTCGCTTTTCAGGGCCAGTTCAAGGCCGGCTGTGCCATTAACAAAGCTGATATTCCGAACCATGCCGAGATCGATTAAGCTCTTTTTTAATTTGGGATGCAGAACAACCTGTAAAGCTTTCCTGATTCGCTGTTCATTCATTGTGGCTCAATCTCCTTCGGCTGACGCCTCTATCAGTTCATTATCTTCAGCAGGGAGAGCATCACGCAACTTGGAGAGTACCGTCCCCAAGGCTTTTTCGGCGCCGGTCTGATCTGTAAGGATGATCTCTGCCCCAGCATTGCCAAGGACATAACTTGGCCCTTTTCCGGCTTGATCATTACGGCTGATCAACATGCCAAGCCCATTTTCCAAGAGCCAGTTGGCCACCTTGATCCCCTTGGCCTTCTTTTCATGGAGGTACGGGTTCTTCAAAATATTATCATCGACCATCTCGCCTTTCTTACGATGAAAAATGATGAACCGGTAAAAAGGAGCTTCACCGAAATGCTCTGAGATGGTCAGTTGGTCATCGGCAAGCGGAATCGCCAAGGTAAGCTGGGCCTGCTGCTGTGGTTGAAAATGAATCAGCACGCGATCTACCTCGGCGAGTTCCCTTTTGACCCGATTCTCAATTTCTTCCGATAAACGATGGCTTTTGGCCAATTCATTTAGCCGCACGATTAAATCCAACTCGACAAATTTGTATCGCCCGGCGTTTCTAGCCCAAAGCTGGTTAATCTCCGCTACCCGGGGATCGGCAAGGACGATTTCACGGATTCGCGCCAGACTACTGTGATCAAGAGAGGCGTCAAGAAGAACCCGGATTGAGTCTACAAGGATGGCAATGGCCGACCGGCCAATAAAGATTACTACGATAACTGCGGCATATTTATCGATGGCGTATCCGATAGTGCTGCCGATAAGCGCAGCCAAGATGATCAAGGAGGACAGCATGTCGGTCCAGATATGCTGGGCATCGGCAACTAAGCTGGGCGATCCTGTTTCCCGGCCCTTTTTGAGCTCATATATTGAAAACAGCCAGGTAATGACAATAGTGGCGCCGATGCCGGTAATGGCCAATGGAAGTTGCCTTGGAAGCGGCCTTGAGTGATCAACAAATACGGCCTTGATAATTTCGTAACCGGCGAAAATGATCAGGAAAGAAGTCGCCATCGCAACCAGATTTTCAACCTTATACAGGCCATATGGAAAACCGCGGGCCGGACGTTCTGAGATTTTTATACCAATCAGAATAATCGTTGAAGAAACAACATCGGACAGGGAGTGAATCGCATCGGCAGTGACGGCCAGGCTGCCGGAGATCATGGCCACCGATGTTTTTATCCCTACCAGAAGCAGGTTGGTCAGAATGGACAACCAGGCTGTTTTTTCTGAGGATTCCATAAGGCCCTCTCCGATTTAAAAGAACTACGGCCGACAACATCTTTTCGCTTAAGGCAAAGGCCTCTCTCAGGGCAATGCTTTGACCCTTTCAGACAAAGCTGCCGCAAGCCTGTTTAGCGCCAGTGCCGCTGGAGAAGCCGGATAGGCTGTAATAACAGGTCTGGCATGCGCTAGCGCCATCACCATATTTTTATCGTAAGGTATTTCCGCAAGTATGGAAAAACTGTTGTCCCGGGCAAATTGTTTTATCGCTCTATTCGATTCAGGGTGGATATTCGACCTGTTCAGCGCTATACCAAACGGCACCCTGAAATGCTTGACGACCTCAACCACCCGTTTCAAATCATTCAGGGCTGCCGGCGTCGGTTCGGTTGCCAGGATTACATAGTCAGCGCCTTTAACTGATGCGATGACCGGACAGCCAATGCCCGGTGGTCCATCAGTCAATATCATTTCCGCCCGGGAATTCTCTGCTTCCTGCCTTGCTCTTTGTTTGACGATATCGACGAGACGCCCGGAACTGCTTTCACCTATATGAAGTTCTCCGCCTACAAACAGTATATTTTTAGTGACAAATAT
>Ga0102953_1001244_pt1 | contig 16323 bp, 12 predicted proteins | sample SalPon2A_C_D2_MG_FD_78509 | JGI IMG/M metagenome (GOLD analysis project Ga0102953, IMG submission 78509) | Soil microbial communities from South San Francisco under conditions of wetland restoration - Salt Pond MetaG R2A_C_D2_MG | ecosystem: Environmental > Terrestrial > Soil > Wetlands | place... | reverse complement strand
GCGGTAGCCGTAGCGGGTCTGCAGCTCGCGCACGTAGCGCTCCATCTCGAAGCGCACCACCTCGCCGCGCGGGAAGAAGATGGGCAGGCCGGCGCCGATCTCCTCGCTGAAGGTGAACAGCCCGAGCTCGCGCCCCAGCTTGCGGTGGTCGCGCTTCTTCGCTTCCTCCAGCAGCCACAGGTGGTGCTCGAGCTCCTCTCTGGTACGGAAGGCCACGCCGTAGATGCGCTGCAGCATGGGGCGGCGCTCGTCCCCGCGCCAGTACGCTCCCGCCACGCTCATGAGTCGGAAGTGCGGCCCGATGGCGCCGGTACGCGGCACGTGCGGGCCGCGGCACAGATCGGTGAAGCCCTCTTCCCCGCCCTGCTCGTAGAAGGTGATCGGCTCCCCCTCGGGGAGGTCCTGGATCAGCTCCACCTTGTAGGGGTCGCCGCGCCGTTCGAAGCGCTCCAACGCGTCCCCGCGCGGAAGGGCGTACTTGCGTAGCGGCAGGTCGTCGGCCACGAGGCGGCGCATGATCTGCTCGATGGCCTCGAGGTCCTCGGGGGTGAGGGTGCGCGGCAGGTCGAAGTCGTAGTAGAAGCCGTCCTCGATGACCGGGCCGACGCCCATGCGCACGTCACGGGCGGCGAAGCCCTGCTGCACGAAGTACTCGGTGACCGCCTGAGCCATGACGTGCGCCAGGGTGTGGCGCATCAGGTCCACGACCTGGGGGTCCTTCTTGGTCAGGATGGACAGTCGGGCGCCGTCGGGGAGCTCGCTCAGCAGGTCGGACAAGCGTCCGTCCACCTGCACGCCGAGCGCGGCCTTCGCCAGGCCGGGGCCGATGGCGCGGGCCGCGTCGCCGCCGGTGGCGTGCGGCGGCAGCTCCAAGCGCTTACCGTCGGGGAGAACAACATGCATGCTGCACCTCTTGGGGTCGGGGTTGTCCGGGTGGAGAGCTTCGGACCGGAGCGTGCCGAGCGACGGGGCGCGTCAGCAACGGGGCGTGCCACTCGAAGGACGCGTTCGCCGCGCCGGGCGCGAGCGCGCCGGCGAGGGGCGGATGCGCGTGGTCGGGTGCGACGCTCCGAACATGCGCCACTGTATCACAGCCGCGAGGCCGCCCGACTCGTGACAGACGCGCTCCCGGCGGGGCGGGCGGGGCGGCGTGGCTATACTGGACCTCATGCATCTCATCGCGGTCGTCAGCGCCGACGCCGACATCCGCCATGCCCTGCGCAGCTTCCGTGACGGGCAGGGCCGCTTCCACCTCCATCCGGTGCCGCCCGGCGGGGTCGAGGAGCTCTACCGCGCGCTGCGGCGCCTCGACTTCGCGGGTGCGCTCGTTCTCGACCCCGGCGCGCAGCCCGACGCCCTGCGGCTGGCCGAGCGCTCGTCGCTCGACGCCGAGGACGTGGGCGGGGCCGACACCGCCACGGTCACGCCCGGCGGGGTGATCGCCGAGTACAACCTGGGCCGCGCCGCCGGAGCGCTCCTCGCTTCCGCACGCTGGGACGCCCGTGGCGCCGACGTGGTGCTGCTGGGCGGGGCCCAGGCCGCGCGCGGCCTGGCGCGGGAGCTGTCCAGCCAGGGAGCGGCGTCGATCGCGATGCTCGGCCCCAGCCCCTCCGATGCCGAGCAGACGTTGCCGAAGCTGCCCGCCGGCACGCGCGTGGTGGCACGCGCGGCGAACGACCCGTTGGTGCCGACCCTCCTGGAGCAGGCGGACCTGCTGGTGCGGCTCGACAGCGCCGTGCGGGTGCCCGCGGAGCTTCTGGGGCCGCATCTCACGCTGCTCGACCTGGTGCCGGAGCCGGTCTCCGCCCTGCGCAGGCGCGCGATGAGCGTGGGCGCGCTCACCTTCAACCGGCGCGACCTGGACGCCTACCTCATCGAGCTGGGACTCAGCCACATCCTGGGCGCGCCCGTCGGGGTGGAGCCGCTGCTGGACCTGTTCCACACGCTCTGACCCGCAGCCGGGGCCGCCCGGCTCCCGGCTCGTACGGGCCGGTGCCGCGGCGCGGTCTTCATCGTTGGCGGATGTAGGAAGTTTTGCTCATCCACCGAGCCGGCGAGCTTGCAACACTCGAGACGCAGGTGCAGGCTCATCGTCCCTTCCCCCTCCTCATGCTGCTCCTCCTCCTCGCCCTGGCGGGCGTGGCGGCGGCGCAGACGGGACCCTTGTACCGTCTCCCCGGCGCCTCGGTCTCCGTCGGAGACGGCGCGGTGACGCTCACCTACGGCGGCACGACACTCACCTACGTGCAAGGCCTCGGCTGGCTCGGCAACGTCCAGGCCGACCCTCCGCAGGTCACCCAGGGCGGCGTGCTGGTGGACGCCACCGTCCTCGACGCGCTCCGGGTGCAGCTGCCACGCCTCGCGGACGTGCGCTTCGGCGGTGACGCCGAGGTCCGCATCGTGTTGGACGTCAGCGGCCTGTCGGAGAGCGATCTGTCGGGGCTCCGATTCGAGGGCGACGTGTCCCGGGGCAACCCGCTCACCCTGCACCTTCCGCCGATGCTCTTGCCCGCCGGCTCGCCCGACCCCTACCAGGGGCTCGACGTGAGCGTCGACCCGGAGCCCGGGGGCGTTCAGGCGAGCATCTCGGGTCCCGCCTTCCACTACCGGGTGTTCCCCCTGGCGGACCCTTCGCGGCTGGTCGTGGACGTGGTCCCGCAGACCGTTGCCGACCTGCCCGAGATCCGGCGCACCCTCGCGCCCGGCGTCATCTACCACCGCTTCAACGCCCCGTCGGGGTCGGGCAGCAGCGTCGTCCACGTGATCTCCGTGGTGCCCGGCGACGCCGAGTTGCGGGTGGTGGGCGCCAGCGGACAGGGCCACACCCTCAGCGACCTCACCGCCGGCGCGGTGGCCGGCATCAACGCCGGCTACTTCGACCCCAACACCTTCGCGGCGGTCGGTCTGTTGCGCGTCGACTACGGCCTGCTCTCGCTCCCGACCGCCGCCCGCGCCGCCGTCGCCTTCGGGCCGGCGGGCGCCTCCATCGCCCGGTTGAATCAGGCCCACCTGTCGCTGCAGATCGGCAGCGCCAACGTCGACGTCGGTGACAGCGGCTCCGGCGGGGTGTGGCTGGCGACCGCCGCCGGCGCCCAGGTGGGCGCCCCCACGTTGGGCGTCATCACGGCGCAGCGCGGCGTGGTGGTGGGCAACATGGTGGGCCCGCGGAGCGTGCCGCAGTCCGGCTTCGCTCTGGTCTACCCGCCCGACAAGCGCGTCCTGGCGCGCGTGGACGCCGGCGCCGCGGTCGCCCTGCACCTCAACTTGCAGCCGCAGGTCTTCGAGTCGTCGCCCTACGCCGTGGAGGCGGGGCCGCTGCTCGTCGAGAACGGACAGGCAGCCTACGACCCCGTGCAGGAGGGCTTCCCGCAGGGACAGCGCATCCTCGACGCGGTGACGCAGCAATCGGCGATCGGCATCATGCCGGACGGCACCATCTTGCTGGTGGTCGCAGAGCGCATGCGCGCGGCCGATCTCGTTCCGCTCTTCCTGCGGCTCGGGGCGCGCTCCGCCATGCGCTTGGACAGCGGCTCGAGCGCGACCCTGGTGGCCGACGGCAAGCCCGTCAACCGCAACTTCGAGCGCAAGGTGGTGAGCGCCATCGTGGTGCGCCCCAAGACCTCGGTCATCAGCGCCACCGGACCCTAGGCGGCGGCCGGCCTCCACGTACCTTCCGGCACGGTCCGGGCGGGCACCGCCCGTATACTCCAGACAGGTGGACGCGCACCCCTTCCCTACGACGCGCAGGCGGCCACGCGGCGCGCGCAGGCCGCCGGGTGGCGTGCTGCTCGCCGCGCTCCTGGCGGTTGCCGGCCTGCTCACGCAGGCGGCGTCGGCGCAGGGCCGCGAGGCCAGCGTGACGATCGGCCTCGGCGGCAACCTCGTCGCCGGGACCTGGAACCCGCTGCAGGTGACCGTGCGTGACGCTCCCGCCGCCACGCTGAGCGTCCGCATCGACGAGGGCGATCTCGTCAGCGGACCGCGCGTCGTCCGCTACCAGGCGGCCGTGCCGGGCGGCAGCGGGGTCACGGTGTTCTCCGACGACGTCTACGTTCCCCCATTCCGGACGTTGGCCTGGACGCTGGCCGGTACGGACGGCGTGCTCGCCAGCGGCAGCCTCGGGGCGCGCGATGCCGACGGCCGCCCGCTGCAGGTGGTGGTGTCGGCCAACCCGGGCGCCTGGCGCGCGGCGTTTGGCGCCGACGCCAGAGTGGTCGACGTGGCGGCATCGCAGCTCCCCGGACGTGCCGCCGCCTACGACGGCGTCGCAACCTTGCTGATCGATGGCACGGCCGCAGCGCCGCGGGCCGAGTCGGTGGCGGCCGCCGCCGCGGGCGGCGTGAACGTGGTGCTGGCGGGTGCCCTGCCCTCCAGCCAGGCCGGCCTGGGCGCGCTGGCCGGCGCCGGCGTGCGGCGCCTCGGGGCCGGCCAGGTACGGCGTGTCGAAGCGAGCGACGACGCCGTGGCGTCTGCGCTCGCCGTCTGGCGGCCGGCGGAGCGCGCTCGGCTGGTGTCCGCGCTGGCGGCGGCGCCGCTGGTGCGCGCGCCGCGGTCGGCGCCGCAGCCGCTGGTGCTCTCCGTGGCGGCCGCGTACGCGCTGTCGACGCTGCTGGCCCTCCGCTTCGGTGGCAGGCCCGGCGTGGTCGCCGCGCTCGCGCTGGCGGTGGTGGTCTCGGTGGCCGGGTGGCGGTTCTTGCGGCCGCCGGCCGCGGAGCTGAGCGCGCAACGCACGCTCATGCTGGGCGGCGGCGAGCTGGCGCTGGCGCTGAGCGTCGAGGAGCGGCTCACGCTCCCGGCCGGCGACGTGAGCGTGTCCGAGCCCGCCAGGCCGCTCTCGGAGCTGCCGTACCGGACCGACGCGAACGGCACGCACGTTGCGCTCGCGCGCTGGCACGGCGTGTCGCTCGCGTTGCGACCGTCCCTGGCGGAGGCGGCGCTGCGCTTCGAGGGCGGACGTTTGCGCAACGCCGGCTCCGCCGTCCTCCGCAACGTCTACGTGATCGGGGTGGGCGAGCAGGGGACGCTCGCCCCCGGCGCGAGCCGCGTCGTCCGGCCGGGCGAGGAGGCGGCTGGGCCGGCGGACGTGGCCCGCCTGCGGGCGCTCCTGCCCGCCGGCAGCGCGCTCGCCGAGGGGCCGGAGACGCTGTGGGTCGCTCTCCCGCCCGTGCTCAGCGACGCCGGAGGCCGGCCGTGAGCGCTCTCGCCGCCGTCGCAGGGCGCGCCCGCAGCGCCGACATGCTCCAGCTCCTCGCCCTCTACATGGCGACGCTCTTCTTCGTGGTGGCCGTGCGCTGGCCGGGCGGCGCCGGCAGCAACGAGGCGTGGTTCGCCCTCGCGCCGACGCGGGCGGCCCTGCTCGCCCTGCTGGGCACGGGCTTCGGTGCCGCCGAGGCGCTCCGGCCAGCCCGCAGGCGGCGCGCCACCGCGGGGGCGCTGCTGCTGTTCGTGGTGGCGTCGGCCCCGTTCGACGCGGCGACCTACGCCGCCAGCTACCCCGCAGCACCGCTGTGGTGGTCGGCGGGCGTGCCGTTCCTGGAGGTGCTCGCCTACTGGACGCTGGGGACCGGCCTCGGACGCCTGGCCGGCCTGTTGCGCATCGACACCTTCCTGGCGGTTCTCGTCCCTGCGGTCCTCGTCGGGCTCGTCTGGGCGGACGTCCGTCTGGGTCTCGACGCGTTCGATCCGTTGACCTATGCCGTGCACGTGTCCTGGCGGCACGCCGCGGTGATGGCGGCGCTCGCGCTCGTCGGCGGGGCCTCGCACCTGCGTTCCGGCGCGCGGGCGACGGCCGAGGGGAGCGAGGGCGCATGATCCGTCCGAGCCGCCGCCGCCGCGCCAGCCGCCCCAGCGAGGCGCAGGCGTTCACGCTGCACAGGCGCATCGCGCTGCGTCGGAGCTGGAGCCGCCGGCTGCTGCACGGCAGCCTGGCGGCGCTCCTGGCATCGCTGGTGGCGGCAGGAGCGGGCGCGATGGCGTGGCAGCAGGCCGTCGCGTTGGCGGCCGCGTTCCTGGTCGGTGTGGCCGTTCCGGTCCGGGGGGAGCAGCGGCGTGCGTTCGCCTACATCCGCGGGCACGCCGGGCTCGCCTACGAGACCGCCCTGGAGCTGACGCCCGCGACCGACCCGATGGGGTTCGCCGCGGCCGTCAGGGCCCGCGCCGTGGACAGCGTCCGCGACGTGCGGGTGCCGGACGCGCCCGCCTGGTGGCTGCCCGCCCTCGCGGCGGCGCTCGCCCTGCTGCTGCTACCGGTGACAGCGGTGCCGGGCGCGCCCCAGGGGACGACCGGCGCCGACGCGCTCTCGGGGGGCCGTGGGGCGCAGGCGGCCAGGGAGCAGCCGGCGGCCCCCGGCAGGCCGCCCTCCGCCGGCACGTCCGCGACCCCGACCGATGGACAGACCGGGCAGTCTGGGCCGTCCGGCGGGACGCCGGACCAGCAGGTGCTCTCGCGGTACCTGCAGGGCCTGCAGCAGCCGCCGCCGGACGGGTCCGGCGCGGGCGCGGCGGGCGGCGCCCCCGGCGGCGCCGCGGGCGGTACGGCGGGCGCCGACCGCGTCGGCGCCGCGGGCGCTCCCGCCGCCGGGAGTGGGCAGCCGGCGTCGCCCGCATCGCCGGGCTCGGCCGCCAACGCAGGCACCACCCCCCTGGCGCGCGCTCCCGGCGCGCCCGGCAGCGCCGGAGCGGCGGTGCGGGCGCCTCCTCCGGATGCGCGTCCGGGCTCCGGTCAGGACGGGTCCGCCGCCGCGCAGGGTGCCCCGCCGCCGGCCGCCGCCCCTGGGGCCGGCGGCCAGGCCGCCGATCAGGCCCCGTCCGGCTCGCAGCAGGGCCAGGGCCAGAGCCAGAGCGGCACCCCCTCGTCGGCCACGGGCGGCGGGCAGGCGGGAAGTGGCGCGCCCGGCGGCCAGGACGGCGCACAGAGCGCCGGCTCTCCCGGCTCGGCCCCGGGCGCGTCGTCTCAGCAGTCCGGCAGCGCACCGCCGGGGGCCAGCTCCGAACGTCCCGATGCCGGGGCCGGCCAGGTCGGAGGCGACGGCGCCGGGGCCGGGGACCAGGGGCAGGCGCCCGGCGGCCAGCGGGGCAGCGGCAGCGGGCCGGGCGGCGGCGCCGCCCCGCAGGGAGGCGGCTCCTCCGGCGGCCCCGCGCCGACGCTGCCGCCCCAGTTCCTTCCGGGCCAGCTCGGCCCGGGGCAACAGAGCGGTGCGGGCGCGTTGCGCCTGCCGGGCGCGTCGAGCGTGAGCCTCCCCCCCGGGAGCAGCATGGAGAGCTACCGGCGCGCCGCCGAGCAGGCCCTCACCGACGGTGACATCCCGCTCGAGTACCAGGACGTCATACGCAACTACTTCCGTTGAGGCTTCGGCGCCGTCCGGGACGGCGGGTGCGGGTCGCTCAGCCGGGCTGGCGGGAGGGGTGGATGCCCAGGGCGCTCCAGAGCGCGCCGAGCACGGCCGGCGCGATGTTGCCCACCGCCTGATCGCGCAGCGTCACCACGGTGGGGTCCTGCGGCACCGGCGGCAAGGCGACATCGGCGCTCTCGTGGCGTGTCTGCTCGAAGGTCTGCGAGCTCAGCCGGGACACCGGTTGATCGGTGGCGGCGTCGACCACCACCGCCTCGATCCGCACCGTGACGTCGACGGTCCGGACGCTCTTGTCCGCGGACAGGCTCACCTGCCGCTCCAGCGTCGGCGCGCCGATGAGCACGGCGTAGGGCGCCCCGTAGCTGCGCGCCACGCGCCCTGCGGAGGTGACAGCGCGGTCGTGGTGGAAGTCGTTGTGCCCCTCCGCGAAACGCATCGCCGCGTCGTTGACGAAGTGGAAGTGGAGCGCTCCGTGCTGCGCCATGTCCTGCTGCAGCAGCTCCGCCGAGCCGGCGATTCGCCCGGCGGCGGGGCCGTTCAGGACTGCGACCGCCGGGCCGCTCCCGGTGGTCGCGGGCGCACAGGAGGTCAGGACCAGCGCCAGGCCGGCGATCGCGGCGGCCGCACAGGTGAGGAGGGGCGGGCTCCTTCGCATCTCGCTCCCATCCTGCCACCAAGAAGATGGGAAACGGGTGACGGACGCTTCAGCCTTCCTCCATACGGCCGGTCCCGCCCGGGAAGGGCTCGAGTCGGGCCTCGCCCCGGGTGAGCTCCGCGAGGAGCGCCCGGAGGGCCGCGAGCTCCGCCTCCGGCACGCTGACGACGAGCCGTAGCCCCTCGGCGTCGTACGCGGGCTCCTGCCGGGCGGCGCCCCGCACGTCGTCGAGGGCGCGCAGGACGGTATCGACATGGGAGAAGGGGGCACGCAGCAGCAGCCGCGCTCGGGCCTCGACCAGGCGCTCCCCTGCCGCCTGGACGGCGCGGGCGACGGCGGCTCCGTAGGCGCGGGCCAGCCCCCCGGCGCCGAGCTTGCGGCCGCCGAAGTAGCGCACCACCACCGCGCCGACATGGTCGAGCTCGCGCTTCAGGAGCACCTCGAGCATGGGCCGTCCCGCCGTACCGCCGGGCTCGCCGTCGTCGGAGAAGCGCTGCTCTCGCCCCACCCGGTACGCCCAGCAGTGGTGGCTCGCCCCCTGGTGCTCCGCACGCAGCTCGGCGAGCAACGCCTCGGCGGCCTGCACGTCGGCGACCGGCGCGACGGTGGCGATGAAACGCGAGCCCGTCACCTCGTCCTCGTGGACAGCGCGGCGGGCCAGCGTGCGGTAACTCACGGCACGCCAGTCTACCCTTCTGGACGCGATTCGCCGTGCTAAGCTGGCCGCATGGCGGCGCCCGTCTCCGGTATCCACGCACGATGTCGGCGTGCCGTCGTCTGACGCACAAGTCCCCACAGCAGCTTGCGTTGTCGCGGGCGCGCCGAGCCCGCCGGTCGTTCGAGGTTAGAGGAGTGCCATGGCGCTTGCGTTCTACAACAGCCTGACCCGTAGCAAGGAAGCGTTCGACCCGGTGGTGCCCGGGCGGGCGGGGATCTACATGTGCGGTCCCACCGTCTACTCGGAGCCGCACCTGGGCCACGCCCGAGGCCCGGTGGTATTCGACGTGCTCAGGCGCTGGCTCGCCCACAGCGGCTACCGGGTGCGCTTCGTGTCGAACGTGACCGACGTCGGACACCTCTCCGACGTGGAGGAGGGCGAGGACAAGCTTCAGAAGCGCGCCCAGATCGAGCGGCTGGAGCCGATGGAGGTGGCCGAGAAGTACTTCTGGGCCTACTTCGACGCCATGGCGCGCATGAACGTCATGCGGCCGGACGTGGTGCCGCGCGCCTCGGGCCACGTCATCGAGCAGATCGAGCTCACGCGCGCGCTCCTCGACGGCGGGTACGCCTACGTCAAGGACGGCAACGTCTACTTCGACGTGTCGGCCTACGCGCCCTACGGGGCGCTCTCCGGGCGCGATCCGGACGAGCTGCTGGAGGGGACGCGCGTCGAGGTGCGCTCGGACAAGGACGACCCCCGCGACTTCGCGTTGTGGAAGAAGGCGGAGAGCGGTCACATCATGCGCTGGCCGAGCCCGTGGGGCGAGGGCTTCCCGGGTTGGCACATCGAATGCTCGGTGATGAGCACCAAGTATCTGGGCGACGAGTTCGACATCCACGGCGGCGGCCTGGACCTGATCTTCCCGCACCACGAGTGCGAGATCGCGCAGGCGCGCGCCGCCGGCAAGCCGTTCGCACGCGTTTGGCTGCACTGGAACATGATCACGTTGGAGGGCGAGAAGATGGCGAAGTCGAAGAACCACTTCGTCACGCTCTCGCAGCTCTTCGAGCGCTACGACCCCATCGCCGTGCGCTTCCACCTGCTGCGCTCGCACTACCGCAGCGTGTCCGACTTCTCGGACGACAGCCTCACGGCGTCCGACCAGGGGCTCAAGCGTCTCCGCGACGCCTACCGGTTGCTCGGCGACGACGCCGACGGCGTGTCGGAGGGCAGCGTGTCGGAGGACGGCGCGTCGGAGAGCGATCCCTTCCTGGACTCGCGCGAGCGCTTCGCCGCGGCCATGGACGACGATCTCAACACGCCCCAGGCGCTGGCCGTGCTCTTCGACGCCGCGCGCGAGGTCAACCGGCGCCTGGAGGGGGGCGCTGCGCAGGCCTACCGGGCCGCCGGTCGCCGCCTCTTCGAGGACCTGCTGCAGGGGGTACTGGGGATCCCCGCCAGCCCCGAGGTCGCCCCTCAGGACCGCGGCCTGCTCAGCGGCCTCATCGGCATGCTCCTCGACGAGCGCCAGCGCGCGCGAGCGCGCCGTGACTTCGAGACGGCCGACGCCATGCGCGCCCGCCTGGCGGAGCTCGGCATCGAGGTGGAAGACGCGCCCGAAGGCAGCCGCTGGAAGCTGGCCTGAGGGGCGGGAAGGCGCCGCCCCGACGGCCGGGCGGATCGCCGCAGTGGACCGGGACGAGGGCTGCCGGCCTCACGGCCGTGGCCTAGCGCGGCCGGCATGGGCCGGCGCGCCGCGCTCACCATGGGCCATGACCGACGGTCACGATCCTGCCGTGCTCACCGCCGCCGTGTTGCGCGTGCCGGGCCTCGGCGCCGGCCGCTTGCGCGCCTTGCGAGACGCCTACGGCACGCTGGCCGCGGCCGTCGCCGGCGCGCTCGAGGGGGGCACGCCACCTCCCACGTTCTCGTCGCAGCGCTTCCACCTGCTTCCCGCCGCGCTCGATCTCGACGCGGCGGCCCGCCTGGTCGGCGCCGCCCGCGCCGCCGGGCTGGAGGTCCTCTGCTGGGACGACGCGCGCTACCCCTCGCCGCTGTGGCTCTCAGGCGAGGCGCCCCCACCGCTGCTCTACCTGCAGGGGAGCCTGCCCGAGGCGTTGGCCGCACCCGCCTGGCGCGTGCGGGCGGCAGCGGTGGTGGGCACCCGCAGGGCGACGACGAAGGGCCTCGCGCTCGCGCGCGAGCTGGCGCGTTCGCTGGCAGAGTTGGGGGTGGTCGTGGTCTCGGGGCTGGCGCTGGGCATCGACGCCGCCGCCCACGAAGGCGCCCTGGAAGGCGCTGGCCCCACCGTCGCCGTGCTCGGAGGCGGCCACGGCCACCTGCACCCGCCGAGCCACCGCTCGCTGGCCCGCCGCATCCTCGCCGCAGGCGGGGCGATCCTCAGCGAGCACCCACCCGACATCGAGCCGGAAGCGCATCTCTTCCCCGTACGCAACCGCATCATCAGCGGGCTCTCGCGCCTGGTGGTGGTCGTCGAGGCCGGGATTCGCTCCGGCACGAACGCCACGGCCGCGTACGCGCACGCGCAGCACCGTGACGTCTTCGCGTGCCCGGGCCGTCCGGGCGATCCCAGCGTGGCCGGCACGCTGCGGCTCATCCGGGACGGTGCTCTCCCCGTGACCGAGCTGGAGGACGTCCTCTTCCGCTACCGGGCCGAGCCGGGGGACCCCGACCTCCCCACGGACGCGAGCGGGTCCCCGCGCCCTGCCGCGCCTGCGCGCGACCGCCGCGGAGGGTTGGAGGCGGCGCTGCTCGACGCGCTCCTCGGGGTCGAGGAGGCGACCCTCGACGAGCTGGCCGCTGCGGTCGCGGCCCGGGCCGGTCGGCCGGGCGCCGACGAGCGCCGGCCGCCGAACGTCTCCGCGCTCACCGCCCAGCTGACCCGCCTCGAGCTCCGCGGCGCCGTCGTGCGCACCGCGGCGGGGCGCTACCGGCTCTCCTCGCGCGATCGCGAACGGCGCGCGCCCCGCGGGTAGCCTTCCGGCTGCGCCCTTCGTCCCGAGGGCCGGGCCCCCGGGAGCACTCTCGAAGCCGCGCCTCCACGGGCTAGGCTGTTGCCGTGATCTCGGCGCCGTCTCCCCTCCCCAGGTACGCCCATCCCCGACGCCGCCTTGCACGGAAGCGCCCTCCGCTCCCACGGGACGAGGGCGCGTCGTCCGGCGGCGTGCGCGCGGCCCCGTTCACGGCGCGTCCCGGCGGGTCGCGCCGGCGGCTGCGCCACGTCCTGCTGGCGGTCGTGGCTGCGCTCGCCGTGACGGCCGCCGTGCCGGCGCGGGCGCAGACGGCACCCGGGCCCGGGACGCCGCCGGCGGGCGGCGCGCAGCATCAGCCGGCGCCAGCTACGGACCAGGCCCCCGCCGAGCAACCCGCAGGCGACACCGCTCCGGCACCGGCTTCGCCGCGGCTCACCGTCTGGACTCCCTATCAGGGTGCCGCCCTGGCCTGGCTGAAGGACGAAGCCGCGGCATACGGCCGGTCGTTCGGCAAGCAGGTCGAGGTGACCTCCCTGAAGCTGGGCGAGATCAAGCAGCGGACCATGCAGGGCGCCGACAAGGGCTTGGCCGCGGATCTCTTCGTCGGGGTGCCGCACGACCAGTTCTCGGCCCTCGCCGACGCCGGCCTGCTTGCCGACATGGGCAACTACGCCACCGGGCGTTACCTCGCCGACCTCAACGCCCAGGCCGCACGGGCCTTCCGCTACGACGGCACGCTCTACGGCCTGCCTCTCTCGGCGCAGGGGCCCGCGTTGATCGTCAACACCGATCTGGTGCAGACGCCGCCCGGCAGCTACGCCGAGCTCAAGACGGAGGCCGCCTCGCTGACCGGGGGCGGGCGCTACGGCTTCGGCGTGGACGCCGCCAACTTCTACTACGCGTTCGGCTGGCTTCGCACCTTCGGCGGTTACGTGTTCGGGACGGGCGCCGGAGGCGGAATCGATACCGCCGACATCGGGCTCGCCTCCGAAGGGGCGGTGGCCGGCCTGCGCGAGCTCAAGGCGCTGCGCTACCAGGACGGCCTCCTCCCCGACGACGGCGGCTACGACTCCGTCCGTCAGCGTTTCCTGGCGGGCAAGCTGGCGATGCTCTACGACGGCCCCTGGGCGATCCCGGCGATCGCCAGGGCCGGGATCCCGGTGATGGTGACGCCGATGCCCCCTCTGGCGGACGGCACCCCCTGGCGCGGGCTGATGAACGTCGACGGGGTCCTCGTGAACCACTACAGCCCGGACCCCGTCGGCGCCGCGAACCTCGCCAAATGGCTCACGCAGGCCGGCGCCCAGGCTGCGCTGGCTCAGCGCGCAGGCAGCATCCCGGTGTCCACCCAGGCGCTGGACCGCGTCAAGGGGGACGCCGTCATCCACGGCTTCGGCGAGGCGCTCGAGCACGCCGTGGCGATCCCCAACGTGTCCGCCATGGGCGCCGTGTGGGGCCCGATGGACGACGCCCTGAGCAGCATTCTGGCGTCGCCCGACAGCGACGTGAAAGCGATCCTCGAGCGCGCCGCGGCGGCCGTCGGCGGACCGTGAAGCGGACGGCCCCGACGGCAGGAGTGCCGTCGGGGCCGGGGCTTTTCACCCATATCGCGGGGCGGCCACATGGTACGCTGAGCGCAGTGAACGGCTTCGACCCCCTCGGATACGGTACCCACCTCATCCTCGACGGCTTCCGGGCGGAAGCCTCGGCACTCGCCGACGGCGCCCTCCTCGAGGCGGTGTTGCGCTCCGCCCTGGACCTGATGAACGAAGGCGACGGCGTCAGCTCGCTCAGCGTGCAGGCGTCCGGCGACGATGCGGGAGTGAGCGCAGCGCTGGTCGCCGCCGAGTCGCAGGTCTGCATCCACACCTTCTCGGGACTCGAGAAGCTGTCGCTCGAGGCCTTCTCCACGCGCTCGCTGCCCACGGACGCGATCATGCGCACGTTCGTGGAGCGCTTCCGGGTGGGACGTTTCGAGTGCCGCGTCCACGGTCGCAGCCGCCTCCTCCCCAAGGAGAGCGCGCGCCTGGCGCTGGCGCTGCACGGCGGCCGCACCTACGCGCGCCTGAGGTTGCGGGACCTGCTTGGGAGCTGAGGAGCGCCCGGCCGCGCGCGGACGCGCGGAGAGCGGGCGCGCCGTCGAGACAGGAGGTGAGCGGTGCCCGACTTCGTGATCGCGCTGGACCAGGGGACGACGAGCTCACGGGCGATCCTCTTCGACGCCTCCGGGACCCCGCGCGGCGTAGCGCAACGCGAGTTCCAGCAGCACTACCCGCAGCCCGGCTGGGTCGAGCACGACGCGACCGAGATCTGGTCATCGCAATCGGGCGTGGTGGCGGAGGTGTTGGCGCGGGCCGGGGTCGGCGCCGAAGACGTCGCAGCGGCCGGCATCACCAACCAGCGCGAGACGACGGTCGTGTGGGACCGCAAGACGCTGAAGCCGGTCCATCGCGCCATCGTGTGGCAGGACCGGCGGACCGCCGCCATGATCGACAGGCTGCGCGCCGAAGGCCTCGAGCCGGAGGTGCAGGACCGCACCGGGTTGGTGCTCGATCCCTACTTCTCCGCCAGCAAGCTGGTCTGGCTGCTCGAGAACGTCGATGGCCTGCGGGCGCGTGCCGAGCGCGGCGAGGTGGCGTTCGGGACGGTCGACAGCTGGCTGGCCGCACGCCTGAGCGGTGGGGAGTTGCACGTCACGGACGCGTCCAACGCCAGCCGCACGATGCTCTACAACATCCACGACGGGGACTGGGACGCGTTCCTGCTCGAGCGGCTCGGCGTGCCGCGCGCCATGATGCCGGAGGTGCGCTCCAGCTCCGAGGTCTACGGGACCATCCGGGAGGGCGCGCTGGCCGGCGTCCCCCTGGCGGGGATGGCGGGCGACCAGCAGGCGGCGACCTTCGGGCAGACCTGCTTCGAGCCCGGTCAGGCCAAGAGCACCTACGGCACCGGCTGTTTCCTGGTGCTCAACAGCGGATCGGAGCCGAAACGCTCGAAGAGCCGCCTGCTGACCACGGTCGCCTGGGACGTGCAGGGTGCGCGGGACTACGCCCTGGAGGGGAGCATCTTCGTCGCCGGGGCCGTGGTGCAGTGGCTTCGGGACGGCCTGGGCATCATCGACAGCGCCGGAGAGGTGGAGGCGCTGGCCGCGAGCGTGCCGGACAACGGCGGCGTCTACCTCGTGCCGGCGTTCGCGGGCCTGGGAGCACCGCACTGGGACGCCTACGCGCGCGGCACGGTGGTGGGCCTCACCCGTGGCAGCACCGCCGGCCACCTGGCGCGCGCGGCGCTCGAGGGCATCGCCTTCCAGGTCGCCGATGTCGTCATTGCGATGGAGGCCGACAGCGGGGCGCCGCTTCGGGAGCTGCGCGTCGACGGCGGGGCCGCCCGCAACGACCTGCTCATGCAGCTCCAGGCGGACGTGCTCGGCGTGAGCGTGGTGCGCCCCACGGTGACCGAGACCACCGCCCTCGGGGCCGCCTACCTGGCGGGCCTGGCGGTTGGCTTCTGGCGCGACCGCGACGCATTGAGCCGGCAGTGGACGGCCGAGCGGCGTTTCGAACCGGCCATGCCGGACGCGCGCCGTGAAGCGCTGTTGCACGACTGGAGGCGCGCGCTGACGCGTGCCGGAAGGTGGGTGGAACGATGAGGCCAACGTGGCCCGATCGCGAGGCGCAGATCGCGCGCCTGCGTGAGCACGATGCACCGTTCGATCTGCTGGTGGTCGGTGGCGGGGCCACCGGCACCGGGGTGGCGTTGGACGCCGCCACCCGAGGTCTCGACGTCGCCCTGGTCGAGCGGGGGGACTTCTCCGCCGGCACCAGCAGCCGCAGCACCAAGCTCATCCACGGAGGCGTGCGCTACCTGGAGAGGGCGGTCAAGCACTTCGACCGCTCGCAGTTCAACCTGGTCCGGGACGCTCTGCACGAGCGCGCCATCCTGCTCCAGCTGGCGCCGCACCTGAGCCATCCGCTGCCCATCGTCACCCCGCTGTACAACTGGCTGGAGGTCCCCTACTACCTCACGGGCCTCAAGCTCTACGACTGGCTGGCCGGCCGCGCGAACCTCCAGAAGAGCCGTTTCGTCGACGCCAAGGAAGCGCTGCAGCGCTTCCCGATGCTGCGGCAACAGGGACTCCGGGGCGGCGTGCTCTATTACGACGGCCAGTTCGACGACGCCCGCATGAACGTGGCCATCGGCCTGACCGCCGCCCGGGAGGGAGCCGCGGTAGCCAACTACGTGGCGGTCGAGGACCTGCTCCTCGAGAACGGGCGTGTCCGCGGCGCGAGCCTGCACGACCGCGTGTCGGGCGCCACCTTCGAGGTCGCCGCGCGAGCCGTGGTCAACGCCACGGGCCCCTTCACCGACGACATCAGGCGCATGGAGGATGCCGACGCCAGGCCCATGGTGACGGCCAGCTCGGGCATCCACATCGTGCTCGACAAGCGCTTCTCGCCGCCCGCCACCGGCCTGCTCATTCCCCAGACCGACGACGGCCGGGTGCTGTTCCTGATGCCCTGGCTCGGCCACACTCTGGTCGGCACCACGGACAACGAGGCGCCCATCGAGGAGAACCCGCGCGCGCACGAGGACGAGATCGCCTACGTCCTGCGCCACGTGGAGCGCTACTTCTCGGTGCCGGTCGCACGAGCGGATGTGAAG
>Ga0102953_1001243_pt1 | contig 16328 bp, 21 predicted proteins | sample SalPon2A_C_D2_MG_FD_78509 | JGI IMG/M metagenome (GOLD analysis project Ga0102953, IMG submission 78509) | Soil microbial communities from South San Francisco under conditions of wetland restoration - Salt Pond MetaG R2A_C_D2_MG | ecosystem: Environmental > Terrestrial > Soil > Wetlands | place... | reverse complement strand
GCACGGGACCGGGATCGGCGCCCCCCCTCCCACCGCGGTCGAGCTTTTGGCCGGATACCGGTCGAAACCTCGACCGCGCGGCTTGGGGACGTTCGGCGTCGCCGCCCTCTTGCCCCGCGAGCTCGTGGCAAGCCGCCACGGCCTCGTCCCAGACCCCGTCGTGCGCGGGCGCGGTCGAGACCTGCAGGTACCCGCCGCGGCGAAACCAGGCATCGACCCCCTCGTCGCGACAGAAAGCCTCCACCCCGTCGATCGCTGCGCGCGACGCGCGCGCCACCGCAAGCCCCGCCGCATCCCCCCAGCGCTCCCGCATGCTCGCCAGCGAGAACCACATCGAGTTGCAGAACCCGCCATTCCGCCCACTCGGCCCATGCCCACAGACATCGGCCTCCAACACCACAACCCGACACTCCGGCTCCAGCTTCTTCAGATGCCAAGCCGTCCAAAGCCCCGTATACCCGCCCCCGAGAATCACGACGTCAGCACTCAGCTCCCCCTCAAGAGACGGAAGCGGCGATACGTCTCCGGCCTCCTCAAGCCAATACCCGTGGGCGGTGTGCTTCATCCACCGAAGTCTGCCAGCGCGGTAGAGCTTTGCTCCGAATAGCGGCTCAAAGCTCTACCGCGCCCGGGAGGAGGAGGTCGAGTGACAGGAGGGCGGGAGTCGCCTCTCAGATGCCTCGCGAAGCGGCTCCTGGCGGGTGATCCAGGGCCGCGAAGCGGCACGCCACTAATCCGCCGAAGGCGGATTTAGGCACTCGGCGAGGCGACTCCCGCGCTCCCTCCCCGCCCCAAGCCGGCGAGCAAATACACTCGACGCCAATGGCAACCTTCGACCTGCTCGCCAACCTCCCCTTGGAGATCGAGGGCTACGAGCTGCAGGGCCTGGAGTACCAGACGCCCGGCTTCGAACGGCTCAGCACGGTGATCCACCTCTGGGGCGGCGGCGAGGACGGGCTCGGCGAGGACGTCACCTACGACGCGCTCGACCATGTCGCCCTGCAGGACGCCGGCGCGACGCTCGACCTGACGGGCTACGCGACCCTGGGGGAGTTCTGCGAGTTCGTCGGCGGCGTCGACACCTTCCCGGCTGAGCCGCAGCGCGACGTCTCGCGCCGCTACCGCCGCTGGGCCTTCGAGTCGGCGGCGCTCGACCTGGCGCTGTGCCAGGCGGGCACGGGGATCGCCAAGGCGCTGCGCCGCGAGCCGGCGCCGGTCGACTTCGTCTGCTCGATGCGGCTCGCCGCCGGCCCCGAGGAGGGCTCTTCGATCGAGACCCTGCGCAGCAAGCTCGGCCCCTATCCCGACCTGCGCTTCAAGCTCGACCCGACCAACGACTGGGACGACGAGCTGATCGCCGCCCTGGTCGAGAGCGGCGCGATCGACTCGCTCGACCTCAAGGGCTTCTACAAGGGCACGCCGGTCGACGTCGAAACCGACCCGGTGCTGTACGGCAAGCTGATCGAGGCCTTCCCCGAGGCCTGGCTCGAGGACCCCGACGTCAACGACGAGACGCGGCCACTGCTGGAACCGGTCCGCGACCGGATCACCTGGGATGCGCCGATCCACTCGATCGCCGACATCGAGGCGATGCCCTGGCGACCGCGCATGGTCAACGTCAAGCCCTCGCGGATCGGCGGCCTGCGCGACCTCTGCGAGACCTACGACTACTGCGACGAGGAGGGGATCGGCGCCTACGGAGGCGGCCAGTGGGAGCTCGGCCCAGGCCGCGGCCAGATCCAGGTGCTCGCCTCGCTGTTCCACCCGGACACGCCGAACGACACGGCGCCCCGCGGCTACAACGAAAGCCCGCCCCCGCCCGGCCTGCCGACCAGCCCGCTGCTGCCGCGGCTGACTCCGACCGGCTTCCGCTGGGCCGAATAGAAAGGAAGTAAATGAGCTTCGCCTCCACCCTCAACGAGCAGGTCGGCAACGAGTTCGGCGCCCACCAGCAGTACGTCGCGATCGCCGCCCACTACGACGGCGAAACGCTGCCGCAACTGGCGAGCTTCTTCTACCGCCAGGCGGTCGAGGAGCGCAACCACGCGATGATGCTGATCCAGTACCTGCTCGACGCCGACCACCCGGTCGAGGTGCCCGGCGTGGAGGCGCCGAAGAGCGACTTCGCCGACACGGTGGAGCCTGTGCGCCTGGCGCTCGAACAGGAGAGGCGGGTGAGCGACCAGATCTCCAACCTGGCGCGGCTGGCGCGCGAGGAGGGCGACTATCAGGGCGAGCAGTTCATGCAGTGGTTCATCAAGGAGCAGGTCGAGGAGGTCTCCAGCATGTCGGCGCTGCTGCAGGTCGTGCAGCGGGCCGGCGACGACCCGCTGCGGGCGGAGGAGTACCTGGCGCGCGAGCAGATCGGCGACGCGGGCGGGGACCCGACCGCGCCCGGGGCTGCGGGCGGCGCGCTCTAACCGAACCGACCCGCGTTCTTGCGCATCGCGGTGATGCGGCGGAACTCGGCTATGTCCTCGCGCAGGGCGGCGGGCGCCGGGGCTGAGAGGAAGCGGGCGGGCAGGGGCGACTCGACGACGCCGTGCTCGCCCCTGGCGACGCGGTAGGCGCGGGCGCCGCGCTGGGCGGTGACGGCGCTCGGCGGGCCGCCGCCCTCCCAGATCAGGCCCGCGTAGTCGTCGAGCCCGTAGCCGCCCGGCATCCCGTTGGCTACGGCGTCGAGGTAGGCGGCGCGGCGGTCCGGTTCGTTGTTGTAGTGGACGCAGAGGCTGCCGTGCAGGAGGCCGAGCCCGGCGCCGGGCAGCGGCTTGCCCGAGGACTTGGTGATCCCGGCCTCGAACCAGCACATCGCGCCGGCGCTCTGGCCGGCGAGGACGACGCCCTGGCGCCAGGCGAGGGCGAGGATCTCGCTCAGCGCGTGCGCCTCCCAGACCGCCAGCAGGTTGAGCAGGCTGCCGCCGCCGACGTAGATCAGGTCCTGCTCGAGGATGTGGTCGCGCAGCTCGACCGGCTTGTTGCCGAGGCGGAAGAGCGAGATGTGCGACGGCTCGCAGGCGCGCTCGCCGAAGACCGAGTAGAAGCGGCCGATCAGCTCCGAGGTGTCGCCGCTGGCGGTCGGCAGGATGCAGACCTTCGGCCGCCCGCCGGCCCGCGTCGTCGCCAGCCGCAGCATCAGCTCGCTGACCGCCCGGTCGCCCGGGCGCGAGGTGAAGTCGTGTCCACCGAGGGTGAGGACGCGGGCGATCAAGTGGCGACCGCGGTCGACATCGCCTCGGGCAGCGGCCCGGCCGCCGGGACGCTGCCGTCGCCGAGGTAGGCGGTGGCGATCCGCATCTCCACCACCCGCTCGCCCATCGCGTCGAGCCGGTAGCCGCGCGCCTCCGGGCGCGAGGCGACGACGCGGCTCAGCTCGGTGTCGACGAAATGGAGCGCGGCGCCGTCCTCGGCGGCGTAGCCGGGGCGCATGCCGTCGCGCAGGAAGCCGTGGTAGGCGCTGCGGCGCTTCGAGTCGCGCTCGTAGTGGACGCAGTTGCTGAACGGCAGCAGGCCCAGCCCTTCGACCGCCTTCGGCGCGCCGTGGAAGCCGGTGACCGCCTCGGCGAACCAGCAGAGCGAGCCGGCGGAGAGGCCGCAGAGGACGACGCCCTGCTCCCACGCTTCGCGCAGGACCGTGTCCAGGCCGTGCGCCCGCCAGACGCCGAGCAGGCTGACGACGCTGCCGCCGCCGACGTAGATCAGGTCCTGTTCGAGCAGGTGGGCGCGCAGGTCCTCGGGCCCCTGCTCGCGGCGGAAGAGCGAGATGTGGCCGGGCTCGCAGCGGTCGGCGCCGAAGGCGCGGTAGAAGCGGACGATGTAGTGGTCGGCGTCGCCGCTCGCCGAGGGCAGGAAGCAGACCCTGGGCCGCTCGGCGCCGGTCAGCCCGAGCACGTAGTCGTCGAGCAGCGGGTTTCCCGACTCCATCGAGAAGCCCCCTCCGCCGAAGGCGACGATCTGACGCGGCTTCTTCATACTCAAATGGTCGCCACCCGGCGGCCGGAATCGCTTGTACAGCGGTCCGAAGTTTTCGGTAGCACCCTCGCCCGCGTGTACAGGTGGGCTCAGTAGCCGGGGCTGCGCTTCGCGGCCTTGCGCTCGGCGGGATGCGCGCCGCCCTTCTTCTCCAGCGTCGCGCAGGCCTGCGCGATGTCGCCGGCGAGGCGGTCGATCTGCTCGCGGCTGAGCGTCTGCTTGACCAATGCCCGCAGAACCTTCACATCTTCGGCCTTGGGCGGCAGCGTGTAGGCGGGGAGCATCCAGCCGCGCTCGGCCGAGAGCTGCCAGGAGAGGTCGAACTCGTCGTAGCCCTTCTCGCCGGCGAGCTTGAAGGCGACCAGCGGCAGCTGCTCCTCGCCGTCGCCGATCAGCTCGAAATCGCCGCTCTCGCGCAACTTCTCGGCCAGGGCCCGGGCATTCTGCTGCATCGCCCGCATCACGTAGGCGTAGCCCTCGCGACCGTAGCGGACGAGGTTGTAGTACTGGGCGAGCACCATCGCGGCGCCGGTGGAGAAATTGAGCGTGAAGGTGGCGTCGGTTTTGCCCAGGTAGTTCTCGTAGAAGACGAGATCCTCGGCGAGGTCGCTCTTCTCGCGGAAGATCAGCCAGCCGACGCCCGGGTAGACGAGCCCGAACTTGTGCCCGGAGACGTTGATCGAGCGCACCTGCTCGAGCCGGAAGTCCCACTCGGAGTCGGGATAGAGGAAGGGCCAGACGAAGCCGCCGCTGGCGGCGTCGACATGCAGCGGAACGTCGAGCCCCTTCTCGCCCTTGAGGTCGACGAGCAGCTTGTCGATCCCGACGATGTCGTCGGCGTGGCCGGTGAAGGTGGTGCCGAGCACAGTGGCGACCCCGATCGTGTTCTCGTCGATCAGCGGCTGCACATCCTCGGGGCCGATCGTGTACTTGCCCGGCTGCAGCGGCACGATCTTTGGCTCGACGTCGAAGTAGCGGCAGAACTTCTCCCAGACCACGTGTACGTCGCCGCCGAAGATCAGGTTCGGCTTGTCGACCGGCTTCGATTCGGCTTCGCGGCGCTGCTTCCACTTCCACTTCAGCGAGAGCGCGCCGAGCATGATCGCCTCCGAGGATCCCTGGGTGCGGGCGCCGGTCGTCTCGCCGGGAGCGTTGTAGAGATCGGCGAGCATGCGAATGCAGCGCTGCTCGATCTCGGCCGAGATCGGGTACTCGGCATGGTCGATGAAGTTGCGGTAGAGGTTCTTGGCGATCAGCCGCTGGGCCTCCGGCTCCATCCAGGTGGTGACGAAGGTCGCGAGGTTGCGCTGCGGATCGCCCTCCAGCGCCAGTTCCTCCCCGACCAGGCGCATCGCGTCGAGCGCCGACATACCGCCGGCCGGGAAGTCGCTCGCCGGCGCGTCTTCGGTGAGAAAGCGGTTGCCGTAGAGCTTGACTGCCGCCTCGTCGCTGAGTGGCTCGTTCATGGGGGCTCCTTGGTCGAGTCGCGTGGCGGCGAGCCTACTCGACGCCCAGGGCGACTCGATTGTTAACTCGGTACTGATCCGTCCACAGGCCCCTGGCAGGGGTGTACAATCGCGTTTATGGCCGATCTGTCCGGGTTGATCGAGAAGGAACGCCTGCCGGCCGGCCGCGCGGAGCTCGCCGAGCCGCTCGTCGCCCACTCGCAGCGCGAACGGATCCTCGTCGCGATGGCCGACGCCTGCGCCGCCAAAGGCTTCAACGCGATGACGATAGCCGACATCTGCGAGCCCGCCGGCGTCTCCCGCGCGACCTTCTACGAGCTGTTCAAGGACAAGGAGGACTGCTTCGGCGCCGCGATGGAGGTCTCGCTCGCCGACGCGATGGGCCGCATCCTCTCCGCCTACTCGCCCGACAAGCCGTGGGCGACGATGGTCCGCGACGCCGCCGCCGAATTCCTCGACCTGCTGGCCGGCCGTCCGGCCTTCGCCCGCATGGCGCTGGTCGAGGCGCCGGCGACCGGCGACCGCGCCTTCGAGCTCTACGCCTCGGGCAAGCGGGTGCTGCAGTCGCTGCTCGACCGCGGCCGTGAGGACCCGGTCGAGGAGGAAGCGATCCCCTCCAGCGCCGGCCGCGCCGCGCTCTCCGGCGCCGAGTCGCTGATCGTCGGCCAGATCCTCGCCGGCAACGCCGCGCGGCTGCGCGAGCTGCTGCCCGACGTCGTCTACATCACCACCGTCCCTTACCTCGGCCAGGAAGAGGCGCTGCGCCAGTCGCGCGAGGCCGAGCAGCTCCTGGGGGCCACGCCCTCGAGCCCATCCGGAGGCTGACCGGGTGGAGCGGGGCAGGGGGGGAGACCGGTGGCGCCCTCCGCGCGGGCGTCACCGGCTGCCGCCACAGGTGGTCGCCCGCTCGCAGCGCGAGCGGCTGCTCGAGGCGGCGGTGCGGGTCGTCGCCGAGAAGGGCTACGGGGCGATGACGATCGGCGACCTGACGAAGCAGGCGGGCGTCTCGCGGACGACCTTCTACGAGCTGTTCGACGACAAGGAGCGGTGCTTCCTCGCCGCCTACGACAACGCGGTCGAGGTTCTTGTGCGGCGGGTGATGGCGGCGTATGAGGCGCCGGGCGAGTGGCCGGAACGGGCGGCGGCGGGGCTCGCCGCGCTGCTCGAGGTGCTGGCCGAGGAGCCCGAGCTGGCGCGGCTCTCGCTGGTCGACATCGGCAACGCCGGCCCGGCCGCGCAGCGCCGCTACCGGGCGGCCGTGCAGCGGCTGACGCCGCTCTTCGAGGAGGGGCGCGACTACGCGCCGGGTGGCCGCGGCCTGCCCGCGAACACCTCGCGGATGGCGATCGGCGGGGTCACCGGGCTGATCGCCGACGAGCTCGTCGCGGGACGCGCCGAGCGGCTTCCGGACTTGCTTTCGGATGTGTTTTTTGCCACGCTGGTTCCGTACATCGGCCCGGATGCGGCAGCTAGGGAGGTCGAGAGGCTGACTCGATAAACGCCCTCGTACACATTGCCGCTATGATTCATATACCCGATAGTTCAACCCTGCCGGGGGGGCCGATGGCGGGCAGCGAAACGCGGCGTCAAGCGATTCTGGAGGCGATGGTGCGGGTCGTCGGCCGCAAGGGCTACAAGGCGACCTCGGTCGCCGATGTGATCGAGGAGGCCGACGTCTCCCGCACGACCTTCTACAAGCACTTCGAGGACAAGCACGAGTGCTTCCTCGCCGCCTACGACCTGGTGGTCGAACGGGTGCTCGGCGAGGTGATCGACAGCTGCGACCCGACCGCGCCGTGGCTCGAGCGGATTCGCGCCGGGCTCGCCACCGTGGTCGAGATGTTCGCGCTCGACCCAGAGCTGGCGCGCACGGCGATCGTCGAGGTCGCCGCCGCGGGCGCCGACGCACGGCAGCGCCACTGGGACGCGGTCACCCGCGTCACCGAGTTCCTCGCCGACGGCGAGCAGCTCGCCGAAGGCCGCGAGCTGCCGGCCAACATCGGGCTGATGGCGGCGGGCGCGGTCTCGGGCCTGATCTTCGACGAGCTGCTGACCGGGCGCGCCGAGCGCCTGCCGGAGCTGCTTCCCGACCTGCTCTTCGCGTTGCTCGTCCCCTACATCGGTCCCGGCGCGGCGACCGAAGAGATGCGGCGGGCAGCGGCCGGCTGAGGCCCCGCGCCTCCCGACCGCCGCCTCCCCAGTTCTCTAGACGACGCCGATCGAGCGGCGCAGCTTGGCGCGCACCCGGTGCAGCCGGACCTTGACCGTGCCCAGGGGGATGCCGAGACGGTGGGCGATCGCCTCCTGGGTCATGTCCTCGTCGTAGCGCAGCCGCACGAGCTGGCGGTCGCGCTTGTTGAGCCGCTCCAGCGCGGCGTGCAGGTCGGCCCGTTCGACCGTCGCCAGGACGCGATCGTCGTCGCGGCCGTGGATCAGTTCGATCAGATCGCTGGGCAACGGCCGCTTGCGGGCAAACTCGCGCAGCGCCTCGTTGCGCACGATCGTCGCCAGCCAGGACGGGCGGGCGCCGACGTCGCGAAGCGTGTCGCGTTTGCGCCAGGCGCGCAGCAGCGCGTCCTGGGCGATGTCCTCCGCCTCTGTACGGTTCTTGGCGTAGCGGAAGGCGAAGCGCATGCACATCCGGTGGATTTCGTCCCAGTCCCAGGCGGCATCTGAATCGGCCTTGCCAGCAACTCGGTGATCGAGACGATGGACCTCCACAATCGCGACAAACTAGCATATTTGAGCAATGAAACTATTAAGAAGTACTCCTGGTCGAGGGCGGCGTGAGTAGAGCAGCAGCAGTCCCGCCGGGGGGCCAGTGGGCGGAGAGCGCCTACGAGGCGATGGCGCCCCTGTACGACGATTTCACCGCCCACCACGACTACGACCTGTGGCTGGGCAACCTCCTCCCCAAGCTCCGCCGCCACGGGTTGAGCGGGCGTCGCCTGCTCGACGTCGGCTGCGGCACGGGGAAGAGCTTCCTGCCGATGCTCGAACGCGGTTGGGAGGTGACCGCGTGCGACATCTCGCCCTCGATGGTCGAGCTGGCCCGGGCCAAGGCCGGGGCCGCGGCTCGACTCTCGGTGGAGGACATGCGGGAGCTGCCGGTCCTCGGCGAGTTCGATCTCGTCTGGGCGCTGGACGACGCGGTCAACTACCTGCTCAGCCCAGAGGAGCTCGGTCGGGCGCTGAGTGGGATGCGGGCCAACATGACCCCCGGCGGGCTGCTGATGTTCGACGTCAACTGCCTGCAGACCTACCGCAGCTTCTTCGCCGAAGAACAGCGGGTGCAGCGGCGCGGGCGGACGCTCCTCTGGCGCGGCCAGGGCTCGTCCGACGCGGCGCCGGGCTCGACCAGCGAGGCGCGCTTCGAGGTCGAGGCCGGCGCTGACGCGGAGCGGTTCCCGGCGCACGTACACCGCCAGCGTCACTTTCCCGAAGCCGAGGTTCTGCAGCAACTCGAGGCCGCCGGCCTCGAATGCCTCGACGTCTACGGCCACGGCTTCGACGCGGTGCCGAAGCAACCGGTGGAAGAACTGATCCATTCAAAGGCCGTCTACATGGCCCGGCGCCCCCCTGACTAACACCGTTAATTTCTAACAGTGTTGTTTTTCCTCTTGTGTGGCAGCAGGAGGACCTTAATGGGTACGCATTGGTGTAATGCTCGGATCGGCGGTTACTAGCTACTTATATTCTGTAGACTCGCCTGGAAATAGGTGGAAGGCTGCGCTCGTGTCGGAGGCGGCTCTAAAGGCTCTAGGCGAAGCCATACGTATGCGGCGGGGCGAAATCGACGGCCTTTCTCAGGAGGGGCTGGCCGATCTCGCCGGCATGCATCGCACCTACGTGAGCGAGATCGAGCGCGGCCTGCGCAACCCCAGCTTCCGCAACCTCTACAAGCTGGCCACGGCGCTGGAAGTCCCGCTCTCGGAGCTGGTGGCCCAGGCCGAGCGCAAAGCGGTGTAATCGGCCAGGCCGTCGCCTCGGCTCGTGGCGTAGCCTGTGCCGCATGCGCCGTCCCTGGTTCAAAGCCCGTCCGGTCGACGAGGGCTTCTTCGATACGGCCCCGCTGATCCTTCGTGAGGCGTTCGAGGTCCCGTTCCCGGCGGAACGGGTTTGGGGCGAACTGACGAGCGACGAGCCGCTCGCCTGGTGCCGGATCCTGCAGGCGATCGATTGGACCTCCCCGCGCCCGTTCGGCGCCGGCACGACCCGAACCGCCCACGCCCTCGGCGGCCTCGCCGTCCTCCGCGAGCGCTACTTCCGCTGGGAGGAGGGCCGCCGCCACTCCTTCACCCTCGAGGAAGCGACCGCCCCGCTCGTCCGCAGCCTCGCCGAGGACTACCTCGTCGAACCCACCTCCGAGGACTCCTGCCGCTTCACCTGGACGATCGCGATCGAACCACACCCGGCGACCCGCGTCGCCAACCCACTGAACAAAGCGTTACTCGGCACCCTGTTCACTGATACCCGTAAGCATTACGGAATTCACCAGTAGGCAGAAAGCCAAGCGAGTTCATATCCCACAGTAACCAGCGCCGACTCGCTCTCCGCCGAGGCAATCCACGACATGATCGAGGACTCATGCGACCGTAGGTCCTTAGGTCCGTCAGTGTCGTCGATGCGGGAGCGACGGGGCAGGGCTCCGTCGAGGACACCGGATTGAGATTCGGAGATCACGCCGCCGTCCGCGGCGTTGTGGATGCGCCGAACGACTTCCGCGCTATGGGGCTACGCCGATAGCGACACCACCTCGATCCCGAGCTCGGCGAGCTTATGATCGAAGGCGACGAGCCGCTCGGTATCGACGTAGAAGTCGTGCTGCTCGACGACCTTGCCCCAGCGGGTGCGGAGAACCAGGACGGTGCTGTTCTCGTAGATCCGCGTGCCGTCGGGGGCATCGGCGTGATCGTCGAAACGGACCCACATGGTCAGCGCCCAAAGCGGACCACTGGTTGCGATCTCGCGGATCTCCCCCTGGATGCGAGCGGCGGTGAAGTTCTGCAGGAACCGGTCCATCCCCTCCTTGCCGACCCAGTCGCCCGCCCAGCGGTGCGGTCCCTCGTGGAAGTGGAGGACAAAATCGTCGGCGTAGGCGTCGAGGAGGGCGGTGTGGTCGCCGGCGTTCAGCTTGGCGACGACTGAAGAGAATCTGAGGAGCAGGAGGCGGGGAAGCGCGGCGCGGGCGGCAAGCGCAAGCGCCGCACCGGCGAGGAGGCTCACGATTTTCATCTCGTTTCCCTTCTAGGTAGATCGCTCTAGTGAATGCGGAGCGTACACTTTCTGCGATGACCGAGACTTCCACCCCGGCCAAGATCCCGACCCGCGAGCGCATCCTCTACGCGACGGCCGAGCTGTTCCGCCGGCAGGGCTACAGCGGGACCGGCCTGAAGCAGGTGGTCGTCGAGGCCGACGCGCCGTTCGGCTCGCTCTATCACCACTTCCCCGGCGGCAAGCAGGAACTGGGCGAGGAGGTAGTCCGAATGGCGGGGGCCTTCTTCCTAGCTCTGGTCACGGCCGTCTACGACGAAGAGCAGGAGGCCGCCGCCTCGGTGCGCGCTGTCTTTGCGGGCGCCGCCGAGACACTCGAGGCGACGGGCTATGAGGACGCCTGCCCGATCGCCACCGTCGCGCTCGAGGCGGCGAGCACCGACGAACGTCTCCGCTGCGCCACCGCCGCGGTCTTCGCCAGGTGGACCGAGGCCCTGACCGAGCGGCTCGGCGACCGCGGGAAGGCGCTGGCGGTCATTGCCGCACTGGAGGGCGCCTTCGTTCTCTGCCGCGCCTCCCGGAGCAGCGAGCCGATGCTGGCTGCCGGCGAGATGGCCGCGGGACTGGTCGCCTGAGACCGCCGGCCCGCGAGCCCCCGAGTCCCCAGGGTGCCGCTCGCACAATCGCAGGAGGCTGTTGCTCGACGAAGAATCTCTCTCGCGATGGCAAAGGGGGACCGCATGTCGGCCGTTTACGAAGCTGTCCCCGCCTCTCTCACGAACCCCTGGAAGAAGGGCGGCGGGTACGAGTTCGACCGGAAGCTGCTCTTGGACCTTATTGATGTGCAGATTCAGGGTGGCGCGGCTGGGGTGCCGGCAACCGGGGGTCTTGCAGTTGCGGTCGATATCTGGATCGCAACCGAGCTGCGGCGGGCAGGCATTCTGCCTGACGTCGTTTGGCCTCGACCAAGCCAGCCACGCGTTCTGCCTCAAGCCCTGGCGAGGGCAGTCGGCCGATTCCGATACGCAAACGACGGCAAGATCCGAGATGTTCAGGAAGCCACGATTCAGCGCCTGGCCACGCTCGCCGGGGCCGGATCAACCAACATCCTCGGCGGCTTCTTCGCGAAGGAGATCGACGTCGTGATCGCCGAGTTCGATCGCGGCCTTGAGCTCGCTGTTTCGAGCAAGACGATGACCGGATCCTTCGGCAAGAACATCACGAACCGTTTCGAGGAGGCCTCGGGCGACCTGCTCAACATCCGTCGCCGATACCCCCTTGCAACGTTTGGCTACGTCTATCTCGTCACCTCGAACGTGTTCGACGAGCCCTCCGGCTGGGACCGCATCAAGGACATGCTCAGGAAGCTCAAGTCGTTGACTCCCGGCGACGAACGAGGCAGCTACGACGCGACCTGCCTCCTCGTTCTCGATCGCACCAGCTCCAAGCCAAAGCTGCTTGAGGACGAGGTACCTGACGATCTGTCGCCAAATAGGTTCTTCGGCGAAATGCTGAGCGGCCTGTTCTCCCGTTCCCCGGTTTCAGAGCATCAAGAGGCTCGTGCGCTCTGGGAGAAGAGCCTGTAGCGGCGCTACCCGGAGGGTGGCCGTCCCCGATTCTTGCGCCGTATCTGAAGTTGCCTTCTCGCAGCTCGCAGCACGCCGATCTCATCGGTGCTTAGGCCGAGTGGACCTAGGACCACCGGGTCGACCAGGTCGGCGGCGGCCTCGACGTCGCGCGCTCGAATGGCTCGATCAACCGCGGGCAGCAGTGCGGCGAGCTCAGGCGACAGCGGTGGCAGCAACAGCCTCTCTGCTTCGGTTGGCTCCAACTTGAGAACGCCTCCGCCGTAACTCCGTCCCTCCAGCTCGGCCGAAAGAAGGGTCAGGCTGTTGTAGAAGCCCGCAGCAAGGGTCTCTCCGTCCACGTCACTCGAGATTCGGACTCCATGGATCGTGTTCGTGCTGAGCACCTTCGCTTCGTTCAGCGCAAGCCGCGGATGCTCGTTGGAACAGTAAGTCAGCAGAAGATCAGCCGCACCTTGCCTCGGGACCGGAAGCGCCCACCAGGGCTCGCGAATCCGGCATTTGTAGCGTTCATCGAGGCCAATCGCCTCCCCATGCGCGACATGAGCTCGAATGCTCTTGAGCGCTTTGGTCGAGGCCGTCGGGTCCGCGACAAGCATCAGCCCTCTCTGTCCGCCCTTCAGGAGCCGGCGGTGGCCCCGCGTGGAAAGCCTGGCCCCGGCCACCTGGGCCGCCTTGGCGACAGCGGGAGTCAGCAGATCCGGATGCAGCTCCCCGGCATCCGCTTCGGTGAGGACGAAGAACTCGTTGGCTCCGGTGACGATCCCGATGTCAACCGAGGCCAGGGCGCCAAGCTGCTGCACCCCGGCGACGGTCGAGAGCCGGTCGTATAGGAGCTGAGCCTCGGCGGGTAGAAGTTGACTGAGGAGCCGCCCTTGCCCGCTCGCCGGTTGAACGCCTGGGTTCCTCCCTGCCGCTTCGAGTTGATCCTCGACGTCGTCGAGTGTCGTGCATCGGATCACGCAAACGTCAGCCTCTCCCGATGCCCCATGTCCCTCGGCGAAAAGCAAGACGACATCCTCGAGGGCCCCGGGAAAGACCCGCTCGTCGAAGGCGGCCACGAAGACCCGCTCGTATTCGCGCCGCAAGAACTTCACGACCTCCTGCGCGTATTGGGCGTGCATCAGCTCGCCCGGCAGGACCTGCGCGAATCGCCCGCCGGGGGCGACAAACGACGTTGCATGGATGACGAACGGCGCCCAGGAGGATGCGAGGCGGGTCAACCTCACACCGGCTCGCAAGGCGACTTGGCGGGCCAGAGCCGCGGAGCCGTTGAAGTCCTGATAGCGGATGTATGGCGGGTTGCCGATCAGCGCGTCAATCGGCGGCAACTCCGCCGGCTCGACGGAGAAGAAGTCCCGATCGACGAAGTTGCCCGAGTCGAGGCCAAGCCAATCGCACTCATGTGCCAACCGGTGGGCGTCGTCGTCGAGATCGATCCCGTAGAGCTGATTCGGGATCTCGGTGTCGCCCGCGCCCAGGTGCTCAAGTCGATCGCGAGCGGCCTCCAAGAAGACGAGCCCGCCGAAGCTTGGATCGAGCGCGATGTCGGACGAGTCGCGAAGGGCCCAGTCAGTCAAAACCCGCGCCATCTCCGGCGGGGTGTAGAAGGCGCCCAGCTCTTTTTGCCGACGCGAAGCAGACGGAGCCGACGCCGTGGTGATCACCCGCCCGAATGTAGTGGCAGGGACGGACAGAGGCAGAGCCAGCTGACCGCTGGATGCTGGCCTGTTCTTGATCTCGACCCCCTTCAGAGCACGCTAAATCCGTGAACTGATAAGGGCTGGGCAGCGAAAGCTCGCCCCCCCCCTCGGGAACGGCAATCGACCGCTAGATTCGGTGACAAGTGCGGTCAGTCGCGGCGAGTCGCCGCCAACTCGTAGCGGTCGGCCAGGACCAGGAAGGCATTCCGATAACCGTCGATGTCGGTCCGAGCCGCTTGGGCGCGAAGTTCCCTGGCGCGTTCCGCGAGCGCCTCCGGTCGCTGGGTCGTCTGCGCCAACCATTCCTCCATCAGCTCAAGCGCCCATCGGTGCTTGTCATCGAGGTCAGGCCACAGGCGAGCTGCCACCGGAGAAGCGTAGCTCCGCAGACGACAGCCTGCGCTCCGGCTACCCTTGACTGAGCATGTTCGCCTACTACGACCCGGACGCCGACATCGTCTGGCTCCCCACCGCCGAGTCCGACGACATGGTCAGCGAGCGGGTCCCCGGCGGCCTCCACGACTACGACCGAGCAACCCACCAGCTCGTCGCCATCGAGGTCTGGGCAGCCAGCACCCGCTTACCGGCAACCATCCTCGAAGCGCTGCCCGCCCCGAACACGCGCCCAGACGGGAGATGACGGGCGAACGCGGCGTCTACACCGCAGAGCGAGCCGCCGCGCTTTCTGGAGTCCCGAGGTCGACCGTCTACCGCTGGGCACGCACCGGCTGGCGGGTGCCCAGCGTCTCGCCGACTCGGGTCAAGCGTTGGTCGTTCAAGAACCTGCTCATCCTGCGCGCGATCCATTGGCTGCGCCATCCCGCCCCGAACCCCGATGGTGAGAGATTTCCCCCCGTGCCGGAGCCGGTCGTGCGGGCAACGCTTGCAGAGTTGGCCCGGGCCGATTTCGAAGGCTTGCGCGACAAGCGCCTGTCGGTACGCGTTGATCGCGCCGGGGCGGTGCATGTCGGTCTGGCGGACGATGGCGGCGAGACCGGATCGCGACGCCCGCTCGGCAGCCTCGACTTGATCGAGCCATTTGAGTGTCGTGGCGGCAGCCGCGGACCGGACCTCGTGGCACCCCGCCCCCTCCTGAGGATCGTGCCCGGAAAGCTCGGCGGCGCGCCCCATCTCTTGGGGACTCGGCTCCAGACTAAGGCTCTTGCCGCGATCTACCGACAGGGAATGTCGAGGAGCAGCGTCTACCGACTGTATCCGCGCTTCGATCCCTTGGCCATCGACCAGGCGCTCGACTTGGAGGACCAGCTCGCGCAAAACCACGGGCGGCCGAGCCCGCAGTGTCCAGCCCGAAGCGACCCAGGCAAGGTGTAGACTGCTGATCTACATGGCAGCAACCGATACCACCACGATCCGGGTTCCGACCGAGACCCGCGACCGCCTGAAAGCCCTCGCTGCCCGGCGTGGCGAGTCCGCGAGCGAGGTTGTCGTGAAGCTAGTCAGCGCGGCCGACGAGGACGCGATGCTGGCCGAGGTCGAGGCCGGATTCTCCCGGCTCGCCAGCGATCCGGCGGCCCTTGCCGCCTACCGCGCCGAGAGCAGAGAACTCGAAGCCTTCGACGCGCCGACGCCGGGGTGGTAGAGCCTCGTCCCCAGCAAGGCGAGGTCTACTGGACCGACCCCGAACCAACACGCGGTAGCGAGCAGGCAAAGTCCCGCCCATTCGCCATCGTCTCCGTCGACCAGCTGAACCGCTCCAGCGTCGACCTCTCCCTTGCCGTCCCACTGACCCGCACCGATTTTGAAAGCTCGCTGCATGTTGAGGTTCCCGCATCGGAGGCGGGTCTAAAAGAGCAAGGCTTCGCGATGCCCGAGCAGCTCCGGGCAATTTCGCATGAACGCCTCGGCCGGCGGCTCGGAACCTTGCGCCCGAAGACCTTGGACGAGCTGTTGAAGCGCTGTCGAGTGCTGCTGCGATAATTCGACGGTCTACCGAGGTTGGAAGACTCCGGCGAGCCTACCGCCTCCGCCGCGGCCGGTACTCCTCCCAAATCGCCTCCATGTCGGCGGTTTTGAAGGCCTTCTGCATTTTTTTAACGCATTGTCTGAGTACCGAAAATGTTTCTGCGAGTCGAAGTCAAAGAAGTGAACGCAATCCTCATCCTCATCGATTCCCAAGGATCGGCGGAGAGCAAGGGCCTTTGGGGACGTAAGTCCAAGCCGATCGGCTAGATCCCCCTTCGAGATGTAGTACTTGCGTTGGAGATCCACCTCCCTTACGGCAGCGGCCTCCCGAGGGTCATCGGCAGAGACGAACCTGACAGGAGCACCATTTCCATGCGTGAAGTGGACCTTGAGCGTTGGCCCGTCATAGGAGAACTGCGTTCCAACGGTCGCATCCGCGAGAAGCCGCGAGAGCGCAACAGCGTCCG
>Ga0102953_1001242_pt1 | contig 16331 bp, 9 predicted proteins | sample SalPon2A_C_D2_MG_FD_78509 | JGI IMG/M metagenome (GOLD analysis project Ga0102953, IMG submission 78509) | Soil microbial communities from South San Francisco under conditions of wetland restoration - Salt Pond MetaG R2A_C_D2_MG | ecosystem: Environmental > Terrestrial > Soil > Wetlands | place... | reverse complement strand
TTTTCGCAAATCAAAAAAACGAATATAGAAAAGCATGGTACAATTAGTTTCCAGTCTTCTCAGAATATATATGTAAATTTTTCAAACACTGATGGTATAAAACCTAATGACACATTATATGTAAAAGAAAAAAATAAATTAATACCTGTAATAAGAGTAAAATACATTTCGGCTGCATCCTGTGCCGGGGAGAGCATTGGATTACAAAATTTGAATAAAAAAGAAGATATAATTGCCTTCGTTGACGGCACTGAGGAAAATAAGGGAAATGAAATTAAAGTAAGGCCTTTTGCAATAGATACTCTGGCTTTTATGGAGCAGAATAATATTTCTGAAGTTCAGAATAATTCCAAAGTAGAAATTGACAATAATAAAAAATATGTACCGGATAATAATTTAAAGGGAAGGTTTTCGGTCCAGTCTATTTCGAGTTTGGAAAATTCAGGCAGCGCTTATGATGTACAGAGATGGAGATATTCTTTCTATTTAAACAAAAATGAATTTATTGATTCCAAACTATCGTTTTCAAATTATATGGTTTTTGCATATACGGCGAATGAATGGTCGGATGTAAAAACAAATCTAAATAAAAATCTTAAAATTTATGATCTGACTTTATCATATAATCCAGATGATAAAACTACTTTCTGGCTTGGGCGGCACTTAAACAATAAAATTGGCAACATCGGTGCTTCGGATGGTTTACAAATTGAAAGACAACTTGGAAGTTTTTATGCCGGTTTTATTATAGGATCCCGTCCTGATTATAACGATTACAGTTACAATATAAAATTATTTCAATACGGTGGTTATATTGCTAAAATAGATAAAGGTAACGGTACTTATGTAGAAAATGTTTTAGGGGCGTTCCAGCAAACAAACAATATGAAAACAGACAGAAGATTTTTATACTTTCAGCACAGTAATAATTTAATTACTAATACCAACTTTTTCTTTTCCACTGAAATTGATTTATACAAAAAAGATAAAAATATTGGAAAAACTGACTTTAATCTTACCAGTTTATATATGTCTCTCAGGGTTGCACCGGGCAGGGCATTTTCTTTTACTACTACTTATGATGCGCGAAGGAATGTAATTTATTATGAAACTTATAAATTTTTGATTGATACATTGTTTCAAAATGAACTTAGACAGGGATTACGGTTCAGCACAAACATCAGGCCCTTCAATAAATTATTTCTTGGTTTGAATGCCGGCTACAGGTTTAAAAGTGGTGATATTAGTCCTTCTAAAAATTATGGCGGATACTTAAGCTATTCAAGTTCACCGATTTGGGGATTAACTCCTTCTATTAGTTTTACAAAAATTATCAGCAGTTATGTCGACGGTACTGATTTCGGAGGAAAACTTAATAAATATCTTTATAATAATATTGATTTATCTTTAGGGTATAGAAAACTTACTTATAAGTTTACATCAAGTACCGCAAAAATCGAACAAGATATTTTTACGACGGACTTATCTATTTTATTAATCAAGAATCTTAGCTTATCAATTAACTATGAAGGAGTATTTGAAAATTCCAATACTTTTAGCAGATTTTTTATCGATTTAACAACAAGATTTTAATTCAACAGTTATAATTATTGATTTTCTTTTATTAGTGAAATTGCGACTCCATTCGTCCATCCAAAACCATCCTGTAGTGGATATTCCCCTCCACCAGCTGACAATGATATATCTTCAACGTTATATTTCTCAAACATCTTCTTTTCTTTTTTAAATACTTTATTATTCAGTTTAAGCCACCGTTTTTTTATTTCATTTGCAAGATTATTAAATCCATAATTCCTCAACCCTTTTATGGTTATATACTGGAGTGGAGGCCAGCCATTCGGTGCATCCCATTGTTGTCCTGTATGATTTAATGTTGTAATAACCCCCCCGGGTTTTAGAAATTTTTTCTCAATAATATTTGCCACCGAAGCTGCCTTTTGTGAGTCGGCTATTTCAAAAAATAATGGAAAACAAGCGGCTAAAGAATAAGTCTTTGTTAACCTTTTTGTCTTATAATTATAATCAAAATAAAAAGATTTCTTATTGTCCCAGAAAATTCTGTTTATTAAATCCCGTCTTTTTATTGACTGAACCTGAAATTCTTCTCCTTTTTCTTTATCGTCTTTCAATAAGTACATCTCGGATAGTTTTTTCTCCATAAAATAAAGAAGAGAATTTAAGTCAACTGGAAGAAGATTGGTTGTTATACATTTAGAAATTGATTTGTAATCTTCAAACCACCTGCTCGAAAAATCCCACCCGGACTCACAAGCAGCTCTTATGTTGGAATACAATTTTAATCTACTTCTTTTTGATTGTTTTTTTGCAGCGTTTAAATCTTCAAAATAAGATTCCTCACGGGGAAGTTGTTCTGTATCAAAGTATCTGTTTAAGATTTTTGAATCCCCTGCTGCAACAATCTTATTAATTGCCTGACCCGGCTTTAATTTTTTTGTATGACCCTTCATCCAGTATTTATATTCTTTTTCCAGTGGTACCAGGAATTTTAATTGCCATTTAGGATTTTTTTTGAATTCTGCTACTGAATCAATCATTGCTGCAAAGTAAGGTGGTTGCGAGCGGCTGATATAATAAATTCTGTTGCCGTTTGGAATATGTCCGATTTTTTCTATGAGATATGCAAAATTGTTAAGCATATTTTCTACGAGCCTGACTTTTCCGCAAGCCAGTAAGCCTTGCATTGTAAAATATGTGTCCCAGTAATAAATTTCTCTAAATCTCCCTCCCGGGATGATATATGAATTTGGAAGAGGTATTAGTGTTGAAAAATCTTTAATATTTTTATTTGCAGATCTTTTGAGAAAATCCCATAGAAGTTCAATATGCTCTTCCATAGATCGATTGCGGGGAAGGTTCAATTTTATTTTTTCATCTTCAGGAAGTTTAAAATTTTCAATTATAAAACCTTTGAGATCAAAGTTTCTGCTATTTTTTAGATGCCTGAATTTTTTTTTAATAACTGAAGGTCTTTTTAACGGGATGGAATCTACAAAAGTTTTTGAGTCGTTAAAAATCCTTTTTGTTTGTATTTTCGAATAAAGCTCTCCGGAAACCTGGATATAATTTTCTTTTTTTTGCATCATGATCAAAACTCCTCAAATCTGAACCTGCTCCTGACTCTTTGATATGCAAATAGAATTACAAACAATATACCCATTGGAACTAATGAAAAATAGAATGCAGTCTGACCGCTGAAGTGGCCAAAAATATATCCAGTTATTAAGGAACCCGTAGTTCCACCCAAAGCTGAAAATATTACGATTAAGCCACTCATTGCACTTTGCCTGTGTTTTGGGAGTACGCTCAAAATTGTAGAATTTAACGCCGGGTAAATAGGTCCCAAAAACATTCCTATAAATGGAAGAATAAATCCTGCCGGAGGAACTTCTGTCCAACTATTAATTGATCCTGCTTTTATGCCGCGTGTAAGAGGTAATACCAGGATAACAAGAAGCATTGCGAGAATTATGCAGGTTGTAAGCACTTTCATCCAGGAAAATTTTTTTATAAAGTAGCCGCTTGCTATTCTGCCGAATGCAATTGCACCTGCAAAAATGCTGACTATCTGAACGCTGATTGCATTAGGCATTTGCAAAATACTTTTATTAAAAGTCGGCAGCCAGGTTTGAATACTTTGTTCAATTAAAACATAAACGAATGCGCTCAGAATAAATATTAATACCAATGGGAATCTTATTAATGCAAGCATTTCAAGAAATTCGTGCGTGATCGAAAATTTCTTCTCAGCATTCTGTACTTCACTTTCATCTAATTTTGTTGTAAATAAATTCAAGAATGCAAAGATACATAAACCTGCAAGCACCCAATAAGTATTCAACCAGCTTTTTGAAGTAGGATCTGAGTCGCCTATAAATAATCCAAATATCCAATACCCTGAAAGAACCCCTACTTGGAAGATTCCTTCTAGGATACTCATTACGCTCGCATGTTCATCTGAGTTTTCAGTTATAAGTCCGACAGTAGAATAAGCAGAAACTTTAATTAGCCCAAAACTAAAACCTGTGGCGGCAAATAAAACCTTTGACATTAAAAAACTATCAAAAAATCTCATACCAAGCGAGGCTGCAGTTACAACAATTAAAGCTGTCAACATCGATTTTTTATATCCAAATTTAGGAATAAAAGATGCCAGGAAAAAAGAGAATACAGCTATTGATAAATCTTTAAATGCCTCCAAAACGCTGGCACCGCTTTCGCTTACATGGTAATGAACTATTACCTGGAGAATTACAATACCAACGCTGTTTAACATTAATCCTATAACAAAATAATTAATGTAAAGTGATAATTTGATTTTTAATTTGGACATTTATCTTCCATTATGAATTTTCTATATAAATCTTTGGAAATTATAATGTCAAAAATTAGACCATGAATGATTATTCATTTTTTATAAAAATAGTTTCAAATGACGTGTCAACAGTATGATTGGTTATTAAAATGATAATCTAATGTATTATCACTTTGATAAGCACTAATTATTTTAGTCCCAGTTCTTTGCACATACGATGAAAATTGGGTGGCGCAAGTCCTAGTTTTTTTGCAGCATCGGCATCAGATTCAGAATAATCGCGGACAAATTTAAAATATTTTTCTCTGAATTTTCTTTCCATTTGTTTTAATGGTAAAACATTCCCGCTGTTCTGAAAAAGAAAAGCATCAAATTTATCCAGCTTTCTTATATCTCTGGTTAACAGTGAATTTCTGACATCCGATTCATCTATATCACCGGAACTGTTTAATAACAGTCTCTGCACAACATTTTTTAATTCTCTTACATTTCCGGGCCAATCATAATTAATAAGTAAATTCATTGCTGCGGATTTGATTGTGGTCTTTTTCCGGTTCATATCCAGAGAGTAAAAATCAAGGAAATGATTAATTAATGAGGGAATATCCGCTTTCCTCATATTCAGTGGTAGAATGTAAATCGGAACAACATTTAACCTGTAATATAAATCCTCTCTAAATCTTCCTTCTTTTACTTCTATCTCAAGATCTTTATTAGTAGCAGCAATAATTCTTACATCTACTTTTAAGCTTCCGGTTCTGCCAATTTTTTCTATTTCTCCGTTTTGGATAACTCGGAGTAATTTAACCTGCGCCGATAGTGGAAGTTCTGATACTTCATCAAGAAAAATTGTTCCGTTGTGTGCAATTTCAAATAAACCTGGTTTTTTGGAATTAGCTCCTGTAAATGCTCCTTTTTCGTATCCAAATAATTCGCTTTCAACAAGATCGTGAGGTAAGCTTCCACAGTTTATGGGGACAAAATTTTCAAATCTTCTTCTGCTTTTGTAATGGATATTATGGGCGACAAGTTCCTTGCCTGTGCCTGATGGACCATTAACTAATATGTTCACTTCACTTTCAGAATATTTTTCGATTTGTTGCAGCAGGTGCCTTGTAGGCTCAGAATCCCCGATCATTTTTCTTTGGTTTAATATTTCATCTACTTTTTGAGTCAGTTTCTTATTTGATTTATTTGAAATTTTTTCCAGTTGTCTTTTTTCGTACGCATTAAAAATGCTCATTAAGAAATCAGTCGGTTGGTAGATAAAATCCTCTATATCTCCCGGATATTTTGTACAATACCAGAATGCACCTGCCTTCATTAATTTATTTGCAAATTCAAAATCTGTGATGTTTATTGTCATTTTAGTAATAACAATTATTTGAAGAGAAGGATCAATTTCCTTAATTATTTTTATTAATTCTTCTCCCCTGAGTCCGCCGGCAATCTGGAAATCCATAATCACTATATCATACTCATCAGATTTCTTTTTAAGCAGATCAATTGCAGAATTGCCATTCGAAACAACATTTTTAATATAGATACTTTCTTTTGAAAATTTTATTGTGTTTTTTACTCTTCTGACATCAAAGTCTTCGTCTTCAATTACCATAATATTTATTTTTGCCCGGTTGCTCATTTTTTCCTCGTTCAATTTAATAAGGTATTTTTATTATGAATCTACATCCGCCTTCAGGAATATTTTCTGCATCAATATCAAATCCACATCGTTTTTTGGCAATATGATAAGCTATAAAGCAACCGTAACCCTTGTTTCCACTATCATTATCTTTAGTTGTAATATTTTCCATAAATATATCTCTGATCCCATATTCATTTTTCTTTAACAGGTCATCTTTTATCCCGTGACCATTATCAGATATAATTATTTCTGAGTAATTTTTTTCAAGATAATATCTGGAAGAAATACTGATAGTTATTTTAGATTTACCCGCGTGATCTATACTGTTTTGAATCAATGGTTCGAAAAGTTCCCAGACAACAAATTCATTAATATTTACTGTTGGCAGGGATTCATCTAAATCCAGTTTAAATTCAAACATATCAGTTTTACTTGATATTCTTAAAAATATATCTTTTATAATAAATCTTATTAGTTCATTAAGATTTGTTTTAAACATTGGATTTCTAATAGTATTAACCGGTGGATCAAACCATTTCATGTCATAAATGACTCTTGATATAAAATTCGCATATTTGTTTACTCTGTGTTTAACCTCTTCTATATTATTTTCAGAAAGCAATCTTAAATCTTCTTTTATAAAACCCATTACTTTTTCTGCTTTGTGGTGAGTATGATAAATTCTTTTGGTAAACTGTGATTCTTTTTCATGAATTATTTGTTCCTTCATATGTTTTTGATTTTCTTCAAAGAGTAGCTTTTGTGCATTATCCCTTTCTTTAACTGTATTGGAAGAAATAAAATACATTGCTAGCAGTCCGATTAGAATTAAAGCCGAATAAATAAATGATACTTCATCATAACTGGATATTATTTCCCTGGTAATTGAAGAAAAATCCGGGGTTACTTTCATATAAAGTACACCTAGAAATTCACCATGTGGTACAAAAGGCACAAGCATGTGAAATGTTTGTTTTTTTTCAAGATCACTGAATATTCGTTCATTAGCATTGAGCCAACCTACTTTTTCATTATATAACGAAATCGCTTTTTGATGAGATGAATTTGAATTTTGAAACATCTCCATTTTATTTGTAAGAAAGTTATAGAGATCTTTGCCGTCATCAATTGCTACAACGTCATTATTTCTGGGAAAGAGAAGACAGATTTCCTGTACATTTTGTTGCAGGAATTGCTGACTCAAAATAATATTAAACGATTGGATGATTTTTTTTTCTTCGTTCTCAGCAAGAGGCTTCCTGCTAATAATATTTTCCAGCAACAATTCAAGTGATGTAGTGGTAAGATTTGCAATCCTTTCTGCAGAATCCTGTTGATACCATTTTTGTGTTTCAATAAGAAAATTATGAAGAGATGATTTTTGTATAATGGAAAGAAGTAACTGGAAAAAGATTAATGCAATTAATAAAACTGTAACGTGCCGGAATTCAAACCGGTATTTTTTAAATTTATTAAATAATTTATTTTTCTTCATATTGGATTATTTAATTAATATCTTATTTGAGTTTATCATCCTGGTGGCTTCAATAAGTGCATGATTAACTGAGATTTCATTTTTAATTGCTTTGTTTGCATAATAGGAAATAATATCCGAGATTCGGGTATAATCTTTCAGAAAAGGACGATGTACTCCTGTATCCAAAAGCTTCTTTTTAAATATGAGGTCAGGATATTTTTTTAGATATATTGAATCAGAATAAAATATATTCTGAATTGGTAGATATGCCCCATTTACATAAAGCATTTCCTGGGCTCTTTTACTTATAATAAAGCTCAGGAATTCAGCAATTTCATTTTTCTTTTTTGAATATTTTGAAACCATAATATTCCATCCTCCTAAAACGGTGGTTGGAGGGTGACCAGCAAAATGTGGCAATGTTGTTTTTTTAAGTAAACTATCCTTCAAGGTTGACTTGTATAGATTCTTTTTGTCTTTTTCGTAACTGGGCCATCCCCAAAGAAATATTCCATCATTTTCAATGTAATATTTATAACTGGAAGCTTCATTAAAATTTACAACTGAGGCTGGAGTAATTTTATACTTGTTTACTAAATCAACAAGTAACTCTAGCGCTTTATGAGCAATCGGAGTGTTAAAATTGAAGCCGTACTTTTGAAAATAATTTCTTTCCTGCGAAAGTATAAGATCCATTAAACTGACGACTAATCCTTCATAATCATCTGCCGGAAAAATATAAAAAGGAATTTTTTGGACAGGATTTTTTTTTGATAATCTTAAAAATTCATCCCAGGTGATAGAATCATCCAACTTTACTTTTAATGAATCAAAATTTTTAAGTCTTTCAAGTAGATCACGCCTGTAATACATCATATTGACATCAATATTAATTGGAACAGCAAGTAGATTACCGTCATAATAACAGGAAGCCAATGCACTGGCTAGATATTTCGTTTTGTCAAAGTCAGGTAAAAGATTGGTTATTGGTGCAGACCACTTGGCAAATCTGGGAACCCATATTTGGTCTACTGCGAAAATATCGATTCTGTCACTGTTGCTTCTAAGTGTTCTGGCCAGTAATTCTTTACGTTCATTTGTGCTGAATTTTTTAAATGGTAAGTCTATTGGCACAACTTCAATTTTTCCACTATGTTCCCTGTTAAATTCATCTATAACTTGCTGATGGGCATAGGAAATATCTGCAGCAAAATAAATCCTTTCAGGTCCTGGGTCAGTTTCAAATCTTGAATGCTCATTTATGTAGAAATAAACTGCAAGTACAGCAATAGCAAGCAAAACTGTCCATAGCGGGAAATTGGAAAAATCAAATATTCTTTTAATTCGAAGGTTCAATAACATAATCGAAATTAATTTTAATGGATTTTAATGATTTTGTTCTGATTATTAAAATAATAATAAATATTATTATTTATATAATGATATAACATTAAATCGAGCAAATTTAACGGATATTTATATAAATACTAAATATCTGGCAATGGTCTGATATTTGAACAATTTAAAAATATGTTATAACTATTATTCCATTTTTTTTGCTGACTGTTTTGCTCAGAAGATAATTTATTCTTAATTCCTTTAAATAAAACCACTAAAAAAGGAGAATAGTATGCTAAAATTAAATTACTCAAAACTTAGGGTATTGTTATGGTCTCTTACCCTCCTGGTGTTGATACCCTCATTTACTCTGTTAGCGCAGGGAACTATCAAGGGAAAAGTAACAGATGCACAAGGGAATGCGATACCTTATGCAAATGTATTTTTGATTGGTACAACTATGGGAGCAGCATCTGATAATAACGGTGACTATTCAGTATCAAATGTCCCTGAAGGAGATTACACGCTCCGTGTATCTGTTTTGGGTTATAAAAAAGCCAATTACAATGTGACAGTAACATCAGGCGTAACCACAACCCAGGATGTTACTCTTTCCCAGGATGTTTTACAGATGGAAGGTGTGGTTATTTCTGGTACTGCCGGTGGTAGTGGAATAGCAAAGAAAGATGCTAGTTTTGCTATTACTACAATATCTCCCCGTGAGTTAGAACAGCTTCAACCTCCAAGCACAGCTGCTGTATTAGATGTTGTGCCGGGTGTATGGTCCGAAAGCACGGGTGGAGTTGCCGGTGCAAATATAATGGTAAGAGGATTACCATCGGGTGGAGATGCTCCTTTTGTTACTTTTTCTATAAATGGAGCGCCAATTTATGGTGTTGAAACTCTTTCGTTTTTAGAGCAGAGCACACTCTTCAGGGTCGATCAAACTATTGCATCTACTGAAGCAGTAAGAGGCGGACCTGCATCTGTATTTTCAAATGGTGAAGCTGGTTTAACTACCAACTTTAATTTGATTAAAGGAACAGACGTAACAAAAGGAAGAGTCAAATATACAACATCAGATTACAGTACACAGAGAGTAGATGGTGTGTTAAGTGGTCCGATTGGAAATAAATTCTATTACATGGTTGGTGGATATTTCAGAACTTCTCCCGGAGTAAGAAACACACAATTTAATGCAGAGGGCGGTCAACAATTTACTATTCAGCTTACTAAAAAATTTGATAAAGGATCTGCTAATATATTTTCAAGATATACTGACGACCATGGTCAGTGGATACTCCCTATGGCATTAGGAATAGGCAATGATCTTGGAACTTTTTCTCCTCTGGGAAATGCAACACGCTATCGTACATTGGGTATTAACACTCAGGGTGATAGTGCTACATTTGATTTTTCAAAAGGGCGTGGCTGGAAAGGTACAGTCAGCGGATTGAATTTTGACTATGATTTAGGGAATGGTTGGACTGTTCGGGATAATGCATCTTATACAAAAGGAAATGCTGATACTTATGGGTTTGTCCCAAATGGAAATCCAATGAGTGTTGCAGCATTAGCTAATAAAATGGGCTCTCCAATTATGACAGTTGGTGGAAAAACACTCACTTCCGGTTACGTTCAGAGTTATGGAAGCTGGGTTGTTCAAAAGCAGATAGAATCCTTTACAAATGACATAAGTTTAACAAAAGAAGTTGATCAACATAAACTTACAGTTGGTGCGTATCAGGCCTTTTGGACCACAAACGATTTTTGGACTATTGGAAATCATATACCAATAAATGATGTCGCAAATGGCGATATTATAGCGGGTGTCCCCGCGGATAGTGTATGGCCAAGTTGGAATTATGGACTTAATGAAACAGGTGATGCAAGGGTATTTGCTGTTTATGCAGGTGATTCCTGGCAGATTACTGATAAATTCAGACTCGATATAGGTGCCAGGTATCATTTTATAAATCTTAATTTTACCTTAGATGCCGGTGCACTTCCTGATGGAATGATTGATATGACTGCTTCACTCGATGGTAAGGATTGGGCTGGAACTGCTGCTTTAAATTATCAGGTAAATGATAATTTTGGAGTTTTTGCCAGAGGTTCAAAAGGAATATTGTTCCCTCAGTTTGATAATATCAGAGAAGGAAGCAATTATAAATTAAAGAGTGGTACTTTACAAGACGGTACTCTTGAAACTAGTCTGTTTAACCAGTATTCTTTAGGAATAAAATATCAACAGGATGTTTTCAGCTTATTCCTGACAGGTTTCATGAATACTGTGGAATTGTTTGATGGCGGTGTTGGTTCAACTTTTGCCGCTGCATTATTAAAAACCAGAACTTTTGGAACAGAGATTGATGGTGCTGTAAGCGTTGATGGCTTAAGAATCAATGTTACCGGAACAATTCAAAGCGGTAAAATTACTGATTCATCAGATCCAACAGTAATTGACAATAAAATATGGCGTCAACCGGATGTACAATTCAGGATTGCTCCCAGTTATAATTTCCGGGTAACAAATGATCTTACAGCCGTTCTGTTTGGTGCATTCAGATATGCCGGATCCCGCTGGAATGACAGATCAAATTCGTACAAACTGGATTCATATACTAAATTAGACCTTGGTGTAAGTGTAGTTACATCCAGTGGTATAACATTCAGCGCATTAGGTGATAACCTATCAGATTCACAGGGATTAACAGAAGGGGATCCTCGTGATCCTATAGCAAAAAATGGCAGGCCATTATTAGGGCGTTCATTTAGGTTCTCCGTTGGAGTTGATTTCTAAGAGTTAGTTAAGATTATTAATTATGCAGTACAGGTAGTATTTGAAAAAATGCTTAAACCTGTGCTGCATATTACTTTACCTAATTCCCGTCGATTCATAATTCAGTATTAAGCATAATATTATTTTTCTTCTTTGTAATTTTACAATATGAATAAATTTATAAAATTACTTTCCTTTATTTTTTTTGTTGTTTCAGCAAATTCAATTTTTCCGCAGGATTCTGGATTTATATTAACAACCGGAAAAACTCAGGTCTATTATCCATGTTATATAGGTAACGGGCATTTTAGTATTTCGTCTTCTCAGTTAGGTACTAAATCAACTGAATCTTATCTGGTTAAATTTTATGATGAGGGGAAAAATGATATTCCAAGAATCGCAGCTCTTCCTGAGTGGAATGAAATAAATTATTTCGATGGGAATAAATGGCTGAATGACTTGGATATAAATTCCGGTGAAATATCAAATTACAGCCAGGAACTGGATATGCTGAATGGCCTTTTACACACAAGTTATACCTGGAATGATTCTCCTAATAGACAAACAGATATTGATATAGTTTGCTTTATCTCGCGTAGCAATAAAAATCTTGCGGTAATTAAATATGAATTCAAACCTGATTTTACCGGGGAAGTAAAATTGAATTTTTCTCTTAAAGAGAGAGAAAAACCGGAAAGAATTGACCTCGCAAAGCTGGATAAAATTAATTTTCCTAATCCCAATGAATGGCCGTACTTTTGGTATCCTGGCTTTACAAAAATTACAAAAATCGGTGCCGAAAAAACAAATTATGGAGCAAATTTATGGGCGCTTACAGAATCATCTGGCAGAAATACAAAAGCAGGAATTGCCTCTGAAATTTTTTACGGCAATAAAGAGCTTAATCCTGAGATATCAGTCTTTAACCAGTCTAATGCTGCTTATGCAGAATTTAATATCAAATCCCTTGCAGGGAAAAAGTATGTATTTTACAAAATTGTATCTGTAGCTCCGGAATTTGAATTCGAAGATGGTCTGGTAAATAAGGCCATTAAAATTCTTAACAAATCAAGAAAATCTGGTTTTGAAAAACTCTTTTTAGACCATAAAGCAGAATGGAATAAATTATGGAATACAGATATCATTGTCGAAGGTAATAATGAGCTGCAAAGAATAATCCATTCTATGATGTTTTACTTGCTTTGTAGTATAGATAAAAATACGGATTTTGGGATGCCCCCAATGGGATTATCTACTTCTGGATATTTTGGACATATATTCTGGGATTCAGATATTTATATGATTCCTCCGCTTTTATTAATGCACCCTCAAATTGCCAAATCAATTATTAAGTTTAGATATAATACTCTACCCGGCGCAATTGAAAACGCGAAAATTAATGGATACAAAGGAGCTATGTATCCCTGGGAATCTGATGAAATTGGGAAAGAGGCAACTCCGTATTTTGCATATCAAAATGCTATTAAAGAAAATCATATTGTAGGTGATGTTGCATTTGCTCAATGGCAATATTTTTTGGCAACAAATGACACAGCCTATTTGCGTAATTATGGAGCAGATATAATAAGACAAACTGCAGATTTTTGGGTTTCAAGAGTTGTTTATAATAAAGAAAAAGACAGATACGAAATTCATAAACTGATTTCTGTAGCCGAATCGGATAAAGATGTAAATAATGAGACTTATACTAATGCAGTTGCAAAAATTAATTTGGAATTAGCAATAAAAGTTTCAAAACTACTCAGTCTGACTGAAGATCCGGAGTGGGAAAAAATAAATAAAAAAATGTTTATTCCTTTTAATGCTGAAAAAGAATTTCATCCACTTTACGAAAATGCAGGTGCCGGTGAAGGTGCTTCCAGGTTTTGGTCAAGTGTAGTAAATTTGCTTGATTATCCTCTTCAAATTAAGATGAGCGAAAACACAAAGCGAAATGATCTAGGACATGCTGTAAAAAGTCTGGAAGTAAACGGTGCAGGTGCAATGATGGGAAGTAATTTCCTAGCAATTATTGCGGCAGAATTAGGAAATGATTTTTTAATGAATTTAACAATTAATAAAACTTTAAAAGGATATTTAAAACCGCCTTTTAATGCTCTTTCTGAAACACAATCAAATAATTCAGTAAATTTTTTAACAGGTGCAGGTTCATTTTTACAACAAGTCATTTTTGGTTATACCGGACTTAGAATAACTGACGATGGTTTGATGGCCCGTTACAAACCAATGCTTCCTCACGGGATTACAAAACTAAAACTGCAAAACTTTAAATTCAGGAATAAGACTTATGATTTTATTGTTCAGAATGGGCAACTGACAAAAATAGAAAAATAAATATTATAAATGAAAGGTTCTTTTGATATGTAATAAAATCCGGTAGTTGTTAATTTCTGAAATAGTTCTCCTCTAACTACCTTGCAGCCCGGTATGCTGCTTTCCGGGCTGCATTTTTATTTTTCAATTAGATTAAAATTTAGTACAATTCAAAAATAGCCTTCACAATTTAGTTTGTACTTAAAATAGTTTAATCTTATTTTCCTTCATATCTTTTAATAATTCACTAAAGCAAAATGTTCGAGTATGTTGGTGCGTTACATATGCATTCAGTGTTTTCTGACGGATCCGGTGAAGTGCCCGAAATTGCAAAGTTTGCTGATGAAGTTGGTCTAGATTTTATTGCTCTTACGGACCATAATACCTTAAGAGCCTTGAAAGAAGGGTATGAAAAGTGGTACGGGAATACATTGCTCTTGGTTGGGTGTGAAATAAATGATAAAGAAAACAAAAATCACTATCTGGCTTTCGGAATTGAAGATGCTTTTTCCACAAGATTATCTGCAAAAGAATATGTAAGTGGGGTAAAGAAACAGGGAGGAATAGGATTTTTAGCTCATCCCCACGAAAAACGCACTCATATGAAGGAACATCCACCGTATCCTTGGGTGGATTGGGATATAGAAAATTTCAATGGTATTGAAATCTGGAATCATATGTCTGAATGGATGGAAAATCTCACTGAAGAAAATAAATATCAGGCTTTTGTCCATCCATTGAGAAGCATTGTTGCACCACCAGAAGAAACATTGAAGATATGGGATAAGCTAAATCTGAAAAGAAAAGTTGTTGGTATTGGAGGCGTAGATGCGCATGCACACAAGTATAATTTGTTAGGATTTCTTGAAGTGGAAATTTTCCCATATAAAGTATTGTTCAAATCAATTCATACTCACGTTTTAACTGAGGAAGAAATCAATAAAGGAAACGAAGAAAAAAATATTTTAAAAGCAAAAGAACTAATTTATGGTTCACTTTCTTACGGAAATTGTTTTGTTGCAAATGATTATCACTGTGATTCAAAAGGATTTAGGTTTTGTGCAGAAACATCTGGTAAATTCTATAAAATGGGCGATACAATTTCGAGTGCAAATAAAGTCAAACTAAAAGTTGTACTTCCTGTTCCCAAGGCATCAGTCAGGCTTATTAGGAATGGAGAGAAAATGGACGAAATAGAATCTAATGAAGCTCATTTTATTGTTGAACAGAAAGGCTCATATCGGGTTGAAGTTTATTTAAACGAAAAAGCTTGGATTTATTCAAATCACATCAGGGTTACCTAAAAGTGCTTATAATTATAAAAAATAATTATGATGAAATTAGCGATGAAGGTGCTAAAATAGTTGCTGGAATTATCAGGAAAAAACCTGATTCTGTGCTGGGTTTTGCAACAGGAAGTACACCAATCGGGCTTTATAAAGAATTAATAAGGATGCATAAAGAAGAAGGTCTGGATTTTTCAAAAGTGACCACATTTAATCTTGATGAATATGTTGGACTCCCTCCGTCTCATAATCAAAGCTATCACTATTTTATGTGGAAAAATTTATTTAACCACATAAATGTTAATAAAAGCAATGTTTATATACCTATGGGCATGGCAGATGATATTAATGATCATTGTGAATGGTATGAAAGAAAGATACAACAACATTGTGGAATTGATTTGCAGATTCTTGGTCTCGGAGCTAACGGCCACATTGCCTTTAATGAACCAGGTTCGTCTCTTGGTTCAAGAACAAGAATAAAAACTCTTGATGAAAAAACAATAAAAGATAATTCACGTTTTTTCAATAATAATATTGAAGACACGCCTAAATTTGCTATTACAATGGGGGTTGGAACTATAATGGAAGCTAAAAAACTATTGTTGCTAGCAAGCGGAATAAAAAAAGCAAACGCAATTAAAGCTACAATTAGAGGTCCTATTACAGCAATGTTACCGGCAACAATTGTGCAGATGCATCAATTTACCACAATATTGATTGACAGAGAGGCAGCCTCCAAATTGTAGGATTTAATTTAAGTGAGCCTATCCCCAAAATTGTTATTTTTAGCCTGTGATTAAACGATCTGCACCCGTAGTTCAACTGGGTAGAACGTGGATTCCGGTTTCAAAGACTAAGGGTTCAAGTGAGCTGAAATCAAAGCATTTCTAATGATTGTTAAGTAAAACGTTAACCAAAATCAGAAATTTCAACACTCAAAAAACGATTTATACGAAAAAGCCCGGCTGGAATTCGAAGGGCGTTGAAGTCCTTTAAAACCAACCTAGCCAATCAACAAAACAATGTTTATCAAGAACGAGAAAGACTTGGGATAGCAGAGATGGATATTTATTTTTCCGAAAAGAATATGAGAGTAGTATCCTAATTTGAAT
>Ga0102953_1001241_pt1 | contig 16339 bp, 12 predicted proteins | sample SalPon2A_C_D2_MG_FD_78509 | JGI IMG/M metagenome (GOLD analysis project Ga0102953, IMG submission 78509) | Soil microbial communities from South San Francisco under conditions of wetland restoration - Salt Pond MetaG R2A_C_D2_MG | ecosystem: Environmental > Terrestrial > Soil > Wetlands | place... | reverse complement strand
TCCTGGTTGCGGCTCTTGCCGAAGGCCATGCGCAGCTTGAACATGCCGCGCTTGTGCAGGCGGTCGACCTCCTGCGGCTCGAGCTCCAGGGCCCGGGCTACGGCCTCGCGCGGTTGCGGCTCGGCGCCGTTCATGCCCTCCACGCGGCGCACCACCTCGGCCACCTGCGGGTCCAGCTCGCCCAGGAACGGCTTGAGGTCATCGTTGCTGGCCTTCGGGCGCGTGGGCCCCGTGGACCGCGGCGTGGCCTTGCCCGCGCCGCCGCGGGGGGACGTGCGCCTGGCGCTCTTGGCCTTGGCGCTCTTGCCTTTGGCCGTCGCACCCTTCGCGGGGGTCTTGCCGCGCGGCTGCTTCCCGGTCTTGGCGGCGCGGGCGGCGAGCAGCTCCACGGCCTGCTCGAGCGTGACGTCCTCGGGGCCGAGATCCTTGGGGAGCGAGGCGTTCAGCTTGCCGCTCTTGACGTAGGGTCCGTAGCGGCCGTCACGCACCTCGACCGCGCTCCCGGACTCGGGGTGCTCGCCCAGCACCCGCAGTGGCTTGTTGCGGGCCTGCTTCTTCTGCAGCAGCTCCAGCGCCTGCTCCAGGGTCACGTCCAGCACGAAGGTGTCCTTGGGCACCGAGGCGTAGACGCCCTGGTGCCGCACGTAGGGCCCGAAGCGGCCGATCCCCACCTCGACGGGCTTGCCGGTGTCCGGGTGGTCCCCCATGCTGGCCGGCAGCCGCAACAGGCGGGCCGCGAGCTCGGCGTGCACGTCGTGCGGCTCCACTCCCTGCGGCAGCGACACGCGCTTCGGCTTGCTGCCCTTGCCCTCGGGGTCGGCGCCGAGCTGCAGGTACGGCCCGTAGGGACCGCGCTTGAGCAGCATGGGCTGGCCGTCGTCGGGGAAGGCGCCGACCTCGACGTCCCCCTTGGAGGACTCGCGAAGGTGCTCCTCGAGCATCTCCCGGGTGACGTCGCCGGGAGCGAGGTCGTCGGGAAGGGAGGCGGTCTTGAGCCCGCCAGCCTCGACGGCGCCGTTCCCCTCGCCTTCGACCGGCCCCTCGACGTAGGGCCCGTAGCGCCCTACCCGCACCACGAACGGATCCCAGCGGGAGCTGGCGATGGTGGAGATCTCGCGCGCGTCGATGCCCTCCAGGCCCTCGCTGACCCGGGCCTCGATGCCGTCCTCGCCGCGGAAGAAGTCGCGCAGGTAGGGCGTGGAGGCGAGCGCGCCGGCCGCGATGTCGTCGAGGGCGGCTTCCATGTTGGCCGTGAACTCGGTGTCCACCAGGTGCGTGAACTGGCGCTCGAGCAGGTTGTTGGTGGCGAAGGCCATGAAGGTGGGCACCAGCTGCGCGCCGTTCTTGCGAGCGTAGCCGCGCCTCTGGATGGTGTCGATGATGCTGGCATAGGTGCTGGGCCGGCCGATGCCCTCGGCCTCCAGCAGCTTGACCAGCGAGGCTTCCGTGTAGCGCGCCGGCGGCTTGGTCTCGTGCCCCTCGGGCTCGACCTCCAAGGCGCTCAGGCGGTCGCCGTCGGACAGCTCCGGCAGTGGCTGCTCGCGGTCGTCGAGAGCGGCCTCCGGATCGTCCGAGCCCTCGACGTAGGCGCGGAAGAAGCCGGGGAAGAGGGTGGTGCGCCCGGTGGCCCGGAACGTCGCCTCGCCCTCGGCGGTGGGGGAGACGATGCGCGCGGTGACGAACTTGAGGCGGGCGTCGGCCATCTGGGTGGCTACGGTGCGCTTCCACACCAGGTCGTAGAGGGCGGCCTGCACGCCCCGCAGGCCGTGCTCCTCGGCGGTGCGCATGTCGCTCCCGGCCGGCCTGATGGCCTCGTGCGCCTCCTGCGCGTTGCGCGCCGTGCCCTTGTACTGACGGGGTTGCGGGCTCAGGTAGTCCTTGCCGTACCGGTGCTCGATGGCCGCGCGGCTGCCGACGATCGCCTCCTGCGAGAGGTTCGTGGAGTCCGTGCGCATGTAGGTGATGTAGCCGTTCTCGTAGAGCTCCTGCGCCACGCGCATGGTTTCGCGCGCGGCCAGGCCGAGCTTGCGGCTGGCTTCCTGTTGCAGCGTCGAGGTCGTGAACGGGGCCGAGGGCGACCGCGTGGCGGTGCGGTCCTCGACGCCGGCGACGCGCCAGGCCGCCTGCCGGGCCGCCGTCGCCAGGGAGGCGGCGCGCTCGGCGTCGAGGAGCAGCACGTCGCTTCCCGCGGCGAGCTCCTCCTTGAGGGAGCCGGTGTCGGGGTCGAAGTCGCGCCCCCCTGCCAGGCGGACGCCGTCGAGGTGCGTCAGCACCGCGCTGAACGGGCTCGCCCCCTCCTTGCGGAGCCGGGCTTGCAGGTCCCAGTAGCCGGCCGGGGTGAAACGCATGCGCTCCTTCTCGCGCATCACCAGCAACCGCACGGCGACGCTCTGGACGCGTCCCGCGGAGAGCTTGGGGGCGATCTTCTTCCACAGCAGCGGGCTGATGCTGTAGCCCACCAGGCGGTCGAGCACGCGGCGGGTCTCCTGCGCGTCGACCAGATGGGCGTCGATGTCGCGCGTGGCGTCCAGGGCCGAGCGGATGGCCTCCCGGGTGATCTCGTGGAAGACCATGCGCTTCACCGGCACCTCGGGTTGGAGCACCTCGACCAGATGCCAGCCGATCGACTCGCCTTCGCGATCCTCGTCTGTCGCGATGTAGAGCTCATCGGCGTCGGCCAGCGCGGACCGGAGGTTGCTGACCACGCTCTTCTTGCGGGGAGAGACGACGTAGAGCGGCTTGAAGCCCTCCTCGACGTTGACCCCCAGGCGGGCCCAGGGCGTCCCCTTGTGTTCCTTGGGGATCTCGGCCGCCGAGGCCGGCAGGTCGCGTACGTGGCCCATGGACGCCTCGACACGGTACTCGTCGGGGAGGAATCGCCGGATGGTGCGAGCCTTGGTCGGCGATTCCACGATGACGAGTCGTGTGGGCTTTCGGCTACTTCTTGTCCGGTTCTGTGCAGTCAATGCGAGTCCACCTTCAAATGCGCCGCCATTATACGGACACCCCCGCGGCTGTCAAGCGTGGCCTGGGCAGCATCGACAGAGCGGCCGCGAACGCGTTCGAGGGCTCGTGGAGGGGCGGGCAGGCGGCTTGGCGCGGGCTGGGGACGGCCTCACACGGGACGGCGATGGCTGATGGCGCGGCCCAGCGTGACCTCGTCGGCGTACTCGAGGTCGCCGCCCATCGGCAGGCCGTAGGCGATGCGGGAGACCTGCAGGCCACGCTCGGCTAGCTGGCGCGCCAGGTACATGGCGGTCGCCTCGCCCTCCACCGTGGTGGAGGTGGCGAGGATCACCTCGGTGAGGTCCGGGGCGGCCACGCGCTCCATCAGGGCGTGGATGGTGAGCTGGTCCGGCCCGATGCCGTTCATGGGGCTGAGAGCGCCGTGCAAGACGTGGTACAGCCCCTGGTACTCGCCACTGCGTTCGATGGCGAGGACGTCCGCGGGCTGCTCCACCACGCACACCACCGTGCGCTCCCGCTGCAGGTCGGAGCACACCGCGCAGGAGGGCTCGCCGCGCGTCATCACGTTGAAGCAGACCGGGCAGCGGTCGAGCGACGCCTTGGCGTCGCGGATGGCGTGCGCCAGGCGCAGCACGTCCTCCTCGGGTTGATTGAAGAGGTAGAACGCCAGACGCTGCGCGCTCTTCGGGCCGACGCCAGGTAACCGCCCCAGCTCGCGGATCAGCACGACCAGCGCCGAGGGGAACCTCATGGGCGAGGGCGCTCCCTGCGGCGGCTGCCGCGCGCGGTCGCCGCCCCGCTGCGCCCGTACGAGGGGGCGGCCCGGCTGCTCGACGCCCCCACGCTCAGAACATGCCCCCCATGCCGCCGAGGCCGCCCATGGCGCTGCCGAGCTCCTTCTCCTGGAGCTCCTTGACCTTGCGCTGGACGTCGTTGAGGGCGGCCGTCACGAGGTCCTCGAGCATCTCCAGATCGTCGGGGTCGACCGCCTTGGGGTCGATGTGGATGCGGGTCACGGTGCCGTCGCCGTTGGCATCGGCGGTGACCATGCCGCCCCCGGCGCTGCCTTCGACCGTCATGCCGGCCAGGCGCTCCTGCGCCTCGGCCATCTGCTTCTGCGCCTTCTGCGCTTCCTTCATCAGCTTCTGGATGTTCATCGGATCTCCCGCGACAGTCTAGCCCGACCCGGCGGGGGCCGGGGTCGCGCGTCCCCCGGGCGCGGCGAGCGGACGCCGGGCCGGCCGGCGTGTCTAGCGCATCTCCTCGTGACCCGGCGGCGGGTCGACGAAGCCCAGGCCCGGCTCGTCGCCGCCCGGCCTGTGGGGAGCCGGGTCGTCGCCGCCTTCGTCCACCTCGTCGGCGTCCTCGTCCGCCGTCGCCTCCGCGGCGGGGCCGCCCGGCTCCTCGTCGTCGTCGCCGTCGTCGGCGCCGTCGTCGTCGTCGTCGGCGTCGCGCGGGGTCAGCGCCAGCAGGCTCCCCGGGAAGAGCTCCTCGATGGCGCTCACCGTGTCCCGTACGGCCTCGGGCATCTCCTCGGCGGAGCCGCCGGCGCCCAGCAGGGCGCTGCGCAGGTCGTCCGTGTCCGCTCCCCTCCTGGTCGGGCGCGGGGCCCGCGCGGGTCGACGACCCGAGGGCGCGCCAGCGGCCGCGTCGTCGGCCAAGTCGTCGGCCGCGTCGGCGCCCGCCTCGCCGGCCGCCGTCGGGGGCGGGTCCGGGGTCGCGGGAGCCGGACCGCGCGCCCGCGACGCGTTCGCAGACCGCGCCGGCGACGGTTCGGCTTCGGTCTCGCGCCGGGCCGATGTGCCGGCACGGTGGGTGGACGCCCCGCGCTCCGGCGGCGAGTCCGCGGGCTGCATCCCGAAGAGGTCGGCGGGCAGATCCTCCGTGGCCAGCATCACCCCTTCGGGGATGGGCGGCTCGCCGTACGCGTCGAAGCCGGCGTCGTCCTCCGCGGCGGACGTCGCCGGATCGCGCGAAGCGCCGCCCTCCGCTGCGCCGGCGGCACGGCGCGCGCCGGTCGCGGCGGCGCCGGGGTCGGCAGGCGCGGTGGCCTCGAGGCGACCGGCGCCTGGCTGCGGACCGGCGCGGTCCGCGCTGTCGTCGGGCGGTTGCCGGGGGCGGCCGGATTGCGGCGGGCGTCCGGGTTCGGGCCTGGTGGAGGACGGGGCGCCCGCGGCGCGGGGCCCCGTCAGGCTATTTTTTTTGGTGCTCCCCCTTCGGGCCCCTCGACGAGCACGGTGTATCCCGGCCCTGCCACCTCGTTCACCAGGGCCGCGAGCTCGTCGGCGCGCTCGAGCAGCTGGCCGTGGTGGAAGCGATGGACCTCGTCGTAGCGCAGGCGCATGACGTCGCCCTCGAGCGACTCCTGGGCCGGCTTGAGGAAGGCCTTGAGCTGCGGCCCGGCCTTGGCCTTCACCTCGCGCCAGGCGAGCGGCCTGCGCGGGGCAGCGGCCTCGCCCGCCGCCGTGGGCGCGCGGGCCGCGCCTTCCTCCGCGGCCGGCGATCCGGCCGCGGACCCGGCTTCCGCGGCCGCGGGCGCTGCGGCGGTCTCCGCCGGCGGCTCGGGGGCGGCCGCCTGACGGTCCGGTGGCGTGTCCTCGTCGGCCGGCGCGGCGGTCTCTGCGGCGGCCCTCGCGGCGCCGCGTTTCCGCGAGGATCCGGCGCCGGCGGCCGGACGGCCCGCCGGCGGCCCACTCGCAGGCATGGTCGCAGGCATGGTCGAAGGCATCGTCGCCGGCATGGCGCCGGCGGCGTCCGCCGTGATGCCCTCCCGAGCTGCGGGCACGTCCCCGCGGGCGGCGTTGAGCGCCTTGATCAGCGCCACCTCGAGGGCGTAGAGGTCGTTGTGCCTGAGGAAGCGCTCCATGTCGTCGTCGAGCGCCTGGATGGCGTGCATCAGGGGAACGTCTTCGAGGGGCACCCGGAAGCCGTCCCCGCGCACCGAGCCCACCAGGGCGTCGCGAAGCGTGCGGCCGAGCTGCTCGGCGAGGGTGCGCGGTGAGAAGCCGGCCCGGTAGAGGGCGTCGGACTCGGACAGCAGGGTAGCCAGGTCCGCGCCGGCCAGCGCGGCGGCCATGGCCTGGAGTCGCTCGTGAGGCGGCAAGCCCAGGGCCTCCTCGGCCGCCTCGGCGCTCACGCCGCCCTCGAGCACCAGGAGGCGCTCGAGCATCGACTCGGCGTCGCGCATCCCGCCGTCCGCCACGCGCGCCACCAGGCGCAGCGCGTCGGGCTCGAAGTCGACCCCGGCAGCCTGGCACAGCGCCGTCAGCTTCCCCGCGATCTCATCGTCGGAGAGCCGCCGGAAGCGGAAGTGCTGGCAGCGCGACAGGATCGTGGGCGGGAGCTTCTCCGGCTCGGTGGTCGCCAGGATGAAGAGCAGGCCCGGCGGCGGCTCCTCCAGGGTCTTGAGCAGCGCGTTGGCGGCTGCGCGGCTGAGCATGTGCGCCTCGTCGAGGATCCACACCCGCATGCCGCCGCGCAGCCCCGCCAGGCCGACTTTCTCGCGCAGGTCGCGGATGTCCTCGACGGAGTTGTTGGAGGCGGCGTCCAGCTCCGTGACGTCGGGGTGGGCGCCCTTCTGCACCAGACGGCAGGACTCGCACTCGCCGCAGGGGCGCTGCGCGGCGTCCTCGGCCTCGCAGTTGGCTGCCATCGCCAGCAGACGCGCGGTCGTGGTCTTGCCGACCCCGCGCGGACCCGAGAAGAGGTAGGCGTGGCCGATGCGCCCCACCCGCACGGCCGTACCGAGCACCTCGATGACGTGTTCCTGGCCCACGACCTCGCCGAAGCGGACCGGGCGGGCACGTTGATACAGGGCGGGCATCAGCGGCCACTCTACCACCGCCCGGGGCGCGGCCCGGAGGCCGCTTAGGGCACCTCCCGCGCGTCCTGGCGGGCAGGACACGGGCTGCACGCGGTGTAGCATGGCCGCATGGAGGGGGAATCCACCGACCCGGGCCGGCCGCGCCTCGGCGTCGCCTTCGGCGGCGGGACGGCGCGCGGGCTGGCGCACATCGGGGCCCTCAAGGTGCTCGAGGCCGAGGCGGCCGCGCCCGACGCGCTGGCGGGTACCAGCTACGGCGCCATCATCGCCGCGCTGTACGCGCTGGGGACGCCGGCGTTGGAGTTGGAGCGGCTGGTGCGCGAGCAGAACACCGGCGAGATCTGGCTCCAGGGCCTCGATTTCGGGCTGCACCGGGGCAGCCTCATCCACGGCCGGCGCCTGGCGCGGTGGTTGGACCGCAAGTTCTTCTTCGGCGCGACCTTCGCGGACCTGCAGATCCCCTTGGTGGTCGCCTGCACCGACCTTGCCACGGGGCGGCTCGCCGTCATCGACACGGGCCCGATCTCCCTGGCGGTGCAGGCGAGCTGCGCCCTGCCCGGGATCTTCGCACCGGTGCGCAGCAACGGCCGGGTGCTGATCGACGGCGGCTTCGTGCAGACGGTGCCCTTCCGGGCCCTGTCGCTGCTGGGCCCCGACCTGATGATCGGCCTGCACGCGGGTCTGGACGTCGACAACTCGCGGCTCGTCCGAGGCGTGCGGCACGTCAACGCCTCGCGTCTGGGGCGGCGCTTCCAGCACCTGGCGGCGCGCTTCCAGCCGGTGGGCCCGTTCGGCCAGATGGTACGGGGCTTCGCCGTCTCGTTGCGGTCCTACAGCCGGCCGCTGCGCGCGCCGAAGGGACACCTGCTCGTCCGGGAGGATCCGCCGGCCCAGTGGTGGGACTTCCACAAGTCCCCCCAGGCGATCCACGCCGGCGAACGGGCGATGCGCCGCGCCCTCGAGCACTCCCCGCGCTTCTTCGATCGCCTCCGCGGCGTGGAGGTGACGTGAGGCCGCTGATGGTGCTGGACGGCCTCGAGCGCCGCCCCACGTGGCGCGCACTGGAAGGTCTCGACACCGCGCTCGCGGCTGCGAGCCGGGCGGCCGGCGCGGAGGTCGCCCGGGCCCCGTCCGCCACGGCGGCCGTCCCGGCTGCCGCGTCGGAGGGCGTCGAAACGGCCTACGTGGCGCTGGTGCGCGCCCTGTTGCGTGAGGAGCGTGGCGATGTTCCGTCGGCGCTGGCCGCCGGGCTGCTGGAGGAGGACAACCGGCTCGGCTGCGGCGGCGCGGTGCCGGACGGCCTGGTCGCCGCCGTCACGGCGGATCTCGAGCTGGTGCTCGCGGTCGCCCGGCGCGGCTGGCAGGCCGAGGCGGCGCAGGTCACGCCGCTCCTCCTGCCGCCGCTCGAGCGACTGGCGCACGAGCCCGACGACCCGGCGCACCGCGGCTGGGAAGCCGCCGTGTCCGAGCTGGCCGCGGCCCTGATGCGAGAGCCGGCCGACGCGGTCGCGCGCCGTCTGCTCGCGCGCTTCGCCAGCGAAGGCTCCGGCGCCGCGGCGCGCTTCGCGGCGCTGCGCTGGGAGGACGGCGGCCTGCGCGGCATCCCCCACCCGGCGACGGCCGAGGGCGTGACGCTGGTCGGCGTGGACGAGCAGCTGCACCGGCTCTACGCCAACACCGAGGCCCTGCTCGCCGGCGCGCCCGCCCACAACGTGCTGCTCTACGGGCCACGCGGGAGCGGCAAGTCGACCGCCGTCCGCAGCCTCCTGCCGCGCTACGCCGGGCGCGGACTGCGTCTCCTCGAGCTTCCCGGCGACGCGGTGGCGCACCTGCCGGAGGTGGTGGAGGCGCTGCGGCGCCGGCCCCAGCGCTTCGTGCTCTACGTGGACGACCTCAGCTTCGAGCAGGGCGATCGCCGCTACCATCCGCTCAAGACCCTCCTCGAGGGCAGCCTCACCGCCCGCCCCGACAACGTCGTGCTCTACGCCACCAGCAACCGCCGCCACCTGCTCACGGAGCGCTTCTCCGAGCGCCCGGAGCCCGGGGACGACGACGTCCACGCCTGGGACACGCACAACGAGCGCCTGGCGCTGGCCGATCGCTTCGGCCTCGCCATCACCTTCCCGAGCGCCACGCAACGGGCCTACCTGGGGATCGTGGCGGCCCTGGCCGAGGATGCCGGCGTGCGGGGGCCCGACCTCGACCAGCGTGCCATCCGCTTCGCCGACTGGGGCAACGGCTACTCGGGCCGGACCGCCCGCCAGTTCATCGACGCCGTGCTGCAGGAGCGCGCCGCCGGACGCGCCTGAGAGCCGGCGGCGCGCGCTCGCCACGCGCCTGCGGGCGGGAGCCGCGGGGGCGTAGGCGTCTCGGCCGCGCCGAGCTTCAGGGAGTCCCCGCCGCCAACCGCGCCACGCCGGCGGCCAGCGCGTACGCCTGACCCCGGTCGAGCGGCGCGTCGGGAGCGAAGCCGGCGGGCGCCACGCCGGCGCTCTGCAGCGCTTGCCAGGTGGGCTCGGCAGGGCAGGCGCCGACGAGGCAGGCGGCATCGTAGGCGATGCCGAGGGCGGCCGAGGCAGCGAGCGGCCGCGGGCTGACGCCGTAGCGCGCCACCAGCGCCGGGCCGGCGTCGCCGTTGCCGAAGAAGCGCGCCGCCACGTTGCTGAGCAGGTAGAGGAAGGCCTGCCGGCTTTCCGGCGTGTCCAGGTGAGGGTCGTTGTCGTAGCCGCCCACCGCCAGACCTTTGCCGAGCAGGAGCCGGAAGGCGTGGAAGTACGGGCTCGACGTCGGGCCGACGGGCGGCCTGGCCGCCACCGTCGGCAGGAAGGCGCCGCGGGCCGTCAGCGTCGCCCGGACCGCGGCGACCTGGTCGCTGGCGGCGGCGAGCGCGGCCGGGTCGAGCCCGAGGCGGGCAGCGCGCGCCGCCGCCACCCCCACCGCCTCGCCGAGCGCCATGCCGAAGGGCACCACGCGCGCGCTGGCGAAGGCGATGGGATCGAAGCCCGCGGTCATGCCGACCACCCACAGGGGAGCGGGGCGTGGGGCGACCGCCATGCACAGGCGGGCGCCGTAGATGTCGGGCGTTCCGAACACGAAGCCGGTGTCGTGCGGCGTGAGGCTCTGCACGTCGAGCGGGTAGCCGCCCGCGGCCACGTCCCAGGGGGTGACCTCGTTGTCGAGCACCTGGTTGGCCGTCAGCACGCACTGCGCCTGCAGGTGACGCGTCTCACGCACGTACAGATGCGGAGCGACCCCGGCCAGGGTGGCCTGCTCGAAGCCCGGGATACCGGCGGCGAGGTAGCGCACCACCGACGGCACCTCGGCGGCCGCGCGCGTGTGCGCGCTCGCCAGGCTGGCAGCATCGAGCGGGTCGGCGCCGTAGACCAGGAGCGCATTGACCAGGACGGTGCCGTCGGACTCGCGGCCCAGGTTGAGGCCGCGCAGGCGGAGCCCCTGGCGTTGCGGCCGGTAGGCCGCCGGGTAGCCGCCGAACGGCCCCCACACCACGTTGTCGCGCACGTTGGCGTAGTGTCCGCCTCTGGCCCGCACGGCCGCCGTGAGCGCGCCCCAGTCGACGCCGTGGAGCGCGAACACCAACGACGAGGCCATGTGCTGGTGGACCCCCAGCGAGGCCCACCCCACCGTGAACGGCGCTCCTGCCGCGGCCGCGAAGCGGGCGTCCCGCTCGCCCTCGATCACCTGCTTCGCGAGGATGGTGCGGTCGCCGGCGCGCGCTCCGAGGAGGCGGCCGTCGGCGTCGAGCAGGGGCACGGCGGTCGCGGCGCCGCGGATCACGTCGACGCCGGCTTCCGACAACATGGCGTCGAACGCCTGCTCGGCAGCGCCGACGTCGAACGCCGGACGCTCGCCGACGCGCCGCCACCAGCGCAGGAACAGGCCGCGCTGGTAGAGCTCCGGCGTGGTCCGCAGGTCGAGCACGTTGAGCTCGCCCAGCACGAACAGTCCGCCGAGCCGGCGGGCGCTGGTGAGCAGGACGGTGCGGGCGCCCTGCTCCGCCGCGGCCACCGCCGCCATGATGGCCTCTGGCTGGCTCCCGATCACGAGCACATCGGCCATCTGCGCCCCCTGACCCCCGGGTGTGGCGTCGCTCGGCGGCGGCGACGCCAGGGACGGACCGGGCGGCGATGGCGCGGCCGCCGGCGGACCGGCGAGCGCCGCGGGCGCGGCGAGGGCGGCGATCAGGATCGCGGCGACGGGGATGTGTCTCATGCCTGCGACGGGCTGCCTCCGAGCAACTCGTCCCGGAGCGAGGCGACCACGGCGCGCGCAGCGTCGGGCCGTCCCGCCCTGCGCGCGGCGGCGGACATGACCGCGCGCCGCTCCGGGTCGCCCAGGAACGATGCCAGCTTGTGGGCGAAGGTGCTGAGCGGCTCGATGCGCAGCGCTGCGCCGAGCTCCAGCACGGCGTTGGCGTTGGCCTCCTCCTGCAACGGATAGGGGCTCACCACGGCGATCGGCAAGCCGGCGCTGAGGGCCTCGCTGCAGGTGAGGCCGCCGGGCTTGCCGACGAGGAGGTCGGCGGCCGCCATCAGGACCGGGATGTCCTCGCGCTGGCCGTACACGTGGCAGGATACCGGGCCCTGGCAGTGCGCCAGCGCGTCGCTCGCGACCGCCATCAGGTCCGGGCTGCGGCCGCAGACGACCACGGCCTCGAGCGGCCGCTGCAGGTCCCGCAGCTGCGCGAGTAGCGTCCGCACCACGCCAGGCTGCAGGCCCGAGGCGATGAACAGGAGCAGGTCGTGGCCTTGCGGCAGCTCCAGGAGGGAGCGCGCCCGTGTGCGGTCCGGCAGGGCGGCGAAGCGCAGGTCGATCGGGATGCCTGTGACGCGGATCCGGTCCGCGTCCACGCCCACCGAGCGGAGGTGGACGGCCACGTCCTCGGTGGCGACGAAGTACCGCTGCAGGCGGGGTTGGAGCCACAGGCTGTGGGCGAAGAAGTCGGTGATCACCTCGACCTGCGGCGGGGTGCGCAGGTTGCTCCGCAGGCGCCCGCTCAGGATCTGCGGGCCGAGGAAGTGCGTATGCACCAGCAGGTCGGGCCGCGCTCGCGCGATGTGCCGGGGCAGCTCGTAGCTGAGCAACCGGGAGAGCCGCGCCCGCAGCCTCTGCTGGCGCGTCTGCTCCTCCCTGGGCGTGCGGTCCATCCGCCGTCCCAACCATTCGACCAGGTCGGGGGCGTTGCGAACCAGGTCGAAGTAGGCCTGACGGTAGAGCCGCCGGAAGGGCGCGGCGGTGTACTCGAGCAGGTCCACATGATCCGCAACGAAGCCGTCCTCCTCGAACGCCTGACGGAGCGCTCGCGCGGCGGCGACATGACCGCTCCCGATGGATGCCGAGACGATGAGGATGCGTTTGACCTCGGCCGGCACCCCCGAAGCATAGCAGGGAGCGGGGCCGGCCCGCCCGGTCAGGCGCGTCCCTCAGCGGGTTCTCAGGGCCGCAGTGTTAGCATGCGCCCAGGAGGTACGCATGCGTTTCGTCCTTCCGGCCCTGGCCGTCCTCGTTCTGTTCGCGGGCTGCGTGCCGCAGAGCGGGCCGAAGCTCCACGACGTCTATGTCTACGGGGCGCTGAACGAGCGGCTCAGCTACCTGTACGGTTCCCCGGGGACGATCTCCATCGACGGCAAGGACGTGACGTTGACGCAGGGCACGAAGGCCGATCCCTTCGCCGTCACGGGCGCCCTGCTGGCCGACGGGAAGCCGTACCTCAGCAGCTCCCTGCAACCCCCGAAGCAGCCTCCCGTGGTGGTGTCGCACATCCCGCTGACGACGGACCTCGAGCTCCAGGTCAACCAGGACGTGCAGCAGGTGGTGTATTTCGACGGCGGCGACTACCTCACGCTGGCGGATAGCGCCACCGCTGGCACCACCAAGCGAGTGGTGCCCACGCCGCGCCTGAACGGGCTGCGCGGCCTCGGCCAGCTCACCGACCCAGAAGCCGACGCGCTGGCCAACGGCCTTTCCAAGTCCGGGAAGCCGTTCGTCGTGGCGGTCCTTCCGGAGAAGGGCTTGCCCGCTCATGCCGTGAACGGCACCAGCGAGTATCTCCACACCGGCCTGTACGTGCAGCAGGGCCTGGCGACCGCCACGGCCGCCGCGCAGGGGTCCAGCCAGCAGGTGCCCTGGGAGGTGCTGGCCCACGGGCAGCATGCGGTGGGCTTCGACAAGCCCCAGTACGACCTGGTCACCAGCCAGGACCAGCTCACCAACCTCTGGTACCAGGCCTACGGCACGCAGCTGCAGGTGCCGTCGGTGCCGCAGCTCGACTTCTCGCGGGAGACGGTCGTCGCCATCTTCGAAGGCAAGAAGCCGACGGGGGGCTACGGCCTCGAGGTGCGGGGCGTCACCATCCAGAACGGCGAGCTCTACATCGATCTGGTCGAGACGAGCCCGTCCGCGGGCGCCATCACCACCCAGGCGATCACCAGCCCGTGGTTGATCCTGCACGTGCTGCACGGCGGCTTCCAGGTGGCGTGGATCCGCAACCCCGACGACGGCAGCTTGATCGCGGTGGCGCGCGCCACCCAGTAGGCGGCCGGGCGCGGTCGCCCATCCGGCGCGGCGACCCGGGTCGCTCAGGCGTCAGGTGAGCACGTCGGGATCGAACAGGCGCCGGTACTCCTCGCTGGCGAAGCGGTCGGTCATGCCCGCGAGGTAGTCCGTCACGGCACGCTCCAAGCCCAGCGCCTCGGCCTGCGCCTGCACGTCGAACGGCAGCATGGTCGGCGCCGCCAGATAGGCGCGGAAGATGCGCTCGAGGATGGTGTCGGCCTTGTTCGTCATGCGGATCTGCCGGTAGTGGAAGTAGAAGCGGTCGAACAGGAACTGCTTCAGCTCGGCGAGCTTGACGCGCATGTCGGGCGAGTTGCCGACCAGCTTGCGGTCCGCGTCGCGAACGTCGGCCACGCTCGTCACGCCCGCCTCCCCCAGGGCCCTGTCGGTGTGCTCGGAGGCGTCGGTGATGACATCGCCGAGAAGCTCGCGGATGAGGTAGTAGCGCTGGGTGTTGGCGAAGTGCCGGGTGTCGATACCCAGGCGTTCCAGGAGCTCGGCCACGAATGCCACCTCGCCGAGGTCGAGCGGCGAGAGGTGCCCGGAGCGCAGCCCGTCGTCGAGGTCATGGGCGTTGTACGCGAGCTCGTCCGCCACGTTGACGACCTGGGCCTCGAGCGAGGGCTGACGGTCCGGTTCCCATTGCACGTCGGGGAGGTCGTACTCCGTCTCGTGCTTCATGATGCCTTCGAGCGTCTCCCAGGTCAGATTGAGGCCGGGGAAGTCGGGGTAGCGGTGCTCGAGCTCGGTGACGATCCGCAAGCTCTGCTTGTTGTGATCGAAGCCGCCGATGCCGCCCGCGAGGCGGTCGAGCGCGCGCTCGCCGGCGTGGCCGAAGGGCGGGTGGCCGAGATCGTGGGCCAGCGCGATGGTCTCGGTGAGGTCCTCGTTCAGCCCCAGGGCCCGCGCGATGCTCTTGCCCACCTGCACCACTTCCAGCGTGTGCGTCAGGCGCGTGCGGTAGTAGTCCCCCTGGGTATTGATGAAGACCTGCGTCTTGTACTCCAGGCGCCGGAAGGCGCTGGTGTGCACGACGCGGTCGCGGTCCTTCTGGTAGGCGGTACGGTAGCGGCTCTCGCCCTCCGCGTGGAGGCGGCCGCGCGACTCCGCCGCGAGGCTGGCATAGGGAGCGAGGGTACGGCGTTCGCGCTCCTCCAACGCGGCCCGTTCGAACAGCATGCTGCGGATATCGTAGCATTCGCCTGGGAGGCGCATTTCCCCCCGTCGGCAGCCGCCGGGACCGTGGCGCGACCGACCGGGCTCGCTTGGAGGTAGAGGATGCCTACGCGCGCTTCGCTCGACGCCGCCCTCGACCACGCGCTGGCCATCGCGTTCGACGCGGGCCGGTCGACGCTGGGCCACTTCCGCACGGGCGTCCGGGCCGAGTTCAAGGCCGACGACTCCCCGGTGACGATCGCCGACCGGGAGGCCGAGAGGCTCATCCGCGAGCGGCTTCGGGCCGCTTTCCCCGAGGACGGCATCGTCGGGGAGGAGCTCGGCGAGGCGCCGGGCTCGAGCGGCCGCCGCTGGCTGGTCGACCCCATCGACGGCACCAAGAGCTTCGTGCGCGGCGTGCCGCTCTACGCCGTGCTGCTGGCGCTGGAGGAGGACGGCGCCATCAGCGTGGGCGCCGCCTACTTCCCGGCGCTCGACGAGATGGTGTACGCGGCCAGAGGGCGAGGCGCCTACCTCAACGGGCGTCGCATCCGGGTGGCGGGCACGCTCTCCCTGGAGCGCGCCTTCGTGTCCTGCACCGACCCGGGAAGCTTCGACAGACACGGCCGCGGAGAGGCGTGGCGGCGGCTGCAGGCGGCCAGCTACAGCAGCGTGGGTTGGGGGGACGCCTACGGCCACGCGCTGGTGGCGAGCGGCCGCGTCGAGCTCATGTGCGATCCCACGATGCACCCCTGGGACTGCGGGCCCTTCGGCGTGATCCTCCCCGAGGCCGGCGGCTACTTCGGGGACTGGTCCGGCAACGAGACCGTGCACGGCGGCGAGGCCATCAGCACCACCGGCACCCTGCTCCCGGAGGTGCTGGCGCGTATCCGCGGCGAGGAGCCCACGGCGTGAGCGCGCGGGGCGGCGCGTACGGCGCGGTCGCGAGGGCCACAGCCTCGGGAGCGGGCGCCGGTAGACTGGGGCGGTGAGCGTTCTACGCAGACGCACCCCGACCGTGTGGGTCGGCGCGGTCCCGGTTGGCGGCGACCACCCGGTGGTGGTGCAGTCGATGACCAACACCGATACCGCCGACGCGGCGGGGACGGCGGAGCAGGTCGCCACGCTGGCCCGCAGCGGCAGCGAGATCGTGCGGGTCACGGTGAACGACGACGCGGCGGCGAAGGCGGTGCCGGAGATCCGCGACCGCCTCGCGGACATGGGCGTGGACGTGCCGCTGGTGGGCGACTTCCACTACAACGGGCACAAGCTGCTGCCCGCCTATCCGCGGATGGCGCGCGCGCTCGACAAGTACCGCATCAACCCGGGCAACGTCGGGGGCGGCAAGCACCGCGACGACAACTTCCTGACGATCATCGGCGCCGCGGTCGAGCACGGCAAGCCGGTGAGGATCGGCGTGAACTGGGGCTCGCTCGACCAGCAGCTCCTCACCCGTCTGATGGACGCCAACGCCGAGAGCGCCGAGCCCCGGGACGCCAGCGAGGTGCTGGTCGAGGCCATGCTCCAGTCCGCGCTGCTGTCGGCCGAGCTGGCCGAGGAGCATGGCCTGCCCCACGACCGCATCATCCTCAGCGCCAAGGTCTCGGGCGTGCGCTCGCTGTGGGACGTCTATCGCAAGCTGGCGGCCCGTTGCGACTACCCCCTGCATCTCGGCCTCACCGAGGCCGGCATGGGCCTGAAGGGGGCGGTGTCCAGCAGCGCGGGCTTGAGCGCGCTGCTCGCCGAGGGCATCGGCGACACCATCCGGGTCTCGCTCACGCCCGACCCCGGCGCCCCGCGCGAGCGCGAGGTGGAGATCGC
>Ga0102953_1001239_pt1 | contig 16354 bp, 17 predicted proteins | sample SalPon2A_C_D2_MG_FD_78509 | JGI IMG/M metagenome (GOLD analysis project Ga0102953, IMG submission 78509) | Soil microbial communities from South San Francisco under conditions of wetland restoration - Salt Pond MetaG R2A_C_D2_MG | ecosystem: Environmental > Terrestrial > Soil > Wetlands | place... | reverse complement strand
GAAGCCGCCGTTTCCAGCTGGGGCTGGTACGAATCGACATCGAGAAAAAGCAGCAGGGCCACGGCAGCGAAAAGCAGCAGGACGACGAACCCTCCGACGATAAACAGGGTCATTTTAACTGGTTTAGACATGGCGCTGTCCATGACGAGAATGGATTGGCATAACCTGCTTCATCCCGGGGTCGACCGGGCAGGCAACGGGTAGATCTACGACAATTATCGTCCTTTCCTGCCCTGCTTTGAGCTTATCTCTGGCCTGACATCAGTCAAGTCGTCAGGTGGCGCTACCGGTCAACCCGAAAACCGTCCGGATGAATTGGATTCCAATATTAAGGAGGAGCCGGACAGCAACCGGCTCACGATCAGTCTCGCCGGACCGCTGACAGCTTCAGGTCGGACCGGCCATGCCAACACTGCTGAGTGTACTTTAAATTCTATTTATGTATAATTCGAAGATGAAACCCGCCAAGCCGGCCGCCCGCCGGAAAACAGCTGTCGAATCTCCCCCTGAGAAATCCTCATCGAAGAAAAAACGTCCCCTGTTCATCGCCGGCATCGGCGCCTCGGCTGGCGGCCTGGAGGCCTTGGAGCAATTTCTGCGTCAGGTGCCGGCAGAGACCGGCATCGCATTTGTCATTGTCCAGCATCTCGACCCGACCCACAAAGGGATCATGCCCGAGCTTCTGCAACGCACGACCCGCATGAAAGTTCAGCAGGTCGAGGACCGGATGCCGGTGCAACCGGACTGCGTCTACGTGATCCCCCCCAACAAGGACATGTCGATTCTGCACGGCGTGCTGCACCTCTTCGAGCCCACCGAATCCCGCGGCCTGCGGCTTCCCATCGACTTTTTCTTTCGCTCTCTGGCCGAAGATCAGCAGGAGCTGAGTATCGGCATCATCCTGTCGGGGATGGGCTCGGACGGCACGGCGGGCCTACGCGCGATCAAAAGCCATTCGGGGCTGGTGGTGGTCCAGGAGCCGGGTTCCGCCAAGTTCGACAGCATGCCGCGCAGCGCCATCGCCGCCGGACTGGCCGACCTGGTCGCTCCGGCCGAACAGATCCCCGCCAAAATTCTGGGCTACCTCAGTCACGTGCCCGTCCTGACCAAACCCGGGACGATCCTGGAAGAGCGGGAAAAGAGCGCGCTGGAAAAGGTCATCATCCTGCTGCGGGCCAAGACCGGCCAGGACTTCTCGCTTTACAAGAAGAATACCCTGTACCGCCGGATCGAGCGGCGCATGGGGATCCATCAGATCGACCGCATCGCCGGCTACGTTCGCTTTCTGCAGAACAATTCCCAGGAAGTGGAGATCCTCTTCAAGGAGCTGCTGATCGGCGTGACCAGCTTCTTCCGCGACCCCCAGGAGTGGGACCTGCTGGCCGCCGAGGCCCTCCCGGCCCTGCTGGCGGACCGGCCGGCCGACGGGGTCATCCGGGCCTGGTCAGCGGGCTGTTCGACGGGGGAAGAGGCCTATTCCCTGGCCATCCTCTTCCGGGAAGCGCTGGAACGGCTGAAACCGGTGCAGCGTTGCACCCTGCAGGTGTTTGCCACCGACCTGGACCCCGACGCCATTGACCAAGCCCGCCGGGGGGTTTACCCAGCGAACATCGCCGCGGACCTTTCCGCCGAGCGCCTGCAACGTTATTTCACCCTGGAAGAGACCGGTTACCGCGTCAATCGGGAGATCCGCGAAACGGTGACATTCGCCCCCCAGAATGTGATCCACGATCCCCCCTTCACCAGGCTCGACATCGTCATCTGCCGCAACCTGCTGATCTATCTCGAACCGGACTTGCAGAAAAAGCTGCTGCCGCTGTTCCACTACAGCCTCAACCCCGGCGGGGTTCTGTTCCTGGGCAATTCCGAATCGGTCGGCAACTTCAGCGATCTGTTCACTGCCTTGCAACCGAAATCCCGCCTGTTCCGGCGCCGCGAATCGGTCCTGCGGCCCGACACGGTCAATTTTCCCGCCATGCCCAGCCCCAGCTATCCGGACCTGTACAAGGAGTTCAAAATGCCGAAGCCGGCCGTCAATCTTCAGTCCCTCGCAGAACAACTTTTGCTCCGGGACCACAGCCCTCCCGCCGTCCTGGTCAGCAGCGAGGGGGACATCCTTTATATCAGTGGCCGGACCGGGAAATATCTGGAACCGGCAGCCGGCAAGGCCAACTGGAATATTTTCGCCATGGCCCGGGAGGGGTTGCGCTTCGAGTTGAGCAATGCCTTCCAGAAGGCCGTTCGGCAAAAGGCAACCCTGAGCGTCGCGGGATGCAAGATCGAGATCAATGGCAACACGCAGGGCGTGGACCTGATTATTCAGCCGATCGAACAACCGGAAGCCCTGCAGGGGATGGTGATGGTGCTCTTCCAGGACACCGCGCTGCCGCAGGAAGGACCAGCGTCTGGAAAACTCAATCCGAAATCGGCCGCCAGCGCCAGAATGGCCGAACTGGAGCAGAACCTCCGTCGCTGCCGTGAAGAGCTGCAGGCGACCCGCGAGGGGATGCAGGCCTCGCAGGAAGAACTCAAATCGATGAACGAAGAGCTGCAGTCGACCAACGAGGAGCTGCAGTCGACCAACGAGGAGCTGACCACCTCCAAGGAAGAGATGCAGTCGATGAATGAAGAGCTGCAGACCGTCAATGCCGAACAGCTGGCCAAAATGGACGAACTGGGCCGTGCCAACAGCGACATGAAGAATCTGCTCAACAGTACCGACATCATCACCATCTTTCTCGACAACGAACTCCGGGTCCAACGCTTTACCAGCGGGGCGGTGAAGATCTTCAAACTGATTCCCGGTGATGTCGGGCGCCCGCTCAGCGACATCGTGACCCACCTGCGCTACCCGGAGCTGGCCGACGACGCCCGGGCGGTACAGCAGACGCTGGTCTTTTCCGAAAAGCAGATCCCCGCCAGCGACGGCAGCTGGTTCGTGGTCCGCATCATGCCTTATCGCACCCTCGAGGACCGGATCGATGGCCTGGTGCTGACCTTCACCGACATCACCGCCGCCAAGGCCCTGGAGACGGAGTTGCGCCAGACCGGGGAGATGCTCCGAATTCTCCTGCAGACGGTCCCTTCGCTGGTCATCTGTCTGGACGCCGACGGGCGCATCCTCGAATTCAACCACGCGGCCGAAAGACTGCTCGGGCGGCTGCGCAGCGAGGTCCTCGGGCATTCCTACGTCGAGTTGTTCGTGCCGAAAACCGACCGGAACCAGGTGACCGAGGACCTGAAGTCACTGCTGGATGCACCGGCGGATCAGACCTTCCTTTCCCAGGTGACGACGTCCGACGGTCACTCTCAGACGATCCAGTGGACGGCCCGATCGATTCCCGACGCGGCGGGCAAGCCGAGCGGCATCGTCAACATTGGCAAGATATTGACCGAGTAGACCAACCGCTGTGAGTCGGTAAGTACGGGGGCATGTCATGGTCGCAGAGAAAACACCGCCCGAGCACGACGACAGGTTACGAAAGCGTGCCGAAGCACATCTGGACAAAAACTCCCGGGCCGAGCCTGACCTCGGTGCCGCAGCGGATCCGTTGCAACTGCTCCACGAACTGCAGGTCCACCAGCTCGAACTGGAAATGCAGAACGCTGAGCTGCGCAAAACAAGGGCAGAGGTTGAGACTCTGCTGGACAAGTACACCGACCTCTATGACTTCGCCCCGGTGGGGCATTTCACCCTCGATCGCAATGGCCGGATCTGCAGTGCCAACCTGACCGGGGCCGATTTGCTGGGAATCGAACGTTCGCGACTTATCGACCGCCCGTTTGCCGACTTCCTTGGCAGGGATGACCGGCCGATCTTTGCCGCTTTTCTCAAGAGCAGCTTTTCGTGCCCCGAGAAAAACAGCTGCGAAATGCCCCTCCAAATCGAGGGGGAGAGCCCACGGCGGGTGCAGATCCAGGGCATCGTCAGCCAGTCCGGGGAGGAATGTCGGATTGCCGTTCTCGATGTCACCGAACTGCACCGTGCCAAGCAGGGTCTGTTGAAAAACCAGAAGCTGGAATCCCTCGGCGTGCTGGCCGGAGGAATCGCCCATGACTTTAACAATATCCTGACGGCGGTCCTCGGCAACATCTCCCTGGCCCGGCATCAGAAAAATCATCCGGAAAAACTCTCCAGGCTGCTCGAAGAGGCTGAACGTGCGACTGTGCGGGCCAAAGACCTGACCAAGCAGCTGCTCACGTTTGCCAAGGGCGGGGAACCCGTCAAGCGGGTTTTCAATGTCGGCGAAATGTTGCGAGAAGCGACCAATTTTGCGGCATGCGGTTCCTCAGCCAAGTGCAAGATCGTTATTCCGGAAGATCTGTGGCCGATCAATGCCGACGCGGGACAGATCAGTCAGGTCATTCACAATCTGGTCATCAATGCAATCCAGGCGATGCCGGAAGGTGGCAGACTCAGCGTTTCCGCCGAAAATATCGAACCACGTTCCGGTGGAGAAAAATTTGTCAAAATCAGCATCGCGGATACCGGCTCCGGAATTCCGGAGGAGCACCTGCAGTTAATCTTCGAACCCTATTTCTCGACCAAACCGCAGGGAAGCGGTCTTGGGTTGGCCGTCTGCCACTCAATCATCAAGAAACATGGCGGAAAAATCCGGACGGACTCGGCCCCGGGTCAGGGGACGACTTTCTTCATCACTCTGCCGGCGACTGCCCCGGTCGCTGAAAATCCCTCAGAAGATCACTCAGACCTGGCGCGAGGCCAGGGTCGGATCCTGGTCATGGATGACGAGGCCGTGATCCGGAACACTGCGGAGATAATGCTGACCGCGCTTGGCTACCAGGTTGAATGCACCGAGAACGGCTCTGAAGCGATCCTTCGCTATCGAAAAAGGATGGAAGAAGGGGCCGCTTTTGACGTCGTCATCATGGATTTGACCATTCCCGGAGGTATCGGCGGGAAAGAAGCCCTTTCCCAGCTGCAACGGATTGCACCCCAGGTCAAGGCGATCGTCAGCAGCGGCTACGCAACCGACCCGGTGATGGCCAGTTTCCGGGAATACGGGTTCAGCGCCGTGCTCTGCAAACCTTACCGGCTGGAAGAAATGGCCCGGGTTATGAAAGACCTGCTGAATCCCGCCCCTGAGCCTCCCAGCAATTAAGAAACCCATCAGATGGTGGCGATGATGTCACCCCCCCTTTACCAGGCAAATGGCTAAACATGGCAAGGGGTGTACAATAGAAGGTAGAAACCGACGCATGAGAGTAGAGAAAGTGGGCCACAATGGGCTTGGACAACGTTGGGCACCCGACAACCGCCGGAAACAAACTGCGACGTAAGGCCGAGGAGTACCTGCAGGAGCAGTTCTCGGCACAGCCACTCCGAACAGAAGTGGAGACGCAGAAGCTGCTTCACGAACTGCACGTCCACCAACTCGAACTGGAGATGCAGAATGAGGAGTTACGCAGAGTCCAGGTAGAGCTTGAATTGTCGCAAGACAAATTTACTCAACTCTATAACTTTGCTCCTGTCGGCTATTTGATTCTCGACGCCAACGGACTGATCCGGGGAGCCAACCATGCCGGTGCAAAATTGCTCGGACAGGATCGGCAAACACTGGTCAACAAACCCTTTATTCGGTTCATTGCCGATAGCACAGGGAAGGAGGCCTTTTCCAAACACCTCGAAAGTGTCCTGCAGCAACAGGTCATCCTGTGCTGTGAAATCAGGCTCTCGGGCCAGGAAGGAAGCTTGATCCATGGTCGATTGCAGAGCGTCGTGGTCAACAGCGAATCCGGAAAATGTATCCTGACCTCGATCTTTGACATAACCGAGAGCCGCAATCTGGCAGACCAGCTGCAAACAGCCCATGACACCCTTGAAGATCTCGTCGCGGAGCGGACCAAGGCGTTGAGACAGGCCAACCAGCAACTAACGCAGGAGATCGAGAACCACAAGAATGCTGAAGTGAAGCTTCAGGAAGCAACTGCAGAGATCAGGCAGTTGAATGCCCGCCTCAAGTCCGAGAACATCCAACTCCAGCAGGAACTCACCCGGAGCGACAATTTCGGCGAGATCATCGGCCAGAGCCCGGCCATCAGCTATGTCTTCTACCGCGTCGACCAGGTCGCCTCCCAGGACACGACCGTCCTGCTGCTCGGGGAAACCGGCACCGGCAAAGGCATGGTGGCCCGCGAGATTCACCGGCGCAGCACCCGCAAGGACCGCCCCCTGGTCACCGTCAACTGCACGGCGCTGCCGGCGAACCTCATCGAAAGCGAACTCTTCGGGCGGGAAAAAGGCGCGTTTACCGGGGCCCATGCCCGCCAGATGGGGCGTTTCGAACTGGCCGACGGCGGCACTCTGTTCCTCGATGAAATCGGCGAGATGCCCCTGGAGTTGCAGGTCAAGCTGCTGCGGGTCATCCAGGATGGCGAGTTCGAGCGGCTGGGCAGCCCCCGCACCATCAAGGTCAATGTCCGCATCATCGCCGCCAGCAACCGCAACCTGGAGGAGGCGATCAAGGCCGGGCAGTTCCGCGAGGACCTTTTCTACCGCCTCAGTGTCTTCCCCATCACCATCCCGCCGCTGCGGCAGCGCCTTGAAGACATCCCGTTGCTGGTCAGATATTTTGTCGCCAAATTCAACAAGAAAACCGGCAAGAGGATTGAGAACATTTCCCAGACGACCCTGGACGCCCTCCAGAAGTACAACTGGCCGGGCAACGTACGGGAGCTGGAAAGCGTCATCGAGCGGGCCATCATCACCAGCAAGGGAACAGCGCTGCAGATTCTCGACCGGTTCGAAATCTTCCGCGAGCACGGGGAACGGGATACCCAGGACTTCAAAGCACTGGCCGATCTGGAACGGGACCATATCCTCCAGGTGCTCCAGAAAACCGGTTGGCGCGTCGAGGGAGAGAAAGGTGCGGCTCTCCTGCTGGGCCTCAATCCCAGCACGCTGCGGGCGCGGATGCGCAAATACGATATCCGCCGGCAATAACTGCCGTGAAGACCAGAGACCACCGGAGCCTGTCATCCTCCCGGGAGGGTCAGCCCGACACGAGGGCCTGACCAACAACACAATCTGTCACATATGGCGGTTATGGCACATATGACGGAATCCGCGCTCAGACCAGCCCCCACCCGGCGCTTTCTCTTTCTGATTTCCCCAGCACAATCAGCATCTTGCTCTCCTTTTCTGCTCCGGACCCCGTCGGCACGTTCATTGCGAATATAACTCATTGAACTCCACCAGCCGTCCCGGAGAACTCTCTGCTGCCGGGTGAGTTCCGACCTGCAATGCGCAGGATAAGCCATACAGACTGTCGCATCCACCAGCCATTCGGGAGTAATCAGGCTGGAACACGACGCAACGAAAGGAATTTTTAATGCTGGAAACGAGCGCACTGTTCTGAGTATGGCCGATGATGTGGGTCTGGCCGGTTCTGGCATTTGCGATGCTGATCCTGCTGGTCCAATTCTTTAACAGACCGGCCCGAGGCAAGTAAACTTTTGGTCTCCCTGCGCAGGGAATGACCAGGTTGAACCTGCGATGGGAGGCTGAAATAGCGGCCCAAAACAAAGATGAGCCGCCATCCGGCAGGAACCTGGGATGGACAAGCACACGAGACATCACGTGGCGGGAGAAACGACTCGATTGAAACGCAAACCCAATGGGCTGCGAGCTGTCCCACGATGAGCAAGCCAAACAGTTTGGCGGGATCAGCAGTGAAAGCCCTGAAGCTGGACGTCCAGACTGACCCGCAAAGGAGGTAAATCATGTCCGACGATCAATTTGTTCGACGACCCAACCAACATTTGAGGAGACATCTGGCTCATCAGCCGGTCGATCTCTGCGGAGGAATACCTCACATCGAATTTGGTTACCGTGGTGAGCCGGGCGCGGTTCCGGCTGAGTCCAACACTCGGGTTGAGGCTTTGCTTGGCGATATCATTTAATATCCCGGCGTCTTCGTCGCATCCGATGGAAGCAACGCCATGAAATCATTCACGCTCATGAGCAGCCTCCTGACAAATGTCTTCATGGCTGCCCATTTACCTGGCACGATCTCAAGAGGCTTGGGATGTTTTCCGATTCGAGCTTCTCGATCGATACAACCCGGCAGAAAGGCTGATCACATGTTGGCGTCAATAGCGGTCTTTTTCATCGTTCTGTGGCTGTTTGGGGTCTTCGCCAACCTGACAATGGGCGGCCTGATCCATATCCTGCTGGTGGGAGCCGTTACTGTGTTGATCCTGGAATATTTCTGGAATCGAAAACCGGCAAAAGACAACAGCTAACCCAGGACAAGGTTGACAGTTCAAACGAGGGACCGCTACGACATCATCCAGGGATCACCCGATTCGTCACTGTCGCATGAGGCAGTGCCGACAGATCTGAATCGCTCGGTCGGTCTACGCAAGTCACCGGCAAGAAAAGACCCCTTGTATATCATGAACCTTCCACTGAAGGTTCGTCACATGTGGCAGTCAAGTCAAATAAAATGGGATCTCTGGTAACAAAGATCTCCGACGCCCCGATCCTTTGCATAATTCATCAGCTTAATTTGTCATATGTGACGGTACCGTAGGATATGACAGACGACGCTGACAGCTTCTCCTTAGCATTTCCCAGGTTCCTTCCACTTTACCGTTTATGATCAGCATGTTGCGCACGCGGCAGGGGCAGCTCCCGGGCGGCACGTTCTTTGCGATTATCCTTCGTGACAGAACATTAAATAGCGGCTGAGCTTCAGGGAAACCGGGGAAGATTTCCCCCCAACCAATTCTCTCATGAAGAAATGATCCGTCACCGCAGACAGGAGGAAATTATGGGGCTCGTTATTGGGGTTTTAGTTGTCGCTATCCTCGTTGTTCTCATCTTGAGATTGACTTAACGCACCTGGCAGTTTGGCCAATGAATTAACCTGGAAAGGAGTGTGTCATGGGATTCTTGATTGCGGCCCTGGTGGTCGCTATTCTCGTCGTCGTCCTACTGAGAATCACCTAGCGTGGAAGCTCCTCCCCAATCTGGAGAGACGCTCGAGAGCAAAGTCTTTCTCGGCATCCGGGTGCGGGACGCTTCATCCGACGGAGGACCTCGTTGGACTTCAGCTTGCCTTCGGCGGCGGGTTCAGGTTCAAAGTTCCTGCTGTTTTCAGACCAGGAGCTTGCTCGTGACGGCCGGGGCGGCATAACCCATTCACCGGCACGGCTGCCATTATGCACTTGGAACTCTTTAATCTGACCAAGCTCTACGCTCCCCAAAGAGGGCTGCTGCCAATCAGCTTTGCGGTCAAACATGGCGAACTGATTGCAGTGGTCGGTCACAACGGTGCCGGTAAATCCACGCTACTGAAATTGCTGGCCAACTGGATTCTTCCGGACAGTGGCCAGGCCGTGATTGACGGGATCGATCTGAAAAACCGGACCGCGGTCGTCAAAAAAGTGGGGTTTGTTCCAGAAGTCCCTAATCTTTTTGACTTTTTTACCGTTGAATACAACCTCAAGCTGTTCGCCAAGCTCTTTCAGGTCTCCTGCCCGCGAGTGGATGACGTCTTGAGAGAGTTTAGTTTGCTCCCCTTTCGCCATACCAAAATACAGGAGCTGTCCAAAGGCTTGAAGCAAAGAGTGAACATCGGGCGCGCCCTGCTGGCGGATCCTCCGGTGCTGCTATGTGACGAGCCGACCTCAGGTCTGGATTTCGAGATGACGAAAGAACTTTACCGGCTGTTGAAGACGATTCATAACGCCGGAAAAACGATTTTTTTCACTTCCCATCGGCCTGAAGAGATAAAAACCCTGGCGACACGCATCATGGTTCTGCACGAGGGCAGACTGATCTTCGATGGCTCTCCGCCGGACTATTTTCAATCAGCAATTCATGAACGTCTGTACGCGATATGCTAAGGAATCTTCTTATCCTCCTGGCGAATGACTTGGCGATGGCAATCAAGAATAAAACCGTCTTCCTGATCCTTTTTATTCCTTTCTTCGTTTTCATCTCTCTGGATTTTATCGACCAACCCGACGTGAACGCAGGGAATGTAAAGATCGGCCTCATCCGGAATGACACCTATGCGCCGGCAATCAGGCGGAACATCACGACCGCCGGCAAAATCATCACGGTGACCTGGGTTCAGACTGAAATGGACGGTCAACAGCTATTGAAAGAGAAAAAAATAGACGGGGTTTTGCTCGGGAATACGCACGAACCCGGCAGCCTTACCCTGCTGGTTCTAAAAAGCGAGTCGCTTCAGACCCTGGCGATCGTGGAAAGCCTTTCGGCTTTGCAGCAGGCGGCGGAAGGCGGCCGGGAAAGCTGGATCACCGGCATTGAAGCACTCTACGCAGGCGGCATCCAAAGACAGACCTTGCCGACCTGGATATTGATGATCGTCCTGCTCGTCGGTTTCATCATTCTTCCGGCTCAAGTTGCCGAGGAGAAGGAAAAAAAGCTGCTCCTGGCGCTGCTGCAGACGCCCACAAGCGAGGTTCAATGACTGCTTGCCAAGGTGCTGACCGGAATGATCCTGATTGTCGTTGCGGTCTCGATTCTCCATCTCCTGGGCGGCTTCGGCGTGGCAAATTTCCCCTACTATGTCGCCTTCATTGGCGCCGGCGGGTTCTGCTTCAGCGCCTTCGGAATTTCCCTCGGTTTTCTCTGCCGCACGCAGGCAAGCGCCCGTACCCTGGGAGTAATCATCTATCTGCCGCACCTGCTCCCTTCCGCACTGTCCGAGTATTCGCAACAATTGACCGCCGTTGCGCCGTTGCTGCCGTCCTACCAGATTTATGAGCCGCTTAAATCCATCCTGCTGGAAGATGGCACGCTGGCGAACATGCCTTACCAGTGGTTTTATTTAATGCTCGTCGGTTCGCTCGCTGTATATCTTTCACAGTTCTTGATGAAAAAACGCTGGCTCATGAAGTGAAGTCAACCGCGAGACTCGTCGGATTTTCAACGCAGTTGTCGCATCTGACAGTTCCGCCGGATATGACGGATACCGCTGCCGGCTTTCCCCGCCGCTTGCGCCCGAACCTTACAGTCTCCCCCGCAAATTCAGCAGCTTGAGCCAGTCGCAACGCCAACCTTTCGGTGGCACGCTCGTTGCGACATATCATTCCAGTAGACCGCCCAGCCCTTGCTGTCCCGCCGACAAAAGTCCGTTGTCGGGAGGGAGTCGTTTCCTGGTGAGGTAAAGTGGCGTTCACGCCGATCTGGCAAAAGACGGTTGATCAAAAACCGGTAGCGCCGGACGGCCGCTCAAGATACAGCAAAAGATGCAGCATAACTTTAGAAAGGCAGGATGATATGAAACAGCTAGCGATCACGATCATGATTCTCGCACTGACCCTTGTCCTCGGTTGCACGGGAATGTCCAAAAAACAGCAATCGACGCTGAGCGGGGCGGGCATCGGCGCCGTCGGCGGCGGTGTACTTGGCGCGGCGACCGGAGGCAGTGCGGTGTCTGGCGCTGTTATCGGCGCTGGCGTCGGCGGGGCGGCAGGATACCTCCTTGAGGAATAGCCGCGGAAAATTGAATGAAACGACCGAGGAAGCGGAAACCAGGATCAAGCAGGTGACCCAGTACAGTCGTGACCTGCTGCGAGAAAAAGCCGATCTCGTCAAAGCTGCGGTGAAAGCGGGCAAAGAGGCCATCGCCGCCGAAAAAGCCAAACATGAAAAAACGGCGTGAGCAGCCCGCTGGATATTGGTCTGCCGACGGAGTTGTCGTCGGCAGATCGGTATCGGTCATCTGCGGTAAGGCCGCCCGCCTGATCCGCCACATTTAGCATTACTGTTGAATGTGACGGGTTGGGTTGGCGGCATTTTTTCCTGCCGGCTTTGCGTTTTCCGGTTTCCCCCGTACTTCCAGTTACTTGCCTCTACCGCCGCACCAAATCATTTCCGGCACGTTCGTTGCGCTCTACATGAGTGACAGAAAAATGATTGCAGACGGACATTCTTCGCCATCCTGGCGATATCTGAAATTGGAGGAGCAATGAAAAACAGTCGTAAAAACCAGGCGAAGGGATTGTTTCACCAGGCTAAGGGGTCGGCCAAGGAGGTTGCCGGAAAAATAAGCGGCAATACCCAACTGGAAGCTGAAGGCGCTGGTGAAAAGGTCGCCGGAAAAGTCCAGGAAAAGGTCGGCCGGGTCGAAAAGGTTTTGGGTTCTTAACTGTGCCGTCTTCAGAAGGCACCGTCAACGACAGGAGCAGCGAAATGAAGAAATTGGTGATGTTGGCCGGAATGGTCATCATGGCGGCAGCCTATTTAGCAGGGTGCATCGCTCCACAAACATGGCCGGATTACAAGAGAACCGCTGAGAGCAAAATCGTCGTCATCCAGGAAAAGATTGGCGATGGGCTGAAAACCGGTTCGCTCTCCGCCGACCAATCCCAGATGTACCTGACCACCCTGAAGGGGATCCGCAACGACGATCTGACACTGAGAGACAAGCCGGTTGCTCAGGATGAATGGGTTGATCTGCACGCCAGGCTTGATGCCCTGAATGCGGAGATCGACCGGGCCAAGATTCGGCCGGCAACAGTGGAAAGTTCTCGAAGCGGGGACCGGATTCTTTTACTCCAAAGCAGAATTGATGATGGCCGGACCGCCCGGCGCTGGAGTGTGAGAGACGAGCGGGACTTTCAATACCGACTGGATGTGATTCGTCAGGATTATCTGCGCATGACAGAAAATGGCCGGTATGCGACCGCTGAGGAGAGAAACGACATTGACAGACGGCTTGACTCACTGGAAAGCGATGTCAACCGTTCCTCTTAATACCCGGCATTTAATGTGGCGAACGACCGGGATGCAACCACTCCCCTGCAGGGCATGAGGCCGTTGTGGAAAAGATGTGGAAACTAGTCACTCGAAGAAAGAATAGAAATCATGAAAGCAAGATTGTCAAAGAATGTTGTCTATGCCATACCGGTCGTTATCGCAGCGTTGACGCTGCTCACCTTCAGCCTGCCAGTGCAGGCGGCGGACACGGACAGCAGCATCGAATCAGCGGCCAGGACGTCGCATGTTTACACCAACTACCTGCAAAACGATGATATCAAGGTCCAGGCTAAAGACGGCGATGTCACCCTGACGGGGAGTGTCGCCACGGAATCTCACAAGTCCATGGCCGGGGAGACCGTTGCGAACCTGCCCGACGTCAAGAGTGTCGACAACCAGCTGGTCATCAAGGGTGAACAACCCTCTAAATTGTCTGATGCGTGGCTGCTGACCAAAGTCAAATCCACCCTCTTGTTTCACCGCAGTGTCAGTGCCGTCACCAAAGTCGACGTGAAGGACGGCATTGTGACTCTGGGCGGTGCTGCCGACAACCAGGCTCAAAAGGAATTGACCACGGAATACGCAACGGATATCGACGGGGTCAAAGACGTCAGGAATGAAATGACCGTGGCAACTGCCAACAAAGCGCAGCAAACGATCGGTGACAAGATTGACGACGCCTCCATCACCACCATGGTCAAGATGACATTGCTCGGCCATCGCTCGACCAGCGCCTTCAATACCGCGGTCACGACCAAGGATGGTGTGGTCACCTTGTCCGGCAAGGCCGAAAACAAAGCCGAAATCGCGTTGGCCGGTAAACTCGCCAACGACGTCAACGGCGTCCAATCGGTGCAGAACAACATGACTGTTAACTAAGGTCACGCGTCTTTACCCGGGAAATCAGCAGACCCGCACATGGGCCTGCCGAGATTCCAGCGCAGCCAGCAAAGCTGCGGCTCCAGAGCTCATGAGGAGGCACACCATGAAATCCTATACCTTAATCGGCATCATCCTGATAGTGGTCGCCGTCGCGGCTTTTGCCTATCAGGGGATCAGCTATACGACCAGAGAAAAGGTTGTCGATCTCGGCCCGTTGCAGGTGACGGCGGATAAAACCAGAACCCTGCCGCTCCCTCCAATTGTGGGCGGGATTGCCCTGGTGGGCGGCATCGTGCTGTTGGTCATGGGCACCAAAAAGGGCTGAAAACCCTACTGACAGCTGCAGGAATCGCCTGGACCAAGGCGAGGAGAACAGGGGTGCACGGCTGATTTTTAAACCATCGCTTCCGGTCGACACGCTACGACAAGATCCGGTCGCCGGGAGCAACAATCGAGAAAGGAGAATACCATGTTGTGGACCATAACGATCATACTGGTCATCCTTTGGGCCTTGGGGCTGGTGAGCAGTTACACCCTGGGGGGCTACATTCATATCTTGCTGGTCGTTGCCCTGATTGTCCTGGTTCTCGGGCTCCTGCAGGGACGACGGGTATGACGGTGCTGGCAAACCGCGCGAGACAGTAGCAAACGCCCGATTATGGGCAAACTTCGCAGGCGGAGGTTTCAAATGAAAAAAAAGAGCATACAACTGTTTTTGCTGGCGGCGATCATCCTTCTCTTTGCCGGCTGCGCCGGCATGAAGGCCAAGGAGCCACCGCTGGTGTTCACACCGCATGCGTTTCCTGCGGGGCAATACACCCAGAAGGTGGACAACGCCCTCTTTATTCTGGATGCCTCGTACACCATGGAGAAATATGGCGAACGGGACTTTGTGACCGCCAAGAATGTGATCGGCGCCATCCACCAGAGTCTGCCGACGGACCCGACTCTCATTGCCGGCCTGCGCACCTTCGGCCACCACCCCCGACAATCGGAGAAGCTGACTGACCGGGTCTACGGGATGACGAAATATACCCGGGACGGTTTGCAGCAGGGGCTGGACGGCGTCAAGTATGCCGGGGGGAACAGCCCCATGCCCGAGGCCCTGGAAGCCGCCAGTGGCGACCTGAAGGGGGCCCAGGGAAAAACGGCGCTCATAATCGTCAGTGACGGCCTGGTCGAGGCCCAGATGAGCGGCGCCCCGGAAGCGGCGGCCAAGCTCAAGGGGGAACTGGGGGACAAGCTCTGCATCTACACCATCGCGGTCGGCGGCGATTCTGCCGGTGAGAAATTCCTGCAGGAGGTCGCCAAGGCCGGCGGCTGCGGATTTTCCGAAACCGCCGCCTCGTTGTCCGCACCCGACAAACTGGCTTCCTTTGTGGAACGCGTCTTCCTGAGTAAAAAAGCTATGGCTGCAGCGCCTGTTGCGGCTACTGGCCCCCTTGACAGCGATGGCGACGGTGTCATCGATGCCCGCGACAAGTGCCCCGACACACCCAAGGGCGAAATCGTTGATGAGAACGGCTGCACCCTCAAGCTGACCCTGCACATCAATTTCGACTTTGACAAATCCGACATCAAGCCGGAATTCGCGGCGGATCTGCAGACGGCCGGTGACTTTGTTCTCAAAAATAAGAATGTGCCCTACATCGTCATCACCGGGTACACCGATTCGGTTGGCGAGGAGGACTACAACCAGAAGCTTTCCGAACGCCGGGCCGCAGCGGTCAGGCAGTACCTGATTGACAATTTCGGCATCGACCCGGATCGGCTGGCCGCCCGCGGCGGCGGAGAGTCCAGTCCGGTTGCTGACAACAGCACCGAAAATGGTCGCTACGAAAACCGCCGAGTGGAGATCGTCTGCTGCGCCATTCTTCCTCCTCTCAGGTAGTCCTTCTGACCTGCACCGGGGGGTCTTGGCCCCCCGGTGACTCGAGGCGGGATCTGGGTCGCAGGAAACCGGAGGCTTCCGGCAGGGTTGACCCGGCGGGCAGAAATATCAAGCGTGCCGTTGCCGCCGACCGGACCGGTGAAGCAATCATCGACAGTCGGACTGGAGGATCCCGTGTTGTGGCCCGACTCTGTCATCCTGATGATTCTGTGGGCGCTGGGGTTGGTCAGCAGCTCGCCGGGAGGTTTTATTCGTATCCTGCTGGTCATTGCCATCGTCGTGATGGTTGCCCGGTTCCTGCAGGGAAGAAGAGCATGGCGAAGAATCAGCTTAGGGTCATAGGGTCATGACCCTAAGCTGATTATTACGTTCCCCCATAGCATCCCGTCTTATTTGACAGGATCTTCAAATATGACGGACGGTGCGGATAGATTTCCCTTCACCTCACCCACGTATTTTTTATTTTCATCAATGATTTCAGTCTGTTTCATTCACCATCAAGACCGGGTTTCGCTGGCACGTTCATTGCGATTTGGTTTATTGGCAATACTCAATTTAAGGAAAAAAACCATGCTGGCAACCATCCTGATCGTCGTCATCGTTTTACTGCTGCTGGGTGCGCTGCCCGCCTGGCCGCACAGCCGGCAGTGGGGTTACGCTCCGAGCGGCGGACTGGGCCTGATTCTGCTGATCCTCCTCATCCTGATGCTGGTGGGCCGGATCTAGGCGGAGAGGACTCGCAGAGGTCGTTGAACGGAGAAGGGAGATGTGTTCATGCCGTTGATTCAAGTCGCCGTCGTCCTGATCGTCATCGGGTTTCT
>Ga0102953_1001238_pt1 | contig 16366 bp, 14 predicted proteins | sample SalPon2A_C_D2_MG_FD_78509 | JGI IMG/M metagenome (GOLD analysis project Ga0102953, IMG submission 78509) | Soil microbial communities from South San Francisco under conditions of wetland restoration - Salt Pond MetaG R2A_C_D2_MG | ecosystem: Environmental > Terrestrial > Soil > Wetlands | place... | reverse complement strand
CCACCTGATTTAACTTTACAAAGCAATTGATAACTATCTTTTAGAATAAGAGTATCAATTTTTAATGCTTTAGTCCTGATATAATAATCTATCTCATCTTTTTGTTTTAATTCTATACCTGTTATAACTCCTGTAATTTTTACATTCTTTTCTTTGTAAATATTTTCAGAAAGTAGATTATAATTCGGCTTGCTAAAGTTCAGGTATACATTTCCGGCTTCAATTACGCAAAAAGAAATTAAAATGAAGGTAATAAATTGAAATATCTCAGATGTATATTTTTTTTGTAGTAAAAAAATGAGCAAAGATATCAGGAGTGTGGAAACAAGAACTAAAAATGGAATTTGAACAAATTTGCTGCTTAAAATTCCAATTACGAATAAAATTGAAATTTTTATTGCCGGGAAGTCTTTCATTTGCAATATTTCATTATTGCTGGTTTTATGTCTGTTAGAATTTTTATGGTTTTAGATAATTTTTCTGCTTTAAGACCTGCAATAATTGTTAAAGAGGGATTTAGAGTGTGAGTTTTTACTGAAAGGTCCTCTAAATTCCCATGATCTGAACATATAACAAGAGTCATACTATTCATATCCATTTTAGTAATTATTGAATATAAAAAATCATCCAGGTTTTTCAACAACTTATTGAAATCTTTCTCCTCCCTGCCATGTCCCATGTGGTCGGTCAGATAAAACTCATACAGGGTAAATTTATTTTTGTTTGCAATATTCAATAACCTTTTAGCTGCTCTTTCCGGTGTTATTTCAGGAAGATCATAATTTAATTTCTTAATCCATCGCTCATTAGTTATTTCTGCAGTTAGCGCTTTTCCTCTTTTAAGATCGGTCAAACGGTTTAATCTCAATCCGCTTAACCTGCAGCAAAGTGAAGTACAGCTTAACCTGCCTCTTCCCTTTTTTTGATAATCAAAAAATATTTGGGGATAAGCATTTGCAAAACACACTTTCTGGTTTCTGTCTAAGTATGCTCTTAGAATATTTTTCTTTTCAAGGATAGGTATTGTCGTGGAATACGGGTATGGTCCAAAATGTTTTCCTATCATTTTTGATACATTCACGCCTGTAAATATTGCAGTCTGCCCGGTACCACTTTGGGGGAAACCTTTTACACCAAGCCTGGCATCGGTTGGGAAAAGGAAAACATTTTTACCTTTAAACCGCCTAGATTTTGATGAAGGTATTTTTCCAAATATTTCAGTGAATGTTTTAAATCCATATTTAAAGAATGGATTGAACTGGTAATCTTCTTTACCAATTCCAACACCATCAAGGAATATCATTAAAACAGGATTCAAATTCCCCCTTAATCTTTTGATTCAATTGTCAATGTTACGGGGCCATCATTAATAATTTTTACACTCATCATCGCTCCAAATTTACCCGTCTTTACTTTTTCATTCCCAATGATATCCTTCAACCTATCTATAAATTTGTCATACAATGGAATCGCCTCTTCAGGTCTGGCAGCATTAGTAAATCCCGGCCGGTTTCCTTTTGCAGTTTCTCCGTATAAAGTAAATTGAGAGATAATAAGTATTTCTCCATCTATTTCTTTAACAGATAAATTCATTTTATCATTTACATCACTGAATATCCTCAAGTTGCAACATTTATCTGCTACAAAGTTTAGTCCTTCTTCTGAATCACCTGCTTTAATTCCGAGCAATATTACCATGCCTTTGCCGATCTCAGCCTGGTAATTTTCTTCTTTAATATAAACGCCGGCTTCCGTTACTCTCTGTATTAGCGCTCTCATTTATTTATCCCGTAAATTACTCTGTCGATGTTAGAATAATCTTGAGAAATTTTTATTTCAGAAAAGTTATTATTCTCCATAATTCCTTTTACTTTTTCTGATTTTCCAAATCCTAGTTCAAAATAAAGATAACCATTCTGTTTCAATAAATTTTTAGATTTTTTACTAATTTCTTTATAAAACTTTAAACCGTCATCTTCATCAGTTAAAGAAAACCTGGGTTCGTAAATACTCAATTCCGGTCTTAGTTCAGAAAATTCCTCTAACGATACGTATGGAGGATTTGATACAACAAGATCATAGTCATTTGTAAGATTTATATTATCTGATAGAATATCAGTTTCATAAAATGAAATTTTATCCCCTGTCTGGTTAAGTTCAGAATTATATTTTGCTATTTCCAGTGCCTCTTTACTGATATCAATTGCAGTAACAACTGAATTAGAAAAATGCTTAGCCAGGGAGATTGCTATAATGCCGCTTCCGGTCCCAATATCAAGAATTTTTATTTCCTGTTTTTTATCAAATATTTCAATAATATTTTCTACAAGTACTTCAGTTTCCGGCCTGGGAATTAAAACTCCCGGAGCAACTTTAAAATCCATTCCAAAGAATTCAACACTTCCCAGAATATACTGAAGCGGTTCCGCTTTGCTTCTTCTCCTGATTAATTCACGGTATTTGTTAATTTCATTTTCCTTCAAAGGACGATCAAAAGCGAGGTATAGCTCCAATCGTTTGCAATTTAAAGTATGAGCCAGCAAATGTTCAGCATTAATTCTTGGTGATTCAATTTCTTTTTTCTGCAGAAAATCTGAGCTAAGGTTTATAGCTTCCAGAACTGTAAGCATAAATTATTTTATAAAAATTTTTTATTGATAATAATTGAAATTTTCCCTTAATAAACTACCTTTACAAAAATAGTAAAAATATATTAGATTTGATTTTATTCGGTAAGGAAATAATAGATAAGAATTCCAAAATTAACCTGCAGAATGCCAAAGCTAATTCCGCTTAAGGTGTCATATTTATGTGTTTTATCGAGGTATGATTGATCATTTGAACTTTTATAATCATCATAAGCATTGTCTGCTTTTAATTTGAAATAGACAGTTGAAGCTCCCAATGCAATAATTCCGCCTATTAAAAATTTAAAAATTGCTTTATTATAAAAATGTCCGTCATCTTCTTCACCGAGGAACTCTAACGATACAGGTTCATTTTTAGTAATATCTGCGAGAGATATTTCCCTGCTTTCATAATCAGTTTTTTCTAACTTTAGAGTTTTGTATTTCTCAGGTAAAAACAATGGAGTAAATCCGATTAATGAATCGGCTGCATAAACCTGAGCATCCTGGGGTGATGAATCAAGATAGACCTGGTTGGTCAATGAATAATTTAATTTTTTAGTAATTCCGCAATCCGATATTACTACAGAGTCATTAATTACATTGCTTCCCCACTCATTTTTATATCCCATTATTGTTATATCATACTTTCCTTTTTCAACTTCCAGTGATGCATTACCATGACCCACAAGTTTATGATTTAAATAAATCAGGGAAGTTGATAAGTCCGTTCTAATATTAAGTTTGCTTTTACATTCCTGTGCAGGAATTGTATTTGCAAAAAACAGGATAATAATAAAACCTATTATTTTAGTAGATAAATTCATATGCCTGCAATGTGCCTCTGTCAAATCCAATTATTAATTTATTATTATAAATAACGGGTGTTAGTTTTGGTCTTCCGTCAATTTCCATATTCATATGAAGTTCGCCTGTGTTTTTATCCAAAAACTTGATAGAATTTTTAAGATCCGGAGCCAGGACAATATTATTTGTTATAAGTGGTGTAACATTAAAAACTCCCGGGGAATGATATTTCCAGATAAGACTACCATCACTTTTATTTAAGCAGAAGAAATCACCATTCAAGTTTCCAAAATAAATATTATCATCATCGTAAGCGGGAGTCATTGCGATCCTGTAACCAGAATCAAATTGCCAGAGTATATCCCCTGTCTGAAAATCAAAAGAATAAATTTTCCCATTATCATTTCCTATAAAAGCAGCCTGACCACTAATTGATGCTCCGGAAAGAAATAGTCCTCCAATATTTTTTCTATAGACTACTTTACCATCTTCAGAATTTACACCTATCAATTCACCCTGGTCATCTCCAAAAATCGCAAGACCTGAACTAAACGCAGGTGAGGAATGAACATTAGCTTCCAATTTAGTCTCCCACTGAGGCAATCCGCTTATGTTATACTTATAGACCGTACCTTTCTCAGTAACCATAATGTAGCCATCATCTGTTTGAACAATTTCTGTCAGAACTCTACCCTTTAAAACATCCTGCCTGAAAACTTTTCCATCATTAAAATCATATAAATAAAAATATGTTTCATTTTCATCGTTCGATGCAAGTGCGTAAATCAGCCAGAAGTTATAAATAATTGGTGAGCCAAAGACAGTACCTTTTTCTTTAATCTGTCCAATCTCTTTACCTGAAATAAGTCCTATTGCATAAACTCTCCCTGTCAAGTCGCTTATAAAGACTAATGAATCATTAACAGTTACTGATGTATTTGCATATCCTCCATGAGTTCCTGCTTCCCATAAAAACTTAAGTGAATCACTTATATTTTGTTTTGTGTAAAAATTTCGCATGCTTATATTTCCGAACATTTTAATTCCATTTTTGTCAATCCTGGAATTAACTTTTATCAGAAGCGGCGTGCATCCATTTATGATTAATAATAAAAACAAAATTGAGATAAATATTTTTTTCAAAAATCCCATCCAAAAAAGAATTGATAAAATAATCCACCCTGGAAATCAGAAAAATTATTCTCAATTTTCTTGCCTACATCATAACGTAATACAATTGCACCAAAAAGATTGAATCTTATTCCCGCACCAATACTTCCCAGGGTTTCTTTATATTGTGTATCCCAGGCTCCACCGGCATCAAAAAAGAGTGCACCGCGAAAGCCATAAAAATCCAGGTTCACAAATGGAAGCCTTAATTTAATTTGATCAATCAGCGGGAATCGGTATTCAACTGAGGAAAGCCACATTTTTTCGCCTCTGATTGAAAATCTGGGCCAGCCTCTTAAGTCCCAGCTCCCACCCATAAAAAATCTGCGTGCTTCTTTACCATCGTTATAAAACAATGCCGACCTTATAGCAAAAGCTGACCTGTATGATAACCTGAAATAATGCCGGTAATCTGCAATTATAGTATAATAATTTACGTTGCTTTTTTTAACATCCCCCGTGTAGGCAAGAAGCAACCTTGCCCTTGTGCCGTCCAGCGGTCCTGTGGGTCCCCAGAGTGAGTTATCGAACACATAAGAAAGAGAGTTGCTTACAAGCAGCGCTTTCCGCTCAGATATGCCAAAATCAAGCTGCTTATCTGAATTTGCAACAGTTACAGAAGTCTCAATTCTTTGAAATTTTGAAAGTGGAAAATTCAGTACGAAAAACGCGCCAAAACTCCTTTCATAATAATATTCATCCGATTCTCTTATATCATACCTGTTGCCTGTAAAATGAAAGACTCCGTAGCCAAAATTTGTGCGCTTGCGCAGGTTTATTCTTTCCAGGATCACATTGAAGCTGTTAAAGAATTCACTCTGGACCTGCGCATTATTGTAAAGTGTGAAGAAATAATTATCATTACCCAATAAATCACTCAGGGATAAAGTTGCACCACCCTGTGTTCCGAAAAGCGGGTCTGTTGTAATCTGGCTTTGTGCATAATCGAGTGTATATTGATTTTCATATTTTAATTTTTCTTTTACTGATTCCGGTGCAAGCATACCCTGGACCCATTTACCATCTGCATTATCAAAATTCATTACTATCGTTTTAGCAGTACTATCCTTAATTGTTTTTCTATAATTCATAGTGTAGAGGTTAAAGGAATAATTTTCAAATCCTGCAAATGCAATGTTTGTTGAATCTATGAAATTTGGAGAATATGCACCTGTAATTAAATTGGTAAGCCTGGTAATTTTATTTGAGTAATTTCCATCTGGACTAATTTCCATTAAGTAGACATTTTTTATTTTTTCGTCTTCACCCGAAAATAAAAGCTTTGTTTTATCTTTTGATAGAACCGGTGTTGATACATCTGAATTTAAATAGGTTAAATAATCAATTTTGTGTGTAAGCCTGTTATAGCTAAAAAGATTGTACTTTTTGCTGTATTCACCGGCTGTTCTATCTGAAGAAAAAATGACCTGGCTGTTATTTATACCGAATGTTGGATCCTTGTCGTCATAATAATCGTTAGTTAATCTATTCAATTTAAAATTTTGAACATCGAGCACATATATATCACTAAATCCTTTTTTGTCAATTGCCTGGAAAACAATACTATTCCCGTCATCCGAAAATTTTGGAGATATTACGTTTACAAGTTCATCAGTCTGAAAAGTTTTAATAACCTCATCTTTTTCAATAGAATAGAAATGGACAGCATCCCTGTATCCAACTTTAGTAACGAATGCAAGCAAACCGCTTTTACTTATATCAATTGTAGATTGAAGCAAATGAAAAGCTTCAAACTCTTCTTTTTTTTCTCCTTCTAAAACTAATTCGGGATCTTTTTGTTCTTCATTTTTACCTGCTAATTCCAGCTTGAATAAAGAGGAATAACCTGTTCTGTTAGCAACGAAATAAAGATATTCTTTTCCATCTATCTTATAAGGAACAGGCGAATAATTAAATCCGAAATTGGTTATTTTTCTTGCAACAATATCTATAGGAGTAGTATTTTTTAACATCGGGTAATATTTCTGTTTAAGATAATATTCCCATTCCTTGTCAATTTGCTCAATCGGTTTTCCAAGTGTAAATTCAACAACTTTTGAAAACCTCCCATACATCCAGATGTTGTCAATCATCTGCATTACTTTTTCTTCACCAAATTTTTCTTTTACAAATTCAAGAAAATTCTGACCTTCTTTGTACATCAGGAAAGAACCAGTTATTTTATAGATATCATCAAGATTCACGAAATAATTATTAAAAACTGCATCCCGCATTACCATTTCTGCCTGTGCATCCACACCGCCGGAAATAAATTCCGCAAATCCTTCTGTGTACCAAAGCGGTGGGAAGCTGCCATCAGTGGTTCTGTGGTCGTGCAAAACCCTGGCAACTTTATTTGTCATAAAAACGTGTGCAAGTTCATGCCTTATTACGTGAGTAAATCCGTGAAGTGAGCCTGTAGATGGAATAACAACTCTGCCTTTCAGAAATTCAAAAAAACCTCCTACTGCATCGGGAATTATTCCGGGAGTTGTATTTGTCTGTTGAAACTGGAGTGAAGTGTTATAGAAGATCAGCGGTATCCTGCTGCTGATCAATGTATTAAACCTGACCTTATATTCCTCGTAAGTGCTTTCTGCTATTTGCGCTCCAATCTGGGCGACTTCCTGCATTTCGTTGTAATAGTAAATATCAAAATGATCGGTCTTAATAATTTTCCAATTAAAATCATCATACTGAACTTTATTAATACCAAAAGCCGAATAATATTGAGCCATACTTACTGAGCTAAAACAGATGACCAATACCAGCAGATATTTTATTGCTTTACTGTTTATCAATCAGGCACCGTGGGATTCAAAAAATAATTTTAATTTTTATTGAGCTTGTTGATTTTAATCTAATTAAGAAAAAAGTTAATGTAAACAGATAAAATTAAGACAGGCGCTTTTTCAAAATATTGATATTTTCAATTTCGGAAGGGTCTTTTTCTCTAATAATTCCAAGGTAATATGAAATCCAATCGCATAAATAAATTAATTCCATTAATCTCAGTTTGAAATCTGGTTGTTTACTCTCCAAACTGATAATCTCCCCCCCGTCGTTTTTCATTAATTCTGAAGCTATTTTAAATCTTTCTTTAATTTTTGAATGATATTCTTCATCAATTATATTTACAATTTTGGCATTCAATTGAGATTCGGCAAATGATTCCCAACCGATAATTTCATTGTGATTCATTTCAGGGATTGAATTATGGAAAGCGTGAAGTTTTGAATTTTCATTTACCTGGCATTTGAATCGATAACCAACTGCAGATGTCAAATCTGAGCAGGAATAAATTACCGGGATAAAACCTGCAAGTGATACAGCTAAATTATATGCCTGGCTATTGTTTCTGCTGAATTCAATTCCTTTTTCTTTCCAGAGAGAAATAATATTATTTACTATTTCTGTCTGATTATCTATTAGTCCAAGCGACTGCACAACTTTCAATAAAGAGAAGAAACTTAACCCGAGAGAATATCTAGGCTGAAAACCTTCCTTCAATTTCACTATTGGAATATTATTCTGTTCTGCTATTTCTCCAACCTTGCCACCAGTAGTAACGGCGACGATTTTACATTTCTTTTTTATCGACTGGCCTAGTACTTCGATTGTTTCTTCAGTATTCCCGGAATAAGATGAGACAATCAAGAGAGTATTTTCATTAGCAAATGCTGGAAGATAGTAATTTCTATTTACATTGTAAGGGACTTTTAACTCTTCTCTTAGATAATTTTGTAGCAGATCGCCACTGATTGCTGAGCCGCCCAGCCCTGTTACAATTATGGAATCTATTTCATTTTTATTTATGCTGCTGAGATTAAATTTATTACTCCAGGCATATTCAACCTGTTTATAAGTTTCAATTAAAACTTCGAATTGATTTTGCGGATCATACTTTGAGATGAAATCTTTTATTTGCATAATTCTTTAAATGATATTCCTTGTTCTTGTAATATTATTTTCTTCAAAAAACTTTTCAATTTCTTCTACTATTTCCTGTTCTGTTGAATAAGAAAGACATTTGTCGGCAAGAACCTTTGCTTTTTTAAAAGAGATACTCCTGATAATTCTCTTTGCATATGGAATTGTAGAAGGAGAAATTGATAGTGAATGCAGTCCAAGACCAACCAGCAATGGAATAGCTAAAGTATCTGCCGCCATTTCACCGCACAGACTGACCTGCTTGTCTTTTTTCTTTGCTTCAATTACAATATGACTTAATGTTCTAATTACAGATGGATTAAATTCCTGGTAAAGATCGGATACGAGATCATTCCCCCTGTCAACTGCCATCAGGTATTGAATTAAATCGTTTGTCCCGATGCTAAGAAAATCTATTTCGGCTGCAAAGTCCTGAGCCATAACTGCCGCGGAAGGAACTTCGACCATAATGCCTAATTGGAAATCTTTATCAAATTTAATTTTTTCCTGCTTTAATTCGTTTATACATTTTTTAATCAGTTCTCTTGATTTCCGAATTTCTGAAATTGTAGAAATCATTGGAAGCATAAACTGAATATTCTTATTAACACTTGCCCGCAATACCGCCCTGATTTGCGTGGTGAATAATTTTTCATTTTCAAGCAGCAGCCTGATCCCTCTTAAGCCGAGGAATGGGTTTGGTTCTACAAAATCAAGAAATTTAAATTTGTCTCCACCAATATCAAAAGCTCTGATCGTTAAAGGATTTGGATAAATCCTTGAAGCTAATTTTGAATAAATTTGTGCCTGTTCATCTTCAGTTGGAAATTCTCCTAATTCATCCAACAATTGCTCAGTTCTGTATAACCCGATTCCCTTTGCTCCACTGGTTACCACAATATCAATTTCGCCCGAGACATCAACATTAGCGAGCAATTCAATTTCTCTTCCGTCTTCAGTTATAGCAGGCTTATCTTTTAATTCTTCAAGTCCCTTCTGAAGAACAATTAATTTTTCAATTTTTTCATTAAAGAATTTTATTTCACTTTCATTAGGATTGATTAATATATAACCGTGAAATCCATCTATAATTAAAGTATCACCATCTTTAATCAGTTTTGTAGCATTATGGGTTCCAACTACAGCAGGAATATTAAGTGATCGTGATACAATTGCAGCGTGAGATGTTAATCCCCCGTGCTCGGTAATAAATCCTTTAGCATTGCTCCTTGAAAACAAAATTGTATCGGCGGGAGTAAGCGAATCACTTACAACTATTACATCATTGGTTATTCGTGATTGCCATCTTTTCTTTTGCAGGTTCCTGATTATCCTGTTTTTAATATCTTCAATATCGTGTGCTCTTTCATTCATATAAGATTCGTGGGCATGCATCATCATTTTCTGGTACTTTGTAATTTCATCGTTTACAATGTATTCAGGTTGTTTTAATTCTTTTTCAATTCGCTTAACAATATTCCCGATTAAAATAGGATCGTCAAGAATCATTAATTGGGCTTCAAATATTGAGGCTCTTTTCCCTTCCATTTTTTCTTTTGCAAGGGAAAATATTTTATTCAGTTCCTTTTGAGATTTCTTTAAGGCTTCATCGAGATTCTTTTTAGCCTCTTCTACATCTGTAATTGTTGCATCACTTATTTCTAGTTTTTCCTTGGTAAACAGGTAAGCTTTTGCAATTACCAGTCCCGGGGCGGCTGCAATACCGGAAAGCTTATTTTCAGATTCTTTAAATATTTGTTTTAAAGATTTCACAGTTCGTCAAAACCTCTGTTAAAATATTCTGTTATTTCCTCTGCGGCTTCTTTTTCATCTTCACCGTTAAAAGAAAGTGTGATCATAGATCCCATTTCTGCAGCAAGAGTCATTACCCCGATAATACTTTTCCCGTTTATGTTAACTCCATCTTTCGAAATATAAAAATCACATTTATATTTTGAAGCAAGTTTTACAATCGTAGCTGCAGGACGCGTATGAAGACCTGCTTTATTTATAATTTTTACCTGGTTTTCAATCATTTATTATTTTTTTCGGCTTAATAGAAAATCAGCAACCCAGTTAAATAATTCTCTGTCACTTTTTCTTTTTAATTTTTTAACCTGGTTCATTGCATTTTTTGTATATCTTTTAATCTCATCACGGGCAACTTCAATAACACCAAGTTTATTATAAAGTTCCTTATACTCGTTTACCTGATTTTTTCTGATCCCTTTATTTTTTATCACTTTTAACAATTTGGCTTTATCTTTCCCTTTTGCTAATTCAAGAGATTTCACCAACAGGAAAGTCTTTTTCCCTTCAATCAAATCACCGCCGACCAGTTTTCCAAACTTCTTTTGATCGCCTACAATATCAAGAAGATCATCCTGAATTTGGAATGCAATCCCGATATTTTTCCCAAATTTTGAAAGCGCCTGTATTTCTTTTTTAGAACCTCCTCCCAATAACCCGCCGATTGTACAGCACATTTCAATCATTGCTGCAGTTTTTTTCCGGATCATCAATATATATTCTTTCAGTGATACTATTTCTCTCAGTTCATAATCTTTATCCAGGCTTTGTCCTTCACAGACTTCAACCAATCCTTTTGTAAATGCAGCAAGAATATTTTTAGAATTAGAGTTAGAGATATCTTTTATAAGACATTCATAAGCCACGGATAATAAACCGTCACCGGCGAGAATTGCTGTATTCGTATCATACTTTTTGTGCAAAGTAGCAAGCCCTCGCCGCATATCTGCATTATCCATAATATCGTCGTGCACAAGTGTAAAATTGTGCAGGAGTTCTACTGCCATTGCTGCATTGTATGCTTTTTCTAATTTTCCTCTGACTGCCCTGCCTGAAAAAAGGACTAATAAAGGACGAAGTCGTTTACCTGAACTTTCAAGTATATAACTGCCCGGCTGATATAATGAGGCAGGTTTCCTTTTTGTTAAAAGTGATCCGAGCCTTTTATCAACTTTTTTTCTTTCTTTTTCGTATAAATTAAAATGTTTATCTGAATTATCGGGCATCAATAAAGTTCATCCTTATAGATTAAATTATTTTTATTCTTTAGTTCAGTTAAATTAAATGAACCGGTTAGGAACATTACTTTTCTTACCACATCAAACCAGTGAATTACAAGGTCCCTGACACCTTCAACATCAGACTTATCCAGCGTTTGCAAAATTATTCTTGCTGAAGCTACCAGGTCTGCTCCCAGCGCAAAAGCTTTTGCAACATCCATCCCTGAATTTATTCCGCCTGAACCGATGAGATAAAAGTTTCTGTATTCTCTTATCTGTGCAATTTGCCTTAAACAATATGCAGTTGGAATTCCCCAGTCCCAAAACTCTGGATATTTGTCATTAGAAGTTCTGAGCATTTCAACACCAGCCCAGCTAGTACCGCCTGCTCCCGCCACATCTATTCCTGCAACACCGGCATCAATTAATTTCTGCGCAGCTTTCCGGGAAATTCCTGAACCAACTTCTTTTACAATTACCGGCACATTGATTTTTTTTACCAGCATTTCCAGCCTGTGCAGCAGTCCGACAAAATTTGGCTGGCCGTTTTCCTGGAATAATTCCTGCAGAGGATTTAAATGAATTACCATCGCATCAGCTTCTATCATATCGACCAGTGCCTGAACTTTATCAACAGGTTTTATTTTTACTAGCTGGGGAGCACCAAGATTACCAAGTATCGGGATATTCGGTGCATTTTTTCTAATGATTTTGTAAGTGTCGAGATATTTGTCATTTTCAAGTGCCTGTCTCTGGCTTCCGACGCCCAGAGGAATATTCAAATCATTTGCGGCAATGGACAACTTTGCATTTATGTTGCCTGCTTTTGAAGTTCCACCTGTCATGCAGGAAATAAGGAATGGATAATCTATTTTTTTTCTTAAAAATTCAGTCCGAAAATTTATTTTATCAATATCTACTTCAGTTATGGCAAAATGTTCAAATTCGTAGGATTCAAATCCCGTAGTTTTTGATTTAAAAGAGACATCATCCGTCAGGCAATATTCAATATGCTCTTTCTTCCTGTCTGCAGTTTTTTCGCCTTTTTTTGCCATATTTTATAAAAAATAAAATTTCAAAATTTAATATTAAAATATAAAATATTATTTAAATAATCTTATATAAGTTATTTATATTCCATAAGTTAATAATTCTACTGAAATTAAAATTTATAAAGAATTTAGCAAATTCCGGGCTCTAGGAAATTATTGAGTCCACCCTGATACTTCCCCTTAACGAATTAGTTAAAATAATCTCATCTGCTGATTTAAGATCGCGAAGATATATTTCCTTTTCTTTCACATTTTTATGCACATTAATAAAACTTTCTCTCTCAATTCCATTTAATACCCCTGACAATATTGGCGGAGTAAGCCAGTTTCTTCCTTTTCTTATAAAGATGTTTGTAATTCCGCCCTCTGCGATTTCACCTCTTTCATTCAAAAATATGACATCAAAGCATCCTTTTTTTGAATATTTAGTCCTTTCTGCCCGGTAAAGCTGTCTGTTTGTCGTCTTAAAATATTGGAATTTATTGGTAGAAGATATCCTTTTATTCGAAACTGCTATTTTAACCTTTGATGGAATTACGGGATATTCAAAAATTTCAATATTAGCTTTTCCTTGTTTATTTAGAGTTACCTTAATTCTCTTCTTTTCTTCAGGGATCAATTTTGAAATTTGTTTTGTTATCTTCTTTAAAACTGATTTTGAATTGAAATTAAATCTGAAATGATCCGCAGATTCTTTTAACCTGTTTAGATGTTCATCCAGATTTTTTATTCTCCCTTTTTCAAACCGCATTGTCTCAAACAATTGAAATTCTTTTAAGGGCTCTGTAAGGAACCGGCTTTTTAAAATTGTCTCCTCGTATTCTTCTTCCGGGTCGCTATCCCACACAATTCCACTCCCAAGCCCGATTTCACCATTTCCTGATTTACTAATTTCAATTGTCCTTATAGCCACATTAAAAACCGTTTTATCTTTTGTAACAATTCCTACTCCGCCGGTATATGTTCCTCTTTTTCCTGTTTCTAATTCATTAATAATTTCCATCGTTCTTATCTTCGGTGCACCGGTAATCGAACCGCACGGGAAAATGTTTTTAATGATTTCGGGCAACTTAATTTCCTTTCGCAAATTTCCTTTGACGGTAGAAATCATCTGGTACAAACTTTCATATTTTTCTATATCAAATAATTGTTCAGTTTTTACAGTGCCAAATTCACAAATTCTTCCGAAATCATTTCTAAGTAGATCTACAATCATTACATTTTCAGCCAGGTTCTTTTTGCTGTTCTGAAGTTCTTTCTTTTTTTGCAGATCATTTATTTGATTTATACCACGACTGATTGTTCCTTTCATCGGGCGGGTAAGAATTTTCCTTTCATTTTGTTCAAAAAATAATTCCGGTGATATTGAAATTATTATTTTATCTCCTGTACTAATAAACGCAGTGTATTTTGCAGATTGATTAAAAACCAGCGATTTGAAGAAAGAAATAATATCTCCCTCAAGTTTAAATTTTCCTTTAACTGTAAAATTTACCTGATAAGTATCGCCTTCAGAGATATGTTTTTTTATCTCCTTTATTGCCTTTTTATATTTTCTCTTCGTCGTATTAAGCCTGAAATTAGAGATATTAAAATCAGATCTAATTTTATCAAAAATAACCGATGAAGATTTAAATTCGGATATTTCAGTGTTTTTAAAAACAAAACCTTTAAATAACTCTACTTCCTTGTCTAATAAATTATGCAACCTTTTCTCCAGAGAGTATCCCGCTTCATAATTTATAAGGCAATAACCGGAAGTACGCCCGCTGATTGATTTTTCAAATTCAGACAACTTTTTGTCAAAAGATTTTACACTATTTGAATTGATAGTCTTTAACGGTTTTTTAAAAAAGAAGGATTTGCTGTTCCTGTAAATCGGGGGTGTATAAAAAAAAGCAGATCCTTTGTGATTTATGACCTGCTTTAAAATCTTTTCAACGTTCATTAAATTATTTTCAATTTGATTAATTCTGACATTAATAAATTACATTCTTAAATGATCCTGGCGCCAGTTTTTGATCGCTTTTTTAATTTCGTTACCGCTCATTTTTTTTTCTACTGCTTCCTTTGCCAGTCGAACAAATTCTTCATCTTCTGCAAATCTAAGCCCTGTTATCTGCCCTATTGTCAGTCTTTTATCGAGCAGTTTACCGGTAAGTGCAAAATGCCTTAAATTTTCTTCTGCCCTGATTGCCCTGTCCTGTGCTCTTAATGGAAACAATCTCATAAAATAGAATATTAATATGAGACAAAAGAGAATTACAAATATCAGAGATGCGCTGTATATTCCCTTTCCTGAACTAAATGTTTGGACAAGATTAACCAGGGAGCCTAACAAGGAAAGAATTATTATACCAAATAAAACCACGTGAAAGAGAGGTACATATCTGCGGTGATTTTTATAATTTTGCTCCATATTAAAATCTTCCTCTTGTATTAAAAATTGATTGACCGGCAGCGATAAATTAATGAATATTTACCAGCAGGACAATAAAATAATCAGTTCATTTAATGCTGAAAATTTTCAATTTTAACATTTCAACCTTAAACAAGGCAAACATATATTTCTTGCATTTATAGCCCAATAGGAATAACTTCATAGTTCATTTAATGAAGATTATGGCAGAAAAGGAAGAAAAAAATATTGCAATTAGCAGGAAGGTTAAACACGAATATACAATTCTGCAATCAATTGAAGCGGGTATCGTGCTCCAGGGAACTGAGGTAAAGTCGTGCAGGGAAGGAAAAGTGAATCTTGTTGACAGCTACGCCCAGGTAAAGAATAATGAAGTCTGGCTCATCGGGATGCATATAAATCCGTATAAGCAGGGTAACATCAACAATCACGAACCGACGAGAACGAGAAAGCTGCTCCTGAACCGATCTGAAATTAAAAAGCTGATTGGCAAAGTAAAAGAAAAAGGACTTACGCTTATTCCCTACCGTGTTTATTTCAGCAACGGGAAAGTGAAAGTTGAGCTTGTTCTGGCAAAAGGAAAGAAAGTTTACGACAAAAGAGAAGACATCAAGAAAAGAGATTTTCAAAGAGACCAGGAAAGAAGAATAAAATATTAGTTGCAGGTTGGAAGGTTGCAGGTTTTGGAGTTGTTTTTCCCAAAAAACTAAATTTTAAATAATTCCCATTTTAGTCAAAGAAATTATATTTTAGGTTTTAACATTTCAGAAATTAAACGGAAGAAACGAATTGAAATTCGCGCCAATTAATGAGCAGATGGACCTTATCAGGAGAGGAGCATCTGAAATTATACAGGAAGATGAATTAGTTCAGAAGCTGGAACGATCAGCAAAAGAGAATAAACAGCTTATAATTAAATTAGGGTGCGACCCGAGCCGTCCCGATCTGCATTTAGGTCACTCCGTAGTTTTAAGAAAATTAGCTCAGTTTCAATCACTCGGACACCAGGCGATATTAATAATTGGTGATTTTACAGGGATGATCGGTGATCCGTCCGGTAGAAATGTTACCCGCCCTGCCCTTACACTGGAAGAAGCCCGCGCAAACGGAAAATCTTATTTTGAGCAGGCTTCAAAAATTTTGCACAAAGCTAAGACAAAAATCGTCTATAATTCCGAATGGCTCAGCAAAATGTCTTTTGAAGATGTAATAAAACTTTCTTCAAAATACACTGTTGCAAGGATGCTCGAAAGAGATGATTTTACAAAAAGATTTAAGTCCGGTGTTGCAATAAGCATTCACGAATTCCTGTATCCGCTAGCGCAGGCAATG
>Ga0102953_1001237_pt1 | contig 16377 bp, 12 predicted proteins | sample SalPon2A_C_D2_MG_FD_78509 | JGI IMG/M metagenome (GOLD analysis project Ga0102953, IMG submission 78509) | Soil microbial communities from South San Francisco under conditions of wetland restoration - Salt Pond MetaG R2A_C_D2_MG | ecosystem: Environmental > Terrestrial > Soil > Wetlands | place... | reverse complement strand
TCGCCCGCGGCCGCCGCCGCCGCGACCTCGTTCGCGCTGCGGGCTCGGCCGCCCGCGGCCTCGTGGTCGCGTGCCAGGCCGACGCCGGAGAGGAAGGTCTCGATGCAGCCGGCCTTGCCGCAGTAGCAGGGCGGGCCGGGCCGCTCGTCGTCGCGCGGCCACGGCAGGGGGTTGTGGCCCCATTCGCCGGCAATGGCGTTGCGGCCCTCGAGGATCTGGCCGTCGACGACGATGCCGCCGCCGACGCCGGTGCCCAGGATGACGCCGAACACCGAGGCCGCGCCGGCCGCGGCGCCGTCGCGCGCCTCCGAGAGGGCGAAGCAGTTGGCGTCGTTGGCCAGCCGGACCGGCCGGCCCAGGGCGCGTTCCAGGTCGCGGTCGAAGGGGCGGCCGATGAGCCAGGTCGAGTTGGCGTTCTTAATCCGGCCATTGTGCCGGGACAGCGCGCCTGGAATGCCGATCCCGATGCCCGGGGCGGCCGGGTCCTCGGCGCCGGCCTCGCGCTCCGTGCGGCGCACCAACTCGGCGACCGCCGAGACGGTCGCCCCATAATCGCCGCGCGGCGTCGCCACCCGGCTGCGCGCCAAGGTCTCGCCCGCCGCGCTCAACGCGATGGCCTCGATCTTGGTGCCGCCCAGGTCGACGCCGATGCGCCGTTCGTGAATCGGAGCCATGTGCCGCCCGCCGCCGGAGTCGCTGGAGGTGCCGGCCCAGTATCGCCCGCCGGCCCGCAGTCAGGCCAGCCGCCACGCGGTCCGGGCCGGCCGGCGGGGCGCTGGGCCGGCGCTTCATGAGAATGGTTTGCAAGAAGGGCCGGGGACCGGAATATCCGTGGTCCGCTCGGCCGCCGCTCGGGACCGGCCCTGCGAATGTCACGGTAAATCCTTACCAGTCATTAACATTATTCACTTAGTCTTTTAGGGTAATTAGGAGGGCTGCCGGGCGTCGTCGAGTCGCGCCGGAAAAAGCCCGCGTGCAACGCGCCAATGGGGGGCAGTGCGATGGCTCGGGTTCCGGTAAACCTGGCAAACAGGGTGTGACGACGGCAGCCATGAACACAAACGCCAAAACCGTCCTCGTGGTCGAGGACAATGAACTCAACATGAAGCTCTTCCACGACCTCCTGGAGGCGCACGGATACAACATCCTGCAGACCAAGGACGGCATGGAAGCCCTGCGCATCGCCCGCGAGCACAGGCCGGATCTCATCCTCATGGATATCCAGCTGCCGGAAGTGTCCGGGCTGGAGGTCACCAAGTGGATCAAGGAGGACGACAACCTCAAGGCGATTCCAGTGATCGCGGTCACGGCCTTTGCCATGAAGGGCGACGAGGAGAAGATTCGCGAAGGCGGCTGCGAGGCCTATATCGCGAAGCCGATATCTGTTGCGAACTTCATCCAGACCGTTCAACAGTTTCTCAACTAGCGTGTCGCACCGGTCCGCACCATGACCGCCCGGATTCTCGTTGTCGACGACATCGCGGCCAACGTTCGCCTGCTCGAGGCGAAGCTGATGGCCGAGTACTTCGAGGTGGTCACGGCGAGCGACGGCCCGAGCGCGCTCGAAATCGCGGCGAAGCAGTCGCCCGATATCATTCTGCTCGACGTGATGATGCCCGGCATGGACGGCTTCGAGGTCGCCCGTCGCCTGAAGGCGGATCCCGTGACGCGGCACATCCCGATCGTCATGGTGACGGCCCTGACCGACACCGAAGACCGCGTGCGCGGACTCGAGGCGGGGGCCGACGACTTCCTGTCCAAGCCGATCAACGACGTCGCCCTGTTCGCCCGCGTCCGGTCCCTGGCCCGCCTCAAGGTCATGATGGACGAATTGCGGCTGCGCCATGAAACCTCCGACGAGCTCGATTTCGGCGAAGAGAGCTCGGCCGCGGAGGAGGGCGACGAGCCGGGCCACATCGTTCTGGTCGAGGCGGCCGACTTCCTCGCCGAGAAGCTGATCGGTTACCTCGGCGACGCCGGCCACACGGTGACCCGGGTGACCACGGGCGCCGAGGCGCTCGCCGCGGCGCAGGACCGCGACACAGACCTGTTCATCGTCGCCTTGCGTCTGGGCGCGGAAGACGGCCTGAGATTGTGCTCGCAGCTGCGCTCGCACGAGCTGACGCGTCATGTCCCCATCCTCCTGATGCTCGACGACGGCGAGCTGCAGGAACTTGCCAAGGGGCTCGACCTCGGCGTCACCGACTACCTCATCCGGCCGATCGACCGGAACGAGCTTCGCGCCCGGGTCCGCACGCAGGTGCGGCGCCGGCGCTATCACGACCGGCTGCGCAACATGCTCGAGACCAGCGTGTCCCTGGCCTACGTCGACGGCCTGACGGGCGTCTACAACCGGCGTTACATGAACGCGCACCTCGACCGCAAGATCATGGAGATCGGCGAAGGCGGCCGGCCGGTCTCGGTGGTGATGCTCGACATCGACCACTTCAAGCGCGTCAACGACACCTACGGCCACGCCAGCGGCGACGACGTCCTGAAGGAACTCGCCTCGCGAATCCGCGAGAGCATCCGCGACTTCGACCTGCTGGCGCGCTATGGCGGCGAGGAGTTCGTCCTGATCATGCCGCATACCGCCGCCGACATCGCCGTCAGTGTCGCGGAGCGCCTGCGCGGCTGCCTGGCGGACCGGCCGTTCGAGGTGTCCGGCTCCGCCGCGCCCCTGCCGGTCACCGCGTCCTTCGGCGTGGCGACCACCAGCGACCCCAACGAGACGGCGGAGAGACTGCTCGACCGGGCCGACCAGGCGCTGTACCAGGCCAAGGCGAACGGCCGCAACCAGGTGTTCTGCGCGACCGTGGCCGGCGCGCCCGAGGCCGGCACGGGGCGCAGCGCCGCGCTCGGATAGCACGGCGACGGGCAACGAAAAACGGCCGCCGAAGCGGCCGTCGTCGCCTGTCCGGGCCGACCGCGGACCCGGATCACTTCATCTTGGATTCCTTGAAGACCACGTGCTTGCGGGCGCGCGGATCGTATTTGCGCAGCTCCAGCTTTTCCGTCGAGGTCCGCGGGTTCTTCTTGGCCACGTAGAAGTAGCCGGTGCCGGCGGTGCTCACCATCTTGATCAGTTGCGTCGTCGGCTTGGCCATGACGTTTGGTCCTTCGTGCGGCTATGGGCGACTATGGGCGGCGAAGATAGCCGGGTCGGCCGCGAAGTCAAGCCTGCCTCGATCCGCCCCGAGCCGGCGTCCGGGACCCGGGTCGGGCGACCCGAAAGCGGGGGCGCATGTCCCGGCCGACCCAGCGGAACAAGGCGGGCGGCCTGCCCGGCGCGGCGCGGTGCGCCAGCGCCTCGGCCAGCACCAGGGCGGACACCTCGGCGATCGGCAGGCGCCCGGCCTCGGAAACCGGGACCCAGTCGAGGTCCTCGAGCTCGCCGTCGCCGGACAAGGGACCGCGGCGCCAGTCGCCCTCGGCCAGGAAGAAGCGCGTGTGGTAGCGGCGCGGCGAGCAGGTCGGCGTGATCGCCCGGGCGACCGGGCGGAGATGGCGGAAGGCCGGCGCCAGGCCGGCGCGCCTGAAGGCGGACCAGACGATTGCCCTGGGCGCGGCCAGCGCCAGCGCCCGGCGCCCGGCCGTCCCCAGCAGCAGGCCGGTCTCCTCGAAGGTTTCGCGAAGCGCCGCGCGGGCGAAGACGGCGAGGGACCGGCGGGTCTCGCGGTCCAGCGCCGGCGGCGGCGCGGGAAGTTCCTCATCGAATCCCGAGGGCCGCCGGTCCGCCCGGTCGATGCGCCCGCCGGGAAAGACGTAGGCGCCGGGCATGAACCGCAGGTCGCGATGGCGGCGGCCGAGGAGGACGGTCAGCGTACCGTCCTTCTCGCGACGCAGCAGGACGAGGCCGGCGGCGTCGATCGGCCGGACCGTCACGGAGCGGTGCTGGCCACCGCAGGCGGCTGCGAGGCGGGAGTCTGCGCCGTATCGGGCATATCACCCAATGCGCGCGCGAACATCGCCGGATCGGTCAGGATCCGCTCGGCGACCTTGAGGTCGATGGCTGAGTCGGTCTGCCGCGGCGGGCAATTGGCCCGCAGCGTCTCCACCGCCGCCTCGTCGTTTTGCGCGATGTCCCGGCTGCGCAGCGCGTGGTCGATCGGCTGGATGCCCTGCCGCAGGGAATTCAGCACGTCATCGACCGTCGGCATCGACCGCGTCGTGCAGACGTCCGGCAGAATGCCGCGGTGATTGAGCGCATAGCCCGAAGGGGCGTGGAAGCGGGCCCAGGTCAGCGTCAGCTCACCCTGGTTCGGCAGGCGCAGAACGGTCTGCACGGTGCCCTTGCCGAACGAGCTGCTGCCGACGACGACGGCGCGGCCGAGGTCCTGCAGCGCCGCGGCGACGATCTCGGCGGCCGAGGCGGAGTTGCCGTTGACCAGGACCACGATCGGCATGCCATGCGCCAGGTCGCCGGGCTCGGCGTCGAAGTACTGGTGGCTGTCGGGATGCCGGCCATGGGTCGAGACGATGCGGCCGTGGCCGACGAAGATGTCGGAGACGGCGACCGCCTGATCGAGCAGGCCGCCCGGGTTGCTGCGCAGGTCGAGAACGTAGCCGGCCAGCGCCGGGCCGATGTCGTCGGCCGCGAAGGCGACTTTTTCGCGCAGGGTCCGGGACGTGCTCTGGTTGAACCCGCTCACCGTCAGCACCGCGATGTTGCCGCGCCGCTCGTACTTCACGGTCTGCGGCACGATGTGCGCGCGCACCACTTCGATGTCGAGCGGCGCCGGCGCGGAGTCCCGCGCCACGGTCAGGTCGACGCGGCTGCGCAGCGGCCCGCGCAGGCGGCGCACCACCTCGCGCTGGCTCAAGCCCTGGGTCGCCTGTCCATCGATCGCAGTGATGATGTCGTTGTCGTGCAGGCCGGCGGCCTCGGCCGGCGTGCTCTCCATGACCGAGAGGACGCGTACGCCCTCGTCGATCAGCCGGATGCGCACGCCGATGCCGCCGAAGCCGTCGCGGCTGGCGCGATTTTCGCGCGCCTCCTCGCGGCCGGCGTAGCGCGAGAAGTAGTCCAGCTGACCGACCACGCCGTCGAACACGGTTTCGTAGATCGCTTCAGGATCGGCGGCGGCAAGCTTCGGCGAGCGGCTCCGCCCGATGCGCAATGCCGCCGCGGTCACGCCGGCCCAACCCTCCGCATCGGCGTCGCCCGGCGCCGTGAAGCTCGCGATCGTCTGCCCGTCGTCGGTCATGACCACGCGCGCATCCTGCCGGGTGACGGCGACCGCGGGATCCAGGCTCGACAGGCTGCCGAGGCCGGCCAGCGCCAGTTTGCTGACGCTCACCTCGTCGATGTAGATGTCGGAGATGTCCTGATAGCCGGTCGCGAAGAGGCGGTTCGCCAGCGACAGGTCCTGCTTCGCGGGCTCGCGCACGTCCTGCGCAGCGCAGGCGACGAGCAGAAACGCAATGGAAAAGGAACCGACCCGGCGCAGCGCGCCTGCGATCCGCGTAACGTGCGGCCTTCTGGCCTGACCTCCCGTCGACATGCCTGTCTTCGTCCTTATGATTCAAGTGAGCGCAAGTTGCGGCGCCGCCATAATAAGGGAGAGCGCCCGTTGAGAGCCACAAATATCTAGAAAGTTTGTCCTAATTGAGACCGGCCGCGGCAAAGGTTAAGGCGTTTCCGTAGCCGTGAAACGCTTTTCGGCACAGTATGTTACCGATCCTGGTTAACGGTGCCGCGGGGCGTCACCGCCGCGGCTTGCGGGGCCGCTTGCTGCGGCCCTTGGCGCCCCCCTTGGCGCCCCCCTTGGCGCCGCCGCCCCCGCAGCCGCGGGCCCCGCCGGCCCGCTTCGGCCCGCGCCCGGGCTCGGGCTTCCGGTTCAGGGGATGCCAACCCGATTCCCGCCGCTCGTCGCTCTCGGTCGCACCCTCGGCCCCGCCGTCCTCTTCGCCCTCGACCAGTTCCAGAATGAGGCCGCCGGTAATCGGCTCGGCCTCGCGCAGGCGTGCCGTCACGGGCGCGCCCAGGTGATAGCTGCGGCCCCAGCGGCGGCCGACCAGGCTGTGGCTTGCCTCGTCGTGTACGTAGTAGTCGTCGGGCAGCAGGCTGATCGGCACCAGTCCGTCCGCGCCGGTCTCGTCGAGCTTGACGAACAGCCCGAAACGCGTGACGCCGGCGATCGCGCCGCCGAAGATCGCGCCGACACGGTCCTGCAGGAACGCCGCGGTGAAGCGGTCGGCCGCGTCGCGCTCCGCGGCGGCGGCGCGGCGCTCGGTGAGGCTGATGTGCTCGCCGATCTCGGCGAAGCGGGCGGCCGCCTCGGCCGGCAGGCCGCCGTCGCCGAGCCGCAATCCCTCGATCAGCGAACGATGCACCAGAAGGTCGGCATAGCGGCGGATCGGCGAGGTGAAGTGCGCGTAGCGCGTCAGCGCCAGGCCGTAGTGGCCGATGTTGTTGGGGCTGTAGACCGCTTGGCTCTGGGCGCGCAGGATCAGCTCGTTGACCATGCGGGCGCTCGGCCGGTCGGCGACCTTGTGCAGCAGGTCGGTGAGCACGCGCGGGCGAATCGCCTGGCCGCGCGCGAGCCGCAGGTCGAGCGAATCGAGGATCTGCCGCAGCGCCTCGATCTTCACCGGGTCGGGCTGGTCGTGAACGCGGTACATGCAGGGCCTGCGGCGGGTCTCGAGCTCGGTCGCGGCGGCCACGTTGGCGGCGATCATGAACTCTTCGATCAGGCGATGGCTGTCGAGGCGGCTGCGCGCCTCGATCGCCGTGACCTTGCCGCTGTCGTCGAGCACGATCCGGCGCTCCGCCACGTCGAGGTCGAGCGTCCCGCGCTCTTCGCGCGCCGCCAACAGCGCCGCGAAGGCGCCGTAGAGCGGCGCGATGACGGGCTCGACGAGCGGCCCGGTCAGGTCGTCCGGAACGCCGTCGCGCGCCGCCTGCACCTGCTCGTAGGTCAGCCGCGCGTGCGAGCGCATCATGCCGCGCAGGAAGCGGTGGCGGCGCGTCTTGCCGGTGGAATCGATCCAAAGTTCGGCGGCGAGGCAGGGGCGATCCTCGTCCGGGCGCAGCGAACACCAGCCGTTCGACAGGGCCTCCGGCAGCATCGGCACGACCCGGTCGGCGAAGTAGGCCGAGTTGCCGCGCTCGAACGCGGCACGGTCGAGCGCCATGCCCGGCCGCACGTACCAGGCGACGTCGGCGATCGCCACCAGCAGGTGCCAGCCGCCGCGGTTCGCGGGGTCCGGATCGGCCTCGGCCCAGACCGCGTCGTCGAAGTCGCGGGCGTCGGCGCCGTCGATCGTGACCAGCGGCACCGCGCGCAGGTCGCTGCGCGCGCCCGGCGGCGCCGGCCCGGCCGCCTCGGCCTCGGCCTCGGCGTCGCGCGAGAAGGCGACCGGCAGCTCGTGCTCGTGGATGGCGATCAGGCTGAGCGTGCGGGGATCGCCGGCACCTCCCAGGCACTCGACAACGCGGGCCTCCTTGAGCCCGAGGCGCGGCCGGCCGGGCAGCGGCTCGACGAGGACCAGTTCGCCGGGCGACGCCCCGCCGGCGTGCTCGCGCTTTACGACCAGCTCGCTCTTGGCCCGTCGATCGGTCGGCCGCAGGCGTCCGGACCCGCCGGGGCCACGCTCGTAGATGCCGAGGACGCGCTGCGGCACCTTGGCGATGCGGCGGATCGCGCGGCCCTCGTAATGGCGCTCGTCGATGCGCGACAGGCGGACGAGCACACGGTCGCCGAGGGCGAAGGTGCTGCGGCTGCGCCGCTCCGGCGCCAGGTAGACGACGGGCGGCGGCGCTTCCTCGTCCCAGGAAACCGGGCGCGCGATCAGCTCGCCGTCCTCGTCGATGTCGTTGACTTCGACGACCGCCACCGGCGGCAGCCGGCCCGGCGGCGTCAGCTTGCCGCGGCCGCGCGGCTCGAAGACCCCTTCCTCCTTGAGCTCCTTCAGCATGGCCTTGAGGGCGATGCGGTCGCCGCCCTTGATCCCGAAGGCGCGCGCGATCTCGCGCTTGCCGACCGCGACCGGGCTCTCGGCGATGAATTCGCGGATCTGGTCTTTGCTCGGTAACTGCGCGGTTTCGTCGGTGGCGCCACGCGCGGGGCGCCTGGCGGACTTCCGGCCGGAGTCTTTCGTCACCCCGTCGCCTTGTCGACGCTGCTGGCGGGCGCCGCCTTCTTCGCAGCGTTCTTCGTCGACCCGCCCGCCTTCTTTTTCGCCGACTTCTTTTTCGCGGCTTTCTTCTTTGCCGTCTTCTTTTCGGGGGTCTTCTTCGCGGCCTTCTTCGCCGGCTTCTTGCTGGCCTTGGCGGCCAGCAACTCGACCGCTCGATCGAGCGTCAGGCTTTCGGGCGCCAGGGTTTTGGGAAGCGAGGCGATGACGCCGCCGTGACGCACGTAGGGTCCGTACCGGCCGCTGTGCAGCGTGATTTGCTTGCCGTCCTCGGGATGGGCGCCGATCTCCTTGCCGGGCGCGCCGCGGCCGCGCCGGGCCGGCACCTCGGCCAGCAGGGTGACCGCCCGGTTGAGGCCGATGCTGAGCACGTCCTCGTCGGCCGGGATCGAGCGATAGGTGCCGCCGTGCTTGACGTAGGGACCATAGCGGCCGATGCCGGCAACCACCGGCTGGCCGTCCTCCGGATGCGTGCCGATGCTGCGCGGCAGGGCGAGCAGCGCCAGCGCCTTGTCCAGCGTGACGTCGTTGACCTCGAGGGTCTTGGGCAGCGACGCGCGCTTGGGCTTTTCCTTGCCCTCCGGCTCGCCCAGCTGCACGTAGACGCCGAAGGGGCCCTTGCGCAGCGTGACGGTCTTGCCGGTTTCGGGGTCCCGGCCCAGCTCGCGCGGCTGCGCCATCAGCTCGGTCTCGGCGGCGCTCTCGCCGTTCGTCGCCGCCAGCGATCGGGTGTAGCGGCATTCGGGATAGTTGGAGCATCCGATGAAGCCGCCCGTGCGGCCGAGCTTCAATCCCAGGCGGCCGTCGCCGCAGGCCGGGCAGGCGCGCGGGTCCTTGCCGGGCTGATCGGGGTCGGCCGGGAAGAAGTGCGGGGCGAGCACGCGATCGAGCGCGTCGATGACCTCGGTGATCGACAGGTTCTTCGGGGCCTCGACGGCCTTCGAGAAGTTGCGCCAGAACTCCTCCAGGACGGTCTTCCAGTTCTTGCGGCCGCCGGAGATGTCGTCGAGCTGCGCTTCCATGTCGGCGGTGAAGCCGTATTCGACGTAGCGCTCGAAGAAGCTGGTGAGGAAGGCGGTGACGACCCGCCCGCGGTCCTCGGGGACGAAGCGGCGCTTGTCGAGGATCACGTAGTTGCGGTCCTGCAGGACCTGCAGGATCGAGGCGTAGGTCGAGGGGCGGCCGATGCCGAGCTCCTCCAGCTTCTTGACCAGGCTGGCTTCCGAGTAGCGCGGCGCCGGCTGGGTGAAATGCTGCTCGGCGGCGATCGACTCGCGGGCCAGCCGGTTGCCTTCCATCACGGCCGGCAGACGGCGGTCGCCTTCGGAGCCGTCCTCCGCCTCGCCGTTGGCGCGGGCGTCGTCGCGGCCTTCGCGGTAGAGCTTGAGGAAGCCGTCGAAGACGACGACGGAACCGGTCGCGCGCAGGGTCGCGCGCTGTCCGTCGACGGCGATGTCGACCGCCACCTGATCGAGGCGCGCGCTTTCCATCTGGCTGGCCAGCATGCGGGTCCAGATGAGCTCGTAGAGGCGGCGCTCGTCGCCGTCGAGGAAGCGCCCCGTGTCCTGCGGCCGGCGCGTCAGGTCGGTCGGCCGGATCGCCTCGTGCGCCTCCTGCGCGTTGCGCGCCTTGCTCTTGTAGACGCGCGGCGTCGAGGGGACGTAGCGCGGCCCGTAGTTCCGTTCGATCAGGTGGCGCGCCGATTCGATCGCCTCGCTCGCGACCTGCACGCCGTCGGTTCGCATATAGGTGATCAGGCCGACGGTCTCGCCATTGAGCTCGACGCCTTCGTACAGCCGCTGCGCCACGCGCATCGTCTTGGTCGCGCCGAAGCCGAGCTTGCGCGACGCCTCCTGCTGCAGGGTCGAGGTCGTGAAGGCCGGCTGCGGGTTGCGGCGGGTCTCCTTGCGCTCGACCCTGGCAACCTCGAAGCGGTCGGCGGCCTGCAGCTCGGCGACCGCGCAGTCCGCCGCGGCCTTGTCGCCGAGGTCGAAGCGTTCGAGCTTGCGCCCCTGCAGGTGCGTCAGGCGGGCGGCGAAGGAGTCGTTCTCCGGCGTCCTGAGGCGCGCCTCGACCGTCCAGTACTCCTGCGGCCGGAAGGCCTCGATCTCCGCTTCGCGCTCGCAGATGAGGCGCAGGGCGACCGACTGCACCCGTCCGGCCGAGCGGCTGCCCGGCAGCTTGCGCCACAGCACCGGCGACAGGGTGAAGCCGACGAGGTAGTCGAGCGCCCGGCGCGCCAGATAGGCGTTGACGAGCTCGCGATCGATCTCGCGCGGATGATGGAAGGCCTGCAGCACGGCGTTGCGCGTGATCTCGTTGAACACGACGCGTTGGATCTTGACGCCGTTGAGCGCGCGGCGCCGCGCCAGCTCTTCCACGATGTGCCAGGAGATCGCCTCGCCCTCGCGGTCCGGGTCGGTCGCGAGATAGAGCGTGTCGGCGCCCTTGACCGCCCGGGCGATCTCCTTCAGCCGCTTGTCGGACCGGGAGTCGACCTCCCAGAGCATGGAGAAGTCGTGCTCCGGGTCGACCGAGCCGTCCTTGGCCGGCAGGTCGCGCACGTGGCCATAGCTCGCCATGACCTCGTAATCCCCACCGAGATACTTGTTGATGGTCTTGGCCTTGGCGGGAGATTCGACGACGACGACGTTCATGTACTCTTCGATGCGGCCATTCTCGTTGCCGGGAAGACGGTCGAACGTCCGGGCTTCAAATATCGGATCCGGCGATCAGGGCGACGCGGCCGCCCGGATGGCGTTCGACTCGACCGGCCAGCTCCAGTTCGAGCAGGGCCGTCTGCACCAGCGGGGCAGACACTTGGCATCGCCGGATCACTTCGTCAACCGCTACCGGCGTGGGGCCCAGCAACTCGATCACCGTTTCGCGCACCGCCTCGAGCTCGTCGTCGGCCGGCGCCAGGGGCGCTCCGCCGGGGAATTCCGCGCCTTCCGGCTCCTCGATCGCCGTGCGCAGCGGGCCGGAAATGGCCTCGATCACGTCGCCCGCCGATTCCACCAGGGTCGCCCCCTGGCGCAGCAGGTCGTTGCAGCCGCGGGCCCGCGGGTCGAGCGGCGAGCCCGGCACGGCCATCACCTCTCGGCCCTGCTCGAGCGCCAGCCGCGCGGTGATCAGCGAGCCCGAGCGCGGCGCCGCCTCGACCACCAGGGTGCCCAGCGCCAGCCCGGAAATCAGCCGGTTGCGGCGTGGAAAATGGCGCGCTTGCGGCTCGGTTCCCGGCGGCATCTCGCCGACGATGGCGCCGCGCCGGTTGATTTCCCGATAAAGCCCGGCATTCTCCTCGGGATAGACCACGTCGACTCCGCCGGCCATCACGGCCACCGTGCCGCCGTCCAGGGCGCCGCTGTGCGCCGCGGCGTCGATCCCGCGCGCAAGCCCGGAGACGACGACGAGGCCTTGGCCGGCCAGCTCCGCCGCGATGCGCTCGGCCAGGCGCCGGCCGTTGGCGGAGGCGTTGCGGGCGCCGACGATGGCGACGGTCGGCTTCTGCAGGAGGTGCGGATGACCGAGACAGAGCAGCAGCGGCGGCGCGTCCTCGACCGCGCGCAAATTGGGCGGGTAGTCGGGCTCGCAGAGCGCGATGGCCCGCGCGCCCAGCGACTCGATGGTGTCGAGTTCCTGCGCGACCTCGGCCGCCGGCGGGATGACGACCGGCCGTTTGCGCCCGCCGCGCCGGGCAAGCTCGGGCAGCGCATCGAGCGCTGCGGCGGCCGCGCCGTAGCGGCGCAGCAGGTGCCGGAAGCTGATCGGGCCGACGTTCTCGCTGCGGATCAGGCGCAGCCAGGCCAGACGTTCCGCCCGATCCAGGTTGCGGAGCGCAGCGCGTCCCATCCGCCTAGTTGTGCGGGAACGGCCCGCCACGTCAAGCCGGGGGTCTATCGGGCGCGGCAGTCCGCGAGCCGGGCCTCGGCTCGGGTCCGCGCCGCGGCGAAGTCCGCCGTCAGCGCCGTGAACGCCTCGCTGCGTCCCAGTTCGTCGCGGAAAAGGGCGCGCAGCGCGGGCCAGTCGGCGTGGCCGTCGCTGCGCGCCGAGAGGGCGTCGATCCGTTCCTGCAGGGTTTGGAATGCGGCATCCTCGGCCCTCAGATGCGCGCCGTCCTCGGCCGACCAGTCGAAGTTGGTGAAGGCGGCGAGGCCGTCGTCGGTCTTCAGGCGCGCCGGTGCGTGCCGCAGCAGATACCGCAGCTCCCGGTGGCGCGCCTCGGCCAGCGCGAGCTGCAGTTCCCGGCTGAGCCCGGCCAGCTCGGCGAAGCGCGGCGCCTCGCGCAGCACCAGGTCGCTCAAGCCGGTCTGATAGGCGCGCTTGGCGGCGAGGTCCGCCGACGCGACCGCCGCGAGGCAGTCCGCCGGGTCGGCCGCCGGGTCGGCCGCCGTCGCCAAGGGGGCGTGGAAAATCCAAAGTGCCAGCGCAGCGACGGCACGAAGGGCCCATCTCTTGGAATGCATGGCGCGGCCAGTGTAGCGAGCCCCGCAAGCCGTTCGGGAATCACAATCCCGTGTCTGCCGCGGGCCTGCGGCGACCGATTCGGCGCCCGGCGCTTCCGGTTATTTGCGGCCGCCGATCCGCGGCTCCTCGCCCTTGAGCAGGCGCACGATGTTGGTGCGGTGGCGCAGCCAGATCAGCACCGCGACCATGGCCGTGAACTGCGCGAGCTGCAGGTCGCCGCCGATGTACCAGGAAAACACCGGCGCGGCGGCGATGGACAGCAGGGCGGCCAGCGAGGAGTAGCGCAGCACGCCGGCGACCGCCAGCCAGGCCGCGCAGGTCGCCAGGCAGACCGGCCAGTTCAGGGCGAGGATGACGCCCAGGGCCGTGGCCATGCCCTTGCCGCCGCGGAAGCGGAGCCAGGGCGGGAACATGTGGCCGAGCAGCGCGCCCATCCCGGCGGCCAGCATCATGTCCGGCCCCCAGTGGCCGGCGATCAGCGCTGCCGCCGCGCCCTTGGCCGCGTCGAGCAGCAGGGTCAGGGCGGCAATGTCCTTGCGCCCGGTGCGCAGCACGTTTGTCGCGCCGATGTTGCCGGAACCGATCTTGCGGATGTCGCCGAGCCCGGCCAGGCGCGTCAGCAGGAGGCCGAAGGGGATCGATCCGACCAGGAAGCCGCCGACCAGGGCGGTCAGCAGATAGGGCGCCGCATAGGACCAGGAGATCGGATTGGGCATGTGGCCTAGCTTTCGGTCTGGAAGACCGTCCGTCCGTCGACCACGGTGCGCAGCACCGCGCCCTGCACCGGATGGTCGTCGAACGGCGAGTTCTTCGACTTGCCGACGAAGGCGTCGGGATCGATGCGCCAGGCGCGCTCGACATCGAACAGGGTCAGGTCGGCCGGTGCGCCGCGCTGCAGTCGCCCGGCCTCGAGCCCGAGGATCGCCGCCGGCGCGCTGGTCAGGCGGGCCAGCAGGTCGAGCAAAGGCATGAGTCCGTCGTGCACCAGGGCGAGCGACAGCGGCAGCAGGGTCTCCAGCCCGGCGATGCCCGGCGCGGCGATCGCGAAGGGCAGGCGCTTGGAGTCCTGATCGTGCGGGCTGTGGTCGCTGGCGATGGCGTCGATGGTGCCGTCGGCGACCGCCTCGGCGACGGCGCGCCGGTCGTCCTCGCCGCGCAGCGGCGGCGAGACCTTGGCGAAGGTCCGGTAGTCGCCGACCGCGCTCTCGTTCAGGGTGAAGTAATGCGGCGCCGTGTCGCAGGTCACGCGCAGCCCGCGCGCCTTGGCCGCGCGGATCGCCTCGACCGCGGCGCGGGTCGAGACGTGCGCCGCGTGGTAGCGCCCGTCGGTCAGCTCGAGGAGGCGCAGGTCGCGCTCGACCATGATCACCTCGGCGGCGACCGGAATGCCGTGCAGGCCGAGGCGCGTCGCGATCTCGCCCTCGTTCATGTCGCCGTCGGCCAGCGCGGGGTCCTCGGGGTGCTGCACGATCAACTGATCGTAGGCGCGCGCGTAGGCGAGGGCGCGGCGCATCACGCCGGCGTCGGCGACCGCCCTGGTTGCGTCGGTGAAGCCGAGCGCGCCGAACTCGCTCAGCAGGCCGATCTCGGTGATCTCCTTGCCTTCCAGGGCGCGCGTCACCGCGCCGTAGGTATAGACCTTGGCCAGCTTGACCTCGCGCGCGCGGCGGGCGACGAACTCGACGCCGGCCACGTCGTCGACCACGGGCTCGGTGTTGGGCAGCGCGACCATCGAGGTGACGCCGCCGCGCGCCGCCGCCAGGCCGCCGCTGCGGATCGTCTCCTTGTGCTCTTCGCCGGGCTCGCCCAGCTGCACCCGCATGTCGACCAGGCCGGGCATCAGGCACTGTCCGCCGCAATCGAACGCCGGCAGGTCGCCCGGCGCGCCGTCGCCGAAGAGGTGCGCGCCGAAGTCGGCGATGCGGCCCTTCTCGATCACCAGCGCGCCGCGCGCGTCGAGACCGCTGGCCGGGTCGAGCAGGCGGGCGTTGACGAAGGCGAAGCGCTCGCTCACGGGGCCGCTCTCCGCGGCGCCTCGGCTTCGGCCTCGCCGCGCAGGGCGAGGGTCAGGGTGTCGAGGCAGGCCATGCGCACCGCCACGCCCATCTCAACCTGCTCGCGGATCAGCGACCGGTCGATGTCGTCGGCGACCTCGCTGTCGATCTCCACGCCGCGGTTCATCGGCCCGGGGTGCATGATCAGCGTGTCCGGCTTGGCCGCCTGAAGTTTCTCGCGGTCGAGGCCGAAGAAGCGGAAGTACTCGCGGATCGAGGGCACGAAGGTGCCGTGCATGCGCTCGGTCTGCAGGCGCAGCATCATCACGATGTCGCAGCCTTCGAGCGCCGCCGTCATGTCGGAGAAGGCCTCGACGCCGAGGCGCTCGATCGCCGCCGGCAGCAGGGTCGGCGGCGCCACCACGCGGACCCGGGCGCCCATGGTGCCGAGCAGGTAGATGTTCGAGCGCGCCACCCGGCTGTGCAGGATGTCGCCGCAGATCGCGACCGTGAGGCCTTCCAGGCGGCCGCGCCGCCGGCGGATGGTGAGCGCGTCGAGCAGCGCCTGGGTGGGATGCTCGTGGCTGCCGTCGCCGGCGTTGATGACCGCGCAGTTGACCTTCTCGGACAGCAGCTTGACCGCGCCGGAGTCGGGATGGCGCACGATCAGCACGTCGGGGTGCATGGCGTTGAGCGTCATCGCCGTGTCGATCAGGGTCTCGCCCTTCTTGATCGAGCTCCAGGCGACCGACATGTTGATCACGTCGGCGCCGAGGCGCTTGCCGGCCAGCTCGAAGGAGGTGCGCGTGCGCGTCGAGGATTCGAAGAAGAGGTTGATGACCGTCAGGCCGCGCAGCAGCGAGGATTTCTTGTTGCCGCCGCGGTTGACCTCGACGTAGCGCTCGGACCGGTCCAGCAGGTAGGTGATCTGGTCCGCCGATAGCCCCTCGATTCCGAGCAGGTGGCGGTGCGGAAAACGGGCGGGGAGGGACTCGGGCGCCGGCGCAGTCATTAAAGGCCTCTTATGGCACCGCTCCGGTGCCGAGGCAAGGCGCACGACGGGCGCCGCCGCGACTGCCCGCCGCGGAGCGGGATTCACACGATCCCGGCGTCCCGCAGGCGGTCGATCTCCTCCGACTCGAGGCCGAGCAGCTCCCGCAGGATCTCCTCGCTGTGCTGGCCGAGCCGGGGCGGCGGGCGGCGGTAGTCGACCGGCGTCGCCGAGTACTTGATGGGGTTGGCGATGAGATCGACCTGGCCGCCCTTGGCGCCGGGATAGGGCTGGCTGAGGCGCATGCCGCGGTGCCGCACCTGCGGGTCGGCGAAGACCTGGTCCAGCGTGTTGACCGGGCCGGACGGCACGCCGAGCCGCTCGAGGCCGTCCAGCCACTCCGCCCGGGTCTTGCGCCGGGTCAGGTCGGGCAGCAGGGCATAGAGCGCCTCGCGGTTGCGCACCCGCGCGGCGTTGGTCGCGAAGCGCGGGTCGTCGGCCAGCTCCGGCGCGCCGGCGAAGCCGCAGAAGCGCCGGTACTGGGCGTCGTTGCCGACCGCCAGGATGAAATGGCCGTCGGCGCAGGGCAGCACCTTGTAGGGCACGATGTTGGCGTGCTCGTTGCCCAGCCGGTGCGGCACCCGGCCCGAGGTCAGATAGTTGAGCCCTTCGTTGACCAGCCAGGCGACCTGGGTGTCGAGCAGCGCCAGGTCGATGTGCTGGCCGCGCCCGCCCCGGTCCCGGTGGCGGACGGCGGCCAGGATGGCAGTGGTCGCATACATGCCG